>Ga0070685_10000710_pt1 | contig 18090 bp, 10 predicted proteins | sample KBSS13LmetaG_FD_65651 | JGI IMG/M metagenome (GOLD analysis project Ga0070685, IMG submission 65651) | Switchgrass rhizosphere microbial communities from Kellogg Biological Station, Michigan, USA - KBS S1-3L metaG | ecosystem: Host-associated > Plants > Roots > Rhizosphere ...
ATCGATCACACGCGGCACGCGAATGCGATCGGACGTTTCTGGCAAGCGTGTTCGGCGAAGCGTCCGATCGCATTCGCGTGCCGCGTGTGATCGATCGCGGCGACTACGGATGGGTCGCGTTCGTCGTGCACCGCTACTGCCGCGACGAAGAAGAGCTGCGAGCGTTCTATCTGCGGCTTGGGCATTGGCTGGCCGTGCTGCGGTTGCTCGGCGGCACCGACATCCATCATGAGAATCTCATTGCGGAAGGCGCCGTGCCGGTCGTGATCGACGTCGAAAGCCTGTTCGCCGTCATTCCCAAGCACGCGCCTTCCGGATACGGACACGCTTACGATGCAGCGCAGGCGTTGATTTCCAATTCGGTCGTACGCACCGGCATCGTGCCGTACCGCGGCTCGGGGTCGGGGTTCGAGGGGGCCGACATGTCCGCGGCCGGAGCGCTTCCGGATCAGCAGCCCAAGGTGCAAATGCCCATCATCGACGGCGCGGGCACGACCGGCGCGCGCTTGAAGATGGTCGAGGCCGATATCGGCCGAGCGCAGAATCACCCCAGTCCGCAACCGAAGGTGGACGCCTACTGGGACCAGATCAGCGAAGGATTTCTCGCGGCCTCCGAAACGCTTCGCCGGCTCGATGCCCGCGGCGAACTCGAACCGATGCTGGGCCGCTTCGAAGGCTGTGCGATTCGCGATATCCGTCTGCCGACGCAAATTTACGTCGAGATAGGCCGCATGCTGTGGCATCCGGCATCGCTGCACGATGAAGCAAAGGCAATTGAACGGGCGCGGCAATTGTTCGTGAGCAATGCCAAGGTTTCGCCGATCGCGTCGTCGACGCCGCAGGAGATCGATGCCGAGATCCAGGCGCTGCTCCACGGCGACATACCGGTCTTCGTCGCGCCGCTGACGCGCGCGCGGATCGATGCCACGCTCGCTGGCTGGCGTGCCATGCGCATCGATCTGGAAGAACTCACCATCCGCAGCGCGCTCGTCGCGATCGAACTCAATGCGCGCGGCCATCTGTCGGACGACAGCGCCGATCTGCGCCTCTGCCGCGCGCGCAATCCGCATGTCGCGCAGCTCGAAACACGCCGGCGAAAGTTGGCTGTCTCACTGTTCGAACGGCTGCTCAAGCTCGCTGTGCCGGGGGACGACGGTTCGCTGACCTGGATCACACCGGAAACCACCAGCCGCGGCTGGTTGATTCAACCGCTGCAAGGCGATCTCTACTTCGGGCTAGCCGGGGTAACGGTGGCGCTCGCGGGCTATCGGCACGAGATCGGCTGCGGTCGCGCGGACGCCGTCACGGACGCCGACGGGGCCCTCGAAGGTGCGCTGCGGGCGCTGCTCGCGTTCGAAGCGACGGACCAGTCTCGCGAACTCGGCGCCTTCTCGGGTTACGGCGCGCAAATTTGGACCTGGCTGACGTTGCGGGATTTGTTGCAGCGTCCGGACTTTGTCGAGCGCGCGCTGCGTGCCGCCGAAGCATTGGAGCGCGAGGGTTTCGACCGCGACACCCGCTTCGATCTCATCGACGGATCCGCAGGCGTGATCGTGCCGCTGATCGGCCTGGCCGAAGCCAGCAGCGATGAGCGCTGGCTTGCCTTGGCGGCACGCGCGGCGCGGCGTCTCGAAGACACTGCCGTGGTCGACGCGCGCGGCGCGCGCTGGGCGGGGGCGTTCGAAGAACCGGTCGGCGGGTTCTCGCACGGCGCCGTCGGCATCGGCTGGGCGCTCGCGCGCCTCGCGCTCACCCGGGCCGGAGAAGAGAAGGACCGGGCGCGCTGGAGCGCGCTTGCCGACGGCGCGTTCTCTTTCCAGGATTCGCTGTTCGACGCGACCCGCAGCAACTGGATCGATCAGCGCTACAAGGATCTCGAAGCGGTCCACGACACTTGGTGCAACGGCAGCGTCGGCATCGGTCTTGCCGCCGCCGATCTGTATGCGCGTACTCGAGATCCGAAGCAGTTGCACATGATGCGCCGCGCGGTCGCCGCTTCGCGCGGCAAGTGGGGTATCAGCCACACGCTTTGCCACGGCGATTTCTCGCTTTGGGAATTGCAGATGCGCGCTGCCGCGCTCGATCCCGAAATGAATGCCGACGACTTGGTCGAGTCGTCGGCGCACATCGTTTCATCGATCGAAGAACATCGCGGCATCGTCAGCGGCAGAACGCGCTCCGCGTTTACGCCGGGTCTGATGACCGGCCTTGCCGGCGCCATCCACGGTCTCAACCGGATGCATCCGAACTGCACGCTGCCGTCTCCGTTGCTGCTTGAACGGACGCGCACGGCTGCTTGAGCCGATTCGGACCGCAGCTCGATTGAAATCGCCGGGATTGGGCTCTAGCGCTGCGTTTGCAACTTGTCGTAATTCAAAATCGCATTGAACACGAGTCCGTAGGTGCCGATCGTTTGCCCGCGCCAGATCGGATTCGTTGCGAACAAAACGACATGCCCACGTCCATAGCGTGCATCGACAACCGCTGCGTGCTCAGCGAGCGAACCGGCACCCTGCAACAACCCAGCGATCAACAGATCGTCGGCATCGCCGAAGCGGACGACGGCTTGCGGCCGCTGATCTTCAGGAATGACGGTGTGCGGGAAGAACGGGTTCGGCCGCGCCTGATCGATGTTGAGCGGCGTGGCTTCCCACGGTTTCGGCGACGGCAATTCGGCGGCGGCGACCGCGGTGCGCGCTTCCGGTTCGTCGGTGTCGTGCGGTCCGCCGCGGCCGGTGGGGCGCTTGAAATCCTTTGTCGTCGGCAAGCCGTCGTCACCGGTGAGCAGGTTGCTGAGCTTGAACGACAGGCCGTCGGGGCTGTACATCGCGAATTCCTTCGCGTAGCCGTAGGTGACGGGGTGCGTTTCGTCGACGGTCACGCCTTGCAGGATGCTGCCGACGACTTTGAGATCCTTCGTCGGTGCGGCGGACACGCCCGGCGCGAGGCCGACGTCGATCGCGAACTTCGCCGCGTCGCCCGCGGCGAGCAGCAGGCCGCCCTGTTCGACGAAGCGCTGCAGATGGGCGAGGCCCGATGCGCCGAGGCCCGGGCGAATGTCGTCGGTCTCGTCAATGCCCATGTTCGGCGTCAGCGACGTCTTCTTCCACGGCATCGCATTGCCCCACAGCGGCAAGCCGTTGAGCACGAGTTGCGAGTTGTCGGCACCGATCGGCGCGAACAGGATCACGTCGTACTTGCCGCGCAGATTGTCTGCGCGCGAAACCGTCTGCGTCGAGATGTAGTCGTAGGGTACGCCGAGCTTGTCGAGCGCCTGGCGCCACCAGCCTTCAGTCTGTGTCGACAGCCACGTGTGCATCAGCGCAATGCGCGGCGCGTCGATCTTGTGCGCGGCTACGTCGGGTGCCGCGGCGACGGCCCAGGCGTCGAGGCCGAGTTCGCTGAGTTTCTTGGAGAACGCGTCACCGTCCGCTTTGCGCACGATCCATGCGCCCGCGCCGAAATGGCGGCCGGCGGCTTCGAAGGGCTTTTCCGCAACGGCGATGTCGGCGCCTTTGAGGGCGTAGCGCAGGGACATCAGCGCGGTGTCGGCGTGATTCTCGATGAGGTAAACGCTGCCGCTGCCTTGCACGCCGCCTCGCGCGGGTATGGCCTCACGCAGCGTTTCCATCGGCGCTTTGAGGATGGCGTTGTCGGTAACGCGTACGACTTCGGCGCCGAACATGTCGCCGAGCGACCAGGCCGTATCGTCGTAGGGGTGCTTCTGCGGATCGTCCGGCGACCAGTACTGGCGATCGAGCAGCGCGTCGGCGATGCGCGAGTAGGGCTGATCCATGCGCACGACGTAGCTGCCGGCGGGGAAGGTGCGCGCGATCGTTTTCGGCTTGGCGTCCTTGGATGATTTGTCGTCCTTCTTCTCGTCCTTGCCGTCATCCTTGGCCGGCGCGGGCACCTGCACGGTGATCGGCGCCGTTGCCCGGCTGACTTCTGCGTGCTGCAGTTGGAGCACGTGCAGCAGCTGGCGCTGCGCGTCGCGGTGCACGTCGTCGGCGGAGAGGACGTATGCCGCTGGGCCGGCAGCGTTCGGCTTCTCGATCGAGCGTTTGCCTTTGAGGTAGAAGTTACGCAGAAAAGTTTTTTCGTTGTCGGCAAAATAGTTCAGCGTGCTCAGCAGTGCGCTCTGCTGATAGTTGTTGTTGTTGCGCTGCGACCAGAGCACTTTCGGCAGCGGCGGGTTCGGTCGGTACCAGGTGCGCGCGTATTCAGACGGATCAAGAACGCGCTCTACCGTGTCGGCGCCGGAATTGCCGAACGTTTCGTACAGGCGGCTGATGCCGTTGTGCATCGCCGCCATGAACATCAGATAGCCCGGGCTCCAAGTGTCGAAGTCGCCATGCGTGAACACGCCGGGCATACCGAACTTGGTCAATTCCTGCACGTTACTCCAGCCGAGCTGCTGCCATTCGCCGACGAGGATCGGATCGACCCAGGCGTTGTACGGGCCGTCGCCGACCGTGTTGTCGTAGAGGAACGGCACCGACTCGTGCAGATCGTGCAGCACCTGCGCGTGCCAGCCCAGATAGGTGTCGAGCACGTTGCGCGAGAGATTGAGCGTGAGGCCCATCGCGTCGCGGTTGTTGTCGTGAAGGACATAGTGTCCCCAGTAAAGCAGCGGCGGCGGCGTCTTGCCGGGGTTGGCGCGATGCCAGTTGTAGAGGTCGACCATGCGGTCGCGGCCGTCGGTCTCGACGACCGGGGTGATCAGCGTGATCACCTTCGAGCGGATTTTCTTGATGTACGGCGCGTCGTCGACGGCGAGGCGATAGGCGAGCTCCATCAGCGCGGTCGGCGAGCCGGTTTCGGGCGAATGGATCGTGCCGGTGATGTAGTAGACCGGCGTCGTCTGCGCGAGGAGTGCGTCTGCCTTCGCGTCATCGAGGCCGATCGTGCGCGGATCGGCGAGTTGTGCCAGGCGCGTGTCGTTGTCCTTCAGGTTGACGAGCAGCGCTTCGTCGGCGACCGCGACTGCGATCATCTCGCGGCCTTCCTCGCTCTTGCCGATGCGGAACACTTTCACGCGTGGTGTCGAGGCGGCGAGCAGATCGAAGTAGCGCACCACGTCCTTCGTGTACGGCAGCATGTTTGGCGCGCCGGACACGTCGCCGAGCACCTTGGCTGGCGTCGGCACCGTGCCCGACGCGGGCAGATAGTTGGTCAGCGGCGAATTGAACTGTGCCCCGGTCGTGTATTGCGCGATCTTGTCCGTATAGCTCTGGTCGATCGCCTGCTGCGGATCGCGGTCGTAGATGCCGGTGGCAAATGCGTCGCCCGTCGCGGCGCCGGCCGCGATGAATATCAGGGTACGAATCAGACGGTGCGGCATGCAGAGCTCTCCAGACGGCGTGGACAATCCATCGAGCATACCTGCGCTGGCGAAATTGCGTCTGGGCAGAAAGTCATGCCCGCGCAGAACGGCATCGGAATGGATACCCGCCGCCCCGGCGTGAGCCGGCGCCGGGGCGGCGGGCGCAGGGTTAAAAACGAACCGCTGCTTCCACCCCCCACATGCGCGGCGCCGTAATGCCGGCGCTGGTCACGCCAAGCACGTTGGTCACGATGTTGTTCAGGCCGGTGACGTATTGCTTGTCGAACACGTTGTTGACGAACAGGGCGACGCTCCACGGCGTGGCGGGGGAGGACCAGCCGACGCGAAAGTCGGCGCGCGTGCGGCTGCCGCCGAGCTTGAACGGCAGCGTCGTGATGCACGAGCCCTGCAGCGCCGAATCGGAATTGCAGCGCGTCTTGCCGACGTAGGCGCCTTGCAGAGTGAAGTCGAGGTCGCCGCCGGCGATGTTGCGCACCATGTAATCGGCGCCGACCGTGGCCGACCATTGCGGCACGCCGGTGGGCTGGCCGGAAAGATCGACGCCGGTCGAGGTCTTGTAGTTGCTGTAGGTCTGGTCGATGTACGCCGCGGCGGCGTTGAGGCGCAGATCGTCGGTCGCCTGCCAGCGCGCTTCGAATTCGAGGCCCTTGGCTTCCTGGTCGCTCGGCAGGATCTGGTACTGCGGCAGGTCGCCGTTGCCGCCGCCGTTCGACACCAGGGTCAGGTTCGGTAGATTGGAATATTTATAATAGTATACTGATGCGTTGACCAGCAGCTTGTAGTCGGCGAACCAGCTCTTGATGCCGGCCTCGTAGCTGCGCACAGTCTGTGGCTTGTACACGGTGGCGACCTCGAGCGCGTTGAAGCCGCCGGCCTGGTAGCCCTTGGCCGCCGAGGCGTAGAGCATCACGTCGGGGGTGAGCTTGTAGTCGAGCACGGCGCGCGGACTGGTGTCGTTCCAGCTGCGGTTTATCCCGACCGGATGTTCCTGCGTTGCCGGCGTGGTGAAGTAGATGTTTTGCTGGAAGGTTTGGATCGGCACGCCGAGCGCATCGAGCAGGCCGAGCGCTTGCAAGCCCGCCAGCGTCGTGTCGAGCTCGTTGGCGATGCGCGGCGGCGTATACCAGCTGAAGTCGCGTTCATCGCGGGTGAAACGCACGCCGGTCGTCAGGTTGAGTCGGTCGTTGAGATGCCAGATCACGTCGCCGTACACCGCGGCAGCCTTGGCGACATTGCGGTTGATCATGCTCTCCTGCCACGGATCGCCGAGCAGCGAGTATTGGAACCCCGCGGCCTGCAGCCCCTGCGTCAGCGGACCGTAAAGGCCGCCCGGCGCGATGCCGAGATTGTTGAGCAGGGTGTCGATGCTGTTGGTGAAGAAATTGATCTGGCTGGTCTGGTGGCCGTCGTCGCGATACCAGCTCGCGCCCGCGACCCAGTCGGCGAGATCGGTCTTGCCGGCGAGTTTGAATTCCTGCGACCAGGTCTTGTGCCGTTCGATGTTGACGTCGTCGAAGTAGAGATCGATGCGGTCGGTGCCTTCCTGCGCTTCGCGGTTGTAGGTGTGGTAGCGCTGGAACGAAGTGAGCGAAGTGAAGTCGCCAAACGGCAGCGGATGCTCGACGCGCAACACGAAGGAGTCGTAACTGCGCGATTCGCGCGCGCCGATCGCTTCGTTGTAGAGCGGTGCGTTGCGCGGATCGATGAAAGCCGAATAGTCCGGCGTGATCGACGGCAGCTCGGGATACGGCGGCACCGGCGAAACGCCGATCGTCGCGCGCGGCGGCTGCTTGAGCCGTTCGTGTTCCCAGGCCAGGTTGACGGCCGTGTCGCCGGGCGCGTTCCAGTGCAACTGCATGCGCGTGGCCCAGTCGTCGTCCTTGTAGAAATGCTGGCCGGTGGCGGCATCGCGCAGCCAACCGTTGCTCTGATTGTCGACGAAGCTCAGACGGAAGGCGACGTCCTCGCCGAGCGGCGTATTGAGCACGCCGTCACCGTAGCGCAGACCATAGTTGCCGAGGCGCACACGCGCGTTGGCTTCGAACTGGTCGCTCGGCGTCGCCGTCGTCACCGAGATCGCACCGGCCGCGCTGTTGCGTCCGAACAGTGTGCCCTGCGGCCCCTTGAGCACTTCGACGCGATCGATGTCGTTGAACATCAACAGCGCGCCGCCGGTTTTGCCCTGATAGACGCCGTTTTCGTAGACGCCGACCGGCGCGTCGGTGCCGATACCGAAGTCGCCCGTGCCGATGCCGCGCAGGCTGAAGTTCGGCTGGGTCGGCTGGTCGCCATTGACCGAAAGGCCGGGAACATACATGTCCATCTTCGACAGGTCGGTCGCGGCGAGTTTGTCGATCGTCGTCGCAGTGATCACCTGCATTGTGATCGGCACCTCCTGCACCTGTTGCGAGCGGCTCTGCGCGGTGACGGTGACGTTGCCGAGCTGCGCTGCGGCATTGTCGGTTTTGGTGGATTCCCCCGGTTGTGCATTGGGTGCTTGCGATTGCGCGTCGACAGGTTCGTCCGCGTGCGCCGCTCCGCCGGCGAACAGCGCGGCTGCGCCGGCGAACAGCGCAAGACGGACCTGACGGGTCAATCGCTTGGTTTGAATGGTTCTCACGGCAGCCTCCCTCGTATGGTTTGTTATCAGGCGTCGCAGTTTCCGGACGTCGCGGCGATCCAGTCACGGATCAGTTCGACGCCTTCTTTGTGTGTGGTGTTGCGCCCCATCTCAGGCATCATCACGCCGGGTTCGTTCGACGTGACGCGATAGAGCAGGATGGAATCGTCGGGCTTGCCCGGCACGATGTCGAACAAGCGATCGCCGGTGCCGCGGCCGGCCGCGACCGGCGGCTTGCACAGGCCGAGGCGGCGCAGATCGGTCGCCGCGCTGCGCAGGTCGAGCGCGGTGGTGTTCGCCGGACCCGTCGGGCTGTGGCAGTGGCTGCAGTTGACGTCGAGATAGGCGCGGGCGCGGGCGTCGAGCGGCGCGCTGGCGTCGTGCCAATCGGCGTCGCGCGGCACGTCCGCCGCAGGTACTCCGCTCAAGTAGCCCTTGCTGGTCCAGTGTGCGAGCTGGTTTTCCTTGCCCCTCGCATATGCGTAGTCACGATTCAGATGACGCGCGCGTGGGCCGAGCGGTTCGATCTGTTTGGCCTTGACGTTGGTGACATGACAACCGGCGCACTGGTTCTCGTTTGGCACGACATAGGTGAACGCTTCCTGCGCGCCATGGTCGTCGGCGAGTTCGAGCGGAATCGCATCGCCCGTGCGCGCGAGCTCGGCCTCGGTCTGCGCTGCGTTCCAGACGTAGGGAATTGCTTCCCAACCTTTCTCGCGGCGCACGAGCAAGCGTGTTTCGATCAGGCGAACTTTGCTCAGGTCGAGCGCCTCCGCACCCGCGTCCTTGGCGAAGTCACGGGAGACATCGTAGGTTCGCGCGACGGTTTTCGCATCGCCCGATACATTCGTCGGCTGCGGATAGAAAAACGTCTTGGTCAATACCGTGCCGACGGGGAAATCGAACGCGCCTTCGGCATCGTATTTCGCCGCAGTGCCTTTGGGCATCCACACCGTGCGGAACTTGTGCGCGTAGTCGCTGAACAGCGGCGTGTTCAAGTCGTACGGAATCACATCGACGTTGGTCACGAGCCTGCCGCTGCGCGCTTCGACCAGATGCCAGTCGCTCAATTTTTCCGGCTTGCCTTCGGCGAAGAAATGCACATCCTGCGGTGCGTGCGTGCAACCCGCGAGCAGCCCCACTACGAGAGCGAGACTCCACAGCACGTCATTCCCGCGGAAGCGGGAATCCGTTTTCGCTTTTGCTTTTGCAGTCAGAATCAAGATGGATTCCCGCTTCCGCGGGAATGACAACTTTACTGCCTCCATCGTCATGCCTTGCCCTTCAGCTCGACCGCAGCGAGCGGAGGCAACTCGCAGTGGAACTCATCCTTGAATACCTTGGGATTGCTGAACTTGTTCGGTCCATCGACATTGAGCACTTCGACGTCGCCGTTCTTCACGCAGATACGCAGGTCGGCCGGGTACTGGCCGTTGGTCAGAATCTTGTTGTCGACGAAACCGTCCCAGAGCACATCGGGGAAATGCCCGCTGATGCCGAACATCGACACTTTGAGCGCTTTCCAGTCGAGCCCGTCGGGCGAATCGCCGCCGCCCGAGAAGCGGTTGTCGTGGACGTAGATCGACTTCGGATACGGATCGTAGCCTTCGCTCGGCTTCTTGTCGGCGAAATTGGTGATGTAGTAGCTGGCGATGATCAAATTCGCCGTGCGGTTGTCGGCGATATCGTTGTCGAAGATCTCGACCTTCGGATTGGAGGTGACGATCACGCCCGAACCCGCCGGCACGCTCGCCACCGCGGTGCCCTTGGCGCCGAAGTTGCCGAGGTTGTTGGCGATGACCTTGTTCTTGTAAACGCGCGCATGCTCGCCGTGCTGGGTCAGGTCGGGCATGTTGAAGACGAGGATGCCGCCAGTGTTGCCGGTCGCGGTGTTCTCGTACACGTCGGCGCGGATCGAGTTCTCGATCTCAATGCCAGCGACATTCTTTTCCGCGCGGTTGCGGCGCACGACGATGTCTTGCGACTGGCCGACGTAGATGCCGGCGTCGCGCGAACCGATCGCGACCGAATCCTCGATGAGCACGTTCTTGCACTTGACCGGATAGATCGCATAGGCGCCGTTGTCCTTCGACGGGCCCGCCGTCCATTCCACGCGCACGTCGCGGATGGTGATGTTCTCGCCGTCGTTGATTTTCAGCCCGTCGCCTTTCGTATCCTCGATCGCGAGATGCTCGATCGCGAAATCGTTCGCGTAGACGAGGATGCCCTCGGGGCCGGAGATCTGGTTCTGGAACGAGAGGATGCTCTTGTCCGAACCCGCGCCGCGGATAGTCACGCCGTTCGCGCGCAGCGTCAGCACGCGCTGCAACTGATGTTTGCCCGGCGGAATCTCGATCACCGTGCCCGGTTTCGCGTCGAGGAATTGTTCCTGCAGTTTCTTCTCGAACGCGGCGTCCGCTTCACCCGGAGGCGGGGGCGGCCCTTTCCCGCAGCCAGCGGCGATCACACAGAGGGCAACAATAGCGAGCTTGCGCATGGCGGTTCTCCCTTCGGACTCAATGCGCCAATGTGCTCTCGAACGAGCGTTTGAGGGAGGGGGGCGAAGACTAGCCTTGGGGGGCAATCCGGCCATCATGTGTTGGCCGTTTATGCCACGGAGTTCGTGGCAGATCGCAACGATCACGCCCGTTTACTGTTCAATTCCTCACGCACAACGCGGCGCACTGCATCCAGCGTGAGCGGTTTCTTTGTGGGAGCGGCAAGCGCTTCATGCAGAGCGCGATTGATTTCGGTCTGGTAGCCGACTCCGGCAGCCTCGGCGCGTTTACGAAAGCCGGCGATCACATCGTCGTCGAGCATGATCGAAATACGAGTTTTGTTTTTCGCCGGTTTGCGCAGTGCGGTTAGATGGGGAACCTCGCGCGCGCGTTTGGCTTTGCTGAAATCGTACTCTTTACGCATAACTGAGTGCCTCTTTTCTGGTCGCCTTGCGCGCGGAAATCAGGCGGGGATTTTCGTCACGCAAGGTATACACCACTGTCAACAATCGGCCTTTGTCGCTCAGGCCAAGGAGAATCCAACGCGGCTCGCCTCGGGTACTGCCGTCTTTGATGACAAGCGCGTGAGGATCCCACAGGCAGGTGGCCGCTTCTTCAAATGTGATGCCGTGTTTGGCCAGGTTGGAACAGGCTTTCGCCTGATCGAATTCGACGTCCATGTCTTATGTATATATAAAGTATATATCAGAAACGAAGGCTGAAGTTTATGGCCCCGCGTGGGTTTGTCGCATCGCCGTCGGCGCTGCCCCGGTCCAGCGTTTGAACGCGCGTCGGAATTCGCGTGCGTCGGAATAGCCGACTTCGCTGCCGATATCGGCGATGCTCAGGGCACCGGCACTGAGCAGTTCGAGCGCGCGTTCGGTGCGCAGTTGGTCGTGGATGTCGCGATAGACGCGGCCGGCGGCGGCGAGCTGGCGGCGCAAGGTGCGCTCGGAGAGATTCAGGCTCGAGGCCACTTCGCTCAGCGTCGGGTGCTCGGCGAGGCGGCGGCGCAGGATGCGTTCGACCGAGGCGACGATCTCGCTCTGGCGCTTGATCTGCGCGGCCTGCTCGCGGCAGATCGCGAGCGCCTGCTGCGCGCTGACCGGATGATGAGTGGGCAGGCGCATGTCGAGCCAGCGTGCGCCGACAACCACACGATTGCGGTTCGCGCCGAAGCGCACGTCGCAATCGAACAGTTTGCGGTACTCGGCGGCGTGCGGTGGCGCGGGGTAGGTGAGTTCGAGCCGTTCCGGCTTGAACGTCGGACCGACGATGCCGCGCGCGAGGTTCAAGGTGCTGGCGAACAATTCCTCGCAGAGAAAGACGAGAATCTCCTCGTCGGGAAAGCGCGGGCGCGCGACGAGCGCGACTTCGCCCGCATTCAGCACTTCGAGCTCGACGTCCATCAGCGCGCCGGTGATGTCGGCATGCTCGATGCCGATGCTCACCGCTTCACCGAATGTGCGCGCAGTCATCATCGCCAGGCCCATGATGCCGAACGTGCCGTTCGACTGATGCGCGCCGACCTCGAGGCCGAAACTGCTGCGTGGAATCGAACGCAGCGCGCGCTTGATGATGATGCTCGCCTGCCGATATGACACGCGCACCGCGGCGTCGTCGATTTGCGCGCGAGTGATGCCGAGCCCAGCGAGCCAGGGCTCGACCGGCATGCCTTCGGTGTCGGCCAGTTGCGCAAGCACGGCGAGGATCGTCGTCGGAATCACCGCCGCGGTGTAGCGCGGATCCGTCGGTGCTTGGCGCAAGGTGGCTTTGGTCGCGATGGGCTTGCGTTTCATTATCAGGGACCGAACGGCAGGCGTCGTGCGCACGATGGTAACGATATGCGCCGTGCAAGTCGCGATGCGCTGCGCAACGGATCATCTTGGGCCGTTTGCCCACAGCGTTCGGAACGAGGCCGCGCCGTGGCGCGGCTTCGGGTCAGCGACTCGCGCGCAGGCGTCTGAACTGGAAAAACACGCCGATCAGGAAGACGACGAAGGCAGCGCCGATCGCCATCTGCAGATTCGGATCGTCGGGGCCGGATGCCAGCGGGTGCCCGGCCGGCAGCCGCGTCGAGGTTTCGGTGAATCCCGGGATGACGTGGAAGAAAAAGGTCAGCGAATAGCCGATCGTCGCGACATAGCGCGCGGCATAGCTGAACAGCCACTTGCGCTCGGCCGCGTAGGCGATCGCAATCACGACCAGGGTGATGATGCTGAGCGTGTGCGGTTTGCCGAAACCGCCGTGCTGGAAAATACCGAAGCCGGTCAGGCAGGTGAGCACGGTTGCCCAGACATAAATCTGTCCGAGGCCGGTTCGAGTGCCGATCGCGCCGTTACGAATGAGCGCCGCGGCGCCGGCGACGACCGCGATCAGGCTGAGAAGGGTGTGAAAGACACCGAGATAAGTCAGTCCAAGCATGTATTTCCCCTGTGGATGGTGCGGGCACGGCGCCATCACCGCGCTGCGGCGACGAGCATAGCGTGAGATCGGCTATGCGCCTATTCGCAAGTGGGCAATCCGCGTGTCGCGCACTCAGTGCCGGGCGGCCGCGCAGCGGTTCACGTAGATCGGATTGCCGATCAGCACGAGCTTACCGTCGACGCCGCGCACATTCGCGCGCAGCCAATGACGCTGGCCGTCGCTGGTCCAGGGAAAAGAGAAGGTCTGCGCCGCGGCGGTGATTTTGGATTGATCGATCACGCTGGCGACTTTTCCGTCGATCACCACCTCAACGCTGCCGCCATCGACGTGCGCGACCTTGACCGAGAAATCCGCTTTGCCGTTCTGCGCGATCGTCACTTCGTCGCCCATCTCCGCGTCGAAGCCGTTGCCATTGGCGGTGAATTCGAGGTGGCGATCCTTGCTGCCGAAGACGTCGATGTAGGCATGCCCCGCGCGCAGCGCGTCGAGCAGTGCGCTCAGCGAAAGATTAGCGGCGTGCACGACGGTGCTCGGCGTACCGACGCCGACGCTGCCGTGACTCTCGTTCCACTGCTTCGCGTTGTGGTTGTCGCTGCCGCCGACGGCGGTTAGGCGGAAGCCCTTGTCTAACTGCGCTTCCCAGAACGGCACCCCGGAAATCGCCGTGTCGGCATCGTTGGTGTTGACGACTTCGATGCCATTGACGAGATGCATGTCGACTTCCGGTTTCGCCGTCCAGCCGCAGCCCATGCACAGCTCGCCCGAAAGGCGGATCGGGTGATTGAGTGAGAGAAATCCGCCGAGCTTGGCCGCGCTGCTCAGGAGCGTGTTCCAATCGGGCACGTCGGCGCTGCCGACGCGGAAATCGAGCGGGACCCAGGTGCCGAGCAGGTTAGCGTGGCCGGTGAACGTGGTCAGTTCGCGGCTCGGCAGCAGCAGCAGGTGGTCGAAATAGGGTTGCAGTTCACGCATGACGTTGGCCTGCGACACCGTGTTGTGGTCGCTCAGCGCGATGAAGTCGAGCCCGCGATCGACCGCGGCCTGTGCGGTCAGGAACAGCGGGCAGGGCACTTTGCTCTTGCCGCTCTGGGTCGTGCACGAGCCGTCGCTGTGCGCGCCGTGCATGTGCAGATCGCCACGGTACCAGCCGGGTTCGGCGCGCAGCGGCGTGTCGAGCACGTCGGGAATTTTTCCATTTCTGGAGAAGTACACTTTCGCCGTGTACTCCGCATGCGCGTTGTCGCGGATGTTGGGGATGCCGAGCAGAAGATTCCAGCGGCCCGGCGTGATCGGACCGGGCAGGTAGGACGGCGTGGCGTCGGTCGGCGACACGGTGAAGCGGCTCTTGTTGCCGCCGCTCCAGCCGCGAAACGCATTGTTTTTGAAGCCGCCCGGGCCGAGCAGGCCGAGGTCGATCGTGGTCTTCTGCTCCTTGCGGGTGTAGGCGAAGTCGACAGTGATGCGATCGACACCGGCCGGCACATCGAACGGCACGAGTTTGTAGGTTTGGTTGTCCTTGCCTTCAAGCTTGCCGGTCAACGTCAGATCGGGTTTGTCGCCGGCTTGCGCGAATGTGGCAGCGGAGAACAGGGAAAACAGTAGAAGGGCAAGAAATTTCACGGCGTCACTCGATGGGAATTCCGGCACACTTCGCCGCCGCGCGCACCGGATTGCAGCGTACGATCGCGCCGTCGTCGAAGCGCACACGGTACGGTCCGAAGCGCGGATCGGGTTCGAAATAGTCGGTGGAAACGAATTGTGCGCCGCTTTGCATCGCAGTGTCGCGGCGGCGAGTATCGTTGCGCCTCGCCTCGAACGTATCGGCGTCGGCGCGCGTGCGCACAAGCATTCCGGCGGCGACGTCGGCGCGGATGCGCGCCTGATCGGCGAGGGTTTCGTTCAACGTGATGTAGGCAGCGGCCGGCGAGTTTTCTTCGATCGTGGCGAACATCGCGCGGCCTTCGAGCGATTGGCGTGCGCCGCGATAGACGGCGACTTTGTCGGCATTCTCGTCGAGCACGAACAGCACGCGTCCGCGCGCCTCGCCGATCGTCGGCCAGTGATTGGCGTGCACGGCGTCGTGCAGCGTCGGGAAACCGGCCTGGATTTCGTCCGGCGTGATCAGTTGTTTCGGTCCGAATACGCTGCGGATCTCCGCGTCCAACCGATCGAACGCGGCTGTTTCGAATTTCAACGGCGGCGGCGAGCCGGGGCCGAGCTTGCTGTCCTTGGCGTTGATCAGAATCATGATTGGCGCGTGCTGCGGATGCGCGGTCGACCACTCGCGCACGATCGTCAGACAGGCGACGAAGGTGACGCAATTGCTGCGGAAATCAATATCGGCCAGATGCATGACCTTGAGGCCGGGCTTGGCCATCAGCGCGGCTTGCGCGGGCGGCCACGGCGGTGTCGGGAAACCTTTGCGCAGCGCGCTCGGCGGATGCAGCCAGCGGCCGCCTTCGGGGTCGTCCCAGACGTCGAGCTCGAGTTGACGGATGCCTATATCGAGCTGTTCGTTCAACGGACGATGGCCGTAGTCGAGACCGTCCGCGCCGTGGGTATCGCGAGCCCGGTGCGCGGCGAATTCATCCGGTGGCATGTGCAGTTTGTAGCTGTTGTGCGTGCCGATCACCTGCATATCGTTGAGACGCAGGTTGTGGTCGATCCACGCGCGTGCGCAGGCCTTGCCGCCGGCCTGGGCCGCATTCGGTGCGGAGAGATTGCAGCCGGTTTCCGCGGCGAGGCAATGCGAAAAGATCGTGCCGAGGACAAGCATCCCCCCGGCAAGTCCTGCAGTAAATCGAAAGAGAGATGGCATCACGCGGGAGGGCGTCTTGAAAATCTCTCCCCCGACATCGGTCGGGGGAGAGTGGACTTGCGGGCGCATGTTATTGGTTTGAGACATTCACCGCGTTGCGCGATCAGAACTTGTACATCACCGACAGCCGGTACGCGCGGCCGAGCAGAGGACGAGCGAGGAAGGTGTTGGCGAGCGGATTGTTGGCGACGAGTTCGCCCGCGCGCGGATTGCCTTCGGTGAGGCCCTGCGAATTGTTGATGTTGTCGACGTAGCCGTACACGGTCCAGCGGTCGTCGACCTTGTAGCTCGCACTGGCATTGAAGGTATGGTACTGCGGCAGCACGAAGGTATTGGCCGTATCGGAGTAACGCTTGCCTTCGTACTCGGCGCTGACCTGCAGACGCAGCTTGCCGTCGAGCAGGTTGAGGCCGGGCACGATGCGCAGGCTGGCCTTCGGCACGCGGATGAGCTGGTTGTCGCTGAAGTTGAACGGAGTCGGCTGGCCGCCGCCGGAAGGCGCCAGATAACCCTGGAGGTTCTTGTACTTCGGATCTTCGATCGTTGCGCTGTAGGTCACGTCGAACCAGTCGACCGGGTAGAAGCCGCCTTCGAGTTCGAGGCCGTAGGTCTGCGTGTCGGCGAAGACGGGCTGGTTCTGGCCGGGCAGCGACGGGTTGTTCGGGTCGAACGAATAGGTCGAGAAGCCGACGTTGTTGTACTTGGTGTAGAACAACGTGCCGTAGAACTCCATCCAACGGTTGGCGAACTTGAAGCCCACCTCGCCCAGATCCATCGTCTGCGTCCGCGGCAGCGGATTCGGCGTGGGGTTGTCGATGTAGGAGCTCAGGTTGGGCAGACGATACGTCGGCGTCCAGCGGGCGAACATGCCCATGCGCTCGTCGAACTGATAGTTCAAGCCGATCGTGCCGCCGACGTGGTCGTAGTCGTTACTGAACGGCTTCAACACGCCGGTGCCGTTGAGTACCTGCGCGTTGGTGAAGGTGCCGTCGAGGTTGTACGCCGCCTTCAGCGCGTTCACGCCGCTGAAATCAACCTTCTCGTAACGCGCGCCGTAATCGAGGCGCAGCTTATCGGTGAGCTGCCATTCATCGGAGAAGTACACGGCATTGCTGTTCTGACTGCCGCCGGCGTTGGCCCATTCATAGCCGTTCTTATAGATGCCGTTCTGGGTGATGTTGCCGAGCACATTGCCGTTTTTGTCGACCGCGACGAGGTTGAGCAGGCGTGCATTGTTCTCCACGTCGAGCAGCACGGACGATGAGTAGCGGTCGAACTTCAGGTCGATGTGCGCGATGTACCAGCCGACCGTGAAGTTGTGCTGGCCGGCGAAATCGAACTTCGCCGACAGATGCGCATCGTTCATGTACTCCTGGGTCGGCGAGGTCACGCTGCGCAGGCCGCCGATGATGGCGAGGCCGTTGCCGTTCTGGTTGGCGACATCGAACACCGTCGACGGCGAGTCGACATAGCGCAGTTGCAGATGGTCGGTGCCGGGATAGATCGACAGCGGATTCGGCTTGGCTGCGAGCGCGGCGTTGATCAGGCCCTGGCCCGAGTACAGCGTGTTCGGGAACAGGCCGTTGCGCACCGTGTTCGTATCGTTGATGCGCAGGCCGTCGGTGAACTTGATGTTGTCTGTGATGCTCTGCTCGAACTTCCACGTCGCCTGCGATCGATGCACCTGCGTGCCGGTGTCGTTGTTGTACTGGTACGGTTTGCCGTTAGGCCCGGTCAGCGTGATGTGGTTGGTTTCCGGACCGGCGATCGTGTCGTAGCTGCCGTCGAAGCCCGGCACGGCGCGGATGCTGCCGTCCGCATAGGTGCGCATCGGCACGCCGAGATCGAAGTACACGGTGTCGACCAGGCGCTTGTAGTCGAAGCTGAACTTGCCGGTGTCCCATTCCTTCGAGATCGTCGCGCGCAACTGGCCACCTTGGTCGGCGGTGTAGCCCGGATCGCGGACGCCGTCGTCCTTGCGGTAGAAGCCGCCGACGGCGAGTTTCCAGCCGTCGCCGAGCGGCGTGCCGAACCAGAAATCGCCGCGGTTGAGGCCGTAGTCGCCGACCGTGTACTTGAACAGGCCCGAGGCCTCGTCGCCGACCTGGCGCGGGATGTAGTTGACCGCGCCGGCCGGCGCGTTCGAATAGAACAGCGAGGACGGACCGCCGCGCACGACTTCGATGCCGTCGATCGTTTCGTCGAGACGGAATGCCTGGTCGCCGTTGAGATAGCCGAGCGAGGGATCGTGATCGACCGGCAGGCCGTCTTCGAGCAGCGTGATCGAGCCAAAGCCGTCGACCGGGATGCCGCGTGCGCGGACATTGCCGCTCGCCTCACCACCCGATGCCTCAACCCAGAAGCCCGGAACCGACTTCAG
>Ga0070685_10000712_pt1 | contig 18054 bp, 16 predicted proteins | sample KBSS13LmetaG_FD_65651 | JGI IMG/M metagenome (GOLD analysis project Ga0070685, IMG submission 65651) | Switchgrass rhizosphere microbial communities from Kellogg Biological Station, Michigan, USA - KBS S1-3L metaG | ecosystem: Host-associated > Plants > Roots > Rhizosphere ...
GTAGCCGCTCACCGGCACCTCGCTGCTGGGTGGCACAGTTGCGTTTGCATGGCGACAATTTACGTCGTCAGCTTGCGCCGGGCGAGCGTTTTCACACAATCTGGGCCTCAGGATGACGTCGATTGGGGGATGCGTGTGGACGACAGCCCTCCCGCCGCGGCGCGGTCCACGATCCACACGTACTCGCCGTCCACGGGCCGGACGAGCTGGGCGGGGAGGCGGAAGGGGTCGAGCGGGCCGCGCAGCACCTTCCACACGACCTCGGCCTTTCCCTCGCCCACCACGAACATCTCCACGCGCGCCGCGGCATTCACCACCGGGAAGGTGAAGGTGATGCGCGGCTCCCCCAGCTCGCGCATCAGCGCCGGCGCGACGGGGAGGGTGCGCCCGCGCAGGAGCGGATCGAAGGGGAAGAGCGAGCAGGTGTGCGCGTCGGGGCCGAGCCCCAGGTGCACCACGTCGAAGCGGGGGATGCCGGGGCCGAAGAAGGCTGCCAGCTCCTCGCGGTAGCGCGCCGCGCCCTCCTCCGCCGGGAGCTCGCCGCGCATCCGGTGCACGTTCGCCTCGGGGATGGGGACGCGGCGGATGAAAGCCTCGTACGCCATCGCGTAGTTGCTGCGCGGGTGATGCGGCGGCACGCAGCGCTCGTCGCCCCAGAACAGGTGCACCGCGTCCCAGGGGATGCGCGGGTCGTCGGCGAGCAGCGAGTACATCTCCCGCGGCGCCGTGCCCCCCGACAGCGCCACGGAGAAGCGGCCGCGCGCCTCCACCGCCGCCCGCGCCTCCGCCGCGAACGCCTCCGCCCCTGCCCGTGCGGCCGCGTGTGGATCGGGATGGATCTCCAGCCTCGGTTCGCTCACGTCCTCTCTCCGTGCCTCTGCGTATCCGCGTACAGCCCGTCCGTCAGGGATGCCGCGTCTCGCCGCCTCACCGGCCCCCTTCCCGGAGGGTGTCGACGGCGACCACGCGCAGGTGCCCCCCGCGGAGCGCGCGGCGGGTTCGGACGACCGGCACCCCGCCCCGCGTGTCCGGGTTCCACTCGGTCCGCTCGTCCCGCGTGAGCTGCCACCGCCCCCGGCGCCAGCAGAAATCTTCCTGGCGCATCGCGAACGCGCCCCGCGACCACTCCGACACGCAGCCGCGCCCCCGCCCCGGCTCGATCTTCCCGGCCAGCACGGTGTCGCGGACGAAGCGGCGGCGCACCGGGTCGTACCGGAACACCGCGTAATACTCCTCGCCGTGAACGCCCCAGGCGAGGAGCACCGCCAGGTCGGTCCACCCGTCGCCGTTCAGGTCCAGCGCACGGAAGAAGCGGCTGCCGCGCCCGGGCTCCTGGTTGGCCTCGCCGAGCCCGAACGACTGCAGTCGCACGCCGTCCGGCCGCTCGATCCGCAGCGTCTGCGGCCCCCCGTTGCCCCCGAGGCGCACCGTCCGCACCGGGCCGCCGCGGCGTAGCGTACAGCGGAACACGGTGCCGTGGCCGAGATCCTCCACCGTGGCGGCATAGCCCGTGTCAGGGCGCGGAGGCGGGCGGTCCATGCGGCGGCAGAGGGGCTCCCAGGCGGCCGCCTGCTGCGCCGCCGCGGGAGCCGGCACGGCGAGCACCAGCAGGAGCGCGAGCCAGGGCAGCGCGAAGCGGGTCATAGCTGCGCCTCCGCCTGGATCGGCCGGTCCATGATGGTGTCGATCCGCACGCGCAGCACCCTGCCCTCGCGCATCTCCTCCGTCGTGCGCACCTGGAACCGCTCCGGGCTCTTGTCCGCCGTCCAGCGCCGCACCAGGTGCCATCGCCCGCCCGACCAGCAGTACTCGGCACCCACCGACTCGGAAGCGCCGTACCGGTGCACGGTGCCCGCGCAGCCGCGACGTTCCAGGGAGTGGATGTCGGTGCCCCCGGGAAACACGCTGTCCTGCTCGAAGCGGCTGCGCCTTGGGTTCCAGGTGAACAGGTCGTGGACCACGCCGCCGCTCCCCGACCAGGTCTGCACCCGCAGGTCCGTCCACCCGTCGTCGTTCAGGTCCTCGCCCACCGCCAGGTCGCTGTACTCGCTCGCGCGCTCGTCGTTGTCCAGCGTCAGCGTCTGCACCTTCGCGCCCGTGTCGGCCGGGAAGTAGACGTCCACCACCATGGGGATGCTCCCGTCGCCGCGCACCACCACGCGCACCTCGGGCCCGCCATCGCGCAGCACGCAGCGGAGCGGCACCCCGCGGTCGAGCGACGCCGCGTCCCACTTGCGCAGCCAGCTCTCCTCGCTCGTGTGGGCCATCGGCACCGGCCCTTCCCAGCGGCACCGGTCAGTGCTGTCGCGCGTCACGGGCGCCATCGAGTCCTTCGCCGGCGCCGCGGCGCTCCGGCCGTCGACCATCGTGTCATTATCAGTGACGACGGTCACCCGCGCCGGCGGCGTCTCGGCGGACCGCCCGCGACCGCATGCCGCCGCGCCGGCCGCGACGGCGAGGCACGCGACGAGGCGGACCCGCGACATCGCCGTTCTCACGGGCCCTCCGTGCGCGGGCATGAGATGGCTCGGTTCCGCAATCGGCGCCTTGCCCCCGCGTGGACTTCGATCCTCGCCCTGCTCATCTTCACTCCCTTCCCTCCGGCGCGCCCCGGACCATCACCCGGTGCATTCTGGCGTGGCCGCGCCTTCATCGCAAAGGGGGATGTCAAAGGACGAACGACGGTCCGCGTTACACGAGGGCGAGCCTGGAAACCGGAGCCCGCCGCCTGGGTCGATCGCCGTACTTCAACCGCCCTTCACCCCCCACGCCCGTGCGACTCCACCTCCTGGCTCTCGCCGCGGCCATCGCCGCCGCACCCCGGCCGCTGGACGCGCAGACCGACGTGCGCGCGCTGGTGGCGCGCCTGGATTCCGCGGTCCCCGCCCTCCTGCGCGAGTCGCATTCCCCCGGCGCCGCGGTGGCGGTGGTGGAGGGCGGCCGCATCGTCCTGGAGCGCGGCTACGGCGTCGCGAACGTGGCCACCGGCGCGCCGTTCACCTCCCATACGCCGCTGAACGTCGCCTCCGTCTCCAAGGCGGTGAGCGCGTGGGGATTCCTGCGCCTCGCGCGCGAAGGCAGGATGCCGCTGGATACGCCGGTCAACGCGCTCGTGCGCCGCTGGCGGCTCCCGGACGGCGCGGCTCCGGCACGAGAAGTCACCGTCCGGCGCCTTCTCGGCCACACGGGCGGGGTGGGCGTCCCCTCCGTCCCCTGGTTCCGCGCCGATTCGGCGGTGCCCTCGCTCGAAGACGTGCTGGAGGGGCGCGCGGGCGGGCGGGGGCCGGTGCGCGTGGAGACGGCGCCGGGCTCGGGGTGGCGCTACTCGGGCGGCGGCTACACCCTGCTCCAGCTCGCGGCCGAGGAGACCTCGGGCGTGGAGTTCGAGGCGTACATGCGGGAACGGGTGCTGCGGCCGCTGGGGATGAAGGAAAGCGGCTTCGGCATCCCCGGCCGGGGCGCCGCGACGGGGTACGATGAGGGTGGGCAGCCCGTGCCCGCCTACCGCTACGTGGGCGCGGCGGCGGGCGGCCTGATGGCCAGCGCGCACGACTTCGCGCGGCTGCTGCGGACGTACGGCCGCGCGTGGAGCGGCGCGGACCGCCGGGTGCTGAGCCGCACGGAGCTGGAGGAGATGGCGAGACCGATGGCGCCGGTGGTGCTGGAGGGCGTGTCCGGCGCCTTCTACGGGCTGGGCCACGGCACCCACCGCGCGCCGGACGGACGGCTGTACCTCTACCACAGCGGCGGCAATCCCGGCTTCCGCGCCTACTTCCTGGTGGCGCCCGAGCGCGGCGACGGGGTGTTCATCGCGGTGAGCTCCGACAACGGAGTTCCCGTGATCACGCGCGTCCTGCAGCTCTGGAGCGAGGCGCACGGCGGCGGCCTCCCCCCGCTCTACTGACCGCCGAGGGCGCCGCCGATCCTGGCGCCGTCGGTCCGTGCTCGACGTGCAGCCGCTCACGCTGCGGCCGAAACCCACATATCGGAGCGCTCCACCCATGCGACTGGTCCTGAAAGACCGCGTCTTCGAGATCGCGAAAGCAACGCTCGACGCCTACATCCTGGATCCGCACTGGTCGCGGAAGTACGACCCCCACGGGTACGCGGGGCTCTCGTGGGCGCTGACGGTCGAAGCGAAGGAGGCGGATTTCGACGACGAGATCTGGGAGCCGCGGATCTATCACGAGGACCTGCGCCTTCCCGTGCGGCGCTGGATCGATGTCGCCGGCCAGACGATCACGTTCGACCCGGACACGGACGAAGGAGCGGGCACACTCTACGTCTTCGAGCACGCGCCCATCTCGCGGGGCACGCTCCGCTTCCTGGAGCGCGACGGGTCGCGGTTCCGCTTCGAGTGGGAAGGCCTCGGCGATGTCTTCTGGGACGAGTCCTATTCCGAAGACGTGCCCTTCACCATCCACGGCTGGGCCACCTTCACGGGGGTGGTGGTGCGTGGAAGCGAGCACGACGACGACGCTTCGATCCGCGCCCGCCTGGCCGAATACCTGGACCCCGACGACTTCGTGCAGCACCCGCTGCAGGCGGGCCCTCCCTACGACGACGGCGTGCGAAGCGCTCAGGCCATTTTCACCCCTGTCGAGCGATGAGGCGAGGCGGATCGAACCGGGAGACGCACTCACCAGCGTCTCGGAGGAGTTCGTGAAGGTTTCTCGACCGTCGCCCAGCCGTCAGCCGTGACCCGCTCGGTTCCCCCGGCGCATCATCCGCGCGGCCGCGCCCGGCGCGGCACGACCGGGGCCGCTGTGCGGAATTCGGGATCATGGTCGGCGGAATCGCGCGGGAGCGTGTCGGTCCAGGTGCGAACCACTCGGCCCTCCTCCAGCCAGTGGGTGTTGCGTACGTACGAATCGCCGGCGGGGTCCAACCGGTACGTCCGCACCAGGTGCCATCGCCCGTCCGCCCAGCAGGTCTCGCCGCCGCCCCCAAGCCCGCCGCTCTCCGACTCCTCGCCCACGCAGGGCCGGTCTTCGTAGGCGAAGATGCCCGTGCCGCGGGGAAACACGCTGTCCTGCTCGAACCGGCTGCGCTGCGGGTTCCAGGTGAACACGTCCTCCGTCACGCCGCCGGTTCCCGACCAGGTGCGCACGCGCAGGTCCGTCCACCCGTCGTCGTTCAGGTCCTCACCCTTCAGCAGCGTGCCGTCCTCCTCGGCGGGCTGCTCGTTGTCGAGCGCGAGCGTCTGCATGCGCCGCCGCGCGTCCACCGGGGAATAGACGTCCACCTGCTTGGGGATGCCGCCATAATCGCCGCGCACCACCACCCGCACGTCGGGCCCACCCGCGCGCAGCGCGCAGCGGAGCGCCACGCCGTGCGCCATCGCGGCGCTGTCCCATTGCGCCAGCCCGTACTCCTCGCCGGTGTGCGCCCGCGGCGCCGTCCCCTCCCACCGGCACCGATCGGAGCTGTCGCGGGCGATGGGCGCCGTCGAGTCGCGCGCCGGGGTGGCGGCGCTCACCCGCGCCGAGGGTGTCTCGGCAGACGGCCTCCGCTCGCACGCGATCACCGCGAAGCAAGCGGCGAGGCGGACCAGGGACGCGGCCACCCTCTCCGTGCCTCCGCGGCTCTGCGTGAGGCGAACCCGTTCAGCCATGCGGCGACCCGCTCGGCCCCTCGGTCTCGGGATCGCGCCAGGCGCGGCCGTCCTCGCGCAGCAGCTTCTCGGCGCCCTCCGGCCCCCAGCTCCCGGCCGGGTACGGCTCGGGCTCGCCGCCCTGCGCCCACGCCTCCAGGATCGGATTGACCAGCGTCCACGCCGCCACCACCTCGTCCTCGCGCGCGAAGAGGGTGGCATCGCCCAGCATCGCGTCCAGCAGCAGCCGCTGGTACGCCTCGGGCGATTCCACGCCGAAGGCCTCGCGGTAGTCGAAGTCCATGCTCACCGGGCGCAGCTCGCCCCGCATCCCCGGCACCTTGGCCTCGAAGAAGAGCGAGATCCCCTCCTGCGGCTGGATCTTGAGCACCAGCGCGTTGGGAGTGGGGCGGTCGCCCTCCACCAGGTCCAATATGGGGTGCGGCGCGGGGCGGAAGCGCACCACCACCTCGCTCACCTTGGCCGGGAGCCGCTTCCCCGTGCGCAGGTAGAAGGGGACGTCGGCCCAGCGCCAGTTGTCGATCCACACCCGGAGCGCGGCGAAGGTCTCGGTGCGCGACTCCGGCGCGACGTTCGGCTCCTGGCGGTAGCCGGCCAGCTTCCCGTCGGCCGAGGCGGCGTACTGGCCGCGCACCGCGTCGTGGGCCACGTCCTCGCCGCGGATGGGGCGGATGGAGCGCAGCACCTTCACCTTCTCGCTGCGGATGGAGTCGGCGTCGTAGCTGGCGGGCGGCTCCATCGCCACCAGCGCCAGCACCTGCAGCAGGTGGCTCTGCACCATGTCGCGCAGCGCCCCCGCCTTCTCGTAGTAGCCGGCGCGCTGCTCCACCCCCACGGTCTCGCCCACGGTGATCTGCACGTGGTCCACGTAGGTGCGGTTCCACACCGGCTCCCACACCACGTTCCCGAAGCGGAAGACCAGGATGTTCTGCGTGGTCTCCTTCCCCAGGTAGTGGTCGATGCGGAAGATCTGGCTCTCGTCGAACACCCGGTGCAGCTCGGCGTTGAGCTCCCGGGCGCTCTCCAGGTCGTGCCCGAACGGCTTCTCGGCGATGATGCGGGTGAAGCATTTGTCCTTCGGATGGCACACCAGCCCCGCGCGGCCGAGCTGCTCCGCCACCAGCTCCATCACCCCCGGCGGCACGGCCAGGTAGTAGAGGCGGTTCCCCGCCGTCCCCTCCTCACGGTCGGCCTGCTCCAGCCGCTCGCGCAGCCGCTGGAACCCCGCCGGGTCCTCGAACACCGAGCCCACGTAGCTCAGCCGCGGCGCGAAGCGGGCCCACTCCGCCTCGTCCGGCGCCTTCGCGAACTCCGCCAGCGCGTCGCGCATCCGCTGGCGGAAGTCGTCGTCGCCCATCTGCTCGCGCGCGAAGCCGACCACGGCAAAGTGCTCGGGGAGGAGGCCGTCGCGGAAGAGCTTGTAGACGGCGGGGAGGAGCTTGCGCCGCGTGAGGTCGCCGGTGGCGCCGAAGATCACCAGCGCCAGCGGCTGCGGCGTGCGGCCGGACTTCATGGTCTTGCGCAGCGGCGTCTCCGCCGGCGCGCCCGAGGCCATGGCGACGGGGGTGGCTTCCGCGGGCGTGCTCATCCGTGGCCCGCCGGCCCGGAGTCCGCCGGGGGCGCGGTGGGCGAGGGCGCGGCGGGGGCCGCCTCCTTCACCGCGTGGCCGCCGAACTGGTTGCGCAGCGCCGCGATCACCTGCGCCGAGTAGCTCTGCTCCTGGCGCGAGCGGAAGCGCTCCAGCAGCGAGGTGGTGATGACGGGCGCGGGCACGTTCAGGTCGATGGCGGTCTGCACCGTCCACCGCCCCTCGCCGCTGTCGGCCACCCATCCGCGGATGGCGGCCAGGTCCTGCCCCTCGGCGGCGTAGGCGCGCTCCAGCAGCTCCAGCAGCCAACTGCGCACCACGCTCCCGTGGTTCCAGAGCCCGGCGATGGCGCGCAGGTCCACCGGGAACTCGCTGGCGTGCATGATCTCGAACCCCTCGGCGTAGGCCTGCAGCAGCCCGTACTCGATGCCGTTGTGCACCATCTTCACGAAGTGGCCGGCGCCGCTGGGGCCCACGTGCAGGTAGCCGTCGGGCGGGGCGAGGGTGCGGAAGATGGGCTCGCAGAGGCGCACGGCCTCGTCGGGGCCGCCCACCATCAGGCAGTAGCCCACCTTGAGCCCCCAGACGCCGCCGCTGGTGCCCGCGTCCACCAGGTGGATGCCGCGCTTGGCCAGCTCGGCCGCGCGCCGCTTGCTGTCGTTGAAGTTCGAGTTGCCGCCGTCGATCAGCACGTCGCCGGGCTGCATGGCCTCGGCGAGCTTCGCCAGGGTGCCCTCGGTGGGGCCGCCGGCGGGGACCATCACCCAGACCACGCGCGGCGCGGGGAGTTGCTGCACCATCTCCTCCAGCGAGCCGGCGGGCGTGGCGCCGGGCGCCGAGCCGACCTTCTGCGTCAGCGCCGCGTCCAGGTCGAACACCGTCACCTCGTGCTCGCCGCGCAGCAGGCGCTCGACCATGTTGCCGCCCATCTTCCCCAGCCCCACCATCCCCAGCCGCATCGCTCCCTCCGTGGTTCCGGTTCCATTGCCGAACGATGGAATTACGGGCGCTCCCCTGCCGCGGCAAGACCGTTCACGCGGAGGCGCGGAGGCGCGGAGAGAGACCTCCGTGCCTCTCTCCGCGCCTCCGCGCCTCCGCGTGAGATACCGTCGATCAGCGCCGCTCCCCACCCTCGGCGGGAACGACGAAGTCGGCGCGCGCCTCGGGGTGGCGGATCTCGCCGCCGAGCAGCGCGGCGCGCGAGGCCGCCGCGAAGCCGACCAGCGCGATCACCAGCGTCAGCACCGAGAGCCCGCGCGCGGCCCGGTGGCGCCGCCGCACGAGCAGGAGCGTGACCAGCGCGAGCACACCCGCGGCCGCGGCCACGTACGTCGCCCACTCCGAGGCTTCCTCGTGCGCGTGGATGACCCGCCGCGAGACGCCCGCCATGTTCTCGATCACCTCCTCCGCCGGCTCGCCGGTGAGCATCACCCCGTACGTCGCCAGCCCCACCACGAAGGCGAGGGCGAGCCCCAGCCGCAGCACGTCCTCGCTCTTGCGCAGCAGCCCCCACGCGATCAGCAACGCCGCGAAAAGCGTCCCGAACACGGGGATGTGGTTCAGCATGAGGTGCAGGTGCGCCGCGTTGAAGTTCATCGTCCGCTCCGATCCGTCCGTGTGGGCCTGCCCGCGGGACTTCCCTCGGGCGACGTGATGCACCGACGATGCCTGATCCGGTTCGCCCGTGCCCTGCGAGACTAGACTTGATCGATCGGTGTGCATTCCGCCCAAACCGCGCCCAAACCCAAACATGTCATCCTGAGCGTCGCCGCTGCACCAAACCCTTCCGCTCATTGAGCCTTGGCGGCGACCGAAGGATCTATCACCGCGTCGGCGAATGATCTTCCTGGACGGTAGATGAACGGCCGGCGCGCTTCGGAGAATGGATTCCGAGCGCCTACGATAGATCCTTCGTCGCCGCCACAGTCAGGTGCGCCGAAACAACGGTGCGGCGGCGACTCAGGATGACATGGTTTGGCGGCGTCAATTCACAAGGATTGTTTATACCTGGTATGAGGGGCCGTTCTGTCGTGCCCCCGCCCATCCACCATAGATTCGGGAGATCCAACGACCCCCATCTACCGAAGCCGAATGGCCATGCCGTCGAATCGACTTCTCCTCCTCGCGCTGGCGGCTGCGGCGGCGTGCGCGCCCGCGGCGCAGCTCTCCGCACCCCCCGCCGGCTCGGCATCGTTCCCCGCCCCGCCGCCGGGGCTGGCGGCCGACGTGGTGCTGGTGAACGGCAAGATCTTCGTGGCCGACGACGCGAGCACCGTCGTGCAGGCGATCGCCGTGCGCGGCGGGAAGGTGGTGGCGGCGGGGAGCGACGCCGAGGTGCGCGCGCTCGCCGGGCCGGGGACGCGCACGATCGACCTGGGCGGGAAGCTGGTGACGCCCGGGTTCAACGACGCGCACATCCACATCCCCGCCGGCGGCGGGTCGCTGCTGAACGTGGACCTGCTCGGCGTCACCTCGCTGGCCGAGATGGAGCGGCGCGTCCGCGACGCCGCGGCGAAGGCGGAGCCGGGGGAGTGGATCCTGGGACGGGGATGGGACCAGACGCGCCTCCCGGCATCGGAGCTGGGCGCCGGCGGATGGCCCACGCGGGCGACGCTGGACCGCGCCGCGCCGCGCAACCCCGTGGTGCTCTCGCGGGTGGACGGCCACACCTCGTGGGCGAACACCGAGGCGCTCCGGCTGGCGGGGATCACGCGCGCCACGCCCAACCCGGCCGGCGGCGAGATCGTGCGCGACGGCGCGGGCGAGGCGACGGGGATCCTGAAGGAGGACCCGGCGCGCAACCTGGTCACCTCGAAGGTGCCGCCGCCCTCGCCCGGCCAGATCCGCCGGCAGATCCTCGCGGCCATGGAGCTGGCGGCGCGCACCGGCGTCACCAGCGTGCAGACCGACGTCTCGCCGATCGTCGCGGGGAGCTCGACGGAAGACAGCCCCGCGCTCCCCGCATCCTTCCGCGTGTTCGAGGAGCTGGAGCGCGCGGACTCGCTCACCTTCCGCGTGTATGTCTGGTTCCCGCTGGAGCACCGGGTGATCGACTCCTTCCGCCGCCTGGGCGTGCGCGCCGGCTACGGGAGCGAGTGGCTGCGGCTGGGGATGGTGAAGGGGTACACCGACGGCACGCTGGGCTCGCGCACCGCCTTCATGCTGGAGCCGTTCAGCGACGACGTGCACACGCACGGGCTGCCGCAGCACACCAGGGCCGAGCTCGACTCGCTGGTGGCCGAGGCCGACGCGGCGGGGCTGCAGGTGATCCTGCACGCCATCGGCGACGCCGCCAACCGCCAGGCGCTCGACGCCATCGAGCGTGCCGAGCGCATCAACCCGGCGCACGAGCGGCGGCACCGCATCGAGCACGCGCAGGTGCTCGCCCCGGCCGACATCCCCCGCTTCAAGCAGCTCGGGGTGATCGCCTCGATGCAGCCCACGCACGCCACCAGCGACATGCGCTGGGCGGAGCAGCGCATCGGCCACCAGCGCGCGGTGCAGGGGGCGTACGTCTGGCGCACCCTGCTGAACGCGGGCGCCACGGTGATCTTCGGCACCGACTTCCCCGTCGAGCCGATCCGCCCGGTGGAGGGGGTCTACTCCGCCGTCACCCGGCAGAGCCGCGACGAGCCGGGGACGCCCCCGGGCGGGTGGATGCCGGAGCAGCGCCTCACCCGCGAGGAGGCGATCCGCCTCTACACGGCGGCGCCGGCCTTCGGGGAGTGGCAGGAGAGGGTGAAGGGAACGCTGCGCCCGGGGATGCTGGCCGACCTGGTGGTCTGGTCCGCCGACCTGCTCACCATCCCGGCCAACGACATCCTCAAGGCCGAGCCGGTGATGACGGTGGTGGGCGGGCGGATCGTGTACGAGAAGCAGTAACAGAATCTCACACAGAGACGCGGAGACACGGAGAGCTCGCAGCGGCTCTCCGTGTCTCCGTGTCTCTGCGTGAGAAAAATCAGGGCGTCGGAGCCGCCGCCGCCTCCTTCTCCTTCGCCAAGGCCGCGTACGCCATGCGCACGAAGGCCTCGGGGGTGACGGGACCGCGGCCCCAGCGTGCATCGAACCGCGCCGTCGGCCGTGCGGCGACCACCTCGTCGGCCGACTTCCCCGCGTCGAGCATCGGCTTGACGGCGTCGCGCACGGCGGTGAGCATGTCGCGGAAGTCGCGCATCTCCTGCAGGGTCATCAGCGGCCCGCGCGCGGGAACGATGGGCTCGATGACCTGCGGCGCTTCCGCGAAGTTCGTGGCGAACTCCTCCACCGTCTTGATCAGCCCGGTGAGCGTGCCGCCCTCCTCCGCGTCGATCTCCGGGTAGCCGTCGCTGGTCAGGCTGCTCAGGTAGAGCACCCCCGCGCGCTCGAAGTGCACCGCCACGTCGGAACCGGTGGCGCCGTCGGGCTGCTTCACCACGTGCGCGTCTTCCTCCCGCCCCACCGCGACCTGCACCACCTCCGAGAAGCCCATCGACGGCGCGTGCGTCGGCCGCGTGCGCAGCGCGACGGAGTCGGCCCCGCGACGCGCGCGGATGATGCGGTAGCGCAGCCCCTCGTGCGCCATCGCCAGCGCGCCCCTGCCCTCCCATCCCCCGTCCTCGAACCCGACCGCGCCGGGACCCATCATCAGCAACGCATAGCGCACCGGCTGCGCATGCATGGCCTCCAGCGCGTGCTGCGCCTTCGCCACCAGCGCCGGCTCCTGCACGCCGGCCACCATCGACTCCCGCGCGCCGGTGATCAGCACCAGGTTGCGCCCCTGCTCGGTGACCACGAAGGCGTGCGGCGCCACCTGCACCGCCAGCCCGCCGGCCGCGGGCTGCTGCGCGCGCGCCGGGGCAGCGGCGAGAACGAGGGCGAGCGCGGCGAAGGCGGCGCGCCGGAAAGAGGTGTGGATCATCGGGACGATAGGGTCGAGGGGACGGGTCGCGGCTGAGAGGAACGTACGTGCGACGTAGCCCCACTGCAAAGGCGTTTCACACAGAGACGCGGAGGCACGGAGAGAGAGCCTGCGCGCTCTCCTCCGTGTCTCCGCGCCTCTGTGTGAGCCGGTCTTTTGCCGTTACGGGTTCGACCCGCCCGACGAGCTGCCGCCGCTGGGCGCGGTGGGCACGTTCACGTCGACGTCCACCTTGTGCTCGGTGGTGCCGCCCGCGCCGCCGCGGAAGAAGAGGAACCAGACGAGCGCCACCACCAGCAGCAGCGCCACCAGCCCCACCAGCAGCCCGCCGCCGCCGCCGTCGCCCGAGGGGGGCGGATTCACGTTGTTGACTTCGACCTCGGCCATCGTGACCTCCGGGTGAGCACCCGGCCGCGTGCCCGCGTTCGCGAGGCGTAGCAGCGGGGCCGTTCAGAACGCACCCTGCGACGTCCCATGATGCGCACTCCGTGCCAATCGCCCTGGCGCGGGCGAACACGGGCCTTCCCCCGCCCCGCGCGAACGTCGATATTGCGCGCCGACCCTGCCCGGCCGCGCTTCCATCCTCCTCCCTCCGGCAAGGCCTTGTCCGACGATCCTTCGCCTCCCCCGAGCGACGCCGCGCCGACGCGCGGCACCACCGACCGCGGCGACCTGGCGCTGGTGCTCACCGGCGGCGGGGCGCGCGGCGCGTACCAGGTGGGGATCCTGCGCTACCTCACCCGGCGCTGGCCGGAGCTGAACTTCCCCATCATCACCGGCGTGTCGGCGGGGGCGATCAACGCGGCGCACCTGGCGGCGGCGCACGGCACCTTCCCGCAGGCGGTCGACGAGCTGGCGGCGCTGTGGGCCGAGCTCACGCCGGACCGCATCTTCCGCGTGGACGTGAAGGCGCTGCTCTCCAACATGGGGCGCTGGGGGCTGCAGCTCGCGGGCGGCGGGATGCGCCAGGCGCGGGTGCGGGGGCTGGTCGACACCGGGCCGCTCTGGGAGCTGCTCACCGAGGCGCTGGCGCCGGTGAACGGCGAGCTGACGAAGATCGACTACAACCTGGAGCGGGGAACGCTGCGCGCGGTGGCCATCGGCACCACCAGCTACAGCACCGGGCAGACGGTGATCTGGGTGCACGGGCGCAACCTGCAGACCTGGGAGCGCCCCTCGCGCCGCTCGGTGGAGGCGCGGCTCAAGCTGGAGCACGTGATGGCGTCGGGCGCGCTCCCGCTCTTCTTTCCGGCGGTGCAGATCGGCGACCAGTGGCACGGCGACGGGGGGATACGGCTCACCGCGCCCCTTTCGCCCGCGCTGCACCTGGGCGCGCACAAGATCCTGGCGGTCTCCACCCACTACGAGCGCACCCAGCCCGAGGCGGACCGCCCGTCCGTGCGCGGGTACCCGCCCCCGGCGCAGGTGATCGGCGTGCTGATGAACGCCATCTTCCTGGACGTGGTGGACCAAGACGTGATGCGGATGGAGCGGATGAACGAGCTGCTCCGCCGCTGCCCCGAGGCCGCGCGCGACGGGATGCGGGTGGTGGAGCTGATGACCTTCCGCCCCTCGCGCGACCTGGCGATGATCGCGCGCGAGTTCGAGCCCCGGCTGCCGCGCGGCTTCCGCCTGCTCACGCGCGGCCTGGGCACGCGCGAGACGAAGAGCCCCGACGTGCTCTCGCTGCTGATGTTCCAGGACGACTACGTGAAGCGGCTGATGGAGATCGGCGAGGAAGACGCCCACCGCCGCGAGGCCGAGCTCGTAGAGTTCCTCGAATCCTGAAACTGCAATCTCACGCAGAGACGCAGAGGCACGGAGAGACGCGGCGAGCTCTCTCCGCGCCTCCGTGTCTCTGTGTGAGAAAATCATTCCTCGAGGTCGCGCAGCAGAGGCTGCATCAGCTTGAAGACCTCGTTGGCGTGGGCGCCGAGGCCGTGGCCGGAGGAGGGGACGATGCGCGACACGACGTTGGGGGTGCCGATGCGCGCGCAGACGGAGCGCGTGTCGTGCTCTCCGCCGATGCAGAGGATGGGGAGGTCGACCAGGCCGCGCACCACGGGGAGCGTCTGGTAGTGGCGGATGCGGCCGCCCACCTCGCGGGGCCGGAACTTGAACTCCGCGTCCTTCCAGAAGCCGAGGAGCACCAGCCCAGCCACGTTCGCGCGGTCGGCGCTGTCCAGCCGCGCGGTGACTAGCGGGAGCACGTCGGCGCCGAAGGAGTAGCCCACCAGCAGCACCCGGTCGCGCCGCCACTTCCGCTGGTAGGTGCGCATCACCACCGACAGGTCGTCGGCGGCGGCGGCGGGGTCGCGCGGGGTCATGTAGTAGCGCAGGCTGTTCCACCCCACCACCGGATATCCCGCCTTCGCCAGCCGCGCCGCCAGCTCCTCGTCCAGCCGCGCCCATCCCCCGTCCGCGCTCAGCAGCACCACCATCACGTCGCCGCCCGCCCCGCGCGCCGCCGGCACCTCCACCAGCGGCAGGCTCCCGAGGTGCGTGCGCGGCCCCAGGTAGCCGAACATCCGCGCCACCCTGACGACGCCGTACGCCGCGGCGCAGGTGAGCAGGGCGGCCAGCGCGAGTACCGCGGCTCGCCGGCGGGGGCGGAGACGGCGCGGAGGCGGGGAACTTGAGGAATCGGGAGACAGGTGCCACCTCGGAGCGTGATGGAAGACCTGAACAGAAGGGTCTCACACGGAGTCAACGGAGTCAACGGAGTCGTTCCTCCGCCGACTCCGTCGACTCCGTGGGATGCCGGAATGGGGTTGGAGTCCGCGAAGGCGGACTGTGTGAGGTTGTAGCGGCGAGTTTGCTCGCATATCCCGCGTAAATCCCGCGGACGCTCTCCCCAACCGGATTCCGCGTGAGACGATCTGTTCAAGCGACCATCGGCTTCTCGGGGGGCTGCGACGCGACCTCGGCGATGTCGGCGGCGCGGCTGCGGCGGCGGCCGTAGAGGAAGTACACCGCGAGCCCCATCGCTAGCCAGATGAAGAGCCGCACCCAGGTCTCCCACGGGAGCGCGGCCATCTGCGCCAGGCAGACCAGCACGCCGATGATCGGCACCCACGGCATCCCCGGCGTGCGGAAGGGGCGCTCCAGCTCCGGCCGCGTGCGCCGCAGGATGATCACCCCGATGCTCACCAGCACGAAGGCCAGCAGCGTCCCGATGCTCACCAGCTGGCTCAGCACGCTGATCGGCAGCAGCCCGGCCGCGATCGACACCGCCACGCCCGTGAGCGCCGTGCTCACGTGCGGCGTGCGCCAGCGGTGGTGCACCCGCCCGAAGGCCGCGGGGAGGAGGCCGTCGCGGCTCATGGAGAAGAAGATCCGCGTCTGCCCCAGCAGCGTCACCAGCATGGTGCTGAACAGCCCGAAAAGCGCGCTGATCTTGATCACCGGGCTGAGCCAGGTGAGCCCCGTCGAGTCGATTCCCACCGCCAGCGGGTCGGGCACGTTCAGCCGCGAATAGGGGACGATGCCGATCAGCACGGTGGCCACCAGGATGTAGATCACCGTGCAGATCGCCAGCGACCCCAGGATGCCGATGGGCAGGTCGCGCTGCGGCTTCTTCGCCTCCTGCGCGGCGGTCGACACCGCGTCGAAGCCCACGTAGGCGAAGAACATGATCGCCGCGCCGCGCAGCACCCCGCTCCACCCGAACGCCCCGAACTCGCCGGTGTTGGGGGGGATGAAGGGCGTCAGGTGCTCGCGCCGCACGAAGGCCGCGCCCGCCGCCACGAACACCAGCAGCACCACCACCTTGATCACCACCAGCACGCTGTTGGTGTTGGCCGACTCGCGGATGCCGATGGCGAGCAATCCCGCCACCAGCAGCACGATCATCGCGGCGGGGAGGTTGAAGATGCCGTGCGCCGTGACTCCGTTGGCGAGCGTGACCGTGGCCTCGGGCGCGGCGGTGAGCCGCGCGGGCAGGTGGATCCCCAGGTCGCCCATGAAGCTCACGAAGTAGCCGGACCACCCCACGGCCACGGTCGAGGCGGAGAGCGCATACTCCAGGATCAGGTCCCACCCGATGATCCAGGCGAAGATCTCGCCGGCGGTGGCGTAGGCGTAGGTGTACGCGCTCCCGGCCACGGGGATCATCGACGCCAGCTCCGCATAGCAGAGCCCCGCGAAGGCGCAGGCCACCGCCGCGATCACCATCGACACCACCAGCCCGGGCCCGGCGTGCTGCGAGGCCGCGGTCCCCGTCAGCACGAAGATCCCGGTGCCGATCACCGAGCCGATCCCCAGGGTGGTGAGGTTGATGGGCCCCAGCGAGCGGCGCAGGGTGCCGCTCCCCGCTTCCGCCTGGAGGTCCGAGATCCGCTTTCGTGTGAGCAACGCCATCCGCCGCCTCCGCGCGTGGGTGATGTCCGGGAGAGTTCTCCCGAACGCTACCCGTTCGCGCGGCGGCGGCGGTGTGCGTCTCGTACGAAGGTTGTAAGGATGTTTTGAAGAAACGCGGTAAATACTTCTGTTCGATTCAATTGCATCAAACCCAACGACGTCATCCTGAGGCCGACCCCGCTGAGCCTCAGCGGGCGCCATAGCCCGCAGGCCGAAGGATCTATACTTGGCCATCGGGACCGAGCCTCGGACGCGCGACTGGAATGGCGACGGCGCACTTCCAGGACTTGGCTCCGAGGAACCGGCTATAGATCCTTCGGCCTGCGAAGTGTAGATGCAGCTAAGGGTTGGGCGCGGCCGGCCTCAGGATGACGTCATCAGGGCTCGTGTTCTCAAAACACGGCAATAAGACGGTCTTTCACACCGCGATGCGGTAGCCGGCCTTCCAGACGGTGACGATGTGGCGGGGGTCGGCGGGGTCGTCCTCGAGCTTGCGGCGCAGCTGGGCCACGTGCATGTCGACGGTGCGCGTCATCACCGCCGCGCGGTGGCCCCACACCTCGGCCAGCAGCTCCAGCCGCCCGGCCACCGTGCCCTTGCGCCGCACCAGCGCCATCAGCAGGTCGAACTCCTTGGGGGTGAGCGGCACCTCCTCGCCCCGCCGGCGGACGGCGCGCTGCGCGGGGCTCACCTCCAGCTCGCCGATGGTCACCACCGCCGGCTCCGTCGCGTCGGCGGCCACGGGACGGGCGGCGCGGCGGAGGAGGGCGCCCACGCGCGCCAGCAGCTCCAGCAGGCCGAAGGGCTTGGTCACGTAGTCGTCGGCCCCCAGGCGGAAGCCGAGCACCTTGTCGCTCTCCGCGCCGCGGGCGGTGAGGATGAGCACCGGCACCTCGCTCCCCTCCTCGCGCAGCGCCTTCAGCACCCGGTAGCCATCCATCTCCGGGAGCATCAGGTCCAGGATCACCAGCTCGGGGGCGTGCTCCCGCGCGGCACGCAGCCCCGCGGCCCCGTCGCGCGCCACCACCACCTGGTGCCCCTCCAGCTCCAGGGAGGTGGAGAGCCCGAACGCCAGGTTGGCGTTGTCCTCGACCACCAGGATGCGGCTCACCGTGCCACCGCCTCTTCCGGCGCCGCGGCCGCGGCGGGGGACGGGCCCGCGTGCATGGCGTAGGGAAGCTCGATCCAGAAGCGCGCGCCGCCGCCCGGGGCCTCCACCACGCCCACGCGGCCGCCGTGCAGCTCCACCAGGTCCTTCACCACCGCGAGCCCGATCCCGCTCCCGCCGGTGGCGCCCTCGGCGTCGCGCGCCAGGCGGCGGTAGGGCTCCCAGACGCGGTTGCGCTCCTCCCAGGGCACGCCGGGCCCCCGGTCGTCCACCGACAGCCGCAGCGCCAGACCGCGCAGCTCCAGCCGCACGCGCACCGTCTGCCCGGGCGGGCCGTACTTCACCGCGTTGTCCAGCAGGTTGAGCAGCACCTGGCGGAAGGCGTCGGCGTCGATCCGCGCCACCACGCCGTCGTCGGCCAGCACCTCGAAGCGGGCGTCGCGCTCGCGGGCCAGCGGCGCGAAGGCGTCCACGATCTCGCGCAC
>Ga0070685_10000714_pt1 | contig 18042 bp, 14 predicted proteins | sample KBSS13LmetaG_FD_65651 | JGI IMG/M metagenome (GOLD analysis project Ga0070685, IMG submission 65651) | Switchgrass rhizosphere microbial communities from Kellogg Biological Station, Michigan, USA - KBS S1-3L metaG | ecosystem: Host-associated > Plants > Roots > Rhizosphere ...
GCCAAGCGCGGCGTGAAGCGCAAGCAGAGCCGGTATCCGGTCCGGCGACGACACGAGAAGTCCATCAAGGTCATGCCGAGAATCGTATTGGTGCTTAGGTGAACGGTATTGCGCCTTCGCCGACTGCCGGCCGTGGTGCGGCCGGAGCCAAGGGGCACGCGACGGGCTTTGCGATGACCTCGGCAGTGCGACTCGCCTTGGCCTCGCGCGGTCGAGCCGCGAGCGAAGCGAGCCCCTGTCCCTCTCCCGTGGTTGGGAGAGGGACCGCCGCGCAGCGGCAGGGTGAGGGGTGTTACCCGTGCGCCGCGGCGAGCGCCTGGGCAACGGCGTGCGCTTCGTCCTCGCGACCGGCGGGGATGGGGATGCGGTACTCCTCGGCCACGCGCCGGTATTTGCCGGGGACCATGATCCTGATCTCGAGGATGGCCGGGCGCTCGGCCTCCAGCACCCGCGCCCCGCCGAAGCGTACGAGGCGGTCGTGGACCACCTCGTAGCGGCGGTTCATCAGGATCGCGGTCGTGCCGATCACCACGTCGCCGGTCGGGACAGCGCGGTTGCGGCGCCAGGCGAAGAAGGCCATCAGCCAGCGGCAGAGCGCGATGAAGCCGCCCACGGCACCCGAAATGATCGCCGCCGTCCGCCAGTTTCCTTCCAGGGCGCCGATGATCAGCGTTCCCAGCACGAGAACGGTTGCGCCCATCCCCAGCGCCTCGCGGGTGCGGAAGCGGATCTCGCTCGCCGCGTAGCCTCGCCACTCGTCGGGCGCGTACGTCCAGTGCGCCAGCACCGGTTCGGCGAGACCGGTCGTCACGCGCGGCTGCGCCTGGACCGCCGCCACCATCTCGCGCTCGGTCGCCTCGTCCACCTGTACGGCCTTCCCCCACGCGAAAATGCCGTGGATGGCGCCGCCCAGCACTACCGCGCCGCAGATCGCCAGCAGCACGAACAGCCACCGGATCTCGGCGATGCGCGACGCGCCGACGATGCCGGCGGCCACGCAGACGGCGCCCAGCGGGATCAGCAGCGTATTGACGATGACGACGGCGGGAGCGGAGGACTTCGGCATGGGTCGGGATCGCAGGGGGTGGGCCTGCCGGGTGCGGCGATTCAGATCGGCCTCGCCGCCAGGACGCGCTTCACGGACCGCGCGGCTCGCCGAAGATGGGGCGTAGCCGGTCGACCGCGTCGTGCAGGACGCGGAGGGCCGCGTCGTCCGGCGACCGGGTGCAGCGGTCGGCCGCCTACCACAGCTCGTTCAGGGAATCATGGGCGTTGAACAGGAGGAGGCCGAGGTCGGGTCTCGCGCCGCCCCGCTTGGTGAGTCTCGGGTCCTGCTCCAGCCTCCTGGACAGGTCGTCGTACAGGCTCGCCATGGGGATCGGGTCGAGGGGGAGCGCGGTGACGGGCGGGAATACGATGATGCGAAAGGCGGCGGGGGGAAAGGCTCCCGTCGCCCCTCCCCCAGCCGCCGTGCACGCTCCGCGTCTCCGCGTCTCGGCGTGAGACGATCGGTTGCCGTTTCAGTGCCCCGTCGTCGCGGCGCCGATGCCCTCGCCGGCGAGCCAGCCCTCCATCTCCGTGCGGATCGCCTGCAGCCGCTCGGGGGTGCGGGCCTCGTAGCGGGCGACCAGCACCGGCTCGGTGTTCGAGGCGCGGATCAGCCCCCAGCCATCGCCGAAGAGCACGCGCGCGCCGTCCACGTCCACCACCTCGTGCCCGGCGCGGAAGTGCTCCACCGCGCGGGCGACGATCGGGAACTTGGTCTCCTCCGTGGCCGGGTAGCGCAGCTCGCTGGTGGAGACGAACTTCGGGAAGGTGTCGATCCATTCGCCCAGCGTCCCCGCGCGGCGCGCGACGATGTCGATCAGCAGGCAGGCGCCGTAGAGCGCGTCGTCGTAGCCGTAGTAGTCGTTCCCGAACATGATGTGGCCGGAGAGCTCGCCCGCCAGCAGCGCATGCTCCTCCTTCATCCGCTTCTTGATCAGCGAGTGGCCGGTCGCGTTGAGGATGGGGACGCCGCCCGCCGCCTCCAGCACCTCCGGGAGCGCCTGCGTGCACTTCACGTCGAACACCACCTTCTGCCCCGCCCCGCGCTTCTCGAGCAGGTCCAGCCCGTACAGCAGCAGCAGCGTGTCGCCGCGCACGATCCCGCCGCGGTCGTCGATCGCGCCGATGCGGTCCGCGTCGCCGTCGAAGGCCACGCCCAGGTCCGCCCCCGTTTCCTTCACCTTGGCGATGATGTCGACCAGGTTCGCGTCGACCACCGGGTCCGGGTGATGGTTGGGGAAGGTCCCGTCGCTCTCGCAGAAGATGGGGATCACCTCCACGTTCGGCCCCAGCGCGCGCAGCAGCTCCACGGCGATGATGGAGCCGGTGCCGTTGCCGCAGTCCACCACCACCTTCACCGGTCGCGCGATCTGGAACTTCGCAGCGACCTCCTGCACGTAGAGCTCGAGCACGGCGCGGTTCTCGGCGCGTCCCTCGCCGCTCTCGTAGTCCTCCTCCTGGATGATGCGCAGCACCTCCTGGATCAGGTCGCCGTAGATGGAGCCGCCGGAGATGGCCATCTTGAACCCGTTGTACTGCGGCGGGTTGTGCGACCCGGTGACCTGCAGCCCCGCGTCCGTCCCCCAGTACGCCATGGCGAAGGAGTGCACGGGCGTGGGGACGAGGCCCACGTCGATCACCTGCGCGCCGGCGGCGACCATCCCGCGCTTCACGGCGTCGGCGAGCTCGTTGCTGCTGAGGCGGTTGTCGCGCCCCAGCGCCAGCACGGGACTCTCGTTCCCCAGCCGCCGGCGCACCAGCGTGGTGAAGGCGCGGCCGATGGACTCGGCCACCTCGGGCGTCACGTCGGTGCCGACTACGCCGCGGATGTCGTACTGCCGGAAGATGTGCGGATTGACCATCAGGCTCGTTTCGGGATTCACGGGTTCGGAAGAAGCTTGCGGCGACGCGCCGGAAGCGTGGCGCCCGCCGGAGCCTGCGTGCGTCAGCTCTCGCGCACCACGGCGATCGCCTCGATCTCGACGGCGACGTCGCGCGGGAGGCGGGCGGCCTGCACGGTGGAGCGCGCCGGCTTGTGGTCGCCGAACCAGCGTCCGTAGACCTCGTTCATCGCGGTGAAGTCGCCCATGTCGCGCAGGAACACGGTGGTCTTCACCACCGTCGACAGGTCGGCGCCGGCGGCCTGCAGCACCCCCTGCACGTTCGCCATCACCCGCTCCGTCTGCGCGGCGATGTCGCCCTGCACCAGCTCCATCGTGGCCGGGTCCAGCGGGATCTGCCCCGCGGTGAACACCAGGCCGTGCACCACGATCCCCTGGCTGTAGGGACCGATGGCGGCGGGCGCCTGGTCCGTCACCACCGTCTTCAGCTCTGCCATTGCCGTAAAACCTTTCGGTTGATGGAATTCGGTCGAAATCCCACGGGTTGAAAACCCCACGGGTTGGAAACCCGCGGCTGGAACGGCACGAAGTCCGCCTTCGCGGACTATTCCTCCACGCCTGCGCCGACCCCACCGGCAGCGTGGTGGCTGCCATCGCAAAAACCGCCCGCAGGCCGCGCCACTGCCGGTGTCCCCCACCCTCGCCCGGTACGGGAGAGGGTTTGCGCTCTAAGGCGCAGGGAGAGGGCGGCACCAGCGCCGCCGAAGCGCCTCTCACTCAAGCACTTAGCACTTAGCACTTAGCACTTAGCACTTAGCACTTAGCACTTAGCACTCAGCACTTAGCACTTCGGTTATCCCAGCACCATCTCCCGCAGCTCGTCCGGCGTCACGACGGCGACGCCGGGTTTCCCCACCTCGATGCCGGCGGCGAGGTTCGCGAGCGTGGCGGCCTCCTCCATGGTGGCGCCCGCGGCGAGGGCGACGGCGACGAACGCCGTCACCGTGTCGCCCGCGCCGCTGACGTCGAACACCTCGCGCGCCACGGTGGGGATGCGGAAGGTCGGCGCGTCCTTCGAGCGCAACGCCATCCCGTCCTCGCCCAGCGTGAGCAGCAGGTGCTCGGCGTCGACGCGGGCCCGCGCATCCTCCAGCCACGCGTCGTCGTCCGGGCGCACGTGCGAGCCGAGGGCGGCGCCGAGCTCCAGCGCGTTGGGCTTGAACACCGTGGCCCCGCCGAACGCCATGAAGTTGCGGAACTTGGGATCGACCACGCTGGGGATCCCCGCCTCCGCCGCCGCGTCGAGCGCCGCGCGAATCACGGACGGCACCAGCACGCCCTTGTTGTAGTCCTCCAGCACCAGCGCGTCGCTGGCCGCCACCGCCTCCCGGACGGCGGCGCGGAGCTCGTCGGCGCAGTCGTCCGGCAGGTCGTCGGCGTGCTCGCGGTCGAAGCGCACCACCTGCTGGTGGCGGGCGACCACGCGGGTCTTGGTCGTCGTCGGCCGGTGCGTGCGCTCCACCAGCCACGCGTGGATCGGGCCGCCGGCGAGCGCCGCCAGCGTCTCGCGGATGTGCCGCCCCGCGTCGTCCGCGCCGACGTAGCCGACCAGGTGACACTCGGCGCCGAGCGCGGCGACGTTGGCCGCCACGTTCGCCGCGCCCCCCAGCGCGTAGCGCTCCTCGGTGACGTGGACCACCGGCACCGGCGCCTCGGGCGAGATGCGCGAGACGGCGCCGACCAGGTAGACGTCCAGCATCACGTCGCCCACCACGGCCACCCGCAGGCCGCGGCTCTTCTCCAGGATCTCGTCGAGCCGTGCGCGTGTCAGCCGTTCCATCACCCGAAGTGCCCGCCGGAGGCGCGTCTGCCGCCCGGCGCCGGGCCGGGAAAGAGGGCGCGGAATCTACCGGCGGGGGGGAGGAGTGACAAGATTGGTGCGTCCTCTTCCCCGCCCCTCATCGCCCCCGCCGAACGGATGCGCGCCTTCGACCATCGCCGCGCCGGCTCCGCCACCGTCGAGGTCCTCTCCATCCACTGCCCCCGTTGCGGGCGCGAGGCGGCGTTCGAGCCTCCGTTCTACGCGCTGCAGCGCGAGGAGGCGAAGGCCGCCGCCGCGAACCCGGCGCTCACCGGTGTATGGCAAGGACGCACATTCGTGGTGCTCCGCTATCCGGAGCTGCTGTCGTGGACGGAGATGCGCCGCCTGCGCCGCGAGGTGCGGCCGGTCGGGATCTGCCGCTGCGGCGCGTGCGGTTACCTCAATCGCCACCTGCTCGACTGGCCGCGCGAGGCCTGGTTCGCCGTCTCGCTCCGCGGGCGCACGTTGTGGATGCGCTCGCGCGAGCACGCCGCCGCGCTCCGCGGCTACGTCGCCGCGGAGGACCGCCAGCGCGTCCCCGGCGCGCGCTGGCTGAGCCGCGTCCCGAAGGAGTTCCTCGCCGCCCGCAACCGCACGCCGCTGGTGAAGAAGCTCGACCGCCTCCTCGCCGACGGCCCCGAGCCGCGCGCCGTCCCCTCGCGCCCCGACCCGCGCACGCCGCGGCCCCTCCGCTGACATTCATCTCCAGGACCCGCTCATGGCTCTCGACAAGGAAACCGCCACCCTCGTGGCCGCGGCGATCGCCGCCACCGCGGCGCTGACCAACACCGTGATCTCGGCGTGGCGCCAGTCGCGCCTGGAGGAGCGCAAGTGGCAGCGCACGCGAAGCGATGAGCTCGACAAGTGGAAGCAACAGCGGCAGGACGATGCGGACGCCTCGCTGCGGAGCGCGATCGCCAGTCTTGGACAGCAGCTCGCCGCCTGCATCCAGGCGATCAGCTGGTTCACGTGGAAGGCGGAAAAGGCCCCCGACTCCCTCGTTCCAGCGGAGATCGAGAAATACGACGTCGACATGAAGGCGCTGCTGCCGCCGCTCGTCGGCGCTCACCTGCTCGTCGTCGCCCTGGATCCGACGAAGGACACCGCCATCAAACCGCTGGTTAAAACCGCCTACGTCCTCGACGCCCGTACGGCGCTGGCGGCGACGAAGCTCGTCGACTCGCGGAAGGAAGCGCTGGCAGACCTGCGGAAGTGCTACGCCGACTCCGAGGAGTTCCTGGAAACGCTCCACCAGCAGTTCGCGGGCATCCTCACCGGCGCGCGCGCCACGATCCCGCCCTTGGAGGTCGGCGGCAACCCCGGGTCGTAGCGCGGAACCTCCCAGCACTTCAGCCCTCGCCGCAGCGCGCTGCCGCCGGTATCGTTCCACCCCAGGGTCACGCCGCCACCGCGGCCCCCACTTTGCCTGAGGCGCGGGGTGATGGAGATCCCTTCGCAAACGAGTCGCGGGCGGGTGGCCGGACCCCGTCCGCGTTTTCACGGAAAGACGATGAGTAGCATCGACCGCGACGACGACGAAACCCTGCTGATGCCGCTGGCGGGCGACACCCAGTCGCTGGCGCAGGGCGGGTCGCCCGCCGCGCCGGCGGCCGGGGCGGGCTTCGCCAGCAAGCTCAAGCGCCTGGGGAGCGAGTCGCTGATCTACGGGCTCAGCTCGGTGTTCGGCCGCTTCCTGAGCTACCTCCTGCAGTTCATGTACGTCGGCTACTTCAACCCCGCCCAGAACGGGGTGCAGAGCGCCGTCTACACCTACGTCCCCATCCTCTCCATCGTGTTCCTGTGGGGGATGGACGTCGCCTACATGCGCAGCGCGGCCACGGTGAAGGACCGCGGCCTGGAGGAGCGGCAGCGGGCGTTCAGCATGTCGTTCGCCATCGTGGCCGTCGCGGGTGCGGCGGCCATGCTGCTGGGCTTCGTGGCCGCGCCCTGGCTCGCGCGCGTCTTCAACGTGCCGCTGGACGGGTTCCTCTACCTCCTCGCCATCGTCTACACCGACGCGCTGATCGCCGTCCCCTACGCGCACCTGCGCATGACGGGGCGGGCGAAGCGCTACGCCGTGCTGCGCCTGCTCTTCGTGGCCGTGAGCATCGCCCTGAACGTGGTGCTGATCGCGTGGCTGCGCTGGGGGGTGGAGGCGATCTTCATCTCCAACCTGGCTTCGAACCTGGTGGTGCTCGCGCTCTTCGGGGGCGAGATCCGCCAACTCTTCCGCCCGCGGCTGCTGCGCGGCGTCGACTGGAAGCCGCTCTGGCGCTACGCGCTCCCCATCATGCCCGCGATGTTCGCGGTGATGATCGTGGAGAACGGCGACCGGATGGTGCTCAACTGGCTCCCCGAACAGGTGGCCTCAGAGGTCTACCGGATGAGCACCAAGGAGCTGGTGGGGATCTACAACTTCAACTACAAGCTGGGCGTGGCCATGCTGCTGGTCGCGCAGATGTTCCGCATGGCCTGGACGCCGTTCAGCCTGCAGCACGGCCGCGACCCCCACGCGCCGCGCCTCTTCTCGCGGGTGCTGACGGCGGTGATGCTGGTCTGCTCGGTGGCGTTCCTGGGGCTCGCGCTGCTGATCCCGTCGCTGGTCGGGATCCCCCGGATCCATGCCTGGCCCGACTCGCCCGCGTACTGGGAGGGGCTGCCGATCGTGCCGGTGATCCTGCTGGGGTACGTGTTCAGCGCGATGTACGCGGTGGTCACGGCGGGGCTGTACATCGAGAAGCGCACGGGCACACTCCCCTGGATCGCGGGTGCGGGCGCGGCGATCAACCTGGTCATCTGCTTCGTGGCGGCGCGGCACTCGATGGTCGCCGTAGCGTGGGCCACGCCCGCGAGCTATGCGCTGATGGCGGCGCTGGGCGCGCGGCAGAGCGGCCGCGTGTACCCGGTGCCCTTCGAGTGGGGACGGCTGGTGCACCTGGGCGCCATCGTGGGCGCCATCTTCGCGGTGGACTGGTGGCTGGCGGGGCACGGGTGGAACCCCACGGCCTGGCCCACCGTCGGCGTCAAGATCGCGCTGCTGGCGGCGTTCCCGCTGCTGCTGGTGGCGACGCGCTTCTTCCGCCCGGGCGAGTGGGACGTGCTGCGCAAGGCGCTCCGGCGCGGACGCTAGACAGCCCGTTCGACAACGACGCAGCGTCGCGGAGTCGCGGAGAGGACCGTCCAGCCTCTCCGCGACTCTGCGTCTCTGCGTGATATGGCAACAATCGTTCCGATACTGCTTCCCTACGGCTTCGCGCGGACGACACGGACCAGCACGTCGCGCTCGGTGGCGGAGAGCGCGACCGCCGCGATCAGCGCGTGCCAGGTGCGCCCCTGCGCGTCGCGCAGCTCGGCGGCCACGGTGGCGGTGGATGCGTCGCTCGCCGGCGGCAGGACGGTCCAGCCGGCCCGACGAAGGAGACCGGCGTAGTGCTCCACCACCGCGGACGGGGCCAGCGGCGTATCCAGCCGGCCGTCCGACACCCAGTCGTACTGCATGCCCCCGTTGCTGCCCCCGCCGAGGACCGTCGCGCCTTCCGGCTGGGGGAGCGAAGGCAGGGGAATCTCGTCGAATGCGGCTACCCATTCGGGCGTGCAGGACGGCGTGGTGTGGCTGCCCAGCGTGAGCAAGCTGCCGCCTTCGCGGAGCGGGGTGAGGGAGACCTGGACGGACCGGCCGTTCGGGTCGCAGAACTCGGAGGGCATCTCCGCCACGCCCCACCTGACGAGGCCACGCTGGCGCTGCGGCCGCCACCCGGCGCGTTCCAGCGTCGCGAGGTACTCGGCGAGCGACTCGCGGCCGCCGGGAATGGCGGCCAGCGCCACCGCCTGGTCCGTGTATGCCGCGCCGCCGATCACGCGGGCGCCGGCCGGGAGCGGGGCCGAGGCCAGCTGCGGCGGAAACCGTCCGGCGATGAGCGTGGGCTGCTCCACCTCCCCGTCACTGCGGGGGCGCTCGAGGAGCGCGCGCGCGAGCTTGCCGGGGACGGGCGGGCCCGCATCGCGCGCGACCGGTACCCAATCCATTCCGGTCCGCGGCTCCGTCGAGGCGCCCACCACGCGGACCTCGTAGAAGCTCTCCCCTTCGGCGACGGGGAGCACCGCCACCAGCGCGCGCCAGCGCTTGCCGCCCGCGTCGCGCATCTCCGCCCACGCGGTGGCGCCGCCGGCATCGGCGCGCGGTGCGGTGGCGGCCCACCCCGCCTGGCGGAGCTGCGCGACGAGCTCCGCCGCGAGCTCGGCGGGGGCCCGGGTGGTGCGCATCCGCCCGTCGACGTCGCGGTAGTCCGCGGCGGCGCTGCTCCCGCTCTCCATCCTCTCCACGCCCTCGAGCGGCCGCAGCGGGGGGAAGGGTACGTCGCTGGGGACCGGGTGCCGCACGCCCGAGCAGGGCGAGTACGGGGCATTGGCCGCGATCACCCTCACCTGCAGCTCGCTCCCGCCCTCCGGGCGCGCGGTGGCAACGGCGGCCAGCGCCTCCCGGCCCGGACCGCACAGGCCCAGGGCGGACGCGTCGGGGTCGTGCCGCATGGCTGGATCATCGCTGGCGCGCCACCCCGCGCGCTCGAGCTGCGACCTCCAGTCGGCGATCGCCTCCGCCGGCGCCTGGGCGACGGTGAGGAGCGCGGTGCTGCTGCCCCACGCCCGCACGCCACCCACCACCGTGGCCGCGGGAGGGACGAGGCTGGCGGGAATCGCCTCCGGCAGCCGGCCGACGACGATGCCCGGCTCGGGCTCGCCGCGCACCGCGACGGGAAAGAGCAGGCCGTGCAGGAGCTCGCGAGGGACTTCGTTTCCGCCGTTCTGCGCGGCTCCCGGCGCCGTGGCGATGCCGAGCGCGAGGAGGGGGAGGAGGGTGGTGCGGCTGCGCATAGCGCTCTCCGGTCTGAGAAGCGAAGGTGGGCTCAGGCCTCTGCCGATCCGGCCACGCCGCACGTCCCGCGCCATTCCGGTGCGGGATTCCGCATCACCGAAAGGCGGCGCTTCGCCTGCGATTTTCGTCATCCCCCCGCCGTCCGCCTGGCTCATGCGTTCATCCTTTGGGACAGCGGATGGGCACGCCGTGCGGCACCCGATCCCCCACGCGCCGCCCGTCGAATCCGGCGAACGCTGCGCGGGGATCCGCCCGCGATCCGCAGAGGAGGAGCGACGACCAGACCGGCGGGTAGCGGCGGCGCGGCGCGGCAGATCCAAGGTGTGACAAGGGCTCTACGGCGGGTGGGGGTTGCGCGAACGGCCGAGTGCGGGTAGATTGCTGCTCAGCGAAGAACAACCGGTCGCATCGGCGACCGGGCCAGTGTGCGAAAGGACCTGGACAGCTTCATCGTCCTGGTCCTTTTTTGTTGTTCGCGAACGCCCGTTGCGGGGGGCGATCTGCCCGCAGGAATACGGACGGCTGGTTGGTACGGATATCCCGGGCCTCGGCAGTCAGTAAACATCGCTAGGAGTTGGGAAATGCGTACGACCGGCACCGTGAAGTGGTTCAACGACACCAAGGGCTTCGGCTTCATCACCCCGGAGGACGGGCAGAAGGATTGCTTCGTCCACCACAGCGCGATCCAGGGCAGCGGCTTCCGCTCGCTGGCCGAGGGTGAGCGCGTCGAGTTCGACGTGGTCCAGGGCGCCAAGGGGCCCGCGGCCGAGAACGTCACTCGCCTGGGCTGAGCCCCACGCGTCGTTTGACGACGGAGAACCGCCCCGACCTTCACCGGTCGGGGCGGTTCTTTTTCGTTCCTATGCTTCTACAGACCGTTTACCGCTTCTGCTGGCCGGCGGCGGGCTTCTCGTCCGCGTTGCGGGGATGGCAGAGCTGTATGGGGTAGGTGCAGTGCGTCCCCGTGCACGGGCTCGGCACCGACGCGGGCTCGGTCTGGTGGCCGTTCACCGTGCCGGCGGCGGACCCCGCGGCGTCGGTCGCGAACGTGACGACTCGCAGCTCGTCCAGGCTCAGCTTCAGCTTCCGCATGACGCACCTCCGCGGTTGATGGAAGGAGCGCCCTCCCCGCGTCCGGATGGATCGGGGGACGGTGCCGCTCTCCTCGGGCCGGTGGGTGCCTGCGGCGAATGCTTCGCGGTCGATTCGGCGCTCCGTGCATCCTCGCCGCATACGCCGTTCCGCTATTCGGCGTCGCTCAGCAGCCCCGGGAAGACGATGCCGTGCGGCGCGTGGAAGTGGATGCCGAGGAGGGCCGCGACGAGCGGGGCGACGCATTCCAGCGGGAGGAGGGGCGCGTTGGCGCCGGGGCGGAAGCCGGGGCCGGCACCGACGAAGCCGGTGTGCATCTGCGGCTCGTCGGGGTGATAGCCGTGGGTGGCGCCGTGGACCGCGCACACGTCGGGCGGCGTCGGGAGGTCGGAGAGCTCCACGCCCGGGACGGCGGCGAGCGCGAAGGCGGCGTCCGGGTCCGCGCCCAGGTCGTCCAGCTCCGGCCGCTCCACGACCCGGAAGAGCCGCCGCAGCGCGGGCGGGAGCGCGTCGAGCACCAGCCGCGCGTCATCTGCCGCACCCTCGTCGCCGGAGTCGCGCAGGCGCAGGAACGCCGAGCCGCCGTCGGCATGGAAGGCCGCGCGCCAGTCGCCGCGGTCCGGCCGGTCCTCCATCATCCCCGCATCCGCGAGCCAGACGTTCGGGCGGAGCTGCGTGTGGCGGTTGATGGAGCCGTGGTCGCCCACCACCACGAAGGCCACGCGGTCGCGCATCCCCAGCCGCTCCACCGTCTCCAGCACCTGCCCGAGCGCGCGGTCGGCGGCGCCCACCGCGCGCCGCGTCATGGGGTTGTTGCGCCCGCGCTCGTGCTGCATGTGGTCGGTGCCGATCAGGTGCATCAGCAGCAGCGTGGGCCGATGGCGCTCGAACAAGTACGCGGCGATGTCGCCCACCCGGTCCTCTCGGGTGAGCCACCCCAGCCCGAAGTTCTCGCCGCGCAGCCGGCCCGTGGCTTCGCGCTCCAGCTCCTCGAAGAGCCCCGCGGGGGTGGTGGCGGCGCGCACGGGGGCGATGAACCCGTCCTGCACGTACGCCTCCGGCCACACGTCCGGCACGTTCCAGTCGATCGCCGCGCCCACCGTCACCGGCCAGCCGACCGAGGCCGAAGTGCCCCCGGCCGCGCGCACCGCGTCCCAGAGCGTGGGGACGCGGATGCGCGACGCCTCCCACGCCCACGCCTCCGTGCGCCCCTCGGGCAGGAACGGGCGATTGTGGACGATGCCGTGCGCCGCGGGGAGCGCGCCGGTGACCAGGGTGGTGTGCGCCGGGTAGGTGAGCGAGGGGAAGACGGACCGCACCGCGTCCGCGCGCACCCCCTCGAAGGCGAGCTGCTGCAGCGTCGGCGCCGGCCACGTCTCGTCGAAGTAGAATTCCGGCCGCAGCGCGTCGATCGAGACCATCACCACGTGCTCCGCCCGCGGGTTCGCGCTCCGCAGCCCGGCGGCGGTCTCGACGGCCTCGCGCTCGATCCTGTGAGTCACGGGATTCTTTGATTTCCTAGATTCTTACTGATCGTCTCACGCAGAGCCGCGGAGCCGCGGAGAACTTCGCGTGCGTTTCCTCTGCGTCTCTGCGGCTCTGCGTGAGATTGCAGTTTAGAAGGCCCAGGACCCGCTCAGGTTGAAGGCCGTGTAGCGATACCCGCCGCCCGCATCCGTCGGCGAGAGGCGTTGGAGCCCGGCGTTGGCGTACGCCGCGGAGAGGCCGATGCTGCGGCCGGGCGCCACGGTGAGCGTCACGCCGCCCGTCGTGCGCAGGGTCGCGCTGCGCTCGCCGCCCTCGCCCACCTGCTGCACGCCCGGCGCCACCTCGGCGCTGATCCCCCATCTACGCCATTCGCGGCCGAAACGGCCCAGCGCCTCGCCGATCCAGTACAGGTCGGGGTCGAAGTAGCCGTCGCTCAAATCCCGGTCGAAGCCGAACGCGCGGCCGGCGGCGCCGAGGGTGAAGAAGCGCGCGAACTTCCGTGTCACTGCCACGTTCCCGTTCGTCCGCCGGTTCGTCTCCCCCGACACGCCGCCGTGGAAGTCCGCGCCGCCGCCTCCTGCCGATACGACCCATCCCTGCGCGGGGACGAGCTGCAGCGCCAGGTTCAGCTCGTCCACGTCCACCTCGCGCTGGATCAGGAGCGCGGTCGCGTCCAGCGGCGTGTGCGCGTAGGCCACCGTCGCCGTCAGCGGATAGCGGCCGGGGGATGAGATCGCGCCGCGCCAGCTCGCGCGCACATCCTCCCCCGCCCTGTCGGTCTGGCTGAGGCCCCCGCCGCCGGTGAGGGTCCACCCCGGCTCCAGCTGCGTACGCAGTGTCAGCGTGCCGCCGCGCGCGGTGCCGTCGGGGACGGCGGAGCCCTCCTGCCGCGCGTCGCGCAGGTAGGCGTCGGCGCGCAGCTCCACATGCGGATCCGGGCGGAAGGCGGCGCCGGCGGAGAGGGTGGAGATGCGGTTCCCGTCCGAGTCGGTCTCGTAGCTCACGGCCGGCGCGATCCGCGGCCGCGTCGGGAGGAGCGCCCACTGCAGCTCGGTACGCGCGTCGCGGTCCGTCGGCGCGGCGCGGAGGGCGCGGCGCGCGGCGTCCAGCGCGGCGGCGTCGCGGCCCTGCCAGCGCAGCGTCTGCGAGAGGCCGACCAGCGCGCCGGCGTCGTCGGGGTGGCGGGCGAGCGCCTGGCGCCAGCGCCGCTCCGCCTCCAGCAGGCGCCCGCGCCACGCGGCCGTCCGCGCCAGCCCGTTCATCCCCTCCAGGTCGCCGCTGTTGATGGCCAGCAGCCGGCGGTACACCACCTCGGCCGAGTCGAGTCGCCCCGCCCAGGAGAGCACCTGCGCGAGGCCGAGGAGCGCATCGCGGTCGTTCGGGTTGCGGCGCAGCAGCGAGTCGTACGCGGACTGCGACGCGGCGAAGCGCGAGGCCCAGGAGAGCACCCGCGCCCGGTCGAGCCCCACCGCGCGGTCGCCCGGCGCGATCTCCAGGATGCGGCCGTACGTCCGCAGCGACGCGTCGAAATCCCCCGCCCAGGAGAGGAACTGCGCGCGCGCCTGCAGCGCGGGGAGATACCCCGGCTCGCGCTCCAGCAGCGGCTCCAGCGCCCGCGCGCCACCAGCCGGGTCGCCCTTCCAGGCGAGCACGCGGGCGCGGTCGACGTGCGTCTCCGCGTCGCGCGGGTCCAGGCGCAGCGCGCGGTCGAGGAGGGCCAGCGCCTCGTCGTAGCGGCCGTTCCAGGCGCGGGCCAGGGCGACGCGGTGGAGCGCGCGCACGTCGTTGCTGTCCGCGGCGAGGCGCTGCGAATAGAGGCGCTCGGCGCTGGCGACGTCGCCGGCGGACCAGGCGCGGTCGGCGGCGTCCTGCGCGCGGGCGGGGGCGGCCCACGCCAGGAGCGCGAGGGCGGCGAGGAGCAGGGTGCGGATCGGCGGTCTCATCGTCCTCCGTGCATCACCGGCGGGTCGATCGTGCGGTAGACGTCGCGCATCGCCGCGTAGACGGGGCGCACCCGCTCGCGCGACCGCGGATGCTCCCAGGTGGGCCAGGTGAAGAGCGCCACGTCGTTCATCCTCCCCGACGCGGGCCACTGCGTCCACCCCGCGCCCTGCCGCGCCGCGGCGACGATGCGGATCCCCGGCACCGTCTTCGTGCCGAACTCGTCGGGGACGGGGCCGGTGGACGGATCCTGCAGCACGCGCCGCTCGCTGGGATCGGTGAAGTTCAGCAGCCCCCACGGGATGCGCGCCTCGAAGACGCCGCGGTCCAGCGTCTCCCAGAGCCCGTCGGCCGGGGCGCCGGGGCGCAGGAGGCCGCGGTCGTAGCCCATCGCCGGGAACTCGGTGCCGTCGCGCGCGAAGCGGCGGCGGTTGGTGACCACCCGCATCGAGTCGTAGACGCCGTCTTCGTTGGCGCGGGTGACGTACGGGCGGTTGAAGCGCTGCTGCCACCGTCCGTGGAAGTAGCCCGGCAGCGCCTGGGCGATGGTCGGCGGCGCCACCGGCTGCCCGGGGATCTGGTTCACCAGCTCCACGGCGAAGATGTTCGACGGCGGATCGACCAGCAGCCGCGCCTCGCCGCGGGTGGCGCGCAGGACGAACTCGAGGCCGACGGGGAGCCGCTCCCCCGCGCGCCCCGGCCAGCGGAAGTCGCCCGCCGCCGGGTCGATGATGTCGAAGCCGACGTACAACTCGTCGGGGATGCGCCCGTCCGCCGTCTCGACCTCGATCCACAGGTACGCCTCGTCGGCGGCGGCGCGGACGGTGCCCTGCGGCGTCTGGTAGAGCGCGGGGCGGCGGCGCCACGCCTCCGCGCGCTGCGCCAGCGTGGCGCCGGGGATCACCTCGCCGGGATCCTCGGCCAGCATCCCGTAGTGCTGCTCGGCGTCCAACCGGTTGAGCCAGAGGCGGTTGCGCTCCAGCGGGATCTCGAAGTCGATCACGATCCAGTTCTTCTTGAACCACTCGTCGATCCACGCGAAGATCGCCCCGCCCGCCATCCCCGCCTCGGCGATGTCGCGGGTGAGCCGGGCGTCGGCGGCCGCCATCTCGGCGTCGGAGTGGCCGCCGTGGTGCCACCCCTGCGGCTGCAGGTGCGCGCTCCCGATCGACGCGGGGACGCCGTACTCGCTGATGACGACCGGCATCCCCGGGTGGTGCGCCTTCAGCTCGCGCAGGTAGCCGAAGTAGTTCGACGGGCCGGACGACGATGCGGCGCGCGCGTAGCCCGGGTCCAGTACCATGAAGTCGGGATAGTACGGATAGGCGTGGAAGCTGGCGAAGTACCCCGCGGGATACGCGGCGGTGGGCTTCACCAGCGCCGCGTCCAGGTCCACGCGGTCGTTGTCGTACTCCAGCGGCTTGCGGTCGACGCGCTCGCCGAGCCGCATGCGGATCGCGATCTCCTCGTCCACCGTGGTCTCCGTCGGATGCCGCAGCGGGTCGAGGGTCGGCCAGTTGGTGTAGGCGACGGGGCGCATCGCCCGGTAGGTCCGCGCCTCGTAGGCCACGATCTCCTCGCACGCCTTGCCGAGCCACGCATCCATCGGCGTGCCGCCGCGCACGGTGAGGTAGCGGCCGTTCCACGCGGTCTCGCGCGGCCGCTTCTGGTTGAAGTTGGCGGCCGAGTACGGCTCCCACTCACGCCCGATGATGTAGGCGAGCACCCACGGCGAGACGTCCGCCGTGTACTGCCCCGATGAGTGGCCGGGGCGCGGCGGCTGGTCCAGGCGGCCGTGCAGCAGGTCCACCACGCGGCGCATCTCGGCGAAGAACTGGCCCTCCCACTCCGCGCCGGCGAAGTCGTCGTCCTCCGGCAGTTCGGTCCACACGCCGTGGATGATCCAGAGCGGCGCGTCGGCGTGCGCGCGGTTCCACGCGGCCAGGGCGCGGTAGAAATGCGGGGGATGGATGGTGTAGAGGCGCACGGTGTTGGCGCCCATCCCCGCCATCTGCTCGATCCAGCGCGCGTACGTCGCCGAATCGGGGAATTCGCTGGGATGATGGCCCGGCGTGGCCGCACCGAGGTTGACGCCCTTCACGTAGAAGGGCTCCCAGCCACGCGCCGTGCGTACCTCGAAGCGGTCGCCGTGCGCGCGCGACGGGTAGACGATGGTGTCGGGGAGGACGAGCGGCGGGCGCTGGATGACGACGGGCGCCTCGCCCAGCTTCTCGAGGTACTCGCGGGCGTCCGCGTTCGCCGGGTCCAGCCGGCGGACGCGGGTGAAGGCGGTGCGCGACGCGGCCTGGTCGCCCTGCCGCCACGCCGCGAGCCCGATCCCCACCAGCGCGTCGACGTTGTCCGGTGCGTCCGCCGTCACCGCCTCGAACGCGCGCCGCGCACCGGCGACGTCGCCCGCGCGGAGCTGCGCGTATCCCAGCCCCACCCGCGCCCCGACGTGCCGCGGACAGCGCCGCAGCGCCTCCTCAAACCCACGCCGCGCCGCGTCGATCTGTCCGGCGCGGTACTGCGCCCACGCGCTCTCCACCGCCGGGTTCACCGCCTCCGGGCACGCCTGCACGACGGCGGGCGGAGCCGCGGCGAGCAGGAGGACGCCCACAACGGCGATGAAACTGGTCGAGGTGATTAATCTCAAGCTATTGATCTCACGTCAATTGGGTTATTCATCTCACAGAAGGCACAGAGGGCACGGAGGCGTTTTTCACCGTGACCTCTGTGCCCTCTGTGAGAGACTTGCCGTTGCCGGTGCCGAAGCCCGCGCGGTCCATCGACCCCCATTTGCGGCTGCCGCGGACGTAGTTGAACATCCCCTTCAGCCGCCAGAACACGGTGAGCTGCCGGTAGCCCAGGTTCTCCAGCAGCGCCCACACCACCAGCATCGCCCGGTCGCCGAAGGTGTGGTAGCGGTGGAAGTTCATCTCCTCCAGCACCAGCGCCGTGAGCGTGAGCACCGCGCCCAGCCCGTACGCCGTGAGGAAGAAGAGGAGGGCGAAGGGCCAGTTGATCGCGTTCAGCATCAGCCCCACCAGCACCCCCAGCAGCCCCACCGCCTCCACCACCGGCGCCAGCAACTCGTTCAGCACGAAGTAGGGATAGACGATCATCCCCATCCGCCCGTAGTGCGGGTTGAAGAAGAGGCGGCGGTGGCGCCAGAGAACGTCGGTGAGCCCCCGCTGCCACCGGTCGCGCTGCCGCCCCAGCACCCGGAAGGTGGAGGGCGCCTCCGTCCACGCCACGGGATCGGGGATGAAGTCCACCCGGTGCGGCCCCTTCGCCTCGTAGCCCAGCCGGCGCAGGCGCAGGACGAGCTCCATGTCCTCGCCCACCGTCTCCTCCAGGTAGCCGCCCGCCGCGATCACCGCGTCGCGCCGGAAGAGCCCGAAGGCGCCGGAGATGATCAAGTTGCCGCCCAGCCGGTTCCATCCCAGCCGCCCGAAGAGGAAGGCGCGCAGGTACTCCACCACCTGGAACCCGGGGAGCCCGCGCCGGGGGACGCGCGTCTCCACCACTCGCCCCGACTCCACCCGGCTGGCGTTGGCGATGCGGATGGTGCCCCCCGCCGCGATCACGCCGTCGTCGTCGATGAAGGGCCGCACCATGCGGATCAGCGCGTCGGGCTCGATCAGCGTGTCGGCGTCGATGGCGCAGACCAGGTCGCCGGCGGCCAGGTTCAGCCCCGCGTTCAGCGCGTCGGCCTTGCCGCCATTGCGCTTGTCCGCCACCAGCAGCGTGGGGTGCGTGCGCGAGCGGTAGAGCGCCACCACCTCGGCGGAGAGGATGCGCTTGGGGTAGATGGGGTGGATCGGCGCCAGGTCGAACTCGTCGATCAGCACCGCCATGGTGTCGTCCTTCGACCCGTCGTTGACGACCACCACCTC
>Ga0070685_10000715_pt1 | contig 18042 bp, 14 predicted proteins | sample KBSS13LmetaG_FD_65651 | JGI IMG/M metagenome (GOLD analysis project Ga0070685, IMG submission 65651) | Switchgrass rhizosphere microbial communities from Kellogg Biological Station, Michigan, USA - KBS S1-3L metaG | ecosystem: Host-associated > Plants > Roots > Rhizosphere ...
ACGTTGTTGCCGCTGCCGATGGCCACCGCGCACTGCGCCTCGGCCCGGTTGTCGTTCCCCATGGCGAAGGCGTAGTTGCCGGCCGCCGAGCTGAGCGCCCCGCCGGCCCAGGAGTAGAAGCCGATCCTGGAGTCGTCGAACTGGCCGCCGGCGTCGGCGTATCCGGCGCGGAAGGCCACCTTGTAGGGGTACCACATCATCCGCCACCCCGCGCCGCTGGCGGGGATGATGCCGATGCCGATCTGCCCCAGCGCCACCACCCCGCCCGCGCTGTCCACCCGGAAGCGGTCGCCCAGCGGCGAGCCCGAGCGCAGCCGCAGCAGGATGTCGGACTGGGCGGCGGCGGGGGCGGACAGGACGGCGACGGTACAGGCGGCCAGGAACGACGCGCGTGCGAAAAGTCTCATCGGGTTACCGGTGGGGAGTGGTTTCACCCGCGGCCACGCGGCCGGCGGGGATGCGCAACGGGGGGGCGCCGGCGCGGCGCCCCCCCGTTGCGTACGACTGGCGGACCCGCCGAAAGGGTTCCGTGGCGGCGCGCCGCCGTCGGCGGGTCAGTTCGCGTCGGCCTGCAGGCGGAACGCGCTCACCGTGAGGCGTCCCGCGTCGCTCTGGATCGGCGCCCGCGCGTTCACGTTTCCGGTGAGCGAGTAGGTGCCCGTCACCCGGATGCGCGGGAGCTTCCCCTGCACCGTCCTGGCGATCCCCGCCAGGATGAGCTGCCCCGAGGTGTTGGTGACCCCGCCCGTGAGCCCCGCGGTCACGTTGGCCGTGGCCGTCAGGTTGAAGGCGTCCAGGTTGAGCGTGGCCACGTCCTCCACCGTGACCCCCTCGATCTGCACGTTCGACACCAGGTGCGGCATCATCGCCGCGCTCGCGGGGATGTACACCGAGTCGAGCGTCATCGGCACCGCCGAAGGGAACCAGTTGAGCGCGTGGGTCCAGTTGGTGGTGCCCTGGCCCGCCGTCCAGATCCGGGTCACGCCCGCCACCAAAATCGGGCGCTGGCCCGTCAGGCGCCGGCCGACCACTCCCATCACCGAGGTGCCGTAGTCGGTGTAGGTCACCGTCTGGTCCGCGCTGCCCGACACCAGCGCCGCCGCGGCCCCGGCGACGTACGGGGGCCCCGAGACGTCGTCCAGGTGCACGGTGTCGGCGATGGCCGTGCGCACGTTGCCGTACCGGTCCATGGCCTTCACCGTCAGGGTGTAGGGCACGTTGGTGGCGGGGCGCGACGGGGTGCCCGTGCGGAAGTACGCGGTGCACGCGTCCACCGACTCGCCCGGGTTCAGGATCATGAGCGCGGAGTACGCGCCCGGCGACACGATGTTGGTGAGCGGGACCCCTGCGGTGCCGGCGGTGCGCGGCGAGCAGATCTGCCGCATCCCCGGGTAGTCGGGGACCGCCGCGTCCACGATGCTGCTCCCGTTCAGCACCGTGACGGTGGTGGCGCCCAGCGCCGTGGCGCGTTCGCGCAGCCGGCGCACCGCCCCGGTGTCCTGCGCCTCCTCGATGCTCTCGGTCATCCGCGTCTCGCTGTCCTGCACCCCCAGGAGCTGGAAGGTCAGCTGGTAGGCGTCGAGCGCCGAGGTCGCCTGCAGCGGCACCCGGAACGAGAGGGTGAACACGCCGTCCCACTGGTTCGGGTCGGCGGTGGCCGGGAGCGTGCGCGTGGTGTTGGAGTTCTTGTTGCGCACCACGTACCCGTACGGGAAGACCTGGCTCACGTCGCCCGGGAGCGCGATGGCGGCGATCTCGGCCTCGGTGAACACCTGGAGCACGTCCGGGTACGGCGACAGCATTTCCGTCAGGCTGGAACCCAGCGTGACCACCCCGGTGGGCACCACCTTCTTGCCCAGCGCCGTGTCGGCGTTGGTCCCGTCGAACTTGCGCAGCGACGAGAGCGGAGTGCCGGGGATGTTGGACGCCCGCTGCGCCGCCAGGAAGGTCAGGTTCGTCAGCGGTGCCCCGGTGCCGTTGCGCACCCGGAAGGTGAAGGTCAGGTAGCGCTGTCCGCCGGCCGTGCGCGAGCCTTCGATGAACGACCCCGTCGACACCGTCTCCAGGGCGAGCCCCGCGCCGGGCACCGGGGTGAGGCTGGCCGACGGCCCGTCGGACATCGGCGCCGACTTGGCGGTGGCGGTCATCGCGTCCGTGCCGATCCCGTCGATGCGGATCTCGAAGACCCCCACCGGGATGGGCGCCGGCTTGGGCTCGGTGGGCTCCTCCGGCGGCTTGGTCTGGGTCGGGTCGTCCGCGCATGCGGCGCATGCCAGGAGGACCAGGATGGACCGGGTGAGCAGGGAAAGGCGCATGGGAGTACCGTTGCCGGAGGGCGGGAGATCAGAAGAAAGCGCGGCGGTCGGCGGCGCGGGACGCGCCGCCGGCCCGCTACGCGGGGGGAGGGAGTGCCGTCAGAACGCCGTCGGAGGCTCCTGACGCAGCCCCTCGCCGGGGGCGCTCTGCAGGGTGAGCAGCGAAAGCTCTCCGAGCTCCTCAACCTTCGGTGGCACGAAGTCCGCGCGCTTCGCACCGCTGGTGGAGTGCGCCGCTGCGGGAGTGTCGATTCGCTCGTTCGACATGTTCGCTCCAACTGATTGAGGGAGACAGCGCTGGGGGTCATGCTGCGAGAGGTCTCAGCCACACTAAGCTATGAGAAACGCGGGCACCCGGTCAAGGCGCCGCCACAGGCGTTTTCCGGGCCGGCGAGCGCATGGGGTCGTTCCGTGGCGCAGATTGCGGGCTCGAGCGCCATCTGCAACCGTTCGGGGTTGCAGTAGCAGTCGCGGCCCAGCCGCAGCTCGTACGCGGGAAGGTGCGCGGTGCGCTGGAGCAGCCCGAGCACCGGCGCCGCGCCGGGGGGATCGGCCAGCAGCCAGGGCGACTCGGCCACCAGCCTGCCCAGCGCGGCGGCGGGGTGCAGCCGCGACAGCCGGGTGGGAAGGTCGGCGTCGACCCGGGGGAAGAGCAGCCCGGCCACGGGGGCGGCCCGGCGCCAGGCGCCGGGGGCCAGGGCGTCGGGGTCCACGCGCGTGCGCACGCCTTCGCTCCGTCCGGCCAGGTACCCCACGTCCAGGTGGAACGGCCGGGGCCACCCTTCCGCGCGCACCCCGCCGCCGGCGTCCGCGCCCAGCACCGCGTGGTCGTCGCACAGGTAGCTCCACCCGCCACGGATCAGGGTGCTGCAGGTGCTGGTCTTGCCGTTGAAGCTGCCACCGGGGAGGAGCCAGGCGCCGCCGCCGGGCGCCACCACGGCGGCGGCGTGCACCAGCGCCCGCTCCAGCCGGGTGAGCAGCAGGGCCGCCGACATGGTCAGCACCGCGAACACGTCGCGCGGGGCGGGCGCGCCGGCCACGGGATCGATCCACACCTCCGCGCGCGCCGGCCCCAGCTCCACGCACGCACCCATCCGCCCGGCGAGGTCCGCCAGGAGCACCCGCTCGCGCGCGCGGTCGATCCACCCGCACACGTCGAAGAAGCGCAGCTCGGGGTCGGCGGGTGGCGGCGCGGCCGGGGCGGCCCCCGGGCCCACGTGGATCGCGGCGGCGTGCCGCGCGCCCGCGGGACGGACGGGAATCCGCGGGAGCCACCCCTCCACCAGCTCCCGCACGCTGGAATCGGCCGCAACGACGAGCGAGCCGTCCTCGAGCAGGGCGACGCGGCCGTCCGCCGGGGCGGCGAAGGAGCTCATCGGTGCGGGCGCCGGGATCCGGGCGCGCGTGGGCGGCTCTCCGGCGGGAAGGGGATGGCGGCGCGGCGCATGGGTCGAGGGGGACGGCGGAAGAGGGGCCCGGCTGCGGATTCGCGTGCTCCGGCGCGCGAATCTACCGGGCGGCTTTCGCGGGCGTCAACGCCGGGCGACGCGGCCGCCGCCCGTGCGATCACGAGGCCCGGCCGCCGACCTGCTCCGGCGCGGTGCCGATCGCCCAGCCGGAGTCGCGGGCGCCGGAGCCGTGCGGGGTGAAGCGGCGCGGGTCCCAGCCGGCCTCGCGCAGCTCCGCCGCGATCTCGTCGGCGGTGAAGTAGTGCACGAAGTTGGGCGCCAGCGCGTCGCCGCGCTCGGCACGCTCGCGGCGCAGCAGGGCGCGCAGGGCGTTGGCCACGCCGGCGGAGATGCGCAGCCGCGCCCCGCCCTCGCCGCGGGTGAAGAAGGAGAGCAGGATCGGCCCGCCCGGACGGGCGAGCGGGCGCAGGCGCCGGAGCAGGGCGACGCGGTGCGCGCGCCCGGGGATGAGCGTATAGGCACTCCACCCCACGATGATGCCGTCGAACGGCTCGCCGGCGGGCGGCGCCTCGTCGCGCGGCAGGTGGCGGATGCGCGCCGCGCACCCCTGTCGGGGCAGGAAGTCCGCCGCGTACGCCACCAGCGCCGCGTTGCACTCGTATCCCTCCACCGCGTAGCCCATCCGCGACAGCGCCAGCACCTCGCGGCCGCCGCCGGCCCCGATCACGAGAACGCGCCGGCACCCCTGGAACGCCTCCAGGGCGGTGGCCTCCCAGGGAAAAAGGCCGCGCAGGTTGTGCGCGTCCTGGTGGTAGGCGGCGTTGCGGCCGTAGAAGGCCTCGTCGACCGCGTGCAGGTCCGCCCGCCGGAGCAGGCCCAGCCAGACGCCTTCGTAGACGGCCTGCAGCAGCGCCGCCGCCTGGCTCCATCCGCCGCTCACGGCAAGGTACGCGCGCACCTTGGCCGGGCTCCGCCCGGGCGCCGGCGCGGGCGCGGCATCGCCGGAGGGCGGCGGGGCGGGATGGCCGCTCATCCCTCCGCTCCGTGGACGACGCGCAGCACCACGTCGCCGATCGCCTGCAGCGAGGCCGCATCGCACCGCTCCACCGTGTCGGCCGTCGTGTGCCACTGCGGATAGTCGTAGTCGATGAGCAGGATGGTGGGGACCCCCGCCTGGGCCAGGAACACGTGGTCGTCGGTGATGGCGAGGGGCCGCCCCCCGAAATGGGCGCCGAGACCCAACTCCCCGGCCGTGGCGTGCACCCGCCGCCAGAGCTCCGGCGCCTGCCGCAGGGAGTTCAGCTCGGTGGTGCAGCGCAGGCCGCGCTTGCCCACCATGTCGAGGAGGATGCCGCGCCGCGGGCGCCACGCCACCCTGCCGCGCCGGGAGGCGAACCCCCAGGCGCGCGAGCCGTAGAAATACTCCCCCAGGTCCTCGCCGTCCCACAGGGCGAGCACCACCGGCCGCGGGGGGCGATGAGCCCGCAGCGCGCGCGCCGCCTCCAGCACCACCGCCACGCCCGACGCGCCGTCGTTGGCGCCCGGCACCGGCTCGCCGCGGCGCGCGGGGTCCGGGTCCTGGTCCGCCACGGGCCGCGTGTCCCAGTGCGCGGAGAGCATCAGGTCCGGGCTCTCGTCGCGCGCGCCGCGCCCGTGGACCAGGGCGAGCAGGTTGGTCATCGCGAAGGTCCGGCCCGCGCCGGGGCCGCGCCGCACCTTCTGGCGCCACGTCTGCACGATCAGGCCGTCCACGTGCGGGCGCAGCTGGCCGATCAGCCAGTCGCGCGCCCGGCGGTGCGCCTCGGTCCCCGGCGCGCGCGGCCCCAGGTCGCACTGGGCGCGCAGCAGGGCGAACGCGCGCTCCCCGTCGAACCCGGCGTTCCTCGTGGGGGCGGCCTCGCCGCCCACGGGAAGCGCCTCGTGCCGGATGGGCCCGGCCTCGAGCCGCCACCGCGCCCTGCGCGCGGCGCGGACCAGCGGGCGTGCGAGCCTGCGGAGGTCGATCACGGGCGGCGAGGGAGGTGGAGGGCGGCGGGACGGCGAACGATACGGACGGATGCGTGCCGGCTGCAACGTCCGCGGGCGATGAGGGTGCGCGGGTCCGGATGGCGTCGCGAGTCTGCCTCCACGCGCCGGACGGTGTCGTCGTTCGCGATGGGCGCGACGGGCGGTCTGCCGGCCGCCCGGGCCGGCGGCGCCGGGTGCGGCCGCTGGCGCTCGGCCGAACCCCGTCGCGATGCGCCGCCAGGCTACAGCGAGCCGATCTGCACCGGCGTGCGCCCCTGCGTGGCCTCGGCCCGGAGCTGCCCGCACGCCGCGGCGATGTCGCGCCCGCGGCTCTCGCGCACCGCCGCGGGGATCCCCTCTCCCTCCAGCACGCGGACGAAGTGGTCGAGCCGTGCCCGCTTGGAGGGCTGCCAGTCGGTGCCGGGGATGGGGTTGAAGGGAATCAGGTTCACGAACGCCCGGAACTCCCCCACCACCTCCGCCAGCTCCTCGGCCAGCCCGGGGAGGTCGGTGACGCCGTCGATCATCACGTACTCGAAGGTGATCCGCTTCCCCCCCGCCTCGTCGAACGTGCGGAGCGCGTCCAGCAGCACGGGGAGGGGATACTTCTTCTCCAGCGGGATGAGCGTCTGGCGCAGCGCGTGGTTGGGCGCGTGCAGGGAGACCGCCAGCCGGTACTGCTCCGGCATCTCCGCGAGCTGCAGGATTCCCGGCACCACGCCCACGGTGGAGACGGTGATGCGGCGTGCGCCCACCCCGTAGCCGCGGTTCAGGATGGCCAGGGCGGGGAAGAGCGCTTTAGGGTTCATCAGCGGCTCCCCCATCCCCATGAACACGATGTTGCTGATATCGCCGTAGCCGTTGTCGCTCGCCCAGCGCCGCGCGCCGCGGTACTGGGCCACGATCTCGCCCGCGCCGAGCTGCCGGCGATACCCCGCCCACCCGGTGGCGCAGAACGAGCACGCCATGGCGCACCCCGCCTGGCTGGAGATGCAGAGCGTCAGCCGGGTGGGGGTGGGGATCAGCACCGACTCGATCAGCTCGCCGTCCTTCAGCCGCCAGAGGTGCTTCGCCGTCCCATCCGTCGACCGGGAGAGCCGCGCGACCGCCGGGGCGGTGAGGTCGAACGCCTCCTTCAGCGCCTCGCGCTCGGCCGCCGGGAGGTCGGTCATCTCGTCGAAGCTCCCCGCCAGCCGCTCGTACATCCACCGCGTGACCTGTCCCGCGCGGTAGCGCGCCTGCCCCCGCGCGGCGAAGTGGTCGGCGAGCACGGCCTGCACCTCCTCGGGGAGGAGGCCGGCGAGGTCGGGCTTGATCGTGGCGGCGATGGTCATCGACAAAAAGTGGCTGAGTGCCGAGTGCTAAGTGCTGAGTGACAATGGCAGCGTTCTCTCAGCGCCTCTGTGTCTCTGTGTGAGACTGTGGTTGAATTCACCGGCGGCCCGAAAGGGTTCCCCGAGGCGCGCTTGATGCGGTAACCGGCGCGGGTTAGGTTTGCAAGGTCCGCACCGGCCACGCCCCAAAGCGTGGCCGGGCCGTTTCCGGGGTCCGAGCCGCCGCCGAACCGACGAGTGCTGCTGACGGAGCTGCTGAGCGCCGACCGCGTGCGGGTGCCCCTCGCCGCGCGGTCCAAGGACGCCGTGCTGGAGGAGCTGGTGGCGGTGCTGGCCGATGCGGGGGTGGTGGACGACGCGGCCGCCACGCTCGCCGCCGTGCGCAAGCGCGAGGCGGAGCTCTCCACCGGCATCGGCGGCGGCGTGGCCATCCCCCACGGTAAGTCCGACAGCGCGAGCGGGCTGGCGATGGCCGCCGGGGTGGCGGCCGGGCCGGTGGACTTCGCCTCGCTCGACGGGGAGCCGGCGCGCCTCTTCTTCCTCCTGGTGGGCCCGGAGAGCGCCGCGGGGCTGCACGTGAAGGCGCTCTCGCGCATCTCCCGCCTGGTCCGACGCGAGGAGACGCGCGCCCGGCTGGAGGCCGCCGCGTCGCCGGAGGCGTTCATGGCGGTGGTGGCCGAGGCCGAGGCGGAGGCGCCGTGACGCGCTTCCTGTACCGCTGGGGGCCGGCGCTGCTCTGGGCGGCGGCGGTCTTCACCGCCTCGTCGCGCCCCACCCTTCCGCACCTCCCCTCGGTGCTGGGCTGGGACAAGCTGCAGCACTCCGCCGCCTATGCCGTGGGCGGGGCGCTGATCGCCCGGGCGCTGGGCGGCGGCCGGCGCGAGGCGGTGCTGGCGGTGCTGCTCGGCATTCTGTACGGCGTGAGCGACGAGGTGCACCAGCTCTTCGTCCCCAATCGCAACTCGAGCGCGCTCGACTGGGCCGCCGACACCCTGGGGGTGCTGGCCGGCGTCGGCCTCTGGCACCTCTACCTTCACCTTCACCACGCGCGGCCGCGGGCCGCGGCGACCGAACGATGAGCCTGGAGTACCCCACCTCGTACCGCACCTCGGCCGCCGGCACGCTCCGCGCGGGCGACGCCGGCGCCGCCGTGACCCTGGCCGGATGGGTGCACCGCCGGCGCGACCTGGGCTCGCTGGTGTTCCTGGACCTGCGCGACCGCGAGGGGGTGGTGCAGGTGTCGTTCGATCCCGACTGGACGCCGCCCGCCGCCCTGGAAGAGGCGCGCCGGCTGGGGCCCGAGGACGTGGTGCGCATCGAAGGCACCGTCTTCCCGCGCATCGCCGGGCAGCACAACCCCGACATGGCCACCGGCGACGTGGAGGTGCGCGCCACCTCGCTGGAGGTGCTCACCCGCGCCGAGCCCCTCCCCATCCAGGTGTTCTACGGGGCGAAGGACGAGCTGCCGTCGGAGGACCTGCGGCTGCGCCACCGTACCCTGGACCTGCGCCGCGGCGACCTGCAGCACGCGCTGCGGGTGCGCCACGCGGCCGCGCAGAGCACCCGCGCCCACCTCTCGGCGCAGGGGTTCCTGGAGATCGAGACGCCGCTCCTCACCAAGCCCACGCCCGAGGGCGCGCGCGACTTCCTGGTGCCCAGCCGCAACTGGCCCGGCGAGTTCTACGCGCTCCCGCAGAGCCCGCAGCTCTACAAGCAGCTGCTGATGGTGAGCGGCTTCGACCGCTACTTCCAGATCGCCCGCTGCCTGCGAGACGAGGACCTGCGCGCCGACCGCCAGCCCGAGTTCACGCAGATCGACATCGAGATGGCCTTCGCCGCACAGGACGACGTGCTGGCGCTGGGCGAGGGGCTGATGGCCGCCATCCTCCGCGAGGTGGGGGGGATCGAGGTGGAGACGCCCTTCCCGCGCCTCACCTACGCCCAGGCGATGGCGCGCTACGGCAGCGACAAGCCCGACCTGCGCTTCGACCTCTCCATCGTCGACGTCACCGACGTGCTGCGGCGCGCGGACTTCCGCCTCTTCCAGCAGACGGAGGGGACGCCGCAGCGCATCCGCGGAATCCGGATTCCCGGCGGCGCCCGGCTCTCGCGCAAGGAGCTCGACGAGCTGCAGGAGGTGGCGAAGCGGGGCGGCGCCGCGGGCGCGCTCTGGGTGAAGCGCAGCGACGACGGCCTCTCCGGCCAGTTCGCCAGGGCGCTGGACGACGCCACGCGCGACGCCTTCTACGGTGCGACGGGATTGGAGAACGGCGACCTCTTCGTGGCCGTGGTCGGCGAGTTCCGCGTGGCCGACCCCGGCACGCCCGGTCCGCTGGTCGGAAGCACCGACGGCTCCGCGCCTGTCTTCGAGGAGACGCACACCGTGCGCGCCGGGCTGGAGCCCGCGCTCGACGAGCTGCGCCGCCACCTGGCCCGCAAGCTGGAGCTGGTCGATACGGCGAAGCAGGCGTGGCTCTGGGTGACCGAGTTCCCTTTGTTCGGCTGGGACCCCGACGCCGACCGGCTGGTCTCGGAGCACCACCCCTTCACCCGTCCCCACCCAGACGACGTGGCCGAGGTGCTGCGGGCGACGGCGGACGGCGCGCCCTCCGCCGAGGTGGCGCGGGCGCTCTACCGCCGGCCGGTGCGCTCGCTGGCGTACGACGCGGTGTGGAACGGGATGGAGATGTGCAGCGGTTCGGTGCGCATCCACGAGCCGGAGCTTCAGGGCGCCATCTTCCGCGCGCTGGGGATCGGGCCCGAGGAGGCGCAGACCAAGTTCGGGTTCCTGCTGGAGGCGTTCCGCTACGGCGCGCCGCCGCACGCGGGGGTGGCGTTCGGCTTCGACCGGCTGGTGATGCTGCTCGCCGGGGGGCAGAGCCTGCGCGACGTGATCGCCTTCCCCAAGACGGCCTCGGCGCGCGCGCTCTTCGAGGGCGCGCCCACCCCGGTGGCCGACGACCAGCTCCGCGAGGTGAACATTCGCCGCACTGCGTCGTAACAATCCTGGCCTGATAAAAGCGTCTCACGCAGAGGCGCAGAGGCACGGGAGAGTGGCTGGCGGTTCTCTCCGTGTCTCCGTGTCTCTGCGTGAGATCATCCGTCCGTAAAGAAGCACGAGATGCCGGAAGATACGATTCAGCACCGCATTCCCGCCGAGGGCGCCGACCCGCTGGCGCTCTCGGGGGTCAACGACGCCAACCTGAACGAGCTCGCCCGCCGCTCCGGGCTGCGCGTCTTCCTTCGCGGCGACCACCTCCTCCTCTCCGGCCCGCTGGAGGGGGTGGAGCGCGCCGTGCCCGTGGCGCAGCACATGGTCGAGGTCGCCCGCCGCGGCGAGCCGCTCGGCACCGACGACGTGGCCCGCTTCTTCGACACCGCGGCCGAGGACGGCGGCGGTGGGCTCGAGCGCCTGGCCGAGGCCGGGCGCGTGGTGGTGGCCGGGCCGCGCAAGACCATCACCGCCAAGAGCGAGGGGCAGGCGAAGTACCTGGCCGCCATCGAGGAGAACGACATCGTGGTGGGGATCGGCCCCGCGGGGACCGGGAAGACCTACCTGGCGGTGGCGATGGCGGTCGACGCGCTCAGTCGCAAGCGGGTGAAGCGCATCATCCTGGCGCGGCCGGCGGTGGAGGCGGGGGAGAACCTGGGCTTCCTCCCCGGCGACCTGCAGGAGAAGATCGACCCTTACCTGCGCCCGCTCTACGACGCGCTGGAGGACATGATCCCGCAGGACCGCCTGCGCCGGGCGATGGAGAGCCGCTCGATCGAGATCGCGCCGCTCGCCTACATGCGCGGGCGCACGCTGCAGGACGCCTTCGTGATCCTGGACGAGGCGCAGAACGCCACCACGGCGCAGATGAAGATGTTCCTCACCCGCCTGGGGCTGAACAGCAAGGCGGTGATCACGGGGGACAAGACGCAGATCGACCTGCCGCGCCGCGAGGACAGCGGGCTGCTGGAGATCGAGGAGGTGCTGAAGGGGATCCCCGGGATCGCCTTCGCCTACATGAAGGGCTCGGACGTGATCCGCCACCGCCTGGTGAAGGAGATCATCAAGGCCTACGCCGCCCACGCCGGGCACGAGCTGGAGCCCGGGGAGGCCTGATGCCGGGCGAGCGCGCGGGCGCGGAGCGGCGCGCGGCGCCGCGCGAGGCGGGCGAGCCTCCCTCTCGCCCGCCGCGGCCGCGCCTGCTCTTCCACGCCGTGCGCTTCGGCGCGCTGCTGGCCACCGCGGTCGCCATCTACCTGCTCTTCCCCGCCGGCGCCGCGCCGGGGCCGGTGGTGCTGGAGCGCGGCGTGGTGGCCCCGCAGGACGTCATCGCCCGCATCCCCTTCCAGATCCCCAAGACCGGCGAGGAGCTGCGCCGCGAGCAGGACGAGGCCGCGCGCGGCGTTCCCCCCGTCTACGACTACCGCCCCGGGGCGGCGGACAGCGTGCTGGCCGCCGCGCGGGGCTTCTTCGCGCGCGTGGCCCAGGTCGACGCGCTCCCCCCCGAGCAGCGCGCCGACGCGGTGCGCCGCGTGCTCGCCGGGTCCGGCATCCCCACCACCCTGGGCGGGGTGGAGGTGCTGCAGGACCCCGCCCGCCGCGCGGCGCTGCTCGACGCCACCGAGCGCGCCGTGCGCGAGCAGTTCCCGCGCGGCGTGGCGAGCGGGTCGCCGGAGCGGAGCGGGGTGAGCGCGGTGCGGGTGCGCGGCACCGTCGGCGGCGAGGGCCTCGTCTCCGCCGACTCGCTGCGCACCGCCGACGCCTTCTACCGCACCGCCCAGGGGTACCTCGCCTCTTCCGACGCCGACGCGGCCGAGCTGCAGCGGCTGCTGCTGGTGCGCTGGTTCCAGCCCTCGCTCGCGGTGAACGAGCGCGAGACCGAGGCGGCCCGCGCCCGGGCGCGATCGGCCGTCGATTCCGTGAAGTACCGGGTGCTGGCGGGGGAGAAGATCGTGGGCGCGCGCGAGCAGGTGGGCGCGCGCGAGGAGGAGCGGCTGCGCGCCTACCAGGCCGCGCTCTCCGCCCGCGCCGGCGACGAGGAGGGCGGCCGCTCGCCGGGGCGCGCCGTGGGCTCCGTGCTCTACAACCTGCTCCTGCTGGGGATCCTGGGGATGCTGCTGCGCCTGTCGCGGCTGCACCTGTACGCCGACGACCGCTCGGTCGGCTTCGTGGCCGCGCTGGTCGTGGTCGTCGCGGCGCTCTCGGCGGTGATCGCGCGGATGGGGCTCCCCACCGAGCTGCTCCCGGTGCCCTTCGCGGCGCTGCTGGTGGCGGTGCTCTGGGGGGGGCGGCTGGCGCTGGCGCTCGCGCTGGTGCTGGCGCTCATCCTGGGCGGCCAGGGGCCCTTCCTGGGGGCGGCGGTCCCCTTCACCGCGGCGGTGGGGGGCGCCTCGGCGGCGTTCGGGGTGCGCGTCGCGCGGCGCCGGCTGCAGACCTGGGTGGTGGTGGGGATCATCTCCGGTGCGTACGCTGCCGCCGCGATCTCCGTGGGGCTGCTGCGCGGCTGGTCCCTCTCCGAGATCGGCTGGTCGGTGCTCTGGGGGGCGGTGAACGCCACGGCGTCGTCGCTGCTGGCGGTCGGCGTGCTCCCGGTGGCCGAGTCGGTGACGCGGGTGACCACCAACATGACGCTGCAGGAGCTGGCCGACCCCAAGCACCCGCTCCTGCAGCGGCTCGCGCTGGAGGCGCCGGGGACGTACGCGCACAGCATCAGCGTGGCCAACCTGGCCGAGGCGGTGTGCATGGCCATCGGCGCCAACGCGCTGCTGGCGCGCGTCGGCGTCTACTACCACGACATCGGCAAGGTGGTGAAGCCGCAGTACTTCATCGAGAACCAGCCGAAGGGCCGCAACCCGCACGACAAGCTGAAGCCCGCCACCAGCGCCGCCATCGTCCGCAGCCACGTGGTCGAGGGGCTCAAGCTGGCGGAGCAGCACCGGCTGCCGGACTCGGTGAAGGCCTTCATCGCGCAGCACCACGGCACGCAGCCCATCTCCTTTTTCCTGCAGCAGGCGCGCGAGAGCGACCCCGGCGCGCGCGTCGACCCGCGCGAGTTCGCCTACCTGGGCCCGCGGCCGCAGACGAAGGAGGTGGCGGTGGTGATGCTGGCCGACTCGGTGGAGAGCGCGGCGCGCGTCCTTCCCGATCCCACCCCGGAGCGCATCCGCGAGCTGGTGGAGCGGATCGTGGGCGCCAAGATCGCGGCCGGCCAGCTCGACCAGAGTCCGCTCACGCTGCGGGAGATCCACCGCGCCAAGGACGTGCTGGCGCGCGCCCTCTCCAGCATGTACCACCACCGCATCGACTACCCGTCGTCAGTCGGGGTGAACGGCTCGGGAGATGGAGATGCGCCCGCGTCCGCCGACGGCGCGCAGCCTCAAGCCGAGTCGAGCCCGCCCGCGGAACCCGCCGCGACCGGCGCTCCGCAGGGGTGAGTGGAAGGTGGATGAGGGAGAGATGACGAACGGGATCGACGTCGAGGTGAGCGTCGGCGAGAGGGTGGAGCCGCCGGTGGACCCGTCGCGCGTGGAGGCCGCGGTGCGCCACGTGCTGCGCGCAGAGGGCGTCTCCATCGCCGAGATCTCGGTCGCGCTGGTCTCCGACGCCGAGATCACGGCGCTCAACGAGGGCTATCTCCAGCACCAGGGCCCCACCGACGTCATCTCCTTCGCCCTCCATGACGAGGGCCAGCCCCCGCTGGGCGACGTCTACGTCGGCGTGGACCAGGCCATCCGCCAGGCCGCCGAGTACGGCGCCACCCCGGCCGACGAGGTGATGCGGCTCGCGGTGCACGGCACCCTCCACGTGCTCGGGTACGATCATCCAGAAGGCGCCGGCAGGACGGAAAGCGAGATGTTCGTGCGGCAGGAGGAGTTGCTGAAGGATCTGCTCCGCTGATCTCACACACACAGACGCGGAGACGCAGAGAGAGCCCGCCGAGCCCTCTCCGTGTCTCCGCGCCTCTGCGTGAGGCCCGTTGTTTTCCCGTAGCCCTCGCCGCTATCCTTCCCTCGGCCCCCGCCCGCTCCACCGTCCACATCTGTCCTAGATGCTCACCGAGCTGCGCATACGCAACTTCGCGCTGATCGATCGCCTCGCCGTCCAGCTCGGGCCCGGGCTCAACGTGCTCACGGGCGAGACCGGGGCGGGGAAGTCGATCATCGTCGGCGCGCTCTCGCTGCTGCTGGGGGAGCGGGCGTCGAGCGAGGTGGTGCGCGCGGGTGAGGACCGGGCGTCCATCGAGGGCGTGTTCGAGGTGGACGGGCGCGACGAGGTGGCCCGGCTCCTGGACGAGCGGGGGATCGAGATCGATGACGGCGTGCTCGTGCTCAAGCGCGAGGTGGCCGCCGAGGGGCGCAGCCGCGCCTGGGTGAACGGCACCCCCGCCACCGCCGGGCTCCTGGGCGAGCTGGGGCGGATGCTGGTGGACCTCCACGGCCAGCACGAGCACCAGACGCTGCTGCGCCGCGACGAGCAGCGCGCCATCCTCGACGCCTACGCCGGGAACGGTGCGCTGCTGGCCCGGGTGCGCGCCGCCCATGCGTCCGTCGCCGAGCTGCGGCGGGAGATGGCCGAGCTGGAGCGCCGCCGCCGCGAGGCCCTGCAGCGCGCCGACTTCCTCCGCTTCCAGGCCGACGAGATCGAGGCGGCCGCCCTCAAGCCCGGCGAGGAGGACGCGCTGGAGGAGGAGGCGCGCCGCCTCACCCACTCCGAGGAGCTGACCAGCCTCTCCGCCGCCCTGTACGAGGCGCTGTCGGGCTCCGAGCGGGCGGTCGTGAGCGAGCTCGCTCACCTGGACCGCAGCGTGGAGAAGCTCATCCGCATCGACCCTTCCCAGGCGCCGGTGCGCGAGCTCTTCGACACCGCCTACTACGCGCTGCGGGAGCTCGGCGAGCGGATGGAACGCTACGCCCAGACGGTGGAGCACGACCCCGCGCGCCTCGACGAGATCCGCCGGCGGCAGGACCTGATCTTCCGCCTGCGCACCAAGTACGGCGGCACGCTGGAAGAGGTGGTCGAGGTGGGCCGCGCCGCCCGCGCCGAGCTCGACCTGGTGGACGGCGCCGGCTTCGAGCTGGGCGCGCTGCAGAAGCGCGTGGACGCCGCCGCGGAGGAGCTGGGACGGCTGGCGGAGGAGCTCACCGCGCGCCGCGGCGAGGCGGCGGCGCGCCTGGCGGGCGAGGTGAATCAGGTGCTGCCGGAGCTGGGGATGGAAGGCGGACGCTTCGAGGCCGCCGTCCTCCCGCTCGGCGAGCCGGGTGCCGCGGGGGCCGAGGAGATCGAGTTCCGCGTCTCGCTCAACCGGGGGTTCGAGCCGCGCCCGCTTTCCTACGTCGCTTCCGGCGGGGAGATGTCGCGCATCATGCTCGCGCTCAAGACCATCCTGGCGCGGCAGGACGCGGTCCCGACGCTGGTGTTCGACGAGGTGGATGCGGGAATCGGCGGGCGGGTGGCGCTGCAGGTGGGGGAGAAGATGCGCGAGGTGGCGGGGAGCCACCAGGTGTTCGCCATCACCCATCTCCCGCAGATCGCCGCGCGCGCCAACGTGCACCTGCGCGTGGCCAAGGCCGAGCGCGACGGCCGCACCGCCACCGCGGTCGACACCCTGGCCGACGACGAGCGGGTGCGCGAGATCGCCCGCATGCTCGGCGGCGACCCCGAGAGCGCGGTGTCGCTGGAGCACGCCCGCGAGCTGCTGGAGCGCGGCGTCGCGGTCTGATCGCGAAGAGACGCAGAGGCACGAGGGTCTCTCCGTGCCTCTGCGTCTCTGCGTGATGAATCAGTTCGGCCGCGGCGGCACCACGACCGGCGGTGGCGGCGGGGCGGGTGGCGGAGGCGGCTTGACCGAGTCGACGGCCGCGGAGTCCGGCTTCGGGCGGGGCGGACGGCCGACGAGCTGGTAGAGAACGCGCCCGGTGACCTCGATCGTCCCCGCGTGCGGCGCGAACCCGCTCCCCGCCACGTTGTTGCGGTAGATCAGCGAGACCTCCAGCGGAATGCGCGTCCTCCCCGCGAAGAACGCCGGCAGCGTGCTGTAGCCGCCGCCGACGCCCACCGCGTGCGCCGTCCACGCCTCCGTGCGCTCCACCGGCCCCAGCCCCACCGTCTCCGCGTCGTTCCCGGGCGTGTAGGTCACGGCCCCGGCGTGCTCGAACTGGTAGGTCAGGGCGAAGCTGATCTCGCGGGTGAGCCGGTAGCGCGGCATCACCCACGCCCGCAGCCGCGCCCCCGGCTCGCGCCGCGCCGGCACGAACGGCACCGAGTCCGACGGGAAGAGCTGCGTGTCGCTGAACGGGCGCCGCAGCACGTCGCGCGCGAGGAGCTGCGTGAACCCCGCCGAGGCGCTCACCCAGTAGCGCGGCGAGAGGAACCAGTCGGCGTACACGTCGCCCGACACCCCCGCATTCCCCGCGTCGCGCGGCATCACCAGCAGGAAGACGGTGTCGGCGTGCGGCCCCGTCGGCAGGCGCACGCTGGCGGCCACCGTGGCGCGGAAGCCCCGCCGCGCCGAGTCGGGAAGCGGATAGCCGCGCACGCGGTTCACCAGCTGCCAGCGCGCCCCGACCTCCACGTCGCCCAGGTAGAAGGGCGTCGCCGCCGATACGGCGCCGAACGCCGCCGCCTCGTCGTCGGTGAGCTTGTCGAGCAGCGTGGCGTTGCTGGTCAGCTCCGACGGCGAGATGCCGTGCGTGGGGAGGAGGAGCGTGTCGCCGTCGGTGAGCGCCGCCACCCGCCGCTGCAGCTCGACCCCCGCCGGCGAGCCGCGGACGGGGAGGAGCGTCGCCCGCCCCAGCGCGGAGTACGAGGCGCCGATCTGGTTCAGCACCGCCGCGTTGGCGTCGGCGCTGGTGTTCAGCCCCAGCGTGCCGCCCTCCAGCGAGATCCCCGTCACCGCCGTCCCGTTGCGCTCGAAGGGAACGGTGATCCCCACCGTCAGCCGGCTGGAGAGGCCGTACGACAGGGTGAAGGGGGCGCGCCGCACATCGCCGGCGAGCCGCGCGCGCGCCGTGCCGAGCACCGGCGCCTCGGGGGTCACCGGGCTCGTCACCTGCGCCGCGGTGCCGGTGAAGAAGGAGTCGAGCTGCGCCGTGACCGGCGTGGCGAACGGCGTCAGCGCGCGCTCCACCACCGTCTGCAGCTGTTCCCCGAACAGCTCGCCCAGCGGCTGCTTGCCGCCGGGGCCGAAGCGCGAGTCGAACTGCGTGTAGAGGCCGACGGCGCGGAACTCGATCCACCCGCGCGGGAGCGCGCGGGCGTCTTCGCCCTGCGCGCGGGCGTGCGCGGGCGCCAGCGCGGCGGCGAGCAGGAGCGCTCCGGCGGCGGAGCGGAATCGCGTCATCGGGCGACGGTTCACGGGCGGACGATGGGCGGTCGAAGGGCCCCGCGGGGCGGGCGCGAAGGGGGACGCTAGCGGGGCGCGGGGACCGTGTCAACGCGCGCCGCGGCTGGCTCCGGGGCCCGTCCGGAGGGGCCGGCGGGGGTTGACCGGGGTCAGGCGGCTGGGTACATTTGTCGGCCTCGACGCGGGCATAGCTCAGTTGGTAGAGCGCAACCTTGCCAAGGTTGAGGTCGCCGGTTCGAGCCCGGTTGCCCGCTCTGAAATGCGCCTGCTGAGCCACGCAGGTACGGCGCCGTAGCCAAGTGGTAAGGCAGAGGACTGCAAATCCTCCACCCCCGGTTCGAATCCGGGCGGCGCCTCTCGCAGGGAGCCCGGAAGGCAGGGTCCGGGGTTGACGGATCGGCCGTAGCCGGGTAAATTATCAGGCTCTTGCGGGTCACGCCCCGTTCGTCTAGTGGCCTAGGACAACGCCCTCTCACGGCGTAAACAGGGGTTCGATTCCCCTACGGGGTACTTGAAAGCAGATCTGGGGGAAAACGGGTCAGGGCCCCGCAGGCAGCAGCCCACCCCCTGGCGCGGGCGCGGTGCAAGCCGGCCCGCGATAATGGACGACTAGCTCAGCTGGTTAGAGCGCTCGCTTCACACG
>Ga0070685_10000716_pt1 | contig 18035 bp, 18 predicted proteins | sample KBSS13LmetaG_FD_65651 | JGI IMG/M metagenome (GOLD analysis project Ga0070685, IMG submission 65651) | Switchgrass rhizosphere microbial communities from Kellogg Biological Station, Michigan, USA - KBS S1-3L metaG | ecosystem: Host-associated > Plants > Roots > Rhizosphere ...
ACCTGCGTATAGACGAAGCCTTCGGTGATCTTGTTTTCGGCGATCAGCTTGCGGTGGGCGGTCTCAACCTCCTTGCGGTCGGGCAGCACGGTGTAGCCAAGTTCCTTGAGCGAGCGTTCCAGCCGGTCGAGGTGGCGCTGCATGTCGATGGCCTGGCCGGCATAGACGCAGGTGACCTCGTAGACCCCGTCGGCGAACAGGAATCCACGGTCGAAGGGCGAGATCTTCGCCTCGTCGGCCGAAAGAAAGACGCCGTTGAGATAGGCCAGCCGGGTCATCGCTTGCTCCTGGGTTGGCCCTTTCTATCCCGGGAGTCTTCCCCTGCGCCAATTCATGAAATTTTGCCGGTTGGGCGTCCTCGCCATTTTCCGGCCATGACTGTCGGTCTCGATGGCTTGCTCCTTGTGGGAGGGGCTTCCGGGGAGACTTTCATGCGCACGTCGCTTCATCGCTGGATTGTGGGCTGCACCGCCGCCTTCGGCACAATGATGTTCGTGGCGGGGGCTGCGATCCTGACGCCTGCCAAACCCGATAGTTCGGCAAGGATCGCCTCCGGCTGTCCGTCGAAGCTGGAACGCGCCGTCGCCCACGGGCTGGATGACGCATAAGGCTTCCCGCGCGGACGTTTTGCGGGCCCAGCGGCGCCCGGAACACACCCCGCCAGAACTCCCTCCGGCCCGTCTGTTGCATTGCAACAAGATTGCTTGCAATCCGTCCGGCTCTTGGACAATGTGACGCCCGCTTGACGGCCCCTCGGCACGGCGGACGCGCAAATCCGAGCCGGAACAGGGTGCTGCAAATCAGGCGGCGGGAGAGGTGTGACAGTGGCGGACGGCGTGAGCACCGGCGAGAAGAAAGACCTTTACGCTGTCGGAGAGATTCCGCCGGATTTCCACGTGCCGAAGACCATGCACGCCTGGGCGATCCGCCGCGAACGCCAGGGCCGGCCGTTGAAGGCCATGCAGCTGGAAGTCGTGCCGACGCCGGAGATTGCGTCCGACGAAGTGCTCGTCCTCGTGATGGCGGCGGGCGTCAACTATAACGGGATCTGGGCCGGACTCGGCGAGCCTGTCTCCATGTTCGACGTCCACAAGCAGCCCTTTCACGTCGCAGGTTCGGATGCTTCGGGCATCGTCTGGGCGGTGGGCAATAAGGTTAAGCGCTGGAAGCCGGGCGACGAAGTCGTCATCCACTGCAACCAGGACGATGGCGACGACGAGGAATGCAACGGGGGCGATCCGATGTTCTCGCCCAGCCAGCGCATCTGGGGATACGAGACGCCGGACGGTTCGTTCGCTCAGTTCTGCAGGGTGCAGTCGCGCCAGCTGATGGAGCGGCCCAAGCATCTCACCTGGGAAGAGTCGGCCTGCTACACCCTCACCTTGGCCACCGCCTATCGCATGCTGTTCGGCCACCGTCCGCACGTGCTGCGTCCCGGCCAGAACGTGCTGATCTGGGGTGCGTCGGGCGGCCTTGGCTCGTACGCCACGCAGCTCTGCGCTGTTGCCGGCGCCAACGCGATCGGCGTGATCTCGGACGACTCGAAGACGGACTTCGTGCTGTCGATGGGCGCCAAGGGCGTCATCAACCGCAACAATTTCAAATGCTGGGGCCAACTTCCGAAGGTGAACTCGCCGGAGTTCAACGACTACATGAAGGAAGCCCGCAAGTTCGGCAAAGAGCTGTGGAAGCACACCGGCGGCAAGGACGTCGACATCGTGTTCGAGCACCCGGGCGAGGCCACGATGCCTGTGTCGGTGTTCGTGGTGAAGCGCGGCGGCATGGTTGTCATCTGCGCGGGCACCACCGGCTTCAACCTGACGATGGACGCCCGCTTCCTCTGGATGCGCCAGAAGCGCGTGCAGGGTTCGCACTTCGCCAACCTGCTGCAGGCGGCGCAGGCCAACCAGCTGATGCTGGAGCGGCGTCTCGACCCGTGCATGTCGGAAGTCTTCCCGTTCAGCGACATTCCGCTGGCGCACGAGAAGATGCTCGACAACAAGCACCTGCCTGGAAACATGGCCGTGCTGGTGACGTCGCCGAAGCCGGGCCTGCGCACGGTTGAAGACGTGATTGAGGCTGGGCCGGCCTCGGCCTAACCCCCTCCAGACGAGGAGGCGGCGCTGTTCAACTTCCTCCGGACGCCCCAGCAGCGGATCGATACGATCCGATTCACCTGTTCGTGCTGCGGCGAGCAGAAGCGCGGCCTCATGGATCTCGCCAAGATCCTGCCCGACCCTGTGGTCGTCATTCCAGAAGACCAGCGCAAGGGCCGCGTCCGCATCGGCTCGGACCTGTGCTCGATCGATGACGAGCACTTCTTCGTCCGCGCTGTCCTCTACGTGCCGATCCGCAAAACCACTGAGGAACTCGGCTTTGGCGTCTGGGGTTCGCTGGCGAAGCAGAATTTCCAGATATACGAGAACGACTACGACAATCCCGATCCTGCCTTCGGGCCGTTCTTCAGCTGGCTAAGCTCGTCGTTGCCGCTGTACGACGACGCCTTCACCTTGAAATCCGAAATGGTCTTCCAACCCAACAACCAGCGCCCGCACATCCGCCTGCACGAGTGCGACCACCCGCTGGTGATCGACCAGCGCGAGGGCATTTCCGTCGATAGGGTAAAGGAAATCTACGCCGCCTGGGGGCATTCCGTTTTGCTTTAACGGCCGCTCTTATCCAGCGGCAGCCCCGCTGTAACCGCACCGATACCATCGCCGTACTTGGGGTTACGCCCGTCCGGCATTACATTGCCGGGCGAACACCTATCCAAGGAGCGATCCCATGGCCACAGAGCGCGCAGTTCTCGCAGGCGGATGTTTCTGGGGCATGCAGGACCTGATCCGGAAGAAGCCGGGCGTGATCTCTACCCGTGTCGGCTATTCCGGCGGCGATGTGCCCAACGCCACCTACCGCAATCATGGCACGCATGCCGAGGCGATCGAGATCGTCTTCGATCCGGCGAAATATTCCTACCGCGACCTGCTGGAGTTCTTCTTCCAGATCCACGACCCGACGACGAAGAACCGCCAGGGCAATGACATGGGGATGAGCTATCGCTCGGCCATCTACTACACCGGCGAAGAGCAGAAGCGCGTGGCGCTCGACACCATTGCGGATGTCGACGCTTCCAAGCTGTGGCCGGGCAAGGTGGTCACCGAAGTGCAGCCCGTGGGGCCCTTCTGGGAAGCCGAGCCGGAGCACCAGGATTATCTGGAGAAGTATCCCGACGGCTACACCTGCCACTTCGCGCGGCCGGGTTGGAAGCTGCCGAAGCGTGCGGCGGCGGAGTAGCGCCTACAAGAGACGTTGCTGTTTTGGATCCGCCGGCGTCTTCCGCGCCGGCGGTTTCAGTTGCTTGGCTGCCTCAGCGCCTTCGATCTCCAGGAGCTTGAGCTTGGTGGTGGCCCCTCCCCGTGCGGAAAAGCCGCCGAGTTTTCCGCCGGCGGCGGTCACGCGATGGCAGGGGACGACGATGGGCCACGGGTTCTTGCCCAGCGCCTCGCCGACTTTCTGGGCGAGGAGACGGTCGCCGAGCTTCACTGCGATCTGGCCGTAGGTGAGCGTCTCGCCTGCGGGGATCTTGCGCGCGATGTCGTAGACCTTGGCGTTGAACTCGGGCACGCGGGCGATATCGAGCGGGGCGGAAGACAGGTCCGCCTTCTCGCCGCGCATCAGGGCGCGGATGCCTTCGATCACTTCGGACATCGCCGCATCGGGCGCCGCATCCACAGCGCCGTCAAATTTCCGCTCGATCGCCTGGGCGACAAATTCGGGATCGCGCTCCGGCAGGTGCGCGCCGATCAGGCCCTGCTCGTTCCAGGCTATGCCGGCCCAGCCGATGGCGGTTTCAAAGATGTGATACTTGCTCATGCCTTGAACATAGGGAGGCCATGCCCGTCGCGCAGCCGATTTTCCGACAACGAAGGCTGGAGAATTTTTCGAGCCCGCCCTGCCGGCCTAGTCGTCATCATCGAGATTGCCGAACGCTTCTTCCTCGTCGTCATCACCGGAATCCTCGTCCGAATCGCCTAGCCAGGCCGCCTTGTCATCGACGGGCTTGGGCAGGCGTTCCTCCAGCCATTTGGAGACCGTGCCGGGCGGCATGTCCTTGCCTTCGATGACCCAGGAGAGGAACTCGTCCGGGCCGCCATTGAGATAGGGCGCGGGCGAGACCGGCTTGAACACGGTCGGCAACCGTTCCGTGAGCGAGAGATAGTTGAGGACGCAGCCGAGTTCCTGGACCGTGTGCCAGGCCAGGTCATGCTCGATATCGATCGTGAATTTCACCCACCAGCTTCCACCCTTGTCTTCGCCCGAGCCGAAGCCACGAGAGGGCGTGTCGTTATTCTCGATGGCGGGAATACGCGCGAGGAAATCGATCAGTTTTCCGAATTTCGGATGATGCGGCTCGTCGCTCATGGTTCGAATCCCTCCAGGGCGCAGCCGCGCCCGCAAACCGTAGACGCGCGGCCCGTCCTGATCCATCCCGCCGCCCAGATCGCGGCAGCGTGACGTGGCTATTGACACCGGTTCGGGCTATACACGCCCCGGAACCGGCGCTCCAGGCGCCGGAATGGGAGGGACCACATGCGCTTGAAAACATTCATGCAGGCCTCGGCCTGCGTTGTCGTACTGTCGTTTTCGGCGGTGCCGGCGCCAGCGCAAGAGCTCGTTCCAAGGACGCCGGGTCTCAACAGCTCCAAGATGGACGACAGCATCAAGTCCTATCAGGACGCGCTGAAATACTACCAGACCGGGCAGCTCAAGCTTGCAGAGAAAGAGCTCGAGAAATTCCTCGGCAAGGTCGGCCAGCACGCCGGCGGCAACTTCCTGATGGGCATGATCAGGATCCAGCAGAACGATTTCGAGAAGGCGCGCACATCCTTCCGCGTCGCCGTGAAACTGGATCCCGCGCTGGTGAGCCCGCATGGCTGGCTCGGCGCCGTCGAGTCGGCGCTCGGCAACCCGCAGGCCGCCCTGGCGCAGAAGGCCGAACTCGAAAAGATGAAGGCGGCCTGTGTCGAGCCCTGCGCGAAGGCGGCCGACATCGCGCTGGAAATCCGGCGCATCGACGAAACAATGGCGGCGCAAACTCAAAAGCCGAACTGATCCCTTTACGTCACCGTTGACGCTGCCCTGATCCCGGCCTTTGCTCCGGGGATCGGGAGGGTGCGCATGGTTCTGCAGTGGAAGAAGGGGCGCGGAAAGATGGGGCCGCTGGCGCCGATCATCGGCTGCTGGTGCGCGGAGACTCAAACCCCGATGGGCCCCGTGGCCTGCGTTCGCGACTACCGCCAGTTCGGCGAATCCTATGTCCGTCTCGAAGCTGAATGGATCTTCCAGCAGAAAGGCCCGGCCCCCAAAGGCGCGGCGAAAAAGGGCGAGGGCCCGCCCAAGCCCTATCGCGAGGTATGCATGTTCGGGCTGGACAAGGATGGCGCGCTCGCCTTCTGGTCTTACACTTCGGATGGCAAGAAGAGCGTGGGCAAGCTTTCCGACGGAACCGACATCCACCCCCAGGCCCTCTGCTTCGAGGCGCAGATGGAGCATGGGACTGCGCGGCAGGTGTTCTGGCCCGGGGAAAACGGCGAGATGCTCTGGGCTGTAGAGGCCAAGACCAAGAAGGGCTGGAGCCGGCTTGCGTTTCACCACTACCGCCCGGCCTGAACGCGCGCTATCTCACCTCCCATACCCAAGGAGGAATTCATGCGTCTCGTCATTCTCGCCGCCTCGGCGCTCGCCTTTGCCGCCTGCAGCCCCAGCGAGCCCAAGCCTGCTGAGCCGGCAGCTGCTGCGCCCGCAGCTCCGGCTGCCGACGCCCATGCCGGCATGGCGATGGACGATACGATGAAGACGGCGGACTCGAGCGACGACGCCAACACCAAAGAGACGCCCGACGGCTACATGTTCCACACCTATCCCGCGAAGGTCGAAAGCGTGCACCTGCCTGCCGGCAACTGGACGGCGACGCCATCGGATCCCGCACTCGTCGCGGTAGGAGATGGCGAGGAGATAAGAATGCCCGACGGCGTGGGGCACTACGTCGTCAAGGTGACGCCCAAGGCTTCAGGCAACGCCGAGGTGAAGTTCGAGCGCCGTGATACCGCGAATGCTGCGGACCCGGTGAAAGAAACCCGCACGGTCAAATTCATGGTCCACTAGGCTCGGATCACAAATCCAGAACGCAGGAAGGGCGCGGGATCACTCCCGCGCCCTTCCCGTTTCCCAGCCCTGTCGGCGAGAGCCTTACTGGCCCGGCGCCGAAGCCTTGTCAGCCGGCTTGGCCGATGCCCACTTGTCGAACTCGACCTTCGAGAGCGACTTGGACTTGTCCGCGTCGGCCTTGTCGAAGTCGGCCTGGGTGACCGCCGGATCGGCGAGCTTCACTTCGGCAATCGTCAGCGCGCCATCCTTGTTGCCGTCAGCTTTCGCGAAGACATCGACCGGCTTGGCGTCGGCCGGCGGGGAAGCCGGAGGAGCAGACGGCGTCTGAGCGAAAGCCGGAGCGGCGAGCACCATTGCGGTGGCGGCGACAACGAGTGTCTTCATCATGTGGATTTTCCTCTACAACTGTTACTGTGGTGGTCTGTGGCGGACCCGAGGAGCGCAGCTTACGCAGCGTCTCCTGTCCCGACGCTGGCAAAACGATGCCTCGCAGACACGGTTCCTGGTTCCACGATGAAACATGAGTCATGATCGCGGCGCCTCATTCGAGGCTCGCGAGGGAACAGGCTGACTCATCAGCCCTTTCGGCAATCGCGCGAACTCATCTCGCCCGCAACTCTTGCGAATCTTTCATCCAAACTCGCGGAGCTGGCGTGAGTTCCACGCTCTCGCTTCATGCAAGGCCATTGCGTTCCCGGAATGCAACGCTTTCCAGCAAGCGCGGTGGAACAGCGCGAGGCTGATCTCCGTTGTTGCTTCATGACAAGCCCGTTACCGAAGAGGACGATCGCAAAGCGCCGCGCGACGCGTCACGCCTTCAAGACCGGTTCGCGCGTGAAATGGAAATGGGGCGCCAACACGGCCGAGGGCGTCATCCGCAAATCGTTCACGCACCGCATCGAACGCACGATCAAAGGCTCGACCATCACCCGAGACGCCGACCGCAGGAATCCTGCCTACCTCATCGAACAGGACGATGGCGACAAGGTTCTCAAGAGTCACAGCGAGCTGACGCATGTGTCATAGGCACGCCGGGATCACTCCTTCGGCCCGAACATCTCAGCATCGAACAGGCTATCCTCGGCCTTTGTCTTCTTCTTCCGAACACGCTCCATCATCAGGCCAGGATAGTTCTTCACCGGGCTCACAGGCGCGCCGAGATAGGCCCAGTCCTGGAGCTGTTCATACGCCACGTGATACTTGGCCTCCCGCCCTGTCCGCCCACTGAACAGAGCACGTGGCAGGTTCACCCATTTGGGCGAGCGCTTGCGCTCATAGGTCACCGGCGTACCGCACGCGCCGCAGAATGAGCGGACATCCCCTGTCGCCTCTTCCGTGAAGCGCCGGATCACATCTTCACCGCGATTGATCCGCATCTTCGACCGATAGGTTCCCGCATAGGTCGCGTAGGCCGCGCCGTGCGCGATGCGGCTGCGGGCCGAATGATCGTGCCAGGCCCAGAACACCGGCACATCCGTCTCGATCTCGACTGCCCCGCACAGGCACTGGCCCCGGATCACCTGGGCCGCCTTGAGCTTCGGTTTTGCGGCCTTTGCGGCTTTCTTCTTGGGTACGGCCATGCCAATTCGCCTCATCTCGACTGAGACTACCAAACATCGGATAGTCCGGCCCGATCAAGGACTTCTGGATTCGAATGGCTGACGGAACCCTTCCCAAATCTGCCGGCGTCAGCGCCGAGGGCTGGCTGACCGACAGCTGGTATTTCGCGTGCGCGTCGTCCTCGCTGAAGCCTGGCGAGCAGTTCCGCCGGATCATCCTTGGCCAGCCGGTGATGCTGGCGCGCACGGTGAAGGGCGAGGCGTTCGCGCTGCGCGACATCTGCCCTCACCGCCTCGTGCCGCTGTCGGAGGGACGGCAGGTCGACACGGATGGGCAGCCGACCATCCAGTGCCCGTACCATGGCTGGCGGTTCAATACCTCGGGCCAGTGCGCGCATATGCCGAGCCTGGAGAAGCCGGAGGACTTTGCGACCGACAAGGTGCGCGTGCGGCGCTATCCGGTGCACGAGACCAACGGGATGATATTCATCTACGCCGCCGACAATCCGCGCGAGGATGAACCCACGCTACCCGCGCCGGACTTCGGCCTTGGCGCGCAGCAGCCCAAGTTCATCGTCCACCAGACCTTCAACGCTCACATGGACGATGCGGTCGTCGGCCTGATGGATCCGGCGCACGTGCCCTTCGTGCATGATCAGTGGTGGTGGCGCCCGCCTTCCGTGGGCCTCAAGCTGAAGGAGAAGCCGTTCATTCCGGCGACGCGCGGCTGGGCGCTGGCGCGGCACCAGCCTTCGTCGAACTCGCTGGCCTACAAGATGTTGATGGGATCCGAGGTGACGACCGAGATCGTCTTCCAGATCCCCGGCTTCCGTTGGGAGGTCATCGAGGCCAAGAAGGCGCGCATCTTCACCCTCACCTGCCTCACGCCTGTCGAACTCAAGAAGACCCGCATCACCCAGATCACCTTCTGGAACAACGCGCCGTTCCTTGACCTCGCGCTGCCCGTCCTCATCCCCGCCGCGCGCAAATTCCTGGGGCAGGACGGCCACATGGTCGACATCCAGAACGAAGGCATGCGCTTCCACAAAGGCCCCGGCATGTGGATCGACGACATCGACGTGCAGGCGAAATGGTATCTGACGCTGAAGAAGGAATGGGCGGCGTCGCGGGCTGAGGGACGGGAGTTTGCCAATCCGATCGAGGCCCGCACGCTGAGGTGGCGGAGCTAGCCTTCCAAAAATTTCTGCATCCGCTGCATCCAATTCCGGGGCCTCGCCCCTCTTACCCTCGAAAGCTGCGAGGGAGGACTGGATGCTCCGGGCGATAAAAACAAGAAAACTGGCCCTAGGCCTCGTTCTGGCCGTCCTCGCAGCTTCCGTTCCTCCCCTGCGCGCCGCCGTGCTCGACCAGCTCGGTGCGAGCAATTTCCTCCCTAACCTCACGGCCAGCTCCACAGCGGCCGTGAGGTCTTAGGGGGCGCAAGCGACCTAGCCGCGAAAGCGCGCCCGTGGCATCACTCCGATGGCGCTGCCGTGAGTGCAGCGGGATCGGGGAGGCACATGAAATCGCTCATCGCATCGCTCGCTATCATCGCCGCCTGCAGCGCGACGGCGCTCGCGCAGCAGACGCCGCCTGCAGCGCCAGTTGCGGCCGCGGCGCCCACACGCATCGCGGCCGATCCGGCGATTGAGGAAACAGACACGATCTGGGCCAAGCCCGGCGGCGTGGATCTCGCGGCGACGATCTTCCGGCCCAAAGGAAATTCGGCGCTGCTGCCCATTCTCGTCGACATTCATGGCGGGGCGTGGAGTTCGGGCAGCCATGAGAGCGACCGGCTCTATTGCATCGAACTCGCCAAGTCCGGGCTCGTGGTGATCTCGGTCGACTTCCGCCAGGCGCCGCAAGTCCAGCATCCGACCTCTAGCGCGGACGTTGCGGCCGCGGTGCGCTTTGCGCGGATGAACTCCAAGATGCTGAATGCGAACCCGCTCAAGATCGGCCTCATCGGCTCGTCCTCGGGCGCGCATCTTGCGCTTCTGGAATCTCTTCGTCCCGAGGCGCCGCAGCACAAGGGGACGCCGATCTCCAACTCTCCGCTGTCGAAGACGGGCGCGAACTTCGCGACGCATGACGAGGTGACGGCGAACGTCAATTATGTCGTCGCCATGTGGCCGGTGAGCGACCCTGCCGCGCGCTATCGCTATGCCCAGCGGGCCGGGATCGAGTCTCTGAAACGCGGCAGCGAGTCTTACTTCAAGGACGAGGCGAACATGTGGGACGCTTCCATCCCGCGCATCGTCACTGCCGGCGAGGCCAAGACGCTGCCGCCGATCCTCGTCGTGCAGCCGGGCAATGACGCGAACATCCCGCAGGACATGACGTTCGACCTGCTCCACGCCTGGCAAGCCCGCGGCGGCAAGCTCGACTATGTGTTTTATCCGGGCCAGCCCCATGCGTTCGGCCACCGGCCGAGCGAGGCGACGACGGACCTGGTCAAGACGGTCGCGGCGTTCATCAAGCGGCAGAACGAGAAGTAGGCTCTACCGCTCCACTTCCGCATTGCGCGCCACGGTCTTGCCTGCGGCTTCCTGCACGCGGGCGCCGGCGAGAATGCCGTGGAGGGCGTAGTTGCCTTCGTGGCAGGCGTATTCGTAGAGCGGCTCTTTCGACTTGTTCATCACCATCTCGCCCTTCCAGGTCTTGGTGTAGAACTCAGGGTCATTCACCTCGAACTCGTAGAGGATTTCGCTCTCGCTCCAGCGCGAGAAGCGTTCGGTCATCACGCCGGTGGGAGACATCTGGGCGCGCTGGCGCGGGTTGACGTTGGTGGTCTCGACGACGAGCGTATCGCCCTCATACCAGCCGACGCTGTCGCCGAACCAGGGCTGGATCGCGGTGGTCATGTGCTTCACGTCGGCCTTCGACTTCACGATCGGGATGATGCGGACGTCGTGGTTCATCTCGACGTCGATCATCACGGCGTTGGGCGCCTGCACGATCTGGTAGTTGTTGTTGTAGAGCGAGTTCTGCATCACCGGCCCGGCCGAGCGCGAATAGGAGACGAGGCAGCGTTCCGCCAGCGGCCGCGTCTCCGGCCCGTCGAACGTGCCGAAGCCGCCGGCATTCTGCGCCCGGCCCGCAGCCGGCTTGGACGGCAGGCGGCCATCGGGCGGATCGGTGAGCCAGCTCGAGCGGATCTCGCCCTTCACCTTGGCGTAGTGCCGGCCGTGGTCGAGCCAGAAGGCGTTGTATCCCGTCGTGCCGAACTGTGCGCCCGAGCCTGAAGGCGGAGGCGTGTTCACATCGACCAGGCCCTTCTGGCTCGCCTCGTTTACGTTCCAGGTGAACTTGGCCTCGAAGTCCTTCGCCTCCTGTTCGGTCAGCACCAGCTTGGGAATGTTGCCGCCGCGGGTGAGCGTCGTCACCGACTGGTTGCTCCAGTAGCCCTGCAGGTCGACGCGGCCATCCTTGTTGTGGGGCGGGTTCGCCATTGCAGTTGCTTGGGTCGTCGCCTGCGCGAACGCTGGGGCGGCCAGCAAGACAGCAACTGCACTTGCGGCAATGATCCTGAACATCGCTCTCTCCTCCAGTGCTGCGTATTCGCAGTCAGGAGCGAGCATGCCGTAGCTGGCCTGCCCCGTGAAGCACGCCACAAGCAGACGTGAACTATCGCTGCCGCACCTATTTCGCAGGCTTAAGCGTCACACTGAGCGGGTTGGGCTTGAGGTCCTGGCTCGCGCCGAAATTCATGTCGATCAGGGACCAGAGGATGCCGCCGGGGATCGCGAACGAGGCTGCCACGGCGGCCCCGCCCGCGGCCGAGGTTTCGTGGTTGATGTTTTCGGTCAGCGTTTCATAGCCCGGCTTGCTGATCGTGACTGCGAATTTCGCTTCGCGACTGACCTTGGCGATCTTGCAGGGCGTGGGCTCGCAGCCCTTGTTCAGCGATGTCTCTACCTTGGCGCCCGGCGGATCGGTGACCACCTCGAAATCCTGGCTCATGCCCCGCGCCATGGTCGCGCAGGCGCCCATAGCTGGAGCAACAAGCGCTAGTAGCCCAACCACCAATATGCTGCGCATCATCCGTCCTCCCTCTTGTGATCGACCCTAGCTGCGCGCCAAACCCCCGCAATCGGCCGCAAGTCCTAGGACCCTGAAGCCACAACCGGTTCAAACCCGGTCACGCGCTTGTCACCGCGACGGAAAGCGCCGGTTCGGGGAGTTGAATTCCCCGGCCAACCGGTTGAGGTTGCGCCAGCACGGCCCCCCTCCCTCCCCAGGGATAGGCGACGGCCGGTCGGGAGGAATACCAATGAAACTGCGCCACTCGCTGCGATCGCTCGCGTTTGTCTCGGGCTTTGCACTCGCAGCCGCCGCCTGCACGACGGACACGCCCACAACGACGACCGCCAGTGCGGCGCCTGCAGCGGCGCCCGTTGCCGCCGCGCCTGTTGCGCCGCCTGCCGCGGCGCCTGCACAGCCGGTGGCGGCCCAGCAGGGCGCTGCCCACCCGGGCCGCGCGGTCTATGTGAAATCCTGCGCCACCTGCCATGACAATCCGGGCGGCACGCGCGCCGCAACATTTGCCTCGCTGCAGTCGACGCCTGCGCCGCGCCTGCGCGAAGTGCTGACCACCGGGGTGATGGCGCCGATGGCGGCCGGCCTCAACCCGACGGAGCTCAACGACCTCATCGGCTATCTCACCATCGGCCAGGCAGCGCCCTCTCCGCAGGCCGCGAGCTGGACCGACGCGATGCTGTGCGCCGCCGACAAGCGCACGGTCGACGTCTCCAAGCCTGTCGCCTTCGGCGGCTTCGGAGGGCCGGACCTGAAAGGCACGCGCAGCCTCACCTCCACGCAGGCGGGCCTGAAGAAGGCCGACATGGCGAACCTGGAAGTTGCCTGGACCATCGGCTTCCCGCAATCGAACGCTGTCGGGACGGGCGCGGCGATCCTCGGCGACACCGCCTTCATCAATGGCGGCGGACGGATCGTTGCGATCGACATCAACACGGGTTGCGCGAAGTGGGCCTATGCCGCCTCCTCGCGCAACACGCCCACCATCGGAGAGATCGGCGGCAAGAAGGTGCTCGCCTTCGCGGCAGGCCGCGGCGAGGTGCATGTTGTCGATGCGGCGACCGGGGCGCTGGTGTGGAAAGCTGACGGACGCCCGGCCTCGGGCCGCCTTGGCATCGGCATCCGCGGCGGCGTGACGATCTACAAGGACAAGATCTTCGTGCCGATCTCGGATTCGGGCATCGGCGGCCAAGGCCCCAATGGCGAATGCTGTGACGGCCATGGCGTGGTGGTGGCGCTCTCTGCGGCCGACGGCAAGCGCGTGTGGGAATACCACACGATGCCGGAGGCCCAGTACACGGGGCACGTGAATTCCAAGGGCGCCAAGGTGAAGGGCCCGTCTGGCGCGCCGATCTGGTCGGTGCCGATGATCGACGAGAAACGCAACCGCGTGATTGTCACCACAGGCGAGAACACCTCTCACCCAGGCACGGACACGTCTGACTCGGTCATCGCGATCGACATCGCGACCGGCAAGGAAGCGTGGAAGTTCCAGGCGATGGCGCTCGATGTCTGGAACATGCAGTGCAAGACATCGAAGGAAGATTCGGGCCCGACATGCCCGTGGAACACGCCCACCGACACCGGCGTGGGGCGCGACTATGACTTCGGCGCGGGCGCCGTGCTGGGCTCCATCAACGGCAAGGACGTGATCTTCGCCGGCCAGAAGTCCGGCGACATGTGGGCGCTGGATGCCGAGACCGGCAAGAAGATCTGGAATACCCGCGTTTCCCAGGGCACCGCGCTCGGCGGCGTCCACTGGGGCATCACCACGGATGGCGCGCGCGTCTTCGCGCCGATCAACGACCCCGTCATCGACGGCCAGACCAAGTTCCGCCCCGGCTTCTTCGCGCTCGACGCCAAGACCGGCAAGCAGGTCTGGGGCTATGACTCCAAGGCCGATTGCGCAGGCGATCGCGGCAAGGCCGTCGCCGGCTGCGAAACCAAGATTGGCTTCTCGGTTGCGCCCGTGGTTGTTGACGGGACCGTTCTTGCGGGCACGCTCGACGGCAAGTTTTTCGTCTTCGACAGCGCCAATGGAAAGATCCTGAAGCAGTTCGATTTCATCGGACCGCAGAAGACGTTGAACGGCGTTGGCGGCAAGGGCGGCTCGCTCGACAGCCACGCCATCTCCGTGGGCAACGGTACGATCCTGGTGGGCGCGGGCTACGCCTCCTTCGGCCAGACTGGCGGGAACGTGCTGATTGCGCTGAAGCCGAAGAAGTAGGCTCTGGCGTTAGCGACAGATGCAGCGGCCCGTTCGAAAGAGCGGGCCGTTTGCTTTTCAGGCCTTGCCGATCAGCTTCAGCCACTCGTCTTCCGTCAGCACCTTCACGCCGAGCTTTTCAGCGTCCGCCAGCTTCGATCCTGCGCCGGGACCGGCGATCACCATGTCGGTCTTCTTGGACACGGAGCCTGAGACTTTCGCGCCCAGGTCGGTTGCCTGCTGCTTGGCCTCGTCGCGCGTCATCTTTTCCAGCGTGCCGGTGAAGACGACGGTGAGGCCGGCGACCTTGCTGCCCGACGTGTCGGCTTGTTTGTGCGGGGTGATCTCCACCGCCTTTACCAGCGCGCGCACGACATCGCGGTTGTGCTTTTCGGCGAAGAAATCGACCAGCGCCTCGGCCGCAACTTCGCCGAAGCCATTTATGGCGGCGAGCGCCGTGAGGTCTTCGCCCGGACCGCCCTTGGCCGCGGAGACAATCTGCGAGCGGAAGGTGGGCCAGTCGACATATTCCGCAGCGAGGGCAGCGCGCGTCTTGGTGTTGAGGCCGGAGATGCTTCCCAGCGCGCCTTCGAGATCGTCGGTGACGGAGACCGGCGCCTTGGTTGGAAGGTCGCCTGCAGCCGCCAACAGCTTGTCGCGTGCGCCGGGGCCGACGCCTTCGACGCCCTCCAGCCGGCGATATGCATCGTTGGGGCGCTGCTCGGCGGCCTTGTCGACTGCTTCCTGCAGAGCCTCGAACGTGCCGAACTGGCGGGCCAGCAGGAGCGCGTTTGTCTCGCCGATGTGGCGGATGCCCAGCGCGTTGAGGAAGCGATCCAGCGGCTGGACGCGCGCCTTGTCGATGGCGTCGAGGAGTTTCTTGGCGGACGTCTCGCCGTAGCCTTCCCATTCCTCCAGAGGCGGCTTGTCCGCTTTCTTGATCTGGGCCTCGAGCGCGAAGATGTGTTGTGGCGCCGTGATCACGCCGGCTTCGAAGAATTCCTCGATCTGCTTCTGGCCGAGACCCTCGATGTCGAAGGCGCGGCGGGAGACGAAGTGCTTGAGGCGTTCGACTGCCTGCGCGGGACAGGTGAGGCCGCCGGTGCAGCGGCGGTCGACTTCATCCTCGCCATCGCCCTGCCCGCGTACGGCTTGCGAGCCGCAATAGGGACAGGTGGTGGGGAATTTGTATGGCTTGGCATCCTTGGGCCGCTTGTCTTCGACGACGCTGACGACCTGCGGGATGACGTCGCCGGCGCGCTGGATCACCACCCAGTCATTGATCATCACGCCGAGGCGCGCGATCTGGTCTTCGTTGTGCAGCGTTGCGTTGGAGACGGTGACGCCGCCGACCGTGACCGGCTGCAGACGTGCGACGGGGGCGAGCTTGCCCGTGCGGCCGACCTGGATGTCGATGCCGAGGAGTTGGGTCATCGCTTGCTGGGCGGGGAATTTGTGCGCGGCGGCCCAGCGCGGGGAGCGGGAGACGAAGCCGAGGCGTTGCTGCCAGTCGAGCCGGTCGATCTTGTAGACGACGCCGTCAATGTCATAGCCGAGCGAGGCGCGCTTGGCCTCGATGGCGTGATAGACCTTGAGCAGAGCTTCGGCGTTGGTCGCGCGTTTCATCTGCGGGTTTACGGGGAGGCCCCAGGCGGCGAATTTTTCTACGGCCTCCGTCTGCGTCTTGGCGAAATCGTCCGAGACGAAGCCCCAGGTGTAGGCGAAGAATTTGAGCGGGCGGGTGCGGGTGATTTCGGGATTTTTCTGGCGCAGGCTGCCTGCGGCGGCGTTGCGCGGGTTGGCGGGGACTTTGCGGCCTTCGGCTTCCTCGCGCTCCTGAAGCTTCTTGAAGTCGGGCATGGTCATGTAGATTTCGCCGCGGACCTCGATGCGTTTGGGTATGCCCTTGCCCTTAAGCGTTTGCGGCACGTCCTTCAGCGTGCGGACATTGGCGGTGACATCCTCGCCGACGGCGCCGTCGCCGCGGGTGGCGGCTTTCACGAGTTCACCGTCCTCGTAGAGCAGGCTGCAGGAAAGTCCGTCGATCTTCGGCTCGGCGGTGACGGCGACTTCTTCGTCGGCCTTGAGGTTGAGGAAGCGGCGGACGCGGGTGATGAAATCGGTGACTTCCTCGTCGGTGAACATGTTGTCGAGCGACAGCATGGGCTTGAGGTGGGTGACCTTGCCGAAGGCGCCTGTCGCGGGGGCGCCCACGGTCTCGCTGGGGCTGTCAGCCCGTTTCAGATCGGGGAATGATTCCTCGATCTCCTTGAGGCGCAGGCGGAGCGCGTCGTAGTCGGCATCGGTGAGATGGGGGCTGTCTTCCTGGTAATAGGCCTCGTCCGCTGCGCGGATTTCCTCGCCCAGGCGTTTGAGTTCGGCCTTGGCTGCGGCTTGCGTGACTTTGGAGACAGGCGTGTCGTCGCCTGTCTTTTTGGAAGCCTTGCCATTGACGTCTTTGGAGGATGCTGCAGGTTTTTTCGCCATGGCCGGTTTATAGAACGCGGCCTACGCGCCCGCCAACAATCTTCCCGCGGCAGCGCGTGCTTCTTTCGTGACGCTGGCCCCGGCGAGCATACGGGCGATTTCTTCCTTGCGTTCTTTCGAGGACAGGGCCTCGACGGAGGTGACAGTTTCCCCGCCGGCTTCGGCCTTGGACACGCGCAGCTGACGCGAGCCGGCGGCTGCGACCTGTGGAGAATGGGTGATCGCCAGAACCTGCCTGTCCTGGCCCAGGCGGGCCAGGCGTTCCCCGATGGCGGCAGCCACCGCCCCGCCCACGCCCATGTCGGCCTCGTCGAACACTAGCGTTCCGCACGGCGAGGAACCGGCGAGGCAGACGCTGACCGCCAGGGCAAATCGCGCCATCTCGCCGCCTGAGGCGATCTTGTTGAGCGGGCCGAACTCGGCGCCGGTGTTGGTGGCGATCTCGAAGGTTATCTCGTCGCGGCCGAACGGCCCCGCGTCTTCCCGCGGAACCACCGCCACACGGAACCGCGCCTTGCCGAGCTTGAGCGGCTCAAGCTCTCCGGCCACGGCCTTGGCCAGCTTCTTCGCGCCTGCTTCACGTCGGGCGGTGAGCTTGGTGCAGATCTCGTCATAGGCTGCCTGCGCTTTCGCTTCGGCCTCGATCGTCGCCTTGAGAGCGCCGTCGGAATGCTCGATCTCGTCGAGCTGCATCTGCATGCGCGCGCGCAGGGCGGCCAGCTGGTCCGGATCGACATCATGCTTGCGGGCGGCGGCGCGCAGGGCAAAGAGCCGGGTTTCGGAGGCTTCGAGCGCAGCCGGGGAAAATTCGCACGCATGGGCCGCCGCATCGAGCGCGGAACGGGCTTCGCCGGCTTCGATGAGTGCCCGCTCCAGGGATTCGCAGGCGGCGCGCATCTTGATGGCCAGGTCGCTTCCCGAGGCTTCTCCGGTGAGGCCCGGCGCGGAGAGCGAGCGGGAGATGGCGCGGGAGGCGTTGGAGAAGGCGCCTTCGACATTGGCCTTGGTGAGCGCATGGGCTGCAGCGTTAATCGCTTCGGCCACACGCTCGCCGGCCTGCATGGTGGCGCGGTCGACGGCGAGGCGTTGCGTTTCGCCCTCAACCGGATCGAGCGCGTCGAGTTCTTCCAGCGAATGTTCGAGCCAGGTCCGTTCCGAGGCGGCGCGGGAGATGCGCGCTTCGAGGGCGGCGCGCGCCTCCTGTGCGCAGCGAAGCTGTGTCCAGAGCCGGGCGGTTTCGGCGAGCAGGTCTTCGTTGCGGGCGTAGGCGTCCAGCAGCACGCGGTGGCGAGACGGATTGAGCAGACCCAGGCCCTCGTGCTGGCCGTGGATGTCGGCGAGCAGCGCTCCCGCTTCTTCCAGAAGGCTGGCGCTGACCGGCTGGTCGTTGAGGAAGGCGCGGGCGCCCCCGCCCCTGCGCATCATGCGGCGGAAGACGATCTCTTCGCCTGCATCGATACCCTTGGCGGCCAAAATGGCGCGCACCGGATGGCGCGGGCCGACGTCAAAGCTGGCGGTGCAGCTTGCGGCATCCGCGCCCGGCCGGATCAGCGCCTGCCCGCCGCGCGAGCCGAGCG
>Ga0070685_10000719_pt1 | contig 18001 bp, 10 predicted proteins | sample KBSS13LmetaG_FD_65651 | JGI IMG/M metagenome (GOLD analysis project Ga0070685, IMG submission 65651) | Switchgrass rhizosphere microbial communities from Kellogg Biological Station, Michigan, USA - KBS S1-3L metaG | ecosystem: Host-associated > Plants > Roots > Rhizosphere ...
GGAAGTAGCTCCCCGCGTCGCCCATGAAGATCCGCGCCGGGGTCCAGTTCCACGCCAGGAACCCGGCGCTCGCCGCCGCCACCCCCAGCGCCGCCGCCGCCAGCCCGCGCTCCCCCGCCGCGAGCAGGAGGAGGCCGCCGGCGAGCCCCGCGGTTACGGCCTCGCCGCCGGCCAGGCCGTTGATCCCGTCCATGAAGTTGTAGAGGTTCGTCGACCAGACGATGGCGAAGACGGCCAGCACCGTGCCGGCGAGGCCCAGCGTCACGCGATCGGTCCCGATCTGCAGCTCCGGCAGCCCGCCGAGCCAGTAGAGTGCCCAGGCGGCGGCCGCGAAGTGCACCGCCGCCCGGGCGGACGCGCGCACCCCGCCGTGGTCGTCCAGCCAACCGATCGCCGCCACCGCCAGCCCGCCCCCCGCCAGCGCCAGCGCCTCCCGCGTCGAGATCCACCCGACGATGGCCAGCGCCGCCTCCGCGGTGAGCGTGACGACGACGATGGCGATCCCGCCGCCGCGCGGCGTGGGGACGTCGTGGGAGCTGCGCTCGTTGGGATGGTCGAGCACGTCGCGCCGGATCGCGTCGTGGCGCACCGCCCAGGTCAGCGCCCACGACGCCAGCACCGCCGCGATCGCCAGCGCGATCCCGGGCGCGGGGTTCATGCGGACCTCGCCTGGCCGCGGTACCAGGCCGCCGTGGCGGCCAGCCCCTGCTCCACCGTGAACGGCGGCACGAAGCCCGTGAAACGGAAGAAGCGCGCGGGGTCCACCGCCAGCGACCCCAGCAGCCGGTGCACCGCCGCGGTCGTCAGGGGGATGGGCATCACGCGCGACAGCAGGTCCCCCGCGCGCCCCGCACCCGCGAAGAGCATGGGGGGGACGGGGACGAGGCGCGCCGGCCGCCCCAGCGCGCGTGCGATCCGCCGCACCAGCTCGGGGGTGGAATGGTCGTCGCCGTCGCTCACCAGGAAGGTCTCACGCGCGGCCGCGGGCGACTCCAGCGCGGCGACCACAGCCGCCGCGGCGTTGCCGACGTAGAGGGCGCTGCGGCGGTTGCGCACCCGGCCGAAGGGGAGCGGGATGCCGCGGTCGACCGACCGGAGCAGCTTGAGGAAGTTGGCACCCACGCCCGGGCCGTAGATCAACGGAAAGCGCAGGATGGGGGCGTGCACCCCGGCCGCGTCTGCCATCTCGCGCACCACCGCCTCCGCCTCCAGCTTGCTGACGCCGTAGGGGTCCGCGGGGGCGGGCGGGGTGTCGTCGTCCAGCACGACGTCGCCGCCCTCGCCCAGCGCCTTGACCGAGCTGGCGAAGAGGAAACGGCGGGCCCCGGCGCGGATCGACTCGTCGAGCAGCGTGCGAGTCCCCTCCACGTTCACCCGGCGGAACTCCGCCAGCGGGTCGGCGGCCGCGTCGCGCATCACGTGCACGCGCGCGGCCAGGTGCACCACCGCGTGCGCGCCGGCGAGGGCGCGGCGCAGCCCCTCGCGGTCGTGCAGGCCGTCCGCGGGCGCGGGCTCGACCCCCGGCTCCAGCGGCGCGGAGCCGGGGCGCGCCAGGCCGCGGACGGTCGCGCCGCGCGCCAGCAGGGCACGCGTGACGGGGCGCCCCAGGAAGCCCGAGGCGCCCGTCACCAGCACCACCTCGCCGGCCACGCTCATGCGGGGCGGACCGCCGCGCGCAGGGGCCGCGGGGGGGCGGGGTTCGCGGCGCGCTCCAGGATCTCCAGGTAGCGCGCGGCCAGGGTGTCGCGGCTGAAGTGCTCGGCCACGTGCAGGCGCCCGCGCCTCCCCATCGCGGCGCGCTCCTCGGCGGGGGCGTCGCGCAGGCGGAGCACCGCCTCGGCGAGCGCGTCGGGGTCGCCGGGGGGCACCACCAGCCCGGCCTCCGCGCAACGCACGATGCAGGCGCCCTCGCCCCCGAGCGCGGCCAGCACCGGGCGCTCGCACGCCATCACCTCGAAGATCTTGGAGGGGACGGTCTCCTGCAGGATCGGGTAGGGCGCCAGCGGCACCAGGCAGACGTCGCAGGCGTTGTAGAAGGCGCGGGTGCGCTCCTTGGGGATGGCCGGGCCCACCGTGAGGTTGGGGGTGCCGAGCTCCGCCGCGCGCGCCAGCACCCGCTCGCGGTCCGGTCCGTCGCCCGCCAGCACGAAGCGCACCTCCGGCGCGCGCTCCGCCAGCCGCGCGGCCGCCTCGACCACCGCCGCCAGCCCCTGCCCCGCCCCGAAGTTCCCCAGGTACCCCACCAGGAACTCGCCCGGCGCGCGCGCCAGCGCCTCCATCGGCGGCGCCTCGTCGGCGGGATGGTAGAGCGCGGTGTCGACGCCGTTGGGGATCACGTCGATGCGCTCGGGCGCCACCCCCTTCTCGATCACCCGCTGCCGGAACGACTCGGTGACCACCACGGTGTGCGCCGCGCCGCGCAGCAGGCGCCGCTCCAGCGCGAAGAGGGCGCGGCTGGCCATCCCGTCGTCCTTCAGCACCCCCATCCCCACCAGGTAGTCGGGCCAGAGGTCGCGGATCTCCAGCACCAGCGGGATGCGCCGCATCCGGCTCACCGCCGCCCCCGCCACGTGCGGGAAGAAGGGGGGCGAGCTGGCGATCAGCACGTCGGGGCGCTCCAGCCGCATCAGCGCAGAGAGCGCGGCCGTGGCCATGAAGGTGGCGTTGTTCGCGATGGTGCGGGCGAAGCCGTGGCGCGGGCTGGCGTACAGCCACGACCGGTGCACGCGCATCCCCTCCCACTCCTCCGTGAGGAAGAGCTTGCCGCGGTAGCGGGGATGGATGCGCCCCTCGGGACGGTTGGGCATGGCGGTGACGACCACCACCTCCGCGCCCGCGTCGCGCCAGCGCAGCGCCATCTCCGTGACGCGCGCCGGCCCGGCGCCCACCTCCGGGGGGAACTGCTGCACCAGGTAGCCGATCTTGAGTCCGCCCATCATCCTCGATCGTTCAGCAGTCGGATGGCGCACCCGAAGGCGCGGCCGTCGTTCGCGTGCACCGTCATCTCCACCGCCGCCGCCGGGAGCGCCACGCCGAAGCGCGGACAGTGCCACCCCTGCGCCGGACCCTCCTCCCCCCGCGCCAGCCGCACCGCGTCTACCCCGAAGGGCTCGATCCGTACCGACGCTTCGCCCCGCGTCGCCGTCACACCGCCCTCGTCCGCCGCCACCGCCCAGTCGGGGTGGAGATGGAGCCAGCAGACGAGCCGCGCGTCGCGCGCGCCCTCCACCCGGTCCGTCACCCGCCACCCGTCCCCCGTCCGTTCCACGCTGCGCCGGTGGACGGCCCCGCGGTCGTGGTAGGGACGGTACGCGCCCTCGAAGCGCCAGCGCCCGGCGGACGGGGACTCGTGCCGGGGCGTCCCTTCCACCTCCGCGCGCCGCGCGACGCGAAAGGTGCCCCACACTTCCGACTGCTCGCGCCCGCCGATCGACACCGTGTTGTGGGCGCGCGTGCTGCGCACGTACTCGCGCAGCGGATCCCCCTCGTACCCCGACACCCCCGCGTCGACCACCAGCGGCGCGCCACCCAGGTCCAGCTCGAAGCTGAGCAGATCGCAGTGTGCGTGCCCGGGCTGATACGACGGCCCGGGAGGACCGCAGTCGATCACGAATCGCTCGGCGCTTTTCGCGTCCGCCCAGCCGAAATAGCCGGTCCGAGGAAGGGCGAAGGCACCCTCGGCCTCCAGCGGACGCGCCCCCAGCAGCCGCGCTCCGAGCGCCGCCAGGTGGGCGAGCGGCGGGGCCTCGCCCTGCGCCGCGTCGTTGAAGAGGTGCAGGCTCCCGTCGGGGCGGCAGAGCGCGCCCATCGCCTCCACCATCTTCGCGACGCGCGCCCGCGCCTCGGCGGGAACCGCCTCCCCCGCCGCCTCCAGCAGGCCGACGGTCTCCAGGAAGTCCGCCGCGGCGAGCTGGTGGTACATCGGCGAGCGCTCGTAGTGGCCGCCGTCGTCCAGCACCTGCTCGCCGAGCTCTCGCCAGAGGCGCGCCGCGCCCCTTGTCCGCCACCGTGCCGCCACCGGGCCGCGGAAGAGGAGGCCGGCGGTGACCAGCGCGGTCAAGTTCTTCTGCAGGTGGTTGGCGAGCACCTGCAGCTCCAGCCGCCGCTCCAGCCACGCCGCCTGTGCGTGCAGGCTCTCCAGCAGCGCCGCGCGGAGCCCCGCGTCCAGCGCGTCGCCGAAGAGGAGGAGCGCCTGCGCCCAGCTCACCACCCGCAGGGAGACGGGGTAGGGCTCCCACCCGTCGCCGCGCCCGGGGGGACACGCCGCGAGCCATCCCCCGGCCAGCGCCTCGAAGCGCCGCGCGTAGCGTGCCTCGCCGGTGAGCCGCCACGCCCACGCCAGGTCCACCCCGAAGGCGAAGTAGTGGAGGTGGTAGCTCCACAGGTGGCTCACCCGGCGGCGGGTCCACTCCGGCTCGCCCAGCGTCTCCGTGCGGCCCACGAAGGTGAACCGCCCCTCCGCCACCTCGTCCGCGCGGGCCAGCCGGGCCGCGGCGTCGCCCGGGCCCCAGGCGGCGAGCGCGGCGGCCAGCGCCTCCATCCGCGCGGCGTCGGGCGGTTCCGCCGGCCCCGGCCGCACCGGGAGCCAGCGCTGCACCCGCCGCAGCGGACGATACACCACCTGCTCCCAGCGCAGCCGCCGGACGGTGCGCGCGTAGAGCAGGGCGCGGCGCAGCGCGCCCCTCACCCGCCGGCCGGTGTCATCCCGCGGCCGCGGCCAGAGGGCGCGCCTCGCGCACCGGCCCCGGGAGGATGCGCCCGAAGAGGAGCCAGAAGACGGCCGAGGTGAACCCCACGGTGATGATGAGCGTGACCAGGCCCAGGTTGCTGACGGAGAAGCCGCCCAGCACCACGAAGCCGTAGAGGTACACGCCCATGGGGGTGTAGGCGCCAAGCTGCATCCAGCGGTACGCCGCGGCAACCGCCACGCCGTTCAGGAACATCGCCGCCACGAACCCGAGCACGCCGAAGTTCATGTACATCACCCAGTTCCCCATCGGCCACGCGGTCACCGGGAGCTGGCGCGCGGGCATCGACGGGTGCACGTCCTGCCCCTGCGCGATCGCCATCAGGTACACCCCCTCGTCCACGGGCGGCTTGTCCGGGATCAGGGTGCGGGGGATCGGCGCCACCAGCAGGTCCAGGTAGCTGGCGCCCCACCACAACCGGCCCGGGGTGAAGTAGCGCACGATCACCATCCCCCGGTCGGCGTTGCTGAACTGCGGCGCCGCCCGCCCCGCGCCCCGGAACGCGTCCCTGAGCAGCAGGTCGGGACGGTCCAGGTAGTGTTGCGTCGCCCCGGTGGTGCGGAAGAGCGGCATGATCAGGATGAAGACCAGGAGCACCGCCCCGAGCACGGCGGTGCCCGGCGTCACCAGGCGGCGGACCGGCTTCACCCCGTAGTGCAGGGTCATGAACGCGAAGAAGAGCGCGAAGACCGCGCCCGTGCGCCCGCCGGTGGAGGCGAGCACCACCGCCATCACCAGCAGCCCCACCCCCACCCCCACGCGCCGCGCCAGCGACCGCCGGAAGCGCAGGGAGTACGCCAGCAGCACCCCCATGAAGGTGAAGAGGAGCGAGTAGGCCAGGAAGATGTAGCCGGTGCCCCCGGTGATCAGGGTGCGGTTGTAGAGGAGCATCCAGAGCCGCGTCAGCCCGCCGATCTTGGCCAGGAAGAGGGCGTACCCCGCCCCCCCCGCGCAGGCGGTGAAGAGGATGGCGCGGTAGACGCGCGCGGCGGTGAAGCGCGCGGGGTCCAGGCGCGGCAGCGCACCCGCCACCGCCGGGCCGAAGGGCGAGAACATCCCGGCCACCGTGGCCAGGAACCCCGCGCAGGCCACGATCACGTATCCCGCCACCGATGCCGTGAGGTCGCGCGTCCAGGGCGAGAGCAGCGTGTCGACGGCCACGTTGGCAGGGTCGAGCCCCAGCAGCAGCAGGTACGGGAAGTTCAGCAGGTCGAGGAGCGTCACCAGGTAGAGCGGCGCGAACACGTCGCGCCGCATCCCCGCGGGACGCAGCAGCATCACGCCCAGCATGGGGAGAACGTGCACCAGCAGGAAGACGAGCGCGAGTACGAGCAGCATCGGGGCGTGTGTCCATCCGCCGGGAAGTGGAGGCGCGGGCGCTCCCTCTCGTAGCGCGGCGCCGGCGAGCGCGAGCCCGCCGGCGCCGTGCCAAGCATAAAAGATACAGGCAACGGCGCGGCGCCGACAGGCATTCCTGCCTAGCGCCGACTCCGCACGGCGCCGCAATCGCGAAATCCCCGGCTACGAACGAGATGGAGACGTGTCTCCCGTCAGACGGCCGCGGCGGCGGCGACGGGGGGCGGGAGCTCGACCTGCGGCGGCGGCGCGTCCACGAACATCCGGCACCAGAGCTCCACGCACATCAGCGCGAAGACGGTGTAGGTCCCCTCCACCCGCCCCGCGCGCTCCAGCTCCACCAGCCGCCGCACCGCCGCGGGGTCGAAGAGCCCGCGCGAGGCGAGCGACCGCGGCGAGAGCGTCTCCTCCACCACCTCGCGCAGCTCGCCGCGCAGCCACTGCCGCAGCGGCGCGCCGAACCCGGTCTTGGGGCGGTAGATCACGTCGCGCGGGAGGAGCGGCTCCATCGCCCGCTTGAACACCGCCTTCCCCTCGCGCCCCCGTTGCTTGTACGCCGAGGGGATGCGCGCGGCGAACTCCACCAGCTCCAGGTCGAGCAGCGGCACCCGCACCTCCACCCCCGACGCCATCCCCATCTTGTCGGTGTAGTTGAGGTTGTGATCGGCCAGGAAGTGCCGCGTCTCCAGGAAAAGCATGCGGTTGAGCGGGTCGCGCTCGTCCGCAATCTCGGCGAGCGAGGCCAGCAGCGGCTCGGCGCCGGTATGGCCGTCCACCGCGACGCGGGTGGCGGGGGAGAGGAGGCCGCGGCGCAGCTCCACGTCGTTCCACCAGAAGTACGCCACCGTCCGCTCGTCGGCGGGGAGGCCGGCGTGGGCGAAGAGCTTTGCCGCGCGCCGCAGCGCCACGTGGTCCATCCACCCGCCGTTGCGCCCGGCGCGCAGCGCCCGCGCGGGGGCCGCCAGCCCGCGCCGGGCCAGCGCCGGGAGCCATCCCCAGGCGCGCTCGGCGCGGAGCGCGCGGTGGCGGCGGTAGCCGGAGAAGATGTCGTCGCCCCCCGCGCCGGAGAGGAGCACCTTCATCCCCTCGTCGCGCGCCCGCTCGCAGATGCGCAGCGCGTTGATGGGCGCGGGGTCGGCCTGCGGCTCGTCCAGGTGCCAGAGCATCCGCTCCAGCTCGCCGATGGACTCGGGGCCGATCTCCAGCTCGTGCAGCTCCACCCCCAGGTGCGCCGCCACCCGCCGCGCGTAGGGAAGGTCGGGCGCGGCGCCGTCCATCTCCTCGCCGCCGCGGAAGCCGATGCTGTAGCAGCGCGGGCGCGCCTCGGGGTGCGCCCGCTTCATCATCGCCACTACGGCGCTGGAGTCCAGCCCGCCGGAAAGGAAGGCGCCCACGGGGACGTCGGCCACCAGCTGCCGCCGCACCGCCTCGGCCACGCGCTCGCGCAGCGCGTCCGCCACCTCGTCCAGGGAGCCGGGGAGCGGCGCGCGGCCGTAGGGGAGGCGGTAGTAGCGCCACTCGCGGGCGACGCGGCCGCCGCGCAGCAGCAGCGCGGTCCCCGGCGGCGGCTTGCGCACCCCGGCCAGCGCGGTGCGCGGCGCGGGCGTCCACAGGTAAGCGAGCTGCTGGTAGACGGCCTCGGGATCGACCTGGCGCGGGAGCTCGCGGCACTGCAGCAGCGCCTTCAGCTCCGAGGCGAAGAGCACGCCGCGCGGCGTCTCGGCCACGTAGAGCGGCTTGATGCCGAGCTGGTCGCGCACCAGCAGCACGTCGCCGCGCTCCACCCCCGCGGGGCGGCCGGCGGCGCGCCCGTCGCGCAGCGCGAAGGCGAAGATCCCGTTCAGCCGCTCGGGCATCGCCAGCCCGACCTCGGCGTAGAGGTGCAGGAGCACCTCGGTGTCGGTGCCGCTGTGGAAGACGTGCCCCTGCGCGCGCAGCTCGCGCCGCAGCTCGGCGAAGTTGTAGACCTCGCCGTTGTAGGTGAGCGCCAGGTCGGCGTGCCCCGCGCTCCCGCAGCGGGGACAGGGCGCCGCCATCGGCTGCCGCCCCTGCGCGGAGAGGTCGATGATGGAGAGCCGCCGGTGCCCGAGCCCGGTGGGCGCGGCGCCGTCCTCGCCTTCGAGCAGGAGCGTACCGCAGCCGTCCGGCCCGCGGTGGGCGACGGCGGCGGTCATCCGCGCCAGCAGTCCGGCGGAGTAGCTCCCCTGGAAGCCCGCGATCCCGCACACGGTCAGGCCGCCTTCGCAGTCGAGCGGCGCGGCGCCGCGCTCCCTGCGTGCGCCATCCCTACTTCACCGCGTCGACGAGGAGGAAGAGCCCGCGGCGGGCGAAGGCCCGGCGGATGAGCGCGCGCGGCCAGAGCCGGCGGGCGAGCGCCAGCAGCGCGCCGCGGTGGCGCTGGCCGGCCTCGCCTTCCAGCAGGTCGCCGATGGAGAGCTCCACCGTGGTCGCCACGCGCGAGAAGCCGTGGAAGAGGCCGCGCACCTCGTCGGCGGTGTAGGCCTTGGTCCCGGGGCTCTCCAGGTAGTCGGCGTACACCTGGTCGAGGGAGGTGCCGGGACGCCCCCGGAGGAGCGCGTAGCGGGCCCAGAGCATGTAGCCGAGGAGCGAGTGGCGGTTGTACACCATCACCCGCGCCGACCCGCCGGGACGCAGCACCCGCCACACCTCGCGGATGGCCTGCGGCGTGTCGGGCGTGTGGTGCAGCACGCCCCAGGAGTAGACGACGTCGAACGACGCGTCGGGGAAGGGGAGGTGCTCGGCGTCGGCGGTGCGCACCGCGGAGGAGAGGCCGTAGAGCGCCAGCCGGCTGCGGGTGAGGTCGACCGCGCGCTGCGTGAGGTCCACCCCGGTGAGCGAGCGGGGACCCGCCTTGGCCCACTCCACGTGGTCGGCGCCCATCCCCACGCCGATCTCCAGCACGTCCTTCCCCGCCCCTTCCGCGAAGCGCGCGAAGGAGAAGATGAAGGGCTCCATCTCGTAGCGCGCCCGCGCCTGCGCCTCGAAGCGCTCGCGCTCCGACCCGCCCTCGGCGTAGACCTCGCCGCACGAGCCCTGCTCCCAGAACTCGCCCACCGCGCTCTTCAGCGCGTCGGCGCCGGCCGCGCCCGTCAGGGCCTTCCCTGGCGTCATCGCGCCGCGCGGGGCTGGACGGACGGACGGACCGCCGCGGCGATGCGACGGCGGAGCCGGGGGACGGACGGGGATGGACACGGGCCGTTCATGCAGGGCACGTCGCGGTGAACCGGCACAAGGGGGATGAACCTCGTCTCCCCGGAATGCAAAAGGCCCGCCCGGCGGTCGCGGAAGGGCTCGGGCGCCGGGAAGCGGGGCGAAAGCTAGCCGGGGGGAGCGATTCGGACAACGCGGCGCGCGCCGCCGCATCCCCCGACGTTCCTCCGCTCGCGCACATAGTCAGGTCGCCTTCCCGGCGGCCGCCGGCGTGCCGCGCGCCCCGTCGTCGGCCGGGGCCGGGGCGGGCGCGGGGACGATCCCCTCCAGGAGGTGCGGGAGCAGGGTGTCCAGGTGGCCGCGGCGGGTGAAGCGCGCGTGAAAGCGGTCCAGCGCCGCGCGGCTCATCGCGGCGTAGCGCTCCGGGTCGCGGACCAGCGCCTCCACGGCGTCGGCGATGGCGGCGGGGGCGCCGTAGGGGACCAGCACGCCGGTGATGCCGTCGTCTACCAGGTCGGGGATGGCGCGGTAGTCGGTGGAGATGACGACGTTGCCGTGCGCCATCGCCTCGATGATCGACACCGGCTGCCCCTCGTTGTCGTACGCGGTGGGGAGGAGGAAGACGTGCGCCTCCGCCAGCACGCGCCGCTTCTCGTCCCCCGACGCGACGCCGCCGTAGCGCGCCACGTCCCCCAACCCGTGCTCGGCCACGAAGCGGTCGAAGAGCTCGTGCGCCTGCTCGGCGCTGGTCACCCGCACGTCGTCGCCGCTGGTGTAGAAGGCGCCGTGGAAGTCGCAGCGCACGCGGTCCCCCAGCCGGTCGCGCAGCAGCCGAACCGCCTCCAGCACGTCGAGCCACCCCTTGCTCTCCACCAGGTTGGAGAGGAAGAGGAGGCGCACGGGCCCCTCGCCGGGCGCCGGCAGCCGCTTGGCGCCGCCCGCGGGCTCGCGCTCGTCGGGGAGCCCGTTGGGAACCACGCGGATGCGCCCGGCGACGGCGGGCTCGAAGTCGAACATGGAGCGCAGCCGCTCGCCCAGCACCAGCACGCGGTCGGCGCTGCGCAGCGTCTGCCGCACCAGCGTGCGCGTCCACGCGGGCTGCGCCGCGTAGAAGTTGTGGTAGTTGCCGCCCTTGAGGTGCACCACCACGCGGTGGCCGAAGAGCCGGGCGTAGCGGATCATCACCCAGTCGCGCAGGAACCCCGCGCGCGACTGGGCGATGGTGAGGTAGAGGGTCCCGCGCGCTCCCGCCGCCGCCGCGAAGAAGCGGCGCAGGATCAGCGCGTAGTCCGCCATCCGGTGGCGGGTGACGACGCCGATCTTCTCCCCCGAGGCCTGGCCGTGGGCGAGGTCGACCACCGCGTGGGGAACGCCCAGGCGCGCCACCTCGTCCACCAGCATCCGGAAGGAGACCGACTGGCCGTAGTACGGCGGGGGAAGCGGACCCACCAGGATCAGCCGGCTCCCCGCCGACCCGCGATCTCCATCCCCCGGTCGTCCCCCGCTCATGCCGAGACCCCGTATTCGCGCCGCCACAGCTCGAACAGCGTGAGCGCGTAGATGCGGTGCGTGTTGGAAAGGCCCTTGCGCTGCGCGGCGATCAGGCCGCGCACCACCCCGTGGTCGAAGAGCGTCTGCCCCGGGTCCAGGAGCACCGACTCCATGTAGCTCCCCCAGCGCCCCTTGAACCAGGCGGAGAGGGGGACGGACAGCCCCTGCTTGCGGGTGAGGTCCAGCGAGGACGGCAGCAGCCGCCCGCCCAGCGCCCGCAGCAGCACCTTCCGCCGGGGCCCGGTGGCGCGCAGCGAGTCGTCCAGCCGCCCGAAGGCGAACTCCACCACGCGCCGGTCCAGGAGCGGCGCGCGCACCTCCAGCGAAGTGAGCATGCTGGCCCGGTCCACCTTCACCAGGATGTCGTCGGTGAGGTAGCCGAGGAAGTCGGCGGCGGTGGCCATCTGCAGCGGCGTGCGGCCGTGGTCGCAGAGCGCCCGCTTCCACCCCTCGGGCGAGGGGAGATCGTCCGCCCCCGGCACCAGCGCGCGGCGCGTGGCCGCGTCGAAGTACAGGTTCACCGCGGCCACCGAGGCGCGCGTGTCGCCCGCGAAGGCCAGCAGGTGGTTGCGGCCGCGCACGCCGACGGGGAGCGCCCCGGCCGCCGCGCCCACCAGCGACCGCACCGGCCCCGGCGTCACCCGGCGCGCCGCGTGCTGCCGCTGCACCCAGGTGTAGTGGGGGTACCCGCCGAAGAGCTCGTCGCCGCCGTCGCCGCCCAGCGCCACCGTGCAGTGCCGCCGCACCAGCCGCGACACCAGGTAGGTGGGGACCATGGACGAGTCGGCCATCGGCTCGTCGTACTGCCGCGCCAGCTCGGGGAGAAGCTCCACCGTGGCCGGCTCCACGGGGAGCTCGGTGTGCTCGGTGCCGTGGTGCGCCGCCACCTGCCGCGCGAAGGGCGCCTCGTCGTAGGCGCCGTGGCCGGGGAAGGTCACGGTGAAGGTCTTCACCGGGCGGTCGGAGACGCGCGCGGCCAGTGCCGTCACCACGCTGGAGTCCAGCCCGCCGGAGAGGAGAATCCCCACCGGCACGTCGGCCACCAGCTGCCGACGCACCGAGCCCTCCAGCAGCGCCTCCAGCTCGTCCACCAGCGGCTCGGCCTCCTGCCGCGGCCCGCGGTAGGGCGCGGGGAGCTCCCAGTAGCGCCAGACGCGCAGCGTGTCGCGCTCCAGGTCGTACACCGCGGCGGAGCCGGCCGGGAGCTTGGCCGCGCCCGCCAGGATGCAGCGCTCACCGGGGACGTAGCCGTAGGCCAGGTAGAACTCCAGCGCGCCGCGGTCCAGCTCGCGGGGGAAGCCGGGGTCCGCCATCAGCGCCTTGAGCTCCGAGGCGAAGGCCAGCCGTCCGCCCGCGTGCCGGTAGAAGAGCGGCTTCTCCCCCACCCGGTCGCGCGCGAGGAGGAGCCGCCGCGCGTCGGCGTCGTAGAGCGCCAGCGCGAACATCCCCTCCAGCCGCGCCACGCACCCCTCGCCCCAGCGCCGGTACGCCGCGAGCACCACCTCGGTGTCCGTCCCCGTGGCGAAGCGCTCGCCCAGCCCCGCCAGCTCGTCGCGCAGCTCGCGGAAGTTGTAGACCTCGCCGTTGAAGGTCAGGGCGAGGCGCCCGCCGTCGCGCAGCATCGGCTGGTGACCGGCGGGGGAGAGGTCGAGGATGGAGAGGCGCCGGTGCGCCAGCGCCACGCAGGCGTCCGCCGAGAGCCAGGTGCCCGCGTCGTCGGGCCCGCGGTGGCGCATGCGGTCGCGCATGGCGTCGAGCGTCCGCGCGTCCGCCGCGGACCCGCGCGACGCCACCCCCACGATGCCGCACATCAGCGCCTCCTCGTCGGGATGCGGCGCGCCGATGCACCGGTGGCCCGGATCAGTCCGGAAAGTCCACCGGAGACAGGACCCCGGTTCACGGCGGTGGCGTGCATCGGAAGAGACTCGTGTGGATTCGGCTGTGGGCTGTCCGGCATCGCCAGCGCGGGCGCGAGCGGGCTCAATCGCCGAAGACCTGGGCGGTGGGCTCGAGCACCACTCGCTCGTTGTCGGGCACGGGCGTGCGGTCCGCGTCACCGGCGGCGGCGGCCAGCTCGCGGAACATCGCCTCGTAGCCGCGCACCATCGTGCCCTCGTCGTAGTGCGCCACGACCGCGCGCGCGGCCGCGGCGCGCGCGGCGGCCTCGGCGCGGCAGTCCAGCGCCTCGCCCACGGCCGCCGCCAGCGCGGCCGCGTCGCCGGCGGGCGCCAGCCAGGCGGAGCGCTCGTCCAGGAACTCGCGGTGCGCGGGGATGTCGCTCACCACCAGCGGACAGCCGCAGGCCATCGCCTCCAGCACCACGTTGGGCTGACCCTCGAACCAGCTGGGAAAGAGGAAGACGTCGGCGCCCTTCATCCGGGCCCACACGTCGTCCACGTAACCGGGGAGGAGCAGGCGTCCCTCCAGGCCGCGCTTCCGCACCCACTCCGCGCAGCCGGCGTGCTCCGGACCGTCGCCGCACGCGATCGCGACCGCGCGCGGGCGCGCCTCCAGCACGAGTGCCAGCGCCTCCAGCAGGGTGGGGATGTTCTTCTGCGCGTCGAAGCGGCCCGCGAAGAGCAGCAACTCGGCGTCGTCCGCCAGGCCGTCCGCGGCGCGGGGACGGGGGCTCGCCGCGGCGATGGCCTCGAGCGCCACGGCGCTGGGGATGACGTGCACCGGCACGTCTGGCCCCACCCGGGAACGCACGTACTCGGCCCCGCCGCGCGAGTTGACGGCCATCGCGCTCGCGGACCGGGCCAGCACGGCCTTCTCCAGCGTCGTGGCCAGTCGCCGGTCCGGCAGCTCGCAGCACTGCTCCCCCCCCGCGAACGGGGTGCGGGTGAGCCGGGCGGCCAGCCCCGCGACCACGTTCATCATCGGCAGCCACGCCTGCACCGCCAGGGGCCGCTCCCGGCGGATGAGCGCCGCCAGCCGCAGCACCAGCGCGGGGTCGTAGGGGCCGCGCGCCGGCAGCAGCTCCAGCCGCACCCCCGTCCCCGCCAGCAGGGCGGCGTTGGGCCCGGAGAGGCGCGCCGCCAGGATGACGCGCCATCCCTGGCGATCCAGCCCGGCGGCCACCAGCGCGGCGTGGCGCTCCGCCCCGCCTCCCCCCAGCGTGGGGATGCAGAGCAGCACCGCGGGCCGGTCGTCCTCTCCCCGGGCTGCCTCGCGGGCCTCCCGGGACGCCGCGCGCACCGCGCGGGATCCGCGCACCACGCCGACGAGCACCGCGAGCGCGATCCCCAGCTGCACCGCGTTCCCCCAGGCGAGCCCCATCGCGGCGCCCTCGGGACCGTAGCGCGGCACCAGGATGGCGCACCCCAGCGCGGTTGCGGCCACGGAGCAGGCCAGCATGGGCACCTGCACCCACCTCCGTCCCGCGGACGCCAGCGCGAAGCCCAGCAGCGACGCCGGGTAGCTGAAGGCGGCCGCCACCATCCCCCACACCAGCACCCCGTGGCCGGCCGCGTAGGCGGGTCCGAAGAGCACCGCCAGCAGGGGGCGCCCCGCCACGAGCGCCACCGCCACCCCGGCGAGGCCGAGCGCCAGCGCCACCCCGTTGAGCTGCGCCACCAGCCGGCCGAACGCGGCGCGGCGGCCGGCCTCGTGCTCGCTGGCCAGCCTGGGCGCCGCCGCCTGGCCCAGCGCCGAGACGAGGGTCACGCCCACCATCTGCAGCGACACCGCCACCGCGAACACCCCCAGCGCGGCGCTCCCCGAGGCCGCCTGCACGAAGTAGCGGGGGATGCTGGAGCTGAGGGTGATGAACAGCGCGCCCACCCCCAGCGGCAGCGCGACGGTCGCGAGCTTCAGCAGCACGTGCCAGCGCAGGTGGGGACGATGGGGCTCGCCGGGAGCGGAGTCGTGCAGCAGGCGCAGCGCGGCGGGGGCGTCGTGCGCGGCGAGCACCACGGCCGCCGAGGCCGCGAGCGCGGCGGCGCCCCAGGGCAGCGCGCCCGTGGCCGCCATCACGCCGCCGAGCGACGCCACGTAGAGCAGGCCGCGCAGCATCATGGACCGGCCCATGTGGTCCATCCGCCCGTACCGCTGGAACACGCCGTAGAAGATGTCGCACAGCATCTCGATGGCGCGCGTGGCCGCGATCGCCACCACCACGACCGCGGTGGCGCGCGGGTACCCGGCCCACCCGCAGAACGCGGCGATGGCGCCCACCACCACGACCGCCGCCACCAGCCGCAGGCTCAGGTAGTCGGCGAAGGTGTAGGTGCCGCGCACGTCCGTCACGTGCACGATGCGCAGGTTCAGGGCGGCGAGGGTGGCCAGCGGCGCGGTGACCGCCAGCGCCAGCGCGAAGGCGCCCACCGCCTCGGGCGGCGCCAGGCGCGCCAGCACCAGCAGCAGGCTCCACTGCCCCGCCGCGAGGGCGAGGTTGCCCGCGAAGGTCCACCCCGTGTTGCGAGCCAGCGAGTGGCCGCGCGCGGGTGCGCCCACCTCCGGCGAAGAGCCGCGCACGGGCGCGGCGGTCGTGAGCCTCAGCGACAAGCCATTCATCGAGTGCGTTCCGTAAACCGGTGCGCGGCAACGCACCGGGAGTGCTCACCGGGTGCAGCGTGGTCCGACGCGCCGCATGCAAGCAGGGTTCGGGCCGGGGGAATCGACCGGCCAAGAAAACGCGGGGGCAAAGAGCCTCCGCGCTATCTCACCGCCCTCGGTGGAGTGGCCGACGAATGCGGCAACCGCGACGACTTCCCCACGATCCCGCGCATCAGCCCCTCCTCACCCCTGGTCCTCCGTGGATCGACGCACGTCTACGGCGTGATCCGCCCCCCCTCGGCCCCCGAGACCTCTCGCGTTCGCGGACGGACGCGCGAGCCCGCAGGGGCGGGGGTGAGAATAAGGCGTCCGCGACAGGTGTGTCAAGTTGTCTCGCGCGAGGCATTTAGCCTTGCAGCCAGGGCTCATTCTATGCCGTCATTTGTTTCCTCTCCTACACGGCTAGTGGACGATGGAAAAGCATGGGTCTCACACGGAGTCAACGGAGTCAGCGGAGTTGATGATGTTCTCCGTCGACTCTGTTGACTCCGTGTGAGACCCAGCGCTTTCCGTTGCACATCGTCGTCGGCCGAACTCCGCGGGACAGCCAGCAAACGACCGCGGGCGCGGCCCTCCAGTGGAGGTGCCGCGCCCGCCGAACATCACCGCACGAACCGCTTCCCCGCCGACCGCGGGCGTGGGTCAGGCGACGCGCGCCGCCACCAGCCGGGGCGCCGCGTCGGTGCGGCGGCGGCGGCGGGAGAGGCCCACCACGTGCTCCTCGGGGGTGCGCATCACGCCGCGCGTGTCCACCACCAGCCGCGCGAGCGAGGCCACGCGCGCGTAGTCCACGTCGGTGTGGTCGGTGACCACCACCACGCAGTCGGCCTCCTTCAGCACCTTGTCGGTGAGCGCCACGCTGCGCATGGGGAGCCCCTGGATGGGGGTGTGCCCGTCGTCGTCGATCACCGGGCAGAAGGTATCGTGGAACGACACCTTCGCCCCCTTCTCCTGCAGCATGCGCACGATCTCCAGCGCCGGGCTCTCGCGCAGGTCGTCGATGTCCTTCTTGTACGCCACCCCCAGCAGCAGCACCCGGCTCCCGCGCAGCGGCTTGGAGACGTCGTTCAGCGAGTCGACCACCTTGCGCACCACGAACGCCGGCATCTCGCTGTTGATCTCGCTGGCCAGCTCGATCAGCCGCGTCTTGAACGCCAGCGTGCGCATCTTCCAGGAGAGGTAGTGCGGGTCCAGGGGGATGCAGTGCCCACCCAGCCCCGGCCCCGGGGTGAACTTCATGAAGCCGAAGGGCTTGGTGTCGGCGGCGTCGATCACCCCCCACACGTCCACGCCCAGCACGTCGCACGCCTGCGCCAGCTCGTTGGCCAGCGCGATGTTGATCATGCGGAAGGTGTTCTCGTACACCTTCACCAGCTCGGCCGCCTCGGCGCTCTCCACCGGCACCATCAGGTCGAAGACGGTCTCGTAGAACGCCGCGCCCATCTCCGAGCACGCCGCCGTGATCCCGCCGATCACCTTGGGGGTGTTGCGCGTCTTCCAGATCTCGTTGCCGGGGTCCACGCGCTCGGGGCTGAAGCAGAGGAAGAAGTCCTCGCCCACCTTCAGCTGCTCGTCTTCCTCGAACTTGGGGAGGAGGACCTCGCGGGTGGTGCCGGGATAGGTGGTGCTCTCCAGGATCACCAGCTGCCCGGGGCGCAGTGCGTGCTTCACCGCCAGCGCCGCCTGCACCACGTAGGAGAGGTCGGGGTCCTTGGTCTTGTTGAGCGGGGTGGGCACGCAGATGGAGATGCAGTCGCACTCCGCCAGCCGGGCGAGGTCGCTGGTGGCCTCGATGTAGCCGCCGTGCACCAGCGTCCCCAGGTCGGCCGAGGGGACGTCCTGGATGTGGCTCTCGCCGGCGTTCACGCGGGCGACCACCTCCCGGGAGACGTCGAAGCCCAGCACGTGGTAGCCGCTGCGGGCGATCTCCACCGCCAGCGGCAGGCCTACGTACCCCAGGCCGATCACGCCGGCAACGGCGCGGCGCTCCTGGAGCTTGGCGGCGAGGCGCTCGCGGGGGCTGATCTCGTGACTCATCGGAAGTTCGTTCGACGGCGGTCAGGGAAGCCTGCGGCGGGACGGCTCCACGGGTCGGAAACATAACCCCGGCGCGCGGATGCGCAACCGGGGCGGGTGGCTCAGGCCCGCTCCGGGGCGGGCTGTCCGGCGCGCTCGCGCAGCGGCGCCACGCACTCGGGGACCAGCGCGCAGAGCGCCACCAGCGCATCCTGCAGGTCGCCCACGGCGGCCGCGGCGGCCAGCCGGTCCAGGCCGGTGGTGAGCGCCTCCACGTCGGGGCCGTCGGTCTGCACCACGCAGATCTTGGGGACGGCGGTGGGCACGGTGGCCTCGCGCTCGGTCATCAGCTCCTCGTGCAGCTTCTCGCCCGGGCGCAAACCGGTGAACACGATCGGCACGTCCTTGTCGGGCTCCAGCCCCGACAGGCGGATCAGGTTCTCGGCCAGGTCCAGGATGCGCACCGGCTCGCCCATCTCCAGCATGGAGATGCGGCAGGCGGCCTCGGGGAGCGCCGCGGCCTGCAGCACCAGCTGCACGGCCTCGGGGATGGTCATGAAGTAGCGCGTGACCTCGGGGTGCGTCACGGTGAGCGGGAGCCC
>Ga0070685_10000721_pt1 | contig 17973 bp, 20 predicted proteins | sample KBSS13LmetaG_FD_65651 | JGI IMG/M metagenome (GOLD analysis project Ga0070685, IMG submission 65651) | Switchgrass rhizosphere microbial communities from Kellogg Biological Station, Michigan, USA - KBS S1-3L metaG | ecosystem: Host-associated > Plants > Roots > Rhizosphere ...
AGCACCGGGAACTGGATCCCCGGCCCCTTCAGCATCTCGGGCGGCGCCACCAGCTTCATCCCGCCGGCGAAGAGGAAGAGGAGCGCGAGCAGCACCTGGACAGTCCACAGGGCCGCGTTGATCTTCCGCTCGCGCCGGGTCAGCGTCGTGGTCGGCATCGTCGTCTCTCCGTATCGGGGTTCGCAGCCGGCGTCCGGCCCTCGTGACCGGTGCTCGTCTTCCGGCTTCTACAGGTGCGACGAACGAGCCCCTCGCGGATCGACATCCTCCCGCGAAATATTTTTCAGCGACGAAATCCGGCGGTGCGGACGCCTCCTGCCGCAAGACGTCATCCTGAGGCCGGCCACACCTCATATGCCGCTCGCGGGAGACCATGCAGGCCGAAGGATCTATAACCGCGGCAGCACGTTAGTGGGGAGACACGCAAGCTGGACCGCGACAAATCATCGCCGTTTCCGCGGCTAAGTGCTTGCACGGCTATAGATCCTTCGGCCTGCAAGGGACCGCGTATGCCCCGGTAGCCGTGTGGTCGGCCTCAGGATGACGTCTCTGAGGTGAGGTCTCTCAACAGCCTCTCAGGATGACATCCCCGATCACACGGCCGATTTTGAAAGCGGTAGGGAAGATGACCCTTGAAGACGTGCGCGCGATCGCGATGGAGCTGCCCGAGGCGGTCGAGGCCGAGGCGCGCGGGGAGGTCTCGTTCACCGTGCGGAAGAAGCTCTTCCTGCGGCTGATGGAGGATGGACGGACGCTCCTGCTGCGCACTGATCCATACGAGCGCGATCACCTGCTGGCGACGGCGCCGGAGGTGTTCTCCGTCACGGACTACCTCCGCCAGCACCCCTGGGTGCTGGTGCGGCTCGCGGAGGCCGAGCCCGGGCAGCTGCGCGAGCTCGTGCGGGACGCGTGGCGGCGCACGGCGCCGCGCAGGGTGGTCGATGCGTTCGATGCGCGCCCGGAACGTGCACCCGGCTGACGAGTGCGTCCGCGGGTCACGGGAATAGCCGATCGCGAGGAACGGGTGTCCGTAGACAGCAGCATCTCCGTCATCATCCCGGCCTACCGGGCCGAGCCGTTCATCCACCGTGCGGTGGAAAGCGTGCTCGGGCAGACGTGTCTTCCTTCCGAGATCGTCATCGCTTCGGACGACGGGACCGACTACGCGGAGCTGCTCCGCGAGAGCGGCCTCTCCGATCCGCGGATCCGGTGCGTGTCCACGGGCGAGGTAGGAACCGGGCCCGCCCGCGCACGCAACACGGCCCTGGACGCCGCCCGCGGACCGATCATCGCGACGCTCGACGCAGACGACCTGCTCGCGCCGCATGCGCTGGCGGTCCTTGCGCCGCTGGCGACCCTGCATGGCGCGGCCTACTGCCGCCCGGGCTTCGTCGACCAGGCCGCCGGAATGGAGCTGGAGAGCCTGGACCGCGTGCTCCCCACGGGTCCCGTGCAGCTCGAGGACATCCTCACCAGCCAGATCCACACGTATGCGGGAATCGTATTCGACCGGAGGCGGGTGACCGCGCGCTGGCCCGAGTGGATGAAACGCTGGGAGGACGTGTACTTCTACGTCCGCTGCTTCGACGATCTCCGTTTCCTGTTCCACGTTTCCGAACCGCTCTATCGCTACCACCGCATCGGCGGCTCCATCTGCAACCGTCCCGGGACGGGGACGGAGTACCTCGCCTGGGCGGGGGAGCTGGTGAGGCGGCTCGACCGGGGAGACACCCTGGAGCTGCGGAACGTCCGGTCACGGCGGATCTTCCGGAGGTTTCTCCTCAGCCGCCACGACATCCAGGCGGCGTTCGCCCAGGCCCTGGACGATGGATCGTGCATCGATTTCCATTCCTTCACCAAAGGCAGGCTGGACCTTTTCTATCGCCTCGCCCCGGATGCTTCGACCCCTGCCGGTGGCTGAGCGCGGGTCGGTGACGCCTTCTCCAGCACCTCGGGAAGGCATTACCTTACACGACATTAATGCGGCACGGGCGCCGCGCGTTCCATCCCCATTTTCCAGGAGGTCTACATGGAGAAGCTGACGCTGAACCCGGAAGCGCTGCGCGTGCAGTCGTTCTCCGCGTCCGCGGAGGGGCGTGAGGATACGGGTCAGGACGCCGCGTACGCCGAGTTCACTCGGCCGGGCCTTTGCGATCCCCTCACGATCAGGAACTGCTGACCGCCCGGATCCGGAAAGGGATTCGTCTCACGCAGAGACGCAGAGGCACGGAGAGAACCACCCTCTCCGTGACTCTGTGTCTCTGCGTGAGACGCTTTTTTCAGGTTTGATTCATAAGTGCAACAGGAGTCCGTATCACAAGCCACATGACAAAGTGCAGCAAGCTTCCACTTGACAACGATTCTTCTTGATCTCCAACGAAGCCGGTCAATCCGTGCCCTATCGCTCGTGTGATTCGTCAGACCATGTTCAATCGCCATCTTTGCCAACCACTTTCGTCCGGCACCCGACGGGGCAGCCCCGCCGAAAGTGCACGAATTTGCTGGGGCGAGGCTGGGACAGTGTCGTCCTGTGGTGCGGCATTCGCACCCCTTTAAGGCCCTGGATGGATGTTCGCAAGGCGTTGACGACGCAAAGTGGCATGGTGATATTCGCCTCGCCTTTGCGGCCCGGCGCACTGCAGGGCGCCGGCCATGGAGCAGCCGGGCGGCCGGAGAGATGCCGCCCCTTCACACGAGACTACCCAACGGGAGATAGTGACATGCGCAAGATCCAGCTCAACCTCGACACCCTGAACGTGGAGTCGTTCGACATCGCCGCCCTCGAGGGCGGGATTGAGTTCGCGCCCACGCAGGGCGGCGGCCCGAACTGCGGCTCCGCGGTGGACGCCTGTCCGAGCGCGCGCGGCTGCACCGTCATCGGCTGCGTCTGATTCAACTCACGCAGGGACGCGGAGGCGCGGAGAGACACGGTGACTCTCCGCGCCTCTGCGCTTCTGCGCGATGCCCACGTCTGCGGACGATTTGTTGACAGAGGTCGTTCATTTCACAAGCTTGATTTTGTCCGTTCACGCCATCGCTCACACCAGAGGAGGTCGCCATGGCCAAGATCAGGCTCGACATCGACGCGCTGCGGGTGGAGTCATTCGACACCATCGTCGAAGACCGGATGCGTGGGACGGTGGATGGGCGGTCGGGTGAGCTGGAGCCGGGCGACGCGGCCTTCATCCCCACCACCGACTGGAAGACCTGCCAGGGCGGCGACTGCACCCCGCGCACGATCTGCCACAACAGCTGCCTGGGCGAGTGCTTCGCCGAAGACGACGCCCTGAGGGCCGGCGGCGCCTTCTGACCTTCACTCACACGCGAGGAGGTAAAATGGCCAAGATCAGGCTCGACATCGACGCGCTGCGGGTGGAAAGCTTCGACACCATCGTCGGCGAGGCGGCTGCGCGCGGGACGGTGCACGGGCGCGCGGGCGTGCGGGACCTCGGCGAAGCGGGCTTCATCGATACGGCCATCTACCTCTGCACACCCCGCACGATCTGTCACAACAGCTGCGCGGACACCTGCGTAGACGGGTGTCCGGCGTCCGTGCCCTGCTGACGGCAGGGCCGGAATGAATGATCGAGCCCGCGCGGCGAACGCCGCGCGGGCTTCTTGCTGTGCAATTCTCACCGGGATCTTCGATGCGTCCACGCCAACCCGGTGACGGATCATGCTCGAGCACAGCGACGTCGCGACGCGGCTCCCCGCGCAGGACCTGGAGCGGGCGAGGGCGTTCTACGCGGAGAAGCTCGGCCTGGAGCCGATCGAGGAGCGGCCGGGCGGCCTTCGCTACCGCTGCGGGAACAGCTACTTCGCGCTCTTCCAGTCGGCCGGGGCGCCCTCGGGAACCCACACGCAGATGGGGTGGGAGGTCGCCGACATCGACGCCGTGGTCGCGGCGCTGCGGGCCCGCGGGGTGGAGTTCGAGGAGTACGACCTCCCCGGGCTCCGGACGGTCGACGGCATCGCGGACATCGAGGGGAACTACCCGAGCAAGGGCGGCGTGGGCGAGCGCGCCGCCTGGTTCCGCGACAGCGAGGGCAACCTGATCGGCATCGGCCAGCCGGTGCGTTAGAGCGGTTTTCTCTCCGGTCCGGAGTTCGTCGCGTATCCGCGGCCGTGGCGCCCTCTCCCTGCGCCTGAGAGCGCAAACCCCTCCCGTACCGGGAGAGGGAGGTGGCCGCGGCGGAAGCGAGGCCTGCAACGAACCGCGTGTACGCAGGTCCATCGACGTCGGCTGGGGACGCACCAGGGGCCGCGGTATAGTCCGCGAAGGCGGACTTCGTGCCGTTCCAGCGGCGGGTTTCCAACCCGTCGGCTCCCTCCGCGGCTCAGCAGGCGTTCGGTGTGACCCGGATCGTATAGGTCACGGTGAACGCGCCGCGGTGGTCCCGGAAGGTCCGCGAGTCGGCGGCGCCCGTCACCGGTACCACCAGCACGGCGCCCGGGGCGCCTGCCGGCACCAGCGCCGCGACCACGCTTTCGTTGGTGTTGGCGCAGACGCGCAGGGTCTTCGTGGCCCCGCGCGCGATCGTCGGCGCGCGGGCGGAGCTGGTGAAGTCGCTGCGGAACACCACGAACGGAACGCTCGCCGGCGCGTCGGATCCCGGGGTGGCCGTGATCTCGACGTGGTGCCGCTTCGCCACGCCGCGCTCGCAGGGAGTGCCGGGAACGTGCGGCGTGCTCTCTCCTTCGTCTCTTGCCACCCAGTTCCCGAGCAGGCGCCCCGAGGCCACGAAGCTCGGGTCCAGGTCGCGGGACAGGTGCAGGAGCCTGCACCACTCGTGCCGGGTCTGCAGCCGGGCGTGGTGCCTGGCCTGGAACCAGTCCCCGTCTCCGTCGCCGTCCAGGTTCATCCGGCCGGCGCCGTCGAAGTTGCGCGAGCTGGTGCCCGAGCCGCGGCTGTCGCCGTGGCGGAGGCAGACGTTCTCGGGGGTGGCGATGTCGCAGGGCGCGGTGACGGGCGGGCAGAGCTGGTCGCCCGGGAAGCGTGGCGCACCCGAGGTCATCAGCCCGCGCACTCCCCGCCGGTTGCCGCCCACGCGCCGGTCCTGCACGATCGGCACGGCACCCGCGACGCGGCCGCGGGCGTCGGCGGGGAGGCGCACCCCCACGCCCGCCGGCGGATCTCCCTCGATGACCACCACGTCGTCGAACAGGGTCGAATAGGGCGTGCGCACGCTCCAGTCGCCCAAGCCCGAATCGAGGATCCGGCCGCGGATGCCGAGCCCCTGCGGCGGAGTGGGGATCCAGTTCGAGTGCGAGTAGAAGTCCTGCGCGCCGTGCAGGATGTGGCCGAAGAGGCGGGCGGCCCGGTTGGGATCGCTCGCGCTCGGCGCGCGCAGGGCGGCGACCACCTGCCGGTACCGGAAGTTGGCGTAGGCGGCGCCGCGCCGGAACTGGCAGTTCTGCGCGTGGCGGTGGCCCGAGTCGGCCGCGACCCCTTCGTCCTCGTCGAGGTTGCCCGCGACGATGGTGGAGAGGACGCCGCTCGCCATGAACGGGAACGCGTTGCGGGTGATGCGCTCGTGGATGCCGCCGCCGAACACCGGCGCCGGCTCGACGTCCGGCACGATCGCCAGGGTGAGCGCCACGGCGCCGAGAACGGCGCGCGGCCACGGGACAGAGCGGGGCTTTCTCATTCCCTTCCTCCTGGTGCGGTGGGGTGTGGCGGAGGCGGGTGGCGGAGCCGGGGCAGGGGGTGCCCCGCTCCGCCATTTCAGAGGAGTAAACGATAGGGGCCGGTCGCGCGCGTCACAAGCAAGATCTCGCGGGTGCGCCGGCCCTGGCGGCGTATACGCAGGATCCGCGCGCCTCGCCGGCTCACCTGCGTTCCGCTCACCCCGGGCTCAGCGCCTGCACGCGCGCCGACTCCTCGCCGAGCCACTCGGAGTTGGCGGCGGTGGCGTCGAAGATGGAACGCGCCGCCCAAGCTGTGGAACCCTGCTCAGCGTTATCTATCAATATACAGACTAAACAGCATTGGGCTGTAGGCGAACTAATGATTCGACCAAGTCGGTTCCCTTAGGTAGCACGTACTCGTGCTGCAAGCTCGAAATACTCACATACCCGACCGGATCGACATTCCAGTCTTCGCCGCCCCACTCGTAAATGAAGAGGTTCGCCCCATCAGTGACCACAATGTATCTCACCCTGCTCAGGCGCAGCTCGCTGCAATAATCACGAGGCTGTTGCAAGACATCCCCCAAACTGCGGCCCAGACCCTTGGCTTCCAATACCATTACGCAGTTCTCAGGCGATGTGGGTGTCCGTTTGAAAAACGCCATGTCAACCTTATTCCACTCAACTGCTATCTGCTGATGAGACCAACCGAGGCCAAGGAATAGCGGCAGGACAATGTGTGATACGACTTCGTGCTCTGTAGGGTAACGACCCGAATTAGGCGAGTAGTACCAGGATGAGAGACGTTCAGCTTGCCGTAGAGCCGCCAGGATCGCCTCAATGTTGGTGTTGCTCACGCCTGCTTGGAAGAATTTCACTCCCAGTTCCTCTTCGGTATAAACGCGTGCATCTACCTGGGGTAGTGACAACAAAGGTTGTTCGAAAGACCGCGAGTCGATTCTTCGAACAACGTCCACGATCCGGTTTTCATGTACCTCGGTAAACGAAGGTTTTTGTTTAGCTTGCAGATACACGTCCTTGAGTGGTGCGAGATCAATCTCAGTTCCCCATTTCACACGCCGACGGTGACACAGATCCCAGCCGTACACTGATCGAAAGACCTCGTCGAAAACATACTGGTGCTCTTCGCCAGCTGGGATTTCGCCTACGCCAATCACTTCTCGGCGAAAGCGCATCAAAACCCGGTCTCCCGGCCGTGGTCCTAGAGCGAAGCTGTGAACTTGGCTTCCTGCAGAGTTAGGAATTCCATCAGCATAAAGCCGATTGAGTGCATCCCCCAGATGACTTGGCCCTAAAATCATTATGTCATGGTCAAAGAAAAGTTCGCGATAGTCGCGACCCGTCTCGCCCGTTGCGATCTGCCACACTCTCATTGGCTTGGGCTCCTAAATAAATACGATGGCGGAATCAGCCGCCCCAGGTGGGGCTCTCTTTTATTGGGTGTCGAGTAATCATTACCCCGGGCTCAGCGCCTGCACGCGCCCGGACTCCTCGCCGAGCCACTCGGGGTTCGCGGCGGTGGCGTCGAAGATGGAGCTGGTCTTGAACGGCTCCCACCGGCCGTCCTTCGCGGCGGGGGCGGTCTTCGCCAGCAGCGCGGCGACCTCGGCCTCGTCCAGCGGGCGGAAGGTGGCCGCGGCCTCCACCGCCTGGTCCAGCACCTCCAGGCTGTCGCAGCCGGTGATGACCACGCTGGTGGGGAGGTTCAGCGCGTAGTGCAGGCACTCCACCGGGGTGACGGTGCCGGACTTCAGGATCACCCCGTTCCCCATGCTCTTCATCCCCAGCACCCCGACGTCGTCCCGCACCAGCTCGGGGAGCACGCGCTTCTCGAAGCTGCGGTAGTGCGCGTCCATCACGTTCAGCGGCATCTGCACGGCGTCGAAGCGGAAGCCGTGCTCGCGCGCCACCTCCAGCGTGTGCAGGTGGATCAGCGGGTCCTTGTGCCCGGTGAAGCCGACGTAGCGCAGCTTCCCCGCCCGCCGCGCGTCCTCCAGCGCGGCGTGGGCGCCCTCGGGGTCGAAGATGCGGTGGGGGTCGTCGAAGCGGATCACCTCGTGGTGCTGCACCAGGTCGATGCAGTCGGTCTTCAGGCGCTCGAGCGACTCGTGGAGCTGGCGCTCGGCCTCCTTCCGCGAGCGGCCGTCGATCTTCGTCATCAGGAAGGCCTTCTCCCGCCGTCCGTCGGCGAGGGCCTTCCCCATCCGCTCCTCGCTGGCGCCCTCGTTGTAGTCCCACGAGTTGTCCAGGAAGCTGACGCCGAGGTCGAGCGCGCGGTGGATGATGCGCAGCGCGAGCTTCTCGTCGACCGACTTCACCCCCAGGTGGTGCCCGCCCAGCCCGATGGCGGAGACGCGCTCGCCGGTGCTCCCCAGCGCCCGGTAGGGCATGCCCTGTCCGCTCTCCGCCATCGCCGTCTCCACGTGAGGGTGATTCCAGTGCGTCCGCGCCCTCCCGCGAGATCCGGTCCAGTCTCTGTCTCTCCGTGTCTCTGCGTCTCTGCGTGAGACGATCTTTTTTCAGTCCGAAGCACGCTCCAGCGCCGCGCGGTCCCAGCCGCCGAGGTCGGCCGCCGCCTCCCAGGTGCTCTGCAGGAATTCGAGGAGCACCGCGTCGGGGTCGGGGGCGGTGCGCACGGCCTCGTAGGGGAGGATCCACTCGCGCATGGTGAGGTCGTAGCGCGCCGCGGCGGGGCGGACGGCGGCGTCGGGGCAGCCCTCGGGCTCGGGGTAGGCGTAGGCGTAGAACGCCGCCTCGGCGATGGGGCCGCCGCCCGGCCACCATCCCGCGCTGATGCACTCGTGCGAGTATCCCTCCACCGCCACGTAGTCGGGGAGGTTGGGAACGCCGCCGGGGTGGCGCGGCGCGGGGCGCCCGGAGAAGCGCGTGCAGGCCAGGTCGAAGGCACCCCACCAGAAGTGCACCGGGCTGCACTTCCCCAGGAACCGCCCGCGGAACTGCTTGAACACGCGGTCCACCTGCACCATCACCCGCCAGCAGCGGTTCGCCGCGTCGGGGTCGTAGGCGGCGTGCGTGCGGTCCTCTGCGAAGGGGATCGGGTCGGCGATCTCCGACGGCACCGGGCGGATGTGCGGCGTGACGCCCAGGTCGCGCAGCATCGCCAGGTAGTCCGCCCAGAAGTCGGCCACGGGGCGCGCCTCCAGCGGCATCGTGCGCGTCTCGCCGCCGCTGGTGCGCGCGACCAGGCGGTGGTCGATGAAGTCGAACGCGACTTCGAAGGTGCGGCTCCCGTGGGGGATGGGCGAGGTGGTGAGCCCGCGCGGGGTGACGTAGAGCGCCACCTGCCACCAGTGGTTCTCCATCGGCGAGAGCGCGAGCCGCGTCTTTCCCACCATCTGCGTCCACAGGTGCAGCGTGGCATAGGTGGGCTGCCACTCCTCCAGCGGCAGCGCGGGCCACACGTTCGCCACGGACGTCGTCTCGGTCGAGGTCATGGTTGCACCGGGCGCGGGGCGGGCTCGATGAAGGCGTCGTCGGCATAGCAGTACGCCCAGTCTTCCCCCGGCTCGAAGCTGCGGACCACCGGGTGGTGCGACTGGTGGTAGTGCCTGGTCGCGTGCTTGTTGGGCGAGCTGTCGCAGCAGCCCACGTGGCCGCAGGTCATGCAGAGGCGCAGGTGCACCCACCACGCACCCGTTGCCAGGCATTCCTCGCACCCGGCCGGCGTGCGGGGCTCTACGTCGCGGATCTCGTCCAGGTGCGTGCAGTCGGCTGGCATCGTGCGGCCTCCGGGGTGATGGCGGCGGGATCGACCTCTCTCACAAGGTACGATTCCGCGCAAGGCCGTGAACAGCATGGTATCACGCAGAGACGCGGAGACACGGAGAGAACTGCCCAGCCTCTCCGTGCCTCCGCGTCTCTCTGCCGAAGGAAGCTGGCGACCGTTCCTATCGCAGATCGGCGAGGAGCCGCTTGACCGCCGCGACGACCGTCTCCGGTTCCTGCTGCGGGATGTAGTGCTGGGAACGTTCGGCGACGATCGACCGCCTCCGGCGTGAGACGGCGGCCATCTCGGCGTGGCTCTGCCGCCATGCCCGGTCGATGTCGGCGCGACCCCACCAGGGCCGGCCGGCGGTGATGATGACCATGGGCTGGCGGAGGGTGGACTCCGTCGCGGAGACCTCGGCGAGGAGAAACCGGAATCCATTGACCATCCGCACCAGGGCGCGCTCCTGTACGGTCGAGGGATGCTCGGGGCTCTGGACCGTGGAGAAGACGAAGTCTCCGGTTTTCTCGACGAAGCGCGGATTCATCGGATCGACCAGCACCACGCCCCGCACGAAGTCGGGAAAACGCGCGGCGCTCAACAGCGCGAGCAGCGCGCCGTACGAGTGCCCCACGTGGATCGTTCGCACCGGGACGGCGATCGTTTCCAGCGCACAGTACAGGTCCGCGATCTCCTCGTCCGCCGACATGTAGGGCCTCCCCAGCTCGCTGCGCCCGAACCCCGCGCGGTCGTACGCGACGACGGTCGCCCCCGTCTCCCGCGCGAGGCGAGCCGGCACGTCGTACCATCCCCCCAGGTCCGCTCCCCCGCCCGCCTCCAGCACGATCGTCACCGGGCGCGTCCCCCGCCGGATCACCAGGTGAAGCGAATGGTCGCCGACGTTCACCATCGTGTCCACCGGCTCGGGCCGTGCCGCGGGTGGCGCATGGCTTCCGGCGATCAGGAGGCTCGAGGCGAGCGCCAGGGCATACATGTCGTGGACCCGGTTGAAGGCAGGCTGCAGGAGCGGTGATCCCCGCTACGGCATCACGATGCGAATACGATTCACGGCCGGTGTTTCTGTCCGTCTCCGCGTGCTACCCAATCCCGCTGTTGAGCTGCCGCATCCAGCGCAACCCCCTTAGACGTCATCCTGAGGCCGATCCCACTGCAATCGACGACTGCAAAACAACTTCGCAGGCCGAAGGATCTATCACCGCGTCAACACGTGAGTCAGCGAGTTGCGCCAACCCTATCGCCGGATCGGTATGAGACCCGTCTGTTGATGAACGGAGGCAGAGCGTCTAGAATGCCATCGCCCCCGCATCACTTCGACCGATCCTGCCATGCCTCCTGAACCGAGCGAAGGCGACGTCGTGCTGCTGGTGGGGACGATGAAGGGCGCGTTCCTCCTCTGGTCCGACGCGGGGCGCCGCGAGTGGCGCATGGAAGGGCCGCACTTCCGCGGCGAGCAGGTCTACGCGCTGGCGATGGACCAGCGCGGCGGGCGGCGGCGGATGCTCGCGGCCACCCGCAGCATGCACTGGGGCGCCGTGATCCGCGCCAGCGACGACCTGGGCGCCACCTGGAGCGAGCCCGACCGGCAGAACGTGCGCTTCCCCGCGGGCTCGGACGACGCGCTGGTCAACATCTGGCAGATCCGCCCCGGGCGCGCGAGCGAGCCGGACGTGCTCTACTGCGGCGTGGAGCCCGCGGCGCTCTTCGAGTCGCGCGACGGCGGCGAGAGCTGGAGCCCCGTCGAAGGGCTGCTCAACCACGAGCACCGCAAGCGCTGGATGCCGGGTGCGGGCGGCCTCTGCCTCCACACCATCGTCCCCGATCCGCGGGACGACCAGCGGATGGGGGTGGCGATCTCCACCGGCGGCTTCTACCGCACCGACGACGGCGGGCGCAGCTGGCGGCCGCGCAACGTGGGGGTGCGCGCGGTCTTCCTCCCCGACCACTACCCGGAGTTCGGGCAGTGCGTGCACAAGGTGGCGCACCACCCCGCGCGCCCGGAGCGGCTCTTCCTGCAGAACCACTGGGGCCTCTACCGCAGCGACGACTGGGGCGAGGCGTGGCACGACATCGCCAACGGGGTGCCCTCGGACTTCGGCTTCGCGATGGAGGTGCACCCGCACGACCCCGACACGGTCTACATCGTGCCGCTGGACTCGGACCAGTTCCGCTGCGTCCCCGACGCCCGGATGCGCGTCTACCGCACGCGCGACGCGGGCGCCTCGTGGCACGCGCTGGAGGCGGGGCTGCCGCAGCACGACGCCTACGACACCGTGCTGCGCGACGCGCTCGCGGCCGACCGCCACGATCCCGCGGGGATCTACTTCGGCACGCGCGGGGGCAAGCTCTACGGCTCGGCCGACGAGGGGGAGAGCTGGACCGAGATCGCCGGCGACCTGCCGCCGATCGTGTGCGTGAAGGCGGCGGTCGTCGGCGCCGCCTGAGGGAGGAGGGAGCTCGGGAGATGGGGATCACCATCGCGCTGCCGGGGGCGCTGCAGCCCTACGCCGGCGGGAGCCCGGAGGTCGCGCTGGCGGAGCGGTTCCGCACCGTGGGCGATGCGCTCGCGGCGCTGGCCGAGCGCCACGGAGGGGTGCTGGACCGCGTGACCGACGAGCGCGGCGAGCTGCGCCCGCACGTCAACGTCTTCGTCGACGGCGAGAACGTGCGCTTTCTGGACGGGCTCGGGACGGCGCTGGGGGAGGAGAGCACCATCGTGATCGTCCCGGCCGTCAGCGGGGGGTAGGGTAGCGTTATTTCACACAGAGACGCGGAGGAACTGAGAGACGCAGAGAAAACCGCTGCGTACTCTCAGTTCCTCCGCATCTCTGCGTCACGGGCAGGCGGTCGCCTGGAGCCGGAACTCCTGCCCACGTTCGTCGCCCTCGCCGCCGTCGATGCGAATACCCAGCGTCCGCGCATCGATCCGGCGGTAGACGATGCGCTTGGGGAAGTCGTGCGACGGGTCCTCGAAGCGCGCGTTGCCGGGGGTGGACGCCATCAGCCGGAAGCGTCCCTGCTGCTCGCCGCGGGGGGCCGGGAAGAGGGCGATGCCCGTCGAGTCCGCCACGATGCGGCTGAACTCCCAGCCGCGGGTGTGGCCGTCGTTGTCGTCCAGGTAGCGCGTGGTGGCGAGCATCACGTCGGAGTCGGCGGCCGTCCAGTGCTCCTCGATGCTCCGGTCCACGCCCCCGTCGCCGCGCCAGCAGCCGGCCATGAACGACAGCGCCGCCAGCGGGCGCGGCGACTCCTGCGCCGCTGCTGGCACGGCCGCGGCGATGGCGAACAGCGGGAAGACAAGGCGGGCGCGGGCACGCAGGGGAGGCATGTGGGTGTCTCCAGGGTGGGGAGAGACGGGGACGTGCGCGCGTACGATGCACGTCCCGCCCCGGCGTGTCCAGCGTCTTCCGGGTCACCGTCTCGCGATGTGGTCGAACGCCACGTGGAGCACGCGTGCGAGCTTCACCGCGTCGTCGTTGGCCCAGAAGTGCATGAAGTAGAGGCGAGGCTCCTCGCCGACCAGGTGCGAGTGCAGCGCCGTGACCTCGATCCCGCCGTCGCGGAGCGTGCGCATCACCGGGTTCACCTCGCGCGCCGTGAGCACGAAGTCGCCGGTGATGGCGGCACGGCCGGCGCCCGTCGGCTGGAAGTTCATCGCGGTCGCCACGCCCATCGCCGGCGGGACCACCTGCCCATCTTCACGGATGGTCTCCGCGCGCGGCACGCTCACCTGGTACACGCCGCCGTTCACCCGCCCCCGCCACCCCAGCGCCCGCGCGACCGCGGCCGTGTCGAGGTCGATCGGCGCCGCGGGGGGTGCGGGCGGCGGGCCGAGCGGCGTATGGGTGAGCGCCAGTGCCGCCCGCACCGCCTCGGCGATGCGCACGGGGTCGCCGTGCGCCTCCACGTGCATGTACATCACGCGCGGGCTCTCGCGCAGCAGGTGGTTGTGCACCGCCGTCTGCTGCACGCCGCCCTGCTGCAGCCGCGACATCACCGGCGCGACCTCGTCGCCGGCGAGCACCAGGTCGCCCATCGCCATCGCGGTGCGCTCGTCGACGCGGCGGAACGCGAGCCACGATCCGAGCGCGAGCGCGGGACGGATCTGCACGCCATCCACCGTCACCCGCAGGTCGCTGCGCGGGAAGGAGAAGCGGACCACGCCGTCCGGCTGCTCGGCGCCCGCGCGGCCCAGCGCCCGCTCCACGTCGGCCCACGGCCGCTGCTGCGCATGCGCGCCGCTCACCGTCGTCGCGCACAGCAGCCCCGCCAGCATCACGCGTCTCATAGGCTCCTCCTTACGGCAGGCGTCCTTCGTCTCACGCAGAGACGCGGAGACACAGAGAGGACCGCAGCATGATACAACTGTTGCATTATAAGAAACACAAGCCCATACTCCATCGCCATGCAATCCTCCCCCTGGCTGTTCCTGATCCACCAGATCCCGCCGACGCCGGCGTACCTGCGGGTGAAGGTGTGGCGGCGGCTGCAGCGCCTCGGCGCGGTGCAGGTGAAGAGCTCCGTCTACGTGCTCCCCAACACGGAGCAGGCGCGGGAGGACTTCACCTGGCTGCTGCGCGAGATCACCGGCGAGGGCGGCGACGCCCTGGTGTGCGAGGTCTCCCTCGTCGACGGGCTCGGCGACGCGCAGGTGGAGGCGATGTTCCGCGCCGCCCGCGACGAGGACTACGCCGCCCTCGCGCGCGACGCGAACGAGCTCGCCGCCTCCGCCGAGGCCGAGCGGGCGAAGCCGCTGGCCGCGCTCGCCCGGCTCCGGAAGCGCTTCGCCGAGACCGCGTCGATCGACTTCCACGGGGCGCCGGGGAAGCGCGACGCCGAGGCCGCCCTCGCCGCCGCCGAAGCGCGCATCCGCCGCGCGGACATGCCCGCACCGCGGGACCTCGCCACGCGCGAGGCGCTGCGCGGGCGCACCTGGGTCACGCGCGCCGGCGTGTTCGTGGACCGCATCGCGAGCGCCTGGCTCGTCCGGCGCTTCATCGATCCCGACGCGCGCTTCCGCTTCGTCACCGAGGCGCGGTACCGGCCGGCGCCCGGCGAGGTGCGCTTCGACATGTACGAGGCCGAGTTCACGCACGAGGGCGACCGCTGCACGTTCGAGGCCCTGCTGGAGCGCCTGGGGATGGGGGATGATGCCGCGCTCGCCGCCGTCGCCGAGGTGGTGCACGACATCGACCTGAAGGACGGCAAGTTCGGGCGCCCCGAGACGCCGGGGATCGAGCTCCTCCTCGCCGGCCTCGCGCGCGCCGAGCCCGACGACGCGCGCCGCCTGGAGCGCGGCGCCGCCCTCTTCGACGCGCTCTACGCCTCGTTCACGCCGCCGATCGCGGGGTGAGGGCGCGCGGGCGCTGTGGAGCCGGGCGAATGAATTCGCTGCAACAACTGCCCGAAGTCCGCCTTCGCGGACTACCGGCCGCGGCGCCGCCGGGGGTGAAGCGGCGCGCGATGGACTTCCCCGTGACCTCGGTCAGCGAGCCTCGGCCGCGGGGGTGCCTGTCGCGTGCCCCGCAGCCGAGGCCCACGCGGCAGGCGGGAGTCCGCGCAGGCGGACTTCGTGTTCCTGTTGCTGCGGATTCATCCGCCCGTCCCCCGAGGTTTCTCTCGAAGGCCGAGGATCGAGCAATCCATGGAGGTGGAACGATGCGCTGGGTGACTCGCCGCAACGCGAACGTGGACCGCGTGGCCTGCCCGTGGCTGATCCGCCGGTTCGTCGATCGCGAGGCGGAGTTCGTGTTCGTGGACCGCGACACCGACCCGTCCACCATCCGCGACGGCATCCCCTACGACATGGCGGGCGTCGAGCTGGGGCACGTGGACGGCCGCTGCAGCTTCGAGTCGATCATCCTGAAGCACGGGCTCGGCGGCGACGCGGCGCTGGTGCTGCTCGGGCGGATCGTGCACGGTGCCGACATCCCCGCCGACCTGCCCACGTCGCCGGCCGAGGCGCACGGGCTCCGCGCCATCGCCTACGGCTTCGCCGCGCTGCACGGGGAGGACGACCAGGCGAAGATCCGCCTGGAGAGCCCGATGTACGACGCGCTCTACGCCTGGTGCGCGCGCCGGGTGGCGGCGTCGTGACGGACGCATCTTCCGCCCTCGACGCCGGCCGTCGCGCGCGGCTCGCGCGGGGGCTGGGGCTGGACCGCAACACCGCCGCCGTCGCGGGCGCCATGTTCCTGATGGGCCTCGGCGAGGAGCTCTGGAAGCGCTTCATCCCCAAGTACCTGGCGTCGCTCGGCGCGCCGGTGCTCGCCATCGGGCTCTACGGCACCACCGAGGACCTGCTCGACGCCGTGTATCAGTATCCCGGCGGATGGGTGGCCGACCGCTACGGCCGGCGGCGCGCGCTCCTCCTCTTCGTCACCCTGGCGATGGCCGGCTACGCCTGCTTCTGGGCGGCGCCGGCGTGGCCGTGGATCTTCGCCGGGCAGGCGCTGGCGATGGCGTGGACCAGCATGGCCAGCCCCACCCTCTTCGCCGTGGTGGGCGACGCGCTGCCGAAGGGGCGGCGCTCCGTGGGCTTCGCGGTGCAGTCGGTGGTGCGGCGGCTTCCGATCGCCGTGGCGCCGGCGCTGGGCGGGCTCGCGATCGCGGCGTACGGACTGCGCGCCGGCATCCGCGCGGGGCTGCTGGTGGCGATTGCACTGGGCGCCGGCACGCTGCTGACGGTGTCCACCGTGCGGCTGCCGGTGATCGCGGAGGAGAAGGCGAGCGGGGTGCGCGGCGTGTGGGGCTCGTTCCCGGCGCGGCTGCGCCGGCTGCTGGCGTGCGACATCCTGGTGCGCACCTGCGAGGGGATGGTCGACGTCTTCGTGGTGCTCTACGCGCTCGACGTGGTGGGGATCGGCGCGCCGCGCTTCGGGCTGCTGGTGACGGTGCAGATGGTCACCGCCATCCTCTCCTACTTCGCGGGCGCGCGCATCGCCGCGCGCTGGGGGCAGCGCGCGGCGGTCGCGCTCACCTTCGCGGCGTTCGCGGCGTACCCGCTGGCGGTGGCGCTGTCGGGGAGCTTCGCGGGACTGGTGGGCGCGTCGGTGGTGGGCGGGCTGCGCGAGATCGGCGAGCCCGCGCGCAAGGCGATGATCGTGGACCATGCGGAGCCGCAGCTGCGCGCGCGCTCGGTGGGGCTGTACTACCTGCTGCGCAGCACGGCCATCACCCCGGCGGCGTTCGTCGGCGCACTGCTCTGGCGCTCCGATCCCGTCCTCCCCTTCTTCGTCGCCTCGGCCGCGGGATGGCTGGGGATGGGCTGGTTCGCGCTGGGCGAAAAGTAGCGGAGGCACGGGGATCTCTTCTCCGCGCCTCCGCGTCCCTGCGTGGGAAAGCGGTTCTCAGCTTACCGCGGCGACCATCCACTGCGTGCCGGAAAGATCGCCCTCCGTCCAGGCGGCGGGGATGGGGATCGAGCGGCGCCCCACCACCAGCGCCCCGCCGGCCAGGTCCGCCTCGCGGAAGCCGGCGGTGCGGTAGAGCTGCATCTCGTCCGCCGCCTGCTTGCGCCCCGCGGCGCTGGCGTGGAGGTCGCTCTCCACCCGCACCACCAGGTGCCTCACCCCCGGCAGCTCGTTGTGCCGCGCGTCCTGCAGCGTGGCCAGGAAGTCGCCGCCGATCCCGATCCCCCAGAGCCCGGGGGGAACGAAGAAGTCGTCGACCTTCCACCCCAGCACTCCGTCGGCGCGCTCGGCGATGAGCTGCGCCGCCTGGATGCGGTACTGCTGCCGCCGCCCGTACACCATCCGCAGGTTGTACGAGAGCACCTCGCGCCCCTCGGGGATGTCGCGCCCGGCGATGAGCCAGCAGGTGCGCGCGAACCCTTCCGCGTCGCGCTCGATCCAGGTGAACGCCTGCTCGCCCGCCGCCTCGCGGTCGGGCTTGCCGGGGTCGATCGACACCAGGTTGAAGTGCTTCTCCAGGAAGCGGGTGAAGGGTTCCGGATACATCGTCTTGAGCAGCGGCCACCACATGCGGAAGAGCGGCGCGTAGGCCCAGCGCGCGCACCAGTTCATCACCCCCAGGTAGAGCGGATGGCCGTAGTTGGCGTCCAGCCGCTCGCTCTCGAACATCTCCGCCATCAGCAGCAGCGCCCGCCGGATCAGGTGCAGCGAGGTGGAGAGCTCCTGCAGCCGGGGCGCGCCGCGCACCTCCTCGCGCGGCGGCACGCGCACCACGCCGCGGGAGGCCGCCGGCGCCTCGTCCGCCGCGCCCTCGTCCGCGCCGCGCGCGTCGGTGACCACCGTCACGCCGGGCATCGGCAGCTTGCGGCGGTCCAGCTCGTCGAGCTCCTTGTAGACCTGGTGCAGCAGCCCCGGGTCGCCCTCGCGCAGCAGCGCGTCGAGCTCGGCCACGCGGTCGGTGAAGCGCGAGAGCCGCTCGTCGAACCCCGGCGGCCGCGGCTGCCACTCGCGCCGCGCCCCGGCGAAGGCGGCGGTCCAGAACTCCCGCTCGGCGCCCGGCCGCGGCGGCTGCAGACCGGCCATCACCCCGCGGAAGGCGGCGTGCGCCGCGTGCCGCCCCAGCCGGCGGTACGACTCCCACTGCGCCTCGTCGTAGAACTGGTCGCC
>Ga0070685_10000722_pt1 | contig 17969 bp, 35 predicted proteins | sample KBSS13LmetaG_FD_65651 | JGI IMG/M metagenome (GOLD analysis project Ga0070685, IMG submission 65651) | Switchgrass rhizosphere microbial communities from Kellogg Biological Station, Michigan, USA - KBS S1-3L metaG | ecosystem: Host-associated > Plants > Roots > Rhizosphere ...
TCGTAACGGTGCCGCCGTCGGTCAGGGGAATGACCATCGCGTACGGGCGGGTCTCGGAGTCGTTGTAGTCGCCTCGCCAGGAGAACACAGCTTCGGTGAGGATGAGGCATCCGTCGCGGATCTCGTAGTCCTTGCAGCGGTAGGCTCCGTTGATCTCGCCGATGGGTGAGGCGCCTTTCGGGTCGTGGACGATCAGGAACCGGTCCTTCGTCAGGTCGAGGCGGTGCCGAATCCATTCCCGGCACATCTGGTCCAGCTCAGCGGAGGGGATCGGGGCGTACATGGCGTCCCCGTCGTTGTCGACCAGAAGACCAACGGCAAGGGTCACCTGGGCCATCCGCTGTCCGCCTGGGCCGGCGTGGGTGCTGAACGTGATCTCTCCGTCGGGGCTGCTGGTTACGGTCTCGCTCATCGTCCTGGGGGTCCGATCGGTTTGGGCCGTGCCGGCCGGGGCGGGTTCGGATTGGGTGGGGGTGGCTTCGGTGTGCACGGCCCGGGTTTCGGCCGGCCGATCGGCATCAGCTGGCCTGGCCCAGCTCGATGAGTTCAACGAGGAGACCGGCGGGGTTCCGCCGGTTCCAGTACGCAACCCGGGCCTCCTCCCGCACCTGCCAGTACCGCGCGCGCCAGGCGGCGGCGGCGGCGGCGGCGACGGCGGCGGCGGCGGCGGCGGCGGCGGCGGCGGCGGCGGCGGCGGCGGCGTCGGCGGCGGCGGCGGCGTCGGCGGCGACGGCGACGGCGGCGACGGCGACGGCGACGGCGTCGGCGACGGCGGCGGCGGCGGCGACGGCGTCGGCGGCGGCGACGGCGTCGGCGGCGTCGGCGGCGTCGGCGGCGGCGACGGCGGCGGCGGCGGCGGCGGCGGCGGCGGCGGCGGCGGCGGCGGCGGCGACGGCGCGGTACGCCTGGCGCGCGGCCGGGTAGGTGCGTTCGGTGAGCATGGTGTCCCAGGCGGCCCGGGCCGCGGCGGGGATGGCTTTGAGGACGGCGTCGTCGGCCAGGCCGGCCCACATCCAGTTGCGGATGAGGATCCGGCGGGCGCGTTCGGTCTCGTGGCCGGCGGCCGAGCCGGCGATACCGACGGCGGCTTCGCGCCAGGCCGGCGCGTTGCGGATGTCGTCGGGCATGGCGTCCTGAACGCGGATGACCCACCGGCGGATGGTGTCGGAGATGCAGGGGTGGGGGCCGTCGTGGAGCTGGCCGGTCAGGATGAGCTGAATCTCGGAGATGGTGCAGGCCTCGCCGCGGCCCGGGCTGGTGGCGTCGCCGACGCCGGTGCCGAGGGTCAGGTCGGGGGAGGCGAAGGCCTCGCGGATCCGGTCGTAGGTTGCCTGGTCGATGGTCTGCACAGTTCGGGTCCCTTCCGTCATAGCCAGAATGCTAGCATAGTGCTAGCTATTTGGGGGTGGGGATGGGGGTGAGGGGCTGGCCGGTGAGGACGGCGTTGACGGTCCGGGCCATGCGGTTGTACTCGGCGGTGTCGGAGTCTGCCGGCTTGATCTGCTGCCGGTTGTACTCGTAGGTGGCTTCCGCGACGGCGGCGGCGATGCGGGGGACGGCGGCGGTGATGCGTTCGGCGATCTGCTGGGTGAGCCATGTTTTCGCGGCGTCGGACAGGTCCATCGGAATATCCTCCAGGTGCCAGGGGCCCATCAGGTTCTCAAGGAACGGGTTGTCCGAGAAGCTGAAGTGGGCGTGTTCGGTGTGTGCGGACGGGCCGGTGTAGGGGCGCTGGATCCAGCCGCGGGACGCGGACCAGATCCTCCGGTTGAAGATGATGTAGGTGAGCCTCTCCTCAGCGCCGTACTGGCAGCGGTTGAGGAGGTGCTGGACGGCCATCTCCATGGTCAGGCCGTCCACGCGGAGGTCGGCGTCGACGTCGATGGCGTGGACCAGGCCCCGGAGGTCCGGGTTGTGGTCGCTGACGGTCTGCTGGTGGGCGGTGTCGCCGATCCACCCGTCGGACGCCTTGTCCCGGCCGGGGGCAAGCCGGTTGAACGCGTCCCGCAGCGACACGGCGGCCGGGATCAGCCGGGCCGTCACGGCTGCGGCCGATCCGGCGGGAGGTCGGCGAGGGTGGCCGGCCGGGCGTAGCGGGGGATGTCGTTGAGCTGACGGCGGAGTTCGGCGATCTCGGCTTCCTTGACGGCCAGCTGCCCGTTCGTCTGGTCGTCAGCGCGGGACGCGGACCGGGCAGCGGAGATACCGGCGACGGCGCCGGTGCCGGCGAGGGTGACGGTGGTCAGGTTCGCGAGGGTGTTGATAAAGGACCGGTATTCGGTGGTGTCCTGGCCGTTCGCGGCGAGGATGAGGAACCCGCCGAGGGCTGCGAGGACGCCGAGGAATGCGACGATGATGACGGTGATGACGATTGAGGTGGGGGCTTTTTTCAGCCAGTCCATGAGCACGTGGCCCCTCCGATCCCCTGGTTCTGGGGATCAATCATACTGCCGGGGTGTGACAGTTCTTCACATTTTCGGTTAGGCGCTGTATCGGTCGATGAGGCGTTGTTCCCGGCCGGTCAGCTGGCCTGGGTAGCCGGCCGGGTCGCCGGGCCGGGGCGCGTTGCGTTCACCGCGGGTGAGCTGCTGGTCGTTGTCGGTGACGTCGTGAAGTTTGTTGATGGCTTCCTGGTCAGCGATGTGCTGGCGCAGGGCGTCACTCTTGCGGGTCACCGGATCAGGCAGAGGGCGACGGACAGGGCGAGGTAGCCGGCCCCGGTCAGGTAGATAGCGGCATTCAGGATCATTGCGGGTCCTTCCCGATCTGCTCGTAATACTCTTTGTTCGCTTCGAAATGGTCAGCGAAAACGGTGGTTGCCCACCGGTTCACGCTGACGTTTTCGGCTTTCGCTGCCTTTTCGATTTGTGTTTTCAGAACGGCGGGGACACGCACGAAAACAGTTTCTGTATCCATCAGTCGAGCCTTTGCGGGTTGTATCCGGAGACGGAACGGCCCGGCTGATCGGCACGGGCCACCAACCGGGAGATCGTCTCCTCGAGGTCGGCCCGGGCCAGGTCGAACAGCCGGCCGAGGTTCACCGCGCGCAGGTCCGCAACGCCGGTCTGGACGTCGGGCAGTTCGGCGGGTTCGTCACTCACCGCGCGGCTCGGGGCGCGGGTACGGCTTGAACAGCCGGCCTGGCAGGCGGGTCCCGGACGCGTTCAGCACGGCGACCTGAGTCCGGGCCGGTTTCGGCCCGGCCGTGTGGCCGTTCCCGGTGTACGGCTGGTTGTCTTCCGCGTGTCTACCCACGGTTGTTCCTCCCGGCAATCAGTGCGGCGAGCAGAAGCACGACGCATATGAGCAGGACGGTACGTTCCTGTGGGCTCATGCTAGCACAATGCTAGCTAGTCGTCGTCGGAGCCGAACCACAGCCGGGACGCGCCGCCCCGGCCCTTCCGTTTCTTCGCCACAGCCGGCGCCGGTGGGGTGGCGGCCGGCGCCTTGTCGGCCTTGCGCTCCGGCGCCTTGACCGCTTTCGCCGCCCGGGCCTCCTGCTCGGTCCGGAAGGCGCGGAGCTCCTGCAGCTCGGCCTGCTCGGCCTCCCGCTCCGCTTTCTCCCGGTCGGCTTTCTCCTTGCGCAGGGCGGCCAGCTCGGCGGCGGTGGGGTCCTCCACGACCGGATCGGGGGTGAGGTCGCTCATTGTCTGTACATCCATTCATTGGGGCGCAGCGGCGGGGCGCCGTCGAGGGCGCGCAAGCCGGCGCAGCGGTCGCAGTACGCGGAGCAGCAGTACGGGGCCGGGCCGACCTCGACCGGCGTCCATTCCTCGCGGCCTCCCTGCAGCTCCTCCATGGCCCGGGTCTGGGCGGTGTGGACGGCTCCGTTGGTGTCGTAGCCATACGGGGCCCGGGGATCCGGCTCGGGGTTCGCCTCACGCCATTCCCGGCAGCGCGGGATCGCGGCGGCCTCGAGCTGGGCGCGGGCCTCGGCGGTGTCGGGGATCCAGCCGGCGGCGGCCTGGGGGCCGTCTTCGCCGGGCGGGGTGTGGAGGGTGACGGCCACCTGCTCGTCGGTCATGCGGCCGCCACGATGCCGATGGCCGCGAGGATGAGGCCGAGGACGGCGATGCCGCCGGCCCAGTACATGACGATGCGGTCGGTGGCCTCGCGGGAGCGCGGGGGCTGCGGCTCGTCGTCGTCGAGGCCTGGGTACCAGATGGGTTCGACCATTTCGAGTCCTCCAAGGTGTCGAAGGGCCACCCCGGCCCAGCACCTTGGAGGACTTCTGAGCCGGGGCGGCCAGGTTGCTAGCTTACGGTTCCATCACGCACCAGGCAATCGTTGAGGTGTTCAGGGCGATGCTGCTGACGGCGAAGCCGACGCCGGGGGTGCGGGAGGAGATGGCGACGACGCCCAGGACGCCGCCGACCACGAGGGTGTTGGTGAAGATCAGGCTGACCGCGGTGATCTGGGTGCAGGGGACGTTGACGGTGCTGATGCCGTTGAGGACGGCCGTGCCGCGGGCGGTGATGACGTCCGGCGCGTCGGGCCGCGGCGGGAGCTGGTCGCGGAGCTGGGTGGTCACGAGGCTTCGCCGACGACGGAGTATTCCAGGGGGCCGGTCGCGGAGATCAGTTTGACCGTGGACGCGGAGGTGTAGCTGTAGGCGGAAACGGCTTTCGCGCCGAGGCAGATGTAGGTGTCGTTGCCTTTGACGGTGGGGGTCGATCCGTCGACGGTGAAATAGATTTCGCCGGTCTGGGATCGGTTCACGACGGTTATCTGCTGGGTGAATGCGTCGACCGTTTCGGTAGCGACGACGGCGGCGGCAAGGGTGCCGTGTTTGATACGGGACATGGTGAGAGCCTTCCCGTGCTGAAAGGATGGTTAGATTCCGATCAGAACAAGCTCCATCACCGATTCGGATCCTGTCGCGACGGCCGTCAGCTGATTAGCGGCGCCGGAGTTGTTCTGTGTCGCATAATGCTCCACATAGTCGGTGGATCCGTTGAGAAGACAGATAGCCGACGTTGTCGTGGTATTGGCAGGGGTGCCCGCGTCAGGCCGGGCGATAGCCTGGGGTGAGATGCGGGTGCCGTTCTTCCCGACGGCGGCGGCAACCTGGGTGTAGTTCCCGCCGGCGGCGGTGTCCATCGACGTTGTCACCCGCACCTCGTAAATACCGGAGATGGTGGGGGTGATGCGGGTGTTGTTGACGGCCACGTTATGCCACGTCGTCGACCCGTTCAGTTTCAGCTCTTCGGAACTCGCGCCATAGGTGATTGCGGTGGCGGTAGCGTTCGGGATTGACTGGGCGGCCTTTTGCGCCAGGCGCACGACCGGGGGGCGGCCGGGCTGGATGCCCTGTGCGGTAAGGGATCCAGCGATGGTGACGTTCTGGCCGATGGTCAGGTTCCGGTCGACGGACAGGGATCCCTCAATGGTGACAATCCCGGTCGGGGAGCCGGTGTCGAGGTCGATCATCGGGACGGTGGTGACGTTGTCAAATGATGCGGTCAGCAGCGAAAGGCTGGGCGATATCGACGAGTCGACGCCGGGGGCGGTGAGTCGCAGGAATGCGAGGGAACTGTTCTGTGTTCCGCCGTCGAATGACACGGCGAGAATCAGCGCCGGATCGATGCTCGCATTGTATGCGGCATATCCGGGAATGTCGTCGGGGCGTAATTGTATTTGCGGGTTCCCGCCGGGGTTGTCGATGGTGATGTACGCGTTGTTACTGCCGTCGACGAGGACCGTTCCGCGGAAGGTGGCGTTGTTGAATTCGGCCGACCCGTCCTGGTTGATGGTCCACCCGGACACGCCTGCCACATAGTTAGGCGACTGGATGGACGACCGGATCAATACCACTCCGGCGACGGTGGGTGTGTCTGCGGTGAATCCCATGTCTATTCTTTTGTCCCGGTCAGGGTGAGGGAGGCGACGTCGCCGGCCTGTCCTCCGGTCCAGACGGCGATGAGGTTCTGCCGTCCGACCAGGACGCAGGAACCGCCGGCGTTCGAGAATGATCCGTCGTAGGTGATGAACTGCAGCTGGCCGGGATTCGACGGGTCGTCGAGGTACAGCTCGGCGCGGGGGATCGGCGCGGTGCCGGGCCGGCTGGTTTTGAGGATGACGGTGTCAACGCGCCACGTCTTCTTGGGGTCGCGCTGACTGTCGGGGCCGAGGGTGACCCGGCCGGTGACGACGCCGGACACGGTGGCCAGGGTGACGGAACCGCCGGCCTGCAGCTGGACGGGGCCCGGCATGTTATTCGCCGGTGGCCCAGAACTCGGTCATGACGGAGATGCTGGTGGTGGCGGTCGACGACGCGACCCACAGTTCGGTGTCCGCGGTCAGCTCCAGGACGACGCCGGCGGGCCACAGGGCCATGCGGGAGGCGTCCTGCGCAGCCGCGTTCGTGAGGGCGAACAGCATGGGCTGGCCAACGGAGATGACCCGGGCGATCGCACGCCGGTGGTCGGCAGCCAGGATCCGGGTGAGGCCGCCGGGGAGGACACCGACGCCGGTTAGCGTTTTGGTGGCGCCGGACTTGCGCGGGAGTTCCTGGATGCGGACAGGGCCGGTGGCGCCGGCGATGTGAACGTTGACGGCCGGTTCCGGGCCGGGTTCGGCCTGGAGGGCTTCAAGGTCGTCGGGCTGCAGGTCGGGCTGCTCAGGCATCACAGTTTGGCCTTCCGGGTGGCGCCCATGACGGCGCCGACGGCTTTCGTCGTATACGGCAGGGCGAGGGTTTCCACGGCGGCGTAGACGAGGATGCCGCCGCCGATGACGTACGCGACCCGAACCCAGCTCTTCGGGTTCGACACCCAGCGGGCGGTCCGGGTGAGGGCGTCACCGGCTTTCGCAACGGTGTCCATCCAGCCGGCGGCGCCGGGGATCGCCGCGGCAGCTCCGTTGACGGTGTCGTAGACGCCAACCGCGATGGTGTCGACCACCGACACCTGGTTGGTCATGAACGTTTTGTACCGGCCCGAGGTGAACGTCGTCCAGGGGTTGAAGTTCTGGCCCTGGTGGGACAGGGCCGACATAACGCGGGCGTTCGTGGCCGGGTCGAGGAGCTGCTGCGGGTCGGTGAGGCCCCACTGCCGGATCCGGTTCGTGCCGCCGGCGGACGGGGCCAGGTTGATCTGCCACAGGCCGTAGGAGTCGTCGTCGGAGTCGTGGACGACCGTGGCCGGGTTACCGCCGGATTCGGCCATGGCGATGGCCGCCGCGATCTTGGCCCGCCCATCGGGGAGGCCGGCGCGGCGGGCCAGGGTGTAGATCTCCGACTGGTTCACGTCAGCTGGAGACGAACTCGCTCGAGTGGAACATCTGGTAGTCGGCCGTGGTCATCTGGGGGCCGGTGGCCAGGTCGTTCGCCGACGTGGCGGAGACGCCGGGGCCGGCGGCGATCGGGGTGGCCTTGCTGTCGGTCCAGGTGGCGTGGCGGGAGAACCAGGCCAGGCCGACCGTGGCGACGGAGCCGAGGACAAAGATGGTGGGGTCTTTGGCGAGCAGGGCGATACCGCAGACGACGCCGGCGGACATCCAGGTGGCCTTGCGTTCGGCGGCGTCGGTGTCGGTGTTCCCGGCCGGTAGGGACTGCATGTCGGCGAGGCTGGGGGTGAAGTTGGAGTGGATGGCGTAGACGACACCGACGGTGGCCAGGCCGACGGTGAGCGAAGCGCTGGGCTCAAGCATCGATGCTCCCCTATTTCTTTTTGGTGGTGAACGCCCGCTCCGCGGAACGGGCGGAGGCGTACTGGTGGAAGCCGCGCGCCACGACGGACACGCGGTAGGTGGTGCCGGGTTTGAGGCCGCCGAACGTGTACCGGGTGCCCTCGGTCAGGGCCCGCTGCGCGCCGTTCAAGTACCAGATGTACTCGTCGGCGTGGGCGACCGCGCCGACGGTGGCGGTGGCCGCGGTGGCGGTGACGCCGGACACGGCCGGCATGCCCGGCTTCGCGACGGCGTACGACTTGGTCCGGACGGAGGTGCTGGCCGACTTCGGGCCGACGGTGCCGGATGTGGTGACCGCGGCGACCTGGAATGTGTACGGGGTGTTCGGGGTCAGGCCGCCGACGGTGATCGGCGACCCGGAGCCGGTACCGGCCGCCGCGGCGACGCCGCCGCGGAACACCCGGTACGAGGCCGCCCCCGGAACCGAGCCGAATGCGACCGAGGCGGTGGTTTCGTCGGCGGTGGCCTTAACCCCGGTGGGGGCGACGGTGATGGCGGTGTTCCCGCCGGTCACGATCGTCAGCGATCCCTGGGGCGGGTTCCCGCCGGCGGCGACCGCGGCGCGCAGGATGTTCTGCTGTTCCGACGTGGTCGGCTTCCCGGCGAGGGCCAGGCCGATGGCGAGCTGGACGTCGTTCGACGACCAGCGTTCCCCGGCCAGCTTGTCGACGACGTAGGCGGTCCACTCGCCGTTCGTGGTGAACTCGCCCGGCCCGATCTGCCCGTCGTTGTTCCGGTCCCCGGACGAGTCCGACGAACCGCCGCTCCCGCCGCCGCCGGAGAAGGAGCCGGGGAACGGGTTGAGGGTGTCGGGCACCGCGGTGTCGACCGCCCCGAACTCGCCGTCCTCGATCGTCGACTCGGCGTCCGGGCCGCCCTGGCGGGCCTGCCAGAACCGCCAGCCGATGAACGCGGCCACCCCGACCGCGACGGGGATGACCACCTTCTTCGGCAGCTTCCCGACCTTGGGGATCTCCAGGTCACCGGCCATCAGTAGAAGCCTCCCGACCGGTCCTCGAACTCGGAGACGTAGTCACCCTGGCCGGCTACGCCGTAGTCGGTGATCGCCGTCTCCGAGGGCAGGGAGAACAGGCGCGGCTTCTGCCACGACACGGCCGGCGCCCAGTGCGCGGTCCCCGTGCTGTTCGGGGTGTACGGGGCGGTGTTCGTCATCGGTGGCTTGTCGGTGGGGACGGCCGGGTAGAGGCCGGTGTAGGCGTGGAGCATGGCGTCCTGGCCGAACTTCCCGGTCGGCGACTGGTAGAGGCCCCACACGCGGGTGGTGTAGCCGAGCCGGTACCGGCCGACGTTGGCCGGGTCGCCGATGTAGGTGCCGGTCATGCCGTTGGTCTGGTCGTACGAGTTCTTCCCGTTCCCGAGGGCGGCGAGGGGGCCGTCGGGGATTTCCTGGCCGGCGGCGAGGGGCATCCGGCCGAGCTGGAACTCGTTGTACTGGCCCTCGGTGGCGTGCACGTACAGGCGGATGCTGTCGGGGACGTAGTTCACCTGGGAGTGGACGTCGAGGAGCCGGTTCTGCATCGACTGCTGCGCGACCCCGTACGGCAGCCCGGACCGGATGGCCGGCGGGGTGTTGTAGGCGTGGCTGACCGGGACCTGGGCGAGGTTGGGGTAGCCGGACGGGCCGGCCTCATCCGACGGACTGGTCCAGCCCTGCTCAGTCTGGAACTGCGGCGCGTCGGGAACGGGGTTGAACAGGTCCGGCTCGGGGTCGGGGGTGGTGTGGTCCACGTTCACCCCCGGGACGGGTGGCTTCCACGCGAACCGGGCCTGCCGGACGGCGGCCCCCGAGTACGGGGTGTCCATCAGCCCCGGCCCTGGGCCTTCTTGGTCCAGTCGCCGAGTCCGCCGAAGAACGCGGTGATGCCGGCGGCGGTCTGACGGCCGGGAAGGAATAGCGCGGTCGCGAGTCCGCTGGCGGCGATGATGACCGCTACCGTCTGAAAACCCTTCATCGGGTCATCCTTTCTTCCACCATTGCACGGCGGATTCTACAGGGCTGGGAACTGACGGATTGATGCGTGTGAGCATCGCCGTGAGAAAGGCGGTCCAGGCGAGGATGACCGCGATTTGCGGCGACACATTCTCGAATAGGGAGAAGCCGATTCCGGCCAATCCGGTAGCGATCGGGACACGCCAGTCGATCGGCTGGCCGTGGAAGATCGACTGGTTGGCCATGGTGAGGGCGCCGGTGGCAAGGATCGGCCCGAGTGACCTACTCATCGGCGGCTCATCCCTTCGGTGTGTAGCGCTTGTAGACGTACGTCTGCGAGCCCATCAGCTGGGCGACGGTGCCGGTTCGGACGTTGACCCGCGGGTTCTGCTGGCCGATCGCCGAACTACCGCCGTTTCCGGTGACCAGGACCATGTGGCCGCCGGAGACGGCGATGTCGCCCGGGCGGGCCTGCTCCCGCGCGATGGTGACCCATTCCGGGCTGGCCCGGTAGTTCGCCGTCGACGCCCACTTCGTTGGGGGCCGGATCCCGACGTCGGTCAGGACCTTGTCGGCGAACGACGAGCAGTCGGACCAGCCGGGCCGGGTGCGGCGCAGCTGCGAGTACCGGTCGGCCATGTACTTGGTGGCGGCGGCGGCGACGGCGCCGCCGGCCGCTGCGGCCGCCCCGCCCGCACCGACCGGCAGGCCGCCCACCGCCGCCCCGGCCGCGGCGCCCGAGAGTTCGACGCCGATGTCCGGGACGGGCGAGGGCCGTCCGGTGGACACGTCGCGCAGGGCGGCGGCGGGGGACAGGTTCTTCAGGCCGGCGTACACGAGCAGGCCGCCCGCAGCCGCGAACGCGACGGCGAGACCGGAGATTCCTCCGTCAGCCACCGACCTTGGCCATGACCTTCGGGAGCACCCAGTAGCCGATGACGACACCGACGACCAGGGTGGACCAGGGCTTCAAGTACTGCATGTCGTTTCCTCCAACGAGACGTTCGGGGTTCGGGCCGGGGCCGGCTGCTGCGGCCGGCCCCGGAGACGCGGGGGTCAGCGGGCGGTGAGGCCGCGGATGTTGCCGCCCGGGGGCCGGACGAAGTTGTAGAGGGAGAGCAGGGTGTGCACGCCGGAACCGCCGATGGTGCCGCGGAAGCCGAGCGTGTCCGCCGCCGACACGGACAGGTACTTGTAGCGGTCCTCGTTGCCGGCCTGCATCGACCCGCCGTCGGTGATCCAGTTCAGCGTGAACACGCCCAGGTCACGGCCGCCGACCGGGTTCACCGCGGGGGTGAGGGTCTTGGTGTAGCCGTAGTCGCGCTCGAGGCGGCGCGCCCAGTACGACTTGACCCGGTCGTAGGGGACGTCGTTGTTGAAGTAGATCTGGACCGGGGACGGCCAGTCGGCGTCGCCCTGGGTGCGGGAGCCGGCCGAGTCCTTCAACACGAAGACCAGGGCGCGGTAGGAGCCTTCCTGCTGGGACAGCTGGAAGTCCTGGGTGCCGGCGGTCGGGGTGTTCGTGCCGCGCCGGGCGTAGAGGACGGCGCCGGTGCCGGGCGGGGTGGTGACGGTGGCGTTGTTCTGGGCGTCCTTGCCGGAGCTCTGCCGGTAGGAGTCCTGGTAGATGGTGATGACCACGGTCGGGGGGGTGGTGACCGGCGGGGTGGAGAACACCACGCTGTTCGACGCCTGGGTGATGTCCAGGGCGAACGCGTTGTTCGAGTTGGTGTTCGGCAGCGGACCGAGGGGCTCGGCGCGGACGAACTGGACCGGAATGTGGAGCGTGAACTGGCCGTTGCCGGTCGTGGAGACCTCGGTGAAGGTTTCGGAGTTACGCGGGTCGTCGGAGAAGGAGAAGCCTCCCCACTTGACGAACATCGCGAACTCCCACGCGTTCATCGGCCCGAGGATCGGCTGGCCGCCGGTGTCCGACAGGGTGATGACCGACAGGTAGCCGAGGATGCCGTCGTTGACGGTCTGCAGGGTGCCCGCTCCGACGCCGCCGGACGCGGTGAGCTGGATCCACAGGTCGGCGAGCCAGCCGTTCGTCTTCGGGTAGAAGGTGGGCAGCGGCACCGCCGACGCGGAGAACGTGTTCGTGTAGGTCTGGGTCCGGGTCTCCAGGTCGAGGGAGCCGGTGAAGAACGGCCGCAGCGCCGGGGGGGCCTTCTTGTCCGTGCCGGCGGCCGGGGGGGCCTGGGTGGCGGTAGGAGACATTCAGGGGGCCTTTCATCGGTTAGGCGGCAGGGGTTATTACCGGCCGCCCCGGGCCGGGGTTATTACCGGCCAGGCGTACCGCAGAGTACCCCCTTTATGCACAGCCAGGAAGCCTGGTCAACCCATGCCGGAAAGGTTTCTGGAATTGGTGAATTCTTGTGCTACCGTCCGGGGTGTGAATGATTTCCCGCAGGAATTGAAGGACGCCGCGTCCCGGATGCGTGACGCTGTGAATCTGCACGTCGTGGCGTTCAACCTCGGTGTGCGGGAACGGACTCTTTGCTGGGTGGCAATCAAACTGGAAGACGGCCGGTCCGACGGGAACCTGTACGAATCCCGGGCCGACGCGGTCCGCCACACGCAGAACCTGTCCCGGGGCTGGTTCTACGTTCTCGTCGGGGTCGAGCAGATGGGCGAGAAGGAATCCCTCATCGTCTTGCAGCAGGCGCGGCAGGCGTTCCAGAAGGGCATCGTGTTCGCCGAGGAGCAAGTCGTCACCACCCAGCTCCCCGAGCTGATGGCCCCGTACATCCCGAACACCCTCGAACGTCTCGGCCTGATCCGGCCGGCAAGGAGCTGATGATGGCCAGCGACCCGAAGGCCCCCCACGGCCGTGACGACCAGGGCATACCGCTCGCCCCGTACGGGCTGAACCTGGACGGCACCCCCCGCAAGTCGAAACGCGGCCGGACCGTCGGCGGCCGGCCGCCCGGCCCCGGCAAGCCGGCGGCGAAGCCGTCCATGTCGAGTACGGCGAGCAGCCTGTCCGATGTGCAGCGCAAGGGGATGCTGCAGGAGCTGGCGATGACGATGCTGGTCTCCCCGCTGGCCACCCTGTCCCGGGTGCCGCTGGTCAAGAAGTACCTGGGGGAGAAGCAGGCGAACGGGCTGGCCGGTGACGCGTTCATCCTGGCCCAGGTCGCGCCCGGCATCGTCGACGGTGTGATCCTGCTGTCCAAGACGAAACCGGGGATGCTCGCCTGGATGGACAAGATGGAGGAGAACGCACCCTACGTCGTCCTCGCCTCCGCGGTGCTGCAGGGCGTCAAGGCGATCGCCGCGAACCACCTCAACCCGTCGCCTCAGCTGGCCGACGCCGGCCGGAACCTGGCGATGATGCACATGGAGGCCATGGCCGCCGCCGTGAACGAGCAGGCCGCCCAGATGCGCGCCCAGGCCGCCGCGTACACCGACGTATACGAGCAGGCCGCGGAGCCGGCGGAGTATGAGGACGAGCCGACGAGCCAGTTCGCCCGGGCCGCGTAGCCGTGGCGCGCAGGCTGACGATCGGCGAGGTCGACATCGTCCGGTTCGACCGGCGGACGTTCTTCGCCGAGGTGTTCGACTACCAGCCCGGCGACCACTGCACGTTCCTCGCGCCGACCGGCGGCGGGAAGACCCAGATCGGGTTCGAGGCCCTGGCCGCCGTCGCGTCGCCGCGGCTGCAGGCGACCGTGTTCGTGATGAAGCCCAAGGACTCGACCGTCACCCGGTTCGCGCAGGTGAACGGGTTCGAGACGATCCGGGACTGGCCGCCGGCGCAGGTCCGCGGCCTGCGGAACAAGGTCCTCGGGAAGCAGCCACCCGGGTGGATCCTGTGGCCGAAGGAGACGGGGAACCTCGAGCACGACGAGTACCGGCAGGCCCAGATCTTCCGGCGGGCGATGCGGATGATGTACCTGTCCGCCCGGAAGAAGCCGAACATCATGTTCGCCGACGAGGGCTACAGCCTGGAGAAGGAACTCGGCCTGGCGGCAGAGATGCGCCGGGCGCACACGAAAGGCCGGTCGCTGGGCAACGGGCTGTGGGAGGCATCCCAGCGGGCCGCGTACATCAGCATGTGGTCGTACCAGGCGCAGCACCTGTTCATCGGGTTCGACCCGGACGAGGCGTCCCAGGACCGGTACAAGGAGATCGGCGCCGGGATCGACCCGGCCAAGGTGAAGGTGATCCTGCAGAATCTGGGCCGGTACGAGTTCCTGTACGTGTCGCGGGAGGAACGCGCCATGTGCATCATCGAGGCCAGCTGAACCCGCTAGCACTGTGCTAGCATCCGGTGAAGGAATCCTTGGAGGAAAGGAAAAGGCATGGTCTACCTGCCCGAGTCCACCACGCAGATCACCACCGACATCTACCTCGAGTTCGAGGACATCGACGGCCAGCCCGGCCTGACGGTCCGGTCGGTGCTGGACCCGAACACGCTGACCCTGACCGTGGAGGTCCTGACCGACACCGGGCAGCGCCTGGCGTCGCGGGTCGTGTTCCAGGGCGCCCCCGCCGCCGGGATCGGGCACGCGCCGGTTCCGGAGCCGGCCGTGAACCGGGTCCGGCCGTACGTGTACGAACGCGGCGACAACGGGCAATACGAGCACCTCCCGATCGGGGCCGGCCCGACCGAGAACGGGGACTCGGACCTGCGGGCGGCCGAGGAATGGGCGGCGACCGTCCAACAGGCCCTCCGGTGAAACTGTTCGGCCGGTCCGTGGTCGCCGGGTTCGGCGGCATGGTCGGGGTCGCCCTGGCCGCGTCGACCGCATCGGTGCTGCTCGGGATACTCGCCCAGCGGAAGGTCAAGCAGCAGCTGATCGGCTGGTCCGAGGCGCTGCGGGAGCAGACCGAACGGCTCCGCGAGGTTTACACCGACACTGATGCCGGGTAGTTTCAGGGGCATGGCAGCGACCCACGGCCGGTAGGTGGGACGACGGAGCAGATAGCGTTCGGGTCCTGAACCTGCTCCACCCGGCCCCGCCCCTCACCGTCCCCCGGCTTGGCAGGCAACCCCCGTTGCCCACATAGTCGGATCCGGACAACCTGGGGCGGGGCCGGTCCCGTTCCTGTAGCTCAGATGGCCTGTGGCAGAGCGCCCGCCGCACAGCGGGAGGTCGCCGGTTCGAATCCGGCCAGGAACGCGCACATCGTTCATACCTTGGAGGAAGAGACGTGAGCAGGGGATTGGCTGTTTTCGTGACGCTCATGGCGTTGCTCGCCGCGATGATCATCGCCGGGACCGCCGGCGGCCTCTACAAGATCTACGAGCGGGCGGACTGCGTGTCCGCCGGCGCCACCATGAACGTCGGGATCCGGTGGTCGCTGATCGGCGGATGCGAGTACCAGAACCCGGTCACCGGAATGTTGGTGCCGCGGTGAACATCAACCCGGACCCGCTGATGCTGCGGCTGGCCAAACGCCGGCTGGAGAAGGGCCTGACGATGTATCAGGTCGCGAACCTGGTCGGGGTCGCGACGAACACGATCGGCAAGTGGGAAGCCGGCCGGACCGACCCGACCTGGGCGCACCTGCAGAAGTGGATGGCCGTCATGGACATGGAGGTGTGGGTCCGTCAGCTCGATCCGGAGCAGGCCGAGGCCGCCCGCCGGGTCAACGGCGGCTGACGATGGTCCGGTCCATGCGCGGTACCGGTGTCAAGGCCCTCGGGGGCCGTCCAACCCTGGTCACGCCGACCCTGCGGGTCGCGTGCCCGGTCTGCGATGCCCGGCCGGGGGTGTGGTGCGTGGTGTGGCGCACGCAGTACGGGGAGCGGCTGTATGTCGATCACCGGCGGGTGAACAACCACAGTGAGCGTGTCGCGGTGGCCCGGGCCGCGGCGGATGGGTAAGCTGGCGGGCGTCTGCATGATTGGATGATCCCGCACAGCGGCAGCCCCTGGGGATGCGATTCACACTCGCCCCGGGGGCTGTCGTCGTTTTTGGGCGTGTCGCCGCTACCGCCGGCGGCCGGGTCGGGGCTATGCTTCGCGAGTCTCTCGGTAGGTATGCAAAAGGGCCGGCCCACCAGCCGACCCCTAAGCCACCCCTCTCGGGAGCTGATTCGACTTCACCGAATTGCTACAACCGAAATGGGTTGAGTCAAATGACGACCCGCACCGAAGGCTACCGGAACCGGCCGGTGACGCAAGCTACAACCGCGCGTGCCGCACGATCTGAAATCCTCGTCGGCGGCCCCGGGGTTGCTGTCGCCCGTGTTCTCGCCCCCTGCGGGGGATGCGGAATTCCCACGAAAATCCGGGTCGGCGGGAAGCCGGGCCACTACAAGTGCCTGACCAGCAACAACACGGTTCAGGAGCCGGGGCCGGAGGAAATGTCGGCGTTCCGGCTGCTGAAGGAATCCATCCTCGCCTCCCGGAAACACCCGATCCTGCGTATCCCGGCCGACCAGCGTGGCGACGCGCCGTGGACGCTGATCACCGAGATGATGCGCGGGGAGCATCGTTACCGGGTCGATGCACCGGACGGGCGGGTGGTGATGACGCTGGACCGCAACGGGTCGTACCCGTCCGCGATGGGGAACGTTCCGGTCGCCGCGAACAAACTCCTGCACACCGGGCCCCTCACGGAGTATTCGACGACGGCGGCCGGGATCTTCCAGATCGAGCGGTTCGGCTGGGCCGACGGGCCGCACCCGCTGGGGGAGATCGCCGACAACCGCGACAAGGCGTGGTGGGTGTCGACCCCCCACCTGCGGCTGGCGCTGCGACTCGTCGAGGACGGCCGGATCCCGCCGGTGCGGATCCTGGACTCGTGGACCGGGGTGTCTGCGTCGAACCTGTTCAAGCAGTACGCCGTCGACGTCCAGAACATCCGTGCCCGGGCGGCTGCCGACCCGGAGGCGTACGGAGACGCGAAACGGCAGACGTCGATCGCGATCCGCTGCCTCTGGCCGAAAGGCGCCCGGTCGCCGTTCTGGCGCCCCGACTGGTCCGTCAGCGTGCGGGCCGAGGCCGCCGTCCGGCACTGGGTCCGCGCCGACCAGGCCCAGCGCGCCGGCGGCCAGCTGCTCAAGCTCGGCTCCGTCGACGAAGTCGCGTTCGCGCTCGAGGAGGGCGCCGACCAGCCGCCCGTCCCGTACCGGGAAGGCCCCGGCTACGGCCTCGTGAAGATCAAGACCATCGTTCCCGCCCAAGCCTGGAACGCCCGTGGCACTCGGTAGGCGGGAGCGGGAGGCCTTGGAGGAGAAGTTCGTCCTCGGGCAGCAGATGGTCAACGAGGTCGCCGTCACGCTCACGCCGGGCACCCTCCAGAACCGGCGTCTCCACGCCCTGCTCGCGTGGCTGAACGACAACCCGCTCGGGCTGACCAGGGACCCCGATGGCGACCGGTAGCGGCCGGACCCTGGGCCGGGCCCTGGTCGACTTGTTCGCTCACGGCGGAAAACCCGGCGGCGCCCGGTCCACGTACGACCGGGTCGGGTGGCAGGCCCAGTTCTCGCAGTTGTCGAAGACGAAAGCCGGCTATGCGGCGATGGAAGCCGCCGGCCTTTCCGCGACGATCCGGACCCAGCGGGCCTGGTTGACCGGGGACGCCACGGCCAGCCCGATCAACCGCGGCCGCATCGCAGAAGCGTACAAATCCATGCAAGGCGGCTTCGACAGCCGTTTGCAGACAGCCGTTCTCAAGATCTCCGGCCGCGTCACCCAGGGCCAAGACTCCCGCGAACGCGGCCGCGGCCGATCCGCCCCGCTGCGCGTCGACGGGAACAACGGCCGCTGGGACCGGATCGAGGCGATCTGGAACGCCGGCGCAGACCCCGACGACATCGAGACTCAGTACATCGAAGACGTCGTCGACCGAGACCTGGGCGAGGGCTCCTACCCGTGGGAGTTCGACGGGAACTGGTATGAGGTGAGCACCTGATCCTTCAGAACTGAATTGTTTCGCGGCCGCGTCGGAAATGCAGCGGTCGTTAGCGCCTGCACACCCGCAATTCGGGAGTGACGGGGGTGATCGAGCGCACCCAGAAATGGATCACGTGCGCCAGAGCCCACAGAAGCGCGTACTCCCAGCGGGAGGCCCCCGGCACCGACCATGCCCGGTCACTGCGTCTGAGGCAGCTGATTTCGTCGTGCCCTGAAACAGGGGCCGTAAACGCGATGGCTGCGGTGGACTGCAGCGGAGAGAGATCAAGGTCGAAACGAGGGTGGTTCTTCGTTTTGCGCCTCCGGAGGTCGAGGGACCCGTCTGCCCGGAGGGCTGAGGGAAATGGTCGCCGTGAGGCGTCAGGTCGGCGGAACGCCGCCGGCTACGGCGGGGGTCCGGCAGTCGGCGGGACGCCGGCAGGATCGACCGAAGGGAGATCATCCGCGGCGGAGCCG
>Ga0070685_10000723_pt1 | contig 17966 bp, 9 predicted proteins | sample KBSS13LmetaG_FD_65651 | JGI IMG/M metagenome (GOLD analysis project Ga0070685, IMG submission 65651) | Switchgrass rhizosphere microbial communities from Kellogg Biological Station, Michigan, USA - KBS S1-3L metaG | ecosystem: Host-associated > Plants > Roots > Rhizosphere ...
CGAGGCTCCCGGTACGGCCCTCCGTCGCCGGGGTCGACGGCGTCGGTGTCGTGTGCCGCGAGGCACCCGGACGTCCGTCGACCAGCGTTGCCGTGCGACGCGCGGAATGCTCAGCCGCGAGGACGCTCGACGGCTCCGGCGCACTCGTGTTGGACGAGGCAGCAGGTGCCCCCGCGCTCGGCTCGACGGACACAGCCTCCGACTCCCCCGCGGCGGCAGCGGTCGGGACGATCTTCGCGCCACGAGCATCTATCGCCGCGCCCGACGGCATCAGCGCCGTGTGCGGCGTCGGATCCGTGATGGCGCGCTGTCCCTCGGCGGATGCTCGCGCCTCTACCCGCTCGACCGGGCTTGGCGTGCCTTCCACGGATGTCGAGATCGCCGAATGTGACTGCGACTGATGCAAAGAATCGCGCGTTGACGGCTTGTAGACGGAGGCCCCGGAGGCCGTCGGCGACCGCATAGAGGGCAGCGCGCCTGCGGTGGTTGGTTCCGCGAAGGCGGCGGCGTGGTCGGCACCCGGGGCGACGGACGGATGACGCAGATCGTGTTCGATGCGTGCTCCGGCCGGAACCGGCGGCTGCCCGGCAACCGAGCCATTCGAGCGAGAGGCGCGAACATCGGCGCCGCCAACTTCCTCCGCTGCACGACGAGACGCATCCGCGGAAGTCGCGACGGGAGCGCCAGGAAGCGCAGCACCCGCTCGTCGATGCGCAGTGGGCTCCGGGTGAGCGTCGGCCCCGGCCCCAGGCGCCGGACGGGCGTGCGTCGGCGCGGCCCGCGTGGGAGCTGGCGACAACAGTGGGTCCTGCCTACCGATGACTTCGTCTGCTGTCCCGACGAAGGATGTGGACGCCAACGACAGGTCCTGCGCACCGACATCGACTGAACCGAGGGTTTTGGCCGGCTTGGCAGCGGCACGCGGCCCAATCCGCGACCCATCCGCCGACGCTACCCCTGCGTCGGTGCGATCCCCCGATGATGCGGCTGGCTCGACGGCATTCGTCCCACCACTGGACGCCGAGGCCGCCTTCGGAGCCCCGATCGTCGGCGGCGACGACGCGCCGCGTGGCGCGACTGGCTCCGCCTCGGACCGGAGTTCCAGGGCGTCGACATCTGCCGCTGCGCCGAACTGCGCTGGGTTCGTGCTGCGTGGCGCGATCACCGGCGAGAGGTCCCTCGACGGCGGATCGAGCGGGGCCGACGACGCCGCGGTCTCGCGCTCGTCGGGAACGGCGGACCGGTCACCGCGACGGGTTGTCGGCGACGAATCGGCTGCAGCTTCGAGCGACGCGATCTGCGTGCGGGGCTGACCTGGGGCGACCGCTTCTGCTGCGGCGCGTTCCGCGGCAAGCGGTTCCGCCGCGCCGCCCTCCGAAGGCTGGCCGACCAGGCCTGGCGCCCCAGGCGAAGCGACGCCGCCGACGAGGATAGCCCCGCCTCCCACGCCGAGAGCCGCCATCTCCAGCGCCGGTCCCACCGTCGCTGTGCCACTACGGTGGTCCGCATAGAGTTGGATGGGCGCGTCGAGCGAGGTCGAATCAACGCGCGATGGCGGTGCGGGCGTGGTCGCAGAGGTCGTCCGCACCACGGCCGCTTCCTGGTTTCCCGTCAACGCGCTGGCTGCTGCGCCGCTTCGATCGGTGGTGGGCGAAATCGATGCTGCAGAGCTGGCCCTAGCCTCGCCTCGGTCCTCGAGCGGATGCTGGCGCTCAGCGACAGCCACCGGTGCGCCACCGCCTGCATGCGCCGAATCCGCAGGACGCGGGGATGCGCCGCGCCCGACACGCGCCGCACTGCCATGATCCGAGACGACGGCCGCAGCTTCGGTCTCATCCTGGATCGATCCGCGTTCGGCGACAGGCGGCGATGGTTGGATCGGTGCGCCGGATGCAGGCAGCGACGCGGAGGATTGCTCCGAGCGGCCGTCAGTCGCCGGGCGATCCGAATCATCTGCTGGCGGAGCCCCGCTGGTAGGAAGGCTGCCAGCCATGTGCGCGGCGCGGGCGGTGCCATCCTCCGAAGGCCCGATTTCCGCCGAACGATCACCGGACGCAACAGGCTGGATGACGTGTGGGGCGACAGTCGCCGGAACCGGAGATGCCGCCGCGACGGCGCCCTTACCGGGTATCGCGCCCGATTCGCCATCCGCTTCGGCGAGGCCGAGTGCTTCCCTCGGCGGGTGCACGTGTGGGGCGACGGAGCCTCCGCTGGCGGCCTGCGCGGCCCCGGCAGCGAACGCGCCGCTTGATGAGGGCAGCCGCGTAGCCGCGGCGTCTGTGTCGGTCGGCGGCGCAGGCGCGACAGCGAGCCCGCCGCGGACGTCTGTGATGACGGTGTGTTCGATCGCCCGTTGCACTGGCCTCGCATCCGGCGTTCCCTGGGCGCGCGTACCCGCGATCGGCGCCTCTCCACCTGCGCGCGGCGAGGGCGTGCCATCGGCAGCCGTAATCGGTTCGTGCGGATGCGCCGCAACGGCCGCAGCCGAGTCGCGCGGCGCTCCATCGACCGCTGTCGGGCGTACCTCCGATGACGACGCAGCCGCGACCGAGCTCGCGGCCGGCCGCCTGACGATATCGCCCGCCGACATTCCCTCGACCACAGGCTGAACGGACGCGGGCGTCGTGGCTTCGCCTGCCGCCGTTCCCACGAATACGGGTTCGCCGGACGAGGGCGTGATGATGGCGCCCCCAGCGTTTACGGGTTCGGGGGACGCGGGCGGGCGGACGGCGCCTTCCGGCGCGCCCTCGACTCCAGACTGGTCGAAAGGCGGTGCCGGCTGTGACGGGATGGCGGCCGGTGGCGCGACGGTCACGGGCGTGGAGTCCGCGACGTTTGGTGGAATTGGAGTAGATGGAGGCGAGAATCGCCCGGAATCATCGGTGGCGGCCAGCTGGGATACGTCGCAGGCCGCACCCGGCATGGGCGCGGCAGCAACGTCCTCGGCGGCGCTCCGCTGGCTGACCGGAGCGCGGGAGGCCTCGGCCGTCGACGGGGCCGCATCGGGCCGAGAATCCGCCACCTTGACCGGCACGGCGTCGGTTGCGTCGGGCGCCGCGGGAGGCCGCGAGTCGTCGGCCGCGGGCGCCGCGATCGCGCTACCGCGGACGATGGCGCCGGGCAGCGGGGCGCGCGGGCCCTTGGACACCGCCGCCGCCTCGGACGGCTGATCGCCGGAGATCGCGGTGGCCGGGCCGGTGGTCTCGACGAGGACGCGCAGGTCCAGGCCAGGCGTGGCATCGTCATCCCCCGCCACAGGCTCTTCGTCGGGGAGCGGCTCGGGCTCGGGGACGGGCTCCACCGGCGGGCCGGAGCCGAGGATCGCCGCGAGCGAGGGCGCAGCGGCGTCGGCGGGCCAGGGGCCGCGCACCAGCGGCGGAAACGCGCCCTCCGCCTCGGCGAAGGAGGTGCTCCCGTCGGGCGGGGGCGCGGCGGCGGCGCGGCCGGGCCAGGAGTCGTCCTCCAGCCCGGCGCGCAGCTCCGCCCCCGGCTGGAAGGGCGAGCGCGTCCGCGGCTCCACGCCGGGCTGCGTTCCCGCCGAGCGGCGGGCAAGCACCTCCAGGTGGTCGCTCACGGCGCCTGCTCCAGGTAGAAGGCCCGCCGCGCCGCGCTCATCCCCAGCACGTCGGCCTCGCGCCAGCCGTAGGCCGCCGCCAGCTGGTGCACCTCGCGCAGCAGCCGGCGCGCCTGCACCGACACCTCGGCCCAGAAGAAGGCCGCCACGTCCAGCAGCGACAGCCACGCGTGCCCGCACCCGGCGCAGCGCAGGTTGAACTCCACCTCCGCCTGCGGGTCGCGCCGCGCCAGCTCCGCCGCCAGCGCCCCCGCCGCCGGCGCCGGCAGCCGCGCGGCCGGCAGCTCGTCGCCCTCGCCGTCGCGCGCGCGCGCCGAGAGCAGCGCGCGCGCCAGCAGCGCCCGGCGCGCGGCGGCGGGGTCGGGGACCCGCGCCACCGCCGCCAGGTCGCGGCTGTCCAGCAGGCGGAAGCGCATCCGCACCCCTTCCGCCACCAGCTCGTGCTCCCGCTCCAGCGGCGCGTGGGGGTCGGCCACCAGGATCTCCCCCACCTCCACGGGGAACTCCAGCGCCAGCGCGCACGCCGGGCAGGGGACGTAGCAGTGCAGCGTGGGCCCCAGCGTGCGCTCGCGGGCCAGCAGCAGCAGCCCGTCGCGCTGGCCCACGCTCAGCGCGGCCAGCTCGTCGCGCGAGCGGGCGGGGAGCGCGGCCCCCAGCAGGAGCAGCGCCCGGTCCACCGGGTGCCGCTCCTGCCCGCGCTCCCACACCGCCACCACGTCCGCCGACGAGAGCCCGCGCATCGGTCAGCCCGCGGGCGGCACGTCGGCGTACATCGCCGGCACCGGCTCGGTGACCGAGGTGTCGCGCTCCCACCCCTCCAGCTGCAGCACCAGCTTCTGGAACACGATCCCGTTGCCGTTGGCGTCCAGGTCGCCCAGCGCCTCGTACTCCGAGGGCCAGCAGCGGTAGAGGTTGTAGGCGATCACCTTCTGCCCCGCCTCGTTGTACAGGGCGATGCTGATGTCCTTGCGGAACACGCTGGTCTGCCCGGCCGGCGTGCTCGAGATCGACATGTTGGTGCCGTTGGTGTTCGTGCCCAGCGACGACTGCTCGTTGTCCCAGTACCACACGCTGTTGGCCCACCACTCGAAGGCCTGGTCGTGGGTCACGCCGCGCTGCAGCGTGACCGGGGCGATCCGCGTGCGCCCCGGGGAGACGCGCGTGGTGATGGGGTCCGCCCCCTCGCGGTGCTCGATCGGCTCGGTGGAGCGCGACAGCCCGCTCACCGAGCTCACCCCCGCCACCGGCTGCCCGTCCCAGCTCACCACGAATTTGAAGTTCTTGTACGGGTCGATGCGGTTGGTGTCTTTCGTGAACTGCGCCATCTGCGCCTCCGTCAGGTGGGGGTTTGCCCAGCGATCTGCTGGATGGAGATGACCACGAACTCGGCCGGGAGGAGCGGGGCGAAGCCCACCGTCACGTTCACGATCCCCTGCGCGATGTCGGTGGGGGTGGTGGTGGTGGAGTCGCACGCCACGAAGTAGGCGGTCGAGGCGGTGGAGCCCGCGAACGCCCCCTGGCGGAAGAGCGTGTTCATGAAGGCCCCCACCGAGAGCCGGATGGCCGACCAGAGCGGGTCGGCGTTGGGCTCGAACACCGCCCACTGCAGCCCGCGCAGCAGGCTGGCCTCGATGAACAGCGCCAGCCGCCGCACCGGGATGTACTTGTAGGGGTTGCTCAGCACGTCGGCGCCCTTCAGCGTGCGCGCCCCCCACACCACGTTCCCGTAGATGGGGAAGGTGCGCAGGCAGTTGATCCCCTGCGGGTTCAGCAGCCCGCTGTCGGTGTCCGAGAGGTTGACCTCCAGCGCCATGGTGCCGCTGATCGCCCCGTCGTTGACCCCCGCCGGCGCCTTCCACACCCCGCGATTGGTGTCGGTGCGGGCCATGATCCCGGCGATGGCCCCCGAGGGCGCGAAGTAGCCGAGCTGGCCGTTCAGCAGCGGGTTCCCCTCCACCAGCAGGGGGAAGTAGACGGCAGCGTACTCGCCCTCCGGCCCGTAGGTGCCCAGGTCGTCGATGGAGATGGACGACGTGAGCCCCGCCTGCGTGTCGAGCGCCCACTTGCTCAGCGGGTCCAGGATCAGCATGGCGTAGTTGCTCTGGCAGAGCAGGGCGGCCGTGTTGTACAGCTCGATCCGCCAGGTGTCGTCGGGGTCCACGCCGGGGATCGCCGGGGGGAGGGTGGTGACCTGGGTGTCGGGGGGGATGCACAGCAGGTCGAACTGGGTCACCAGGTTCAGCGCGTAGATCCCCGTGCTGGTGGACTGGTTCTGCAGGTAGTCCGGGAGCTGCAGCGGCGCGCTGGGCGTGCCCTGGAGCAGCAAGTCTTTCTCGGCGGCGGCGGCGGCGGCGGGAGTGCCCACGCCGAACGTGGCCGCCGCCGGCACCGCGGGAACGCCCGCCACGCCGTAGGCCCCTGCCGCCGGCGGGGGTGGAAGTGTGGGCGTGGTGGGGTAAGTAGAACCCGGGACGTAGCCCGGCCACTGGTACTGGACGAGGATAGAGCTCGAGAGCACCACGTCGATGCGCTGCACCCCGGCATCGGCGCGCAGCGACACCATGTTCCAGGTCTCGCTGAGGGTGCTGCCGGTGGGCGCGGTGAAGCTCACCACCAGATTGAAGAAGTCGTCCACGCCGAAGGGCGGGTTGCCCGGGGCCGGCGTCAGGTTCAGCGAGGCGACCGCGCTGTTGCTGATGCCGGTGGTGTTGACCGTCACCGTCAGGCTGCCGTTGGCCCACTCGCCGGCGTTGGCCGCGTACAGAACGAGCAGGTTCAGCGCTCCGGCGGTGGCATTCACCAGCCCGTTCGACATCGCCTCCGCCGCGGCCTGCACCTGCGCCGCCGTCGAGCTCGAGGTCAGGCCCTGGGTGTACAGGCCGGCGACGGCCTCCGCGGCCGCGTGCGAGGCTGCCTTCTTCACCGCCGTGGCGACGGCGTCCAGATTGGGGGTGCCCCCAAAGGCGCCCGCCCATGCCTGCACCGCCACCTGGTTCGCCGAATCCAGCGCGGTGGCCGCGCCGCCGGAGGAGGGGAGCTGCAGCGCGCTCACCACCGCCAACACCACCGCGTTGGTCCCGGCGGTCGCGGCCGCCTGCGCGCCGCTCATCAGTTTGCCCGACACCGCCACCGCCACCGCCGTGGCCGCCTGGCCCGCCGCGGGGAGCGCCTGGTTGTTCGCCTGTACGGCCGCCGCCTCCGCCATGGCCGCCTGCTGCACCACCAGCCCCGAGGCCGTGTTGTCCGTGACCCCGACCTGCCCCAGCGCGGCCATCCACGCCGCCTGGGCCACGCTGTTCGCCGCCCCGGCCACCGCGAGGAAGTTGGCTGGCACCTGGATCTGGAGCGCGGCCGTGGTGCTCGGGACCGCCGCCGACACCGCGAGCGACAGGGTGGGACTCTCCGTGTCGTAGAGCTGGTTCAGGTACAGTTTGCCGAGCGGACCCGTGATCGCGGCGGTGGGCGGCTCGGGGATCTGGAAGGCGGGGAGCACGAACGCCAGGGTGGCGTTGGCGGCGATGAGCGCCGCGTCGATGTTGACCGTCGAGGCGCCGGCGTCCCAGATGGCGCCCACCACCTCTTCCAGGTAGGGGTCCGGATCGCCCGTGGCAGCGACCGTCGTCAGCCGGTCGAGCCCTTTGTCCACCTCCTTCGCCGCCGCGTTGCCCGCGGTCACCAGGTCGTCGAACGTGGCGGTCGGGTCGGCGGCGTACTTGGCCTGCACTGCGTTGGCCACCAGGTACGCCGCGTCCTGCCCCGCGCCCGAGGGCATCGTGGCGGCCGCGGCCTGGGCGGCCTCCACCGCGCTGGTCACGGAGGGAACGACGTTCCCCGACGCGTCGCTGATGACGGATTCCGTCGGCGGGAAGGTGAGGCCGGGGTACGACGCGGGCGACGTCATGGTGGGCACCACCGCCGCGGCGGCGACGTTCATCTCCGTGGCCACCTGGTCCAGGAAGCCGTTCAGCGTATCGGTCGTGAACTGGAGCACCCCGTTCGACCAGGCGTAGGCCTGGTCCGCCATGTAGTTGGCGGCCAGGGCCTGCTGGGGATTGGGGCCGCCGGTGTACGTGGCCGCCACTCCCTGTGCCGCCGTGGTCACGTCCGGGCTGGTCGTCTGGTTCTCGATCGCGGTGATCACCGCCTCTGCGGCCGTCGCCGCCAGGGACTGCTGGGCCGTCTGCGGAAATTCCAGCCAGTACGGGCCGTAGATGCGCACGATGATCGCCTGCGCTCCCCCGTTCTGGAAGAAGTCGCGCACGGCGAACCCCAGCGGGTAGTTGTTCATCAGCCCGCCGAAGTAGCGCTGGAAGTCGCCGAAGCTGAAGATGGTCGTCGGCACGTTCACGGGCCCCCAGTAGGTGCGCCCCACGAACGCCGTGATCGACGTGGCCACCCCGGTGATGGTCGGCGTGGCGGTGTTGATCTCCTGTACGTACACGCCGGGGTATGAGACTGAGACTGGCATGAAGGGCTCCCTCCTGGGGATGGGCCGGGCGCGGCCGGGGCCGGGCGCGGTACGCGTGGGAAGACGGCGCGGCCGTGCCGCGCAGGGGGGCGGATGGAGCCCCGCGAGGCCATGTCCGCGGAACGGCGTCTGTGTGGAGAGGGGCGAAGGCCCGGGGTGAAGGGAGGAGTGGGTATCGAAAAGTGAGGCGGTGAACGGACCGCTAGTTTGCCCTCCCACGCGGCAAGACCAGTGCCCAGAATCAGATGTTTCCGCCAGAAACATGCAGCGCGGACCAGGCGAACGGGTTATGGGAAATCATCCACCTTCGATCGATGGGAGCTGCTCCCTCAATCTGTACCAGCTGCACCCCTAACTGTCCCCTCCATGTCTCAAAAGGTACTAATAGTGCATCGAGTCGACCACCCAGTCCCGCCGGCCACGTGGAGGTACCATCTTAAAAAGATAGCCAAAAATCTGATTTAATCTTATTTTCTTGAGTTTGACGCCCTCAGCGGCGGCAACTCGTTGCCAGTAAATCAAATGTCTGATAAAGTACCCAAAGTGAACAATCAACGGTTTCCACGCACCGTCCCGCCGGCAACTCGTTCGAGCCCTCACCGCCTTTGACGAAGACACGCTGCTCGACGCGTTACTCCGCTTCATCGCCGCCAAAAGTGGCAATCTGCGCCGTCGAGGGGTGATCCTCCGGGCCACGGCGCGTTTCGTTGTGACGTCCTCAATCTCGCTGTCCCCAGCGGCCGAACCTCAATCCCGATGGACCCATCCGGCACCCCCGGAAGACCCGGCCGAGGGCCTCCTGGCTCGCCACTCAGAGGCTCACCGGTGGTTTCGCGGAGCGACCGTCATGGTCTGCAAATGCGAGACGCCGCCAACTCTCCCGATTGGCGGCGTCTTCATGGCGCCGACGTGCGCCGTGCCTCGATCGCGGGTCAACGGGCTGGTCGGCATGGCCTCAGGGTGATATCTTTATCCGCCCATTATTTGCGCCCCCCTCCCCTGCGCCGCAGGGGGATTCGGTCCCGGAAATCCACTCTCCCGGAGCAGAAAGATGAAGAAGCTGAAGCTGAACGTGGATGCGGTGGTGGTTGAGTCGTTCCCCACGGCGGGCAATGCGAGCACCGGCACCGGCACGGTGTGGGGGAACAACCTGTCGAACGAGCGCTGCAACTCGCAGTGGTCGTGCCTCCCGGATACCTGCATCGGGGTGAGTTGCGGGGAATCGAACTGCTGTGGCGATACCATCGGAATGGGTTACACCTGCCCGCAGACCTGCGACTACGGCTGCGTCTGAGGTATTCGACGGGGAGAGACGCGACGCCAACGAGGGCTACATCTCATACGGATCGCACGTCTCCGCATCTCGTCCGCCGCTCAATCCCCCCTCCGGGGATCAGCCCAATCGAGCGCGATTACCACGGCGCCAACTGCGGTCACCCTCCACACGGTTAGGCCGCGACCTCGTTCAGAAACAGTCGACCGGAGCGCGAACCGAGATTTTTTCAGCTTGGGAACGGATCGCTGAACTTCTCGGCCGTCAGGAAGGCCGGGTCTGTCAGGGTGCCGAGAAACGCCACCAACGCGTCGCGCTCCTCCTCGGTCAGGTTCAGCCGCCGGACCCGGCCGTTCGGTCCGCGCATCAGCGGGTCCAGGTCCGGAGTGTCCTGCACGCCCGCGTTGTAGAAGTTGATCACGTTCCACAGGGCGGCGAAGCGTCCGTCGTGCATGTAGGGCGCTCGGACCGCGACGTTGCGCAGCGAGGGGACCTTCATTCGCCCGGCCCCGGCACCCTGATCCCGAATGGCCCCGGGCAGGCCGTTGTTGCGCGCCTGGTCGCCGACCTGAGCGTGGGTAATGTGACACTCCCCGCATCTCGACGATTCGAACAGCTGCTGCCCGCGCAGCTCGGTGGCTGTGAACACCGCCGCGAAGTTTGGCACTGGACCGCCCGCGAACGCCTGGTCGAAGCGCGACTCGGTGGAGCTCATCGAGCGGACGAACTGCGCCAGCGCCCGGGACATGCGGTCGCTGGTGACCTCGGGCGTGCCGAACGCAGCCTGGAACAAGGCCGGGTAGTACGGAGTGAGACCCACCTTGAGCACCGCGTCGTCCAGCGTCATCCCCATCTCCGCCGAGTCCTGGATCGGCTGCAGCACTTGTTCTTCCAGGGTGGCGGCGCGCTCGTCCCAGAAGAAACGCCCGTTGTGATAGAAGCGGGCGTTCACGAGCGACATGCCTCGCCGGCCGGTGAGCTCGCCGGCGAAGCCGCGACTGAAGCGGAGGGAATCGGCGAAGGCGCGCGACTGCTGATGGCACGACCCGCACGACACCCGGTCGTTGGCGGAGAGTCGCCGGTCGTAGAAGAGGACGCGCCCCAGGGTGGCGCCGGCATCGGTGGTCGGGTTGCCTGGCGGGGTGTTGTCGGTCGAGAAGACGCTCCCGCCCGGGCCGTCGGCCAGGAAATGCTGCGGAAGCGGCACCCGCGCGTCGGAGTACGCGTGCGGCGCGAACGGGAGCCTCGGCGAGCCCAGGTCCGCGGAGAAAGCCACCACCGCGAAGCTCTGCGTGGCGGTGGCGCCGAGTTCATCGCGGGCGGTGAGGGTCACCGTGATGGTGCCGGCCGCCTCCGGCCGACCGGTGATCCGCCCCGCGGAGGCCGTCAGCCCGTTCGCCGACGGTGCGAACGACACGGCGTAGCTCAGCGATCCATTCCCGCCGCTGAACGCCGCGCCTCCGCGGGCGGCGTCGTAGTCGAAGGGCGTCCCGACCACCGCGGCCTGGGGCGCGTTCTGGGTCTGCACGGCGAGGGGGGCGGCTTCCACCACCGCGGTGGTCGGGCCGGCGCCACCATCGCAGGCGGCGAGGGCGATGAGCCCCAAGAGCGCGGGACGCTTGAGCATGGAGCGGTTCCGGTCGGCGGGTGGGTCGCAATGGCCTTCCCACGGACGACACGCTGAGGATTGTTTACGACAGGGGCGGAGAGCCTTACGCCCTTGGGCGCCGCGTGAACCCGGTGCGTAGGCTCAGCCCCGTCGCGTCGCTCAGAGGCGCGCGTGGCGGGCGAGAGTCCTGGGCCCCTGAGTTCCTCCTGGACCGGGTGAGGGGCGGAGAACAGTCGGGTTGGTCGACGGAGGAGCATGGCGACTCGATTGGCATCGCCCGAGGTGCCCACACCCTCCGCGTCGGCGCATGAACGCCAACGCCTGATGTGTAGGCGAGATTCGGCGGGCCGTCAAGAAGCTTCCAGGTGAGCGCCTTTAGGCCGCAGAGTCGCCAGGATACTCTACCGGCAGATGCCCTGCAGAATCACCGCGGCCACCGTACCGGCTTCTGGCGATTCCCACGGCTGGTCGGGAAGGTCCTGCGCATCGACCAGAGCGCCCTCGTCGTCGCGAAACTCCACTCGTCGCGTGGTCGAAAGCGTCCGGGGACTGGTTCATTCCGAACACGAGCTTCGCCATCCCACTCTTCCGGGTCTTGGCGGTTGCGCAGTTGGCCGCCGTTGCTGCCGCTCAGCACGTGCTCTGAAAACGGAGGAAGAGAACTCAGGCACGAGGGCCACTGGGTCGACATTCGGAGATTTCCGCCGCGCGCCCGAGGCTCTCGTGCATGAGCGCGTGCAAAACGTACGCTCGCAATTCATCCCCGTCATACCCGTACCGGATGGAAGCATCGAGCATCAGCGCCTCTATCGCACGGAACTCGTCGGTTGAAGCTCGGACATTTTCGCTCCATGAGCTCGTCTGAATGGCATCGCCTTCGAGATGCGTGAAATCTTCTTGAAAGCGCTCAACAGAGCTCCTCTCCTTCGGTTTGCGAGATAAGAAACGTCCGTCGACACCACGCCCAAGCAGATACAGGTCTTGGTCTACGTCAGGACACATCCGGAAGACTTGCTGCACGAAAGCGGCCTCTCGCAGGTCGGAAATTGCTGTCTCCGTTTCGCCCTCCATCAGACGTCGCGCCAATAGCTCGATGATCATAGCCGCCTGTGTCGGCGTAAGCTCATTTAGCGAGTCAACCGCAGCCCGAAACACTGCGTCATCACGGCTCAGCTTCGACTTGATATACGCGGCCAACTGGTGTTCTTGCAGGTGCAGGAATGTGTATGCCAGTTCGGGGCCGATTGCCGTCACACCCTTTTGAACGACGAGTTCGGCGTATGCATCGTTAAGATGTGACTTGTGCTCCGCCAGGTCAGTGCAGAAAAGTACATAGTAGTCTGCGAGATCCCTCGCGGACGCTTCCCAGCACTGGGCCTTGAGCTTGGTAAGCCATCCTTGCTGCCCAATTTCTGGATACGACTTTACCTGCAGGCCTATGAAGCTGAACGTGTCACTATCCGCATCTTCCTTTTGAGCGTACCTCAGCATCACGTCCACACCGCGGTCTCGCAGCCCTTGAATATCGTGAACTGTGCGATGGTAACGATCAAACAGGTTCAAGATCGACTCAATTTTGGATTCCACCTGCGGACAAAGATCCGGGTTATGCCGTTGCTTCTTGAACCACGCCGTTTCCGCGATCGTGCTACGCCTGTAATGCAGAAGATCGAAGATTATTCTCTTCAGATAGTCCGTGACCGAATCAGCCATTGGTCTTCTCCGGAACTACTTTTGAACAGTCAAGTGAAGGAGCAGGAAGAGGACCCGTAGCCGTGATTGCGGACGCCGCCGCTCTCCCCGAGCGGCGGCGTCCGTATGCCATTGTGCGGCGATAATAAACTCGGCTTCCAAGCGATTAGGAAATACAAGGGATTTCGAGAACCCGCGAAAATATAACTTGGCTACTGGGTCGCTACTCAGAGAGTTCCAGTGACCCAGACGCAAAATAATAAACTCGGCTACAGGCCCTTAAAGCGTTACATAAACTAATCTTCCTGCTTCGGGAAGCTGCCCGTGGTCCTCAGTTGGCGCACTACCTCGCCAGCGGATCCGGCCGGAGCTGGAACCAGACCGCCTTGCTGGTGGCCCGTTGCTGGCTCTGGCCGGCGCCGCGCGGGGCGGGGCGGGGCGGGACCATCCGTAAAACGGCCGAAACCCTGGCACCCGGGAACGTATGCTTTAACCTTGGCCGAGGAGTACGAGCTCGCGCACCTCTCCCGTCGCTGTCGCGTCCCGCGGCGGCGGCGGCCCGCCGGGGACCGGACCATGAGCACCGACCCCGAGCCCATCGCCTTCGTCGAGCGCCTCCTCGATCTTCCCGCCGCCACGGCGCTCGCCGACCTGCAGCGGCGCGTGGGCGAGTTGGACGACCCCGGCTTCGACGCCCTCGCCGGCCTCCTGGCGCGGCGCGCAGGCGCCGAGTCGCAGCGCGTGGAGCGGCTGCGGGCGCAGCCGGGGCCGGAGCTGGAGGCCGCCCGCGCCCGCCTCGACGTGCTCATCTCCCTGATGTCGAACGCGGCCAGCTTCCGCGACCAGCACCGGATCGCCGCCTGGGCCGCGCAGGTGCAGCCCCTGCTCGACTCGCCGCCCGCCGGGCTGCCGGAGGGAGCGGATGCCGGGCTAGCGCAGCTCCTGGAGCTGGCCCGCACCGCAACCGGCACCGACTTCCCGCGGATGCTCCTCCACGCGACTCCCGAGGAGCGGCTGCAGATGCTCCCGATGCTGCAGGCGCTCGGCGCGGGCGAGGTGGGCGCGGGCTCCTCCGGCTCCATCGACCTGTACTTCCGCCCGGGGACGGAGAAGTACACCCTGCGCTGGCCCCTGTCCCCCGACCTCCCCCTCCCGCTGGCGTTCGAGGAGCTGGACCGCCGGACGCAGTTCCACGTCCTGTTCGGAGAGTTCTCCCGCCGCGAGATGGAAGGAGGCATGCTGCGGAACGAGGGGCGGCTGGACGAGGCGGAGGAGGTCGCGCGCGAGTGTCTGGAGCGCGCGGCCCAGCTCGACGTTCCGCACCTGCGCGCGAAGGCGCACCAGCTGGGAGCCGACATCGCGCAGAAGCGCGGCGACCGCGCGGCGGAAGGCCGCTGCCTGCGCGCCGCGCTGGCCGAGACCGACCTGGCGTCCGCGGACGCCCGCGAGCTGCGCCGCAGCGTGGCCATGATCGACTTCGAGGAGGGGCGCCTACCCGAGGCCGCGGCGGCGCTCTCCGCGCTCATCGCCGAGTACGGCGAGCCGGCCGACAACCTGGAGAAGCGCCGCCTCTGCTCCTGCCTGACGGACCGGGCCACGGTGTACCGGTTTGCCCACCGCTGGCGGGAGGCGGTGCAGGACCTGGCGAGGGCGGAGGAGATCGCCGGCTCGCTGAAGCTCCTCGGCCGGCAGGCGACGCTGGAGACGGCGCTCTTCCTGCGCGGCAAGCTGCACTCCGACCGCCACAGCCCGCTCTTCGATCCCCGTGAGGTGGAGCGTTACCTCGACCGGATGCGCGAGCTCGGCTCCACGTCGTTCGGCGTCGACCTGCTGGAGGCCGACCTGGCCACGCAGCGCCGCGACTGGAAGCGGGCGGCGCGCCTGCACGAGGGCGTCGTCGCGACGACGGAGGAGCAGGGGTTCCTGCGCGGCGCGGCGGGCGCACGGCTGCGGGCCGCGGAGGCGCACCTGCAGGCCGGAGCGGACGGCGAAGCGGCGCGGGCGCTGGCCCCCGCGCTGGACTTCCTCGGAGCCTCCGGCCCGCCCGACCTGCTGGCCTCCGCGCGCATGGTCGCCGCGCGGGTGGCGGCGGCGCAGGGAAGGGTGGAGGACGGGTGGCAGCTCGCGCTCCAGTCGCTCAACGGCGTGGAGGAGGGGATCCGGCACTTCCGCTCGCCGATCGACCAGCAGCGCTTCATGGTGGACAAGCTGGAGTCCTACCAGCACGCCTTCGCCATCGGCCTGGCGGCGGGGGGCGAGGCGGGGTGCTGGCGCGCGTGGGCGGTCGCGGAGCGCGCCAAGGGCTTCTATCTCTGCCAGCTCGTCGCCAACGCGAACGTGGGACTGTTCGAGGGGGTCGATCCCGCCCGCCTGGCCGAGCTGCGCGGCCTGGAAGACGAGCTCGACGCCGCGGAGGGCATGCACGGGCGCCTCCCCCAGTTCGACGACGCGGCGCGCGCGGCGTGCGAGGCGCAGATCGAGTCGCTCTCGGCCGCCCGGCACCGGCTGCTCGCCGCCATCATGCAGGACAACCCGCGCTGGGGAGCGGTCCGCGTCCCCGCGCCGCTGGACCTGGAGGCGGAGCTGCGCCGGCTGGACCCCCGCTGGACCCCGCTCGGCTACTACTGGCAGCCGCGCGGCGACGGCTCCGTGCTGCACCTCTTCCACGCCGACGCCGCCCGCGGGCCCCGCCACCGCACCGTCGAGTGGAGCGCCGCGGAGCTGCGGGAGCTGGAAGAGGCGGAGAAGCTGCTGTCGGGCAGCCTCGACCCGGGCGCCGAGCTCCTCTCCCCGGCGCTCACGGCCAAGATCCTTCCCCCCGGGCTGCTGGACGAGCTCCCGGCGGGGAGCCGGCTGCTGGTCAGCCCGCACGGCGCCCTGCAGGCCATCCCGCTGCACGCCCTCCGACTGCCCGGCGGCGGGTGCCTGATCGAGCGCGCCCCGGTGCAGTACCTCCCCACCTTCGCCCTCCTCCCCTGGAGCGCCCCGCCGCGCGAGAGCGACGGGCGCGTTCTCCTCGTGGGGTGCGAGCAGGACGACTTCGGCGGGGCCCGGCTCATCGACGTGCCGGACGAGATCGGCGCCCTCCGCGCCCTGTGGAGCGCCGCCCGCCCGGGCCGGGTGGTGGACCGCCTGGTGCCGCGGACCGGCACGCTCGAGGCGGAGGGGCTGCCCCCGGAGCGGTGGGGCGGCTTCGACGTCCTCCACTTCGCCTGCCACGGGGTCTTTCCCGCGGAGCGCCCGCTCGACGCCGCGCTGCGCCTGGGCCGCGAGGCGGTGCGGGTCAGCGAGTTGTTCGCCACCCGTCTCGACGCCCGGGTGGTGATCCTGAGCGCGTGCAGCCTGGCCGCGCGCAGCCGCGGCGACGGCGAGGTGCGCTTCGCGGGCGACGCCTGGCTCGGCATCTACCTCCCGCTATTCTACGCCGGGGCGCGCACCCTCCTGGTCAGCCTCTGGGAGGCGAACTCGCTGATGGCGCAGGAGTTCATGGCGTCGTTCCACGGCGGGCTGGCGCCCGCCGGCGCCGACCCGGCCGACGCGTTCCGGGAGGCGCTGCTCCCCCTGGCCTCGCTCCCGCCCTCGTTCTGGGCCAACTGGTATCCCGTCTGGCTTCCCGACTCACCCTCCACCCAGGAGCACGCACATGGACTCGCTCAGCATCGACCTCGGTAGGGACGTGCCGCCGGAGGTGGTGAAGGCCCTCCGCGAAGAGATCGCGGAGATCGAGGCGGTGGAGCGGGCGATCCCCAACACCACCCGGAGCGCCGACCCGCAGGCGCTGATGCTGTGGGTGCAGGTGGCAACCGGGGCGGTGACCGCGCTGGCCGGCGCCGTCCCCGTGGTCCGCGCACTCATCGAGGCGGTGCGGCGCAAGGGGATCCGCGGGGCCAAAATCCGCCTCCCGAACGGCGCTGAGGTCGCGGTGGACGAGGCCGATCCCCAACAGCTCGAGCGCCTGCTCGCGCAGGCCGGGGGCTACGCCGCTCCCCCGCCGGCTTCGCCCTGACCCCGGCGCGCTCGGGGCAGGTGAAGAAGCGCCGCAGCGGGTTCGCCCGCTGCGGCGCTTCTTCCTGGCTGCGCACACCGACGGAGTGAGGGGCGAGCGGATGCTCGCCTCCCTCGGCACTTCGCACTACCAGCAGGCGATGGATGCCACGGCTGCCGCCGTCGCACATTGCGGAAAACGCGGCTTGTGCACGCGCTGGAGGTACGAACGGCTCGTAGTACGGGAACAGAGTGTGTCTTCGGATCAGGTCGGCAGCAGTATAGGGCTCGCCAGGCGGAAGCCGGTCCACGAACGGCTGGAGGTGCGCTGGGAGATCAACGACTGTCGTGACGCCGGCCAAGCCGAACAATGCCTCACGGACCGCCGAGGTCGAGCGGAACTGCATCTGGTCCTGGAACCGAGCCGCGGCACTGTAGAACAGCTCGTCCGGTAGCAGGCGTGGGAAAAGACCGGCCACTCCAGTCGCTCCCTCTTCGGCCCACTCCTCAAGGCTGAAACACAAACGCGAGGAGGAGCCGACGGTGGCAGCACGGAGCATGCCGAACAAGCTGCAACCGAAAAGGCGCCGCCCCTTTTGTCCTGGGGCGGCGCCTGCGTCAGTAGCCGAGTTTATTTCCTGGTAGCCGACTTTATTTTCCAGTAGCCGAGTTTATTTCCCGGTAGCCGACTTTATTATCTCCGAACAGCCATCGCGAGATCAATCCCCTGCTACTCCACCGTCACGCTCTTCGCGAGGTTGCGCGGCTGGTCGACGTTGCTGCCGCGCAGCACGGCGATGTGGTACGCCAGCAGCTGCAGCGGCACGCTCGCCAGGATCGGCGTGAGCGCGTCGTGCGTGCGGGGGATGCGGATCACGTGGTCGATCACCTGCTCCAGCTCGGTGTCGTCCTCGCTGACCACGCCGATGATGCACCCGCCGCGCGCCTTCACCTCGTCGATGTTGCTGCGCACCTTGTCGTAGACCGCGTCCCGCGGCGCGATCACCACCACCGGCATGTTCTCGTCGATCAGCGCGATGGGGCCGTGCTTCATCTCCGCCGCGGGATAGCCCTCGGCGTGGATGTAGCTGATCTCCTTCAGCTTCAGCGCCCCCTCCAGCGCCGCCGGGAAGTTGTAGCCGCGGCCGAGGTAGAGGAAGTTCCTCGAGTCCTTGTACTGCTCCGCCAGCTTCTTGATCTCCTCCTCGGTCTCCAGCAGCCGCGCCACCTGCTCGGGGAGCTGCTGCAGCGCGCGCACGATCTCGCGCCCGCGGCTGGCCGTGAGCGTGCCGCGCAGCCGCCCCAGGTGGATGGTCATCATCGCCAGCACCACCACCTGGCTGGTGAAGGCCTTGGTGCTCGCCAC
>Ga0070685_10000726_pt1 | contig 17949 bp, 17 predicted proteins | sample KBSS13LmetaG_FD_65651 | JGI IMG/M metagenome (GOLD analysis project Ga0070685, IMG submission 65651) | Switchgrass rhizosphere microbial communities from Kellogg Biological Station, Michigan, USA - KBS S1-3L metaG | ecosystem: Host-associated > Plants > Roots > Rhizosphere ...
CGCAGCATCACGTTGCGGCTCTGGAAGTCGCGGTAGACGAAGTGCCGCGTGTCGGCGCCCAGCAGGAAGGTGGCGAAGCGGCGGAAGTCCTTCTCCAGCCGCGCCTCGTTGAACGGAACGTGCGCCAGCTTGAGGAAGTGGTACTTGAAGTAGTTCAGGTCCCAGAGGATCGACTGCCGGTCGAAGGCGGCGCGCGGGTACGCCACCGAGTAGTCCACCACCTTCCCCCCCTGCACCTGGAAGCGCGGGAGCAGCTCCAGGATGCGGCGGTACACCGGCACCATCGTCCCGGGGAAGCCGGCCTCGGGCTCTTCCTTGCGGGCGAGCGAGAGCGCGTCGAAGAGGGTGGTCTCGCCCAAGTCCTCCTCCAGGTACGCGCCGGCCTTCTCGTCGACCCCGTACACCTCGGGGACGGGGAGATCGATGGAGCGGAAGGCGGCGGTGTACGAGAGGAAGGCGCGGTTCTCCTCGCGGTCGGGGCCCTCCACGCCGATCGCGGTCTCGTAGGCGTCGCCCACCAGGCGGTACATCTGCCGCTGAGAGCCGTCGCCCTCCAGCGGGAGCACCGACACGGGGTTCTTCCCGAACTTCTGCTTGAACAGCCGCCGGAAGATCTGCTGCACGCCTGGCGCCCTGCCGCGAGTGCACGGAAACGGAAACGGGAAACCAACCTAGCACGCAACGGCGGTGCCGTCAGCAACGGCGGGCAGACGGGTGCGGCGGAGGCGCTCCGCGCCGGGGCGGGCGGGGGTCCCGAACGCGCCGCCGGCCGTACGCTCATGGCGCACCGGCCGCCCCTTGTGAGCGGCGGCGGCGGAAACTTTGTATCAATCTCCGACAGGTTCTTGCATGCGACAGGAGCGTCCGCTACTCTGTAAAGTGTAAGCCGAATCCAAGTAAACACAGTGCACAAGCGGCCTTCTTGAGCCGCTCCGGGTCCACCGCCGCGCGGGGGCTCCGTGGCTGAGCGCGCGCCGGAGCCGTCCATGGACCGCATCCGCGAGCACGCCCGGCGGGCGGTGGCTCGCACCTCGCTGCGCAAGGTGGCGAAGGCCGCCGGCGTCAAGGTCGGGGCCACCAAGAAGTTCGTCGACGGCTCGGTGCCGTACGAGCGCAACGCGCGGCTCTGGAAGAAGTGGTACGCGCGCGAGTTGCGCGACGGCGTCGCGGGCGCGCCCGACACCGCCCTCGCCACCGACGACGCGACGGTGATCCTGGACCTGCTCCTCTGGTCGGTCCCCGAGGAGCAGCGCGAGGCCGCCCGGCAGGAGACGCTGCTCTCCATGCGGCTGATCCACACCCGCCGCTCCCTCACGCCGCCCGCCTGGGTGCTGGAGCTCTCCGGCGGCGGCGCGGCGCAGTCCGGGGAGTAACGGCTCACACGGAGACGCGGAGGCGCGGAGAGGCTCGGTCCTCTCCGCGCCTCCGCATCCGTGCGTGAAGCGTGGTTTGCGAAGTCAGGGGATTAGCCGGTGATTACGGGGGGATTCTCCCCGCTTCCCACGCTCGCGGCGGACGCGTAGCTTCTTCGCATGGTCCGCATCCGCCCCGCCCTCCGCGTGCTCGTCAACCTCCTGCTGCTGGTCTCCACGACCGGCGGCGGGTGGATGGCCACGTGCGTGCGTCCCGGCGAGGCCACCGCGCACCCATCTCCCGCCGCGCAGCACCACGCGATGCACGGCGGGATGCACCATCACGGGGCGCCGCACCGCCTTCCCGCTCCCGCGCAGCGGCCGGAGCAGCCGGAGTGCCCGGTGTTGGCGATGACCGGCGGCGGCTGCACCCTGGCCGCCGACGCGGCCACGCTCGACCTCTCCCACCCCCGCGCGCGCACCGCGGTGGGCGCGTATCCACCCGCGGCCGGCGTGCACGACCGGCTCCTCGCCGACGCGCTCTTCCATCCTCCGCGGGCCTGACTCCCTTTCGACATCAGGACGATTCGAGGCTCCGCCGGCAATCCTGCGCGGCGGGCCCATCAACCGCTTTGGAGTGGAGATTCCCGACGATGAGAAGAATGCTTTGCGCCCTGGCGCTGCTGCTGGGGCTCGGGATGGCGTTCGCGCCGGCACGCGCGCAGCACGAGCAGCACGCTCCGCAGGGCCAGCACGACCACGCCGCGATGATGGCGGAGCACCACCGCGCCCTGGGGCTCACGCCCGAGCAGACGCAGCGGATGGAGGCGATCCACACGCGGCTCGCGGCGAGCATGCGCGCGCACTGCGAGCGGGTGCGCGCCGCGGGCGGCCCGAACGCGCAGACCCACGCCGCCCTGCACGGCGAGATGCAGACGGCGATGGAGACCGCGCACCGGGAGATGATGGCGGTGCTCACCGATGCCCAGCGGGCGAAGGCGGACAGCCTCCACGCCTCCCATCACGGCCCGGGCGGCCATGACATGCACGCCGAGCACGGCCAGCACGGCGCGCAGCACGCCGACATGGCGAAGATGCACGAGGAGATGTGCCCGCATAGCTGATCGCTGAAGGATCTCACACAGAGGCGCAGAGACACGGAGAGAGGTTCGGCAGTTCTCTCCGTGTCTCTGCGTCTCCGCGTGAGATCAGGTCGTTTCTACTCGGCGTCGATCAGGGTGCGCGCGCGAGCGGCGATGTGCTCCATCTGCTCCTCGCGCTCCCGCGCCCAACCGGGGAGGCGGAGGGCGTTGGCGCCCGTGGCGGCCGCCCCCAGCGCAGCGATGACCGCGAAGAGAATGGCGTCCCCCGCCTCGCCGGTGGCGAAGAGGAACACGGCCATCACCAGGCCCACCAGCAACGCGGCGATCCCCAGCCCGCCGAGCGCGACGGCGTTGCCCTTGGTGGTGCCGAGCCGGAGGCGGTGTCCGGCGTCGGCCGGCTCGACGTACGCGTGCAGGTTCCCGTTGGTCCAGGCGCGCACGCCGCCGCTGGAGCGGTCCTTCCCGTGCGCGCCGAAGGTCGCGCGCAGCTCCGCGAGCAGCTGCTCCCACTCGCGATCCGTGGGCACGCGCGGCAGGCTCACCGTCCGGCCGACGGAGACCGGCATCCCCAGGTAGGTGCGGCGGGGAGCGGCGCCGCCGCGCAGGTCGAGGGCGGCCGCAGCGTGGGCGATGCGCTCCGGCGCGATCCCCACTTCGCCGCCGATCGCCTGCAGCTCCGCCAGCGACAGCCCCTCCGCGGTGGCCAGGGCGCGGCTCCTGGAGCCGCCGGGGCTCGCGGCGGCCTCGAAGATCGCGGCGACCTCGTCGTCACCGTACCGGCGCTCGTCCGTCATCGCACACTCCCAGGATAGGTCAGGTCCAGTACGATTGTAGCGCGGATTCCGATTCACCAAAAGATCGTCTCACGCGGTGGCGCAGAGGCACGGCGAGAACCTCCCCGTGCCTGTGCGTCTCTGCGTGAGACCATTTGACTCAGTCGTCGCCCGGGGCCTCGCGCGCGAGGCCGAGCTGGCGCAGCTTCTTCTGCAGGCTCTGGCGGTGCATGTCGAGGGCGCGGGCGGTGGCGGAGACGTTGCCGCCGTGGCGCTCCAGCGCCGCCTGCAGGTACGCGCGGTCGAAGGCGTCCAGCGCCCGCTCGCGCGCCTCCGCGAAGGGAAGGTCGGCCAGCGCGGCGTCCACGGGACCCAGGGGTGCCGCGCTCGCCGTCACCTGCGCGGGCAGATCGGCCGCCTCGATCTCCTCCCCCTCCGCCATCACCACCGCCCGTTCCAGCGCGTTGCGCAGCTCGCGCACGTTCCCCGGCCAGTCGTACGCCAGCAGCGCCCGCCGCGCCCCCGCCGAGAGCCCGCGCACCGGACGGCCGTGGCGCGCGGCCATCTCCGCCAGGAAGTGCAGGGCGATGGAGGGCACGTCCTCGCGCCGGTCGCGCAGCGGGGGGAGGTGGAGGGTGATCACCTGCAGGCGGTAGAGCAGGTCCTGCCGGAAGGCGCCCTCGGCCGCGAGCCGGTCGAGCGGGCGGTGGGTGGCGGCCAGGACGCGGACGTCGACCGGGGTCGGCCGGGTGGCGCCGACGCGGGTCACCTGCCGCTCCTCCAGCGCGCGCAGGAGCTTGGCCTGGGCGGGGAGCGCCAGGTCGCCGATCTCGTCCAGGAAGAGGGTGCCGCCGTCCGCCGCCTCGAACAGCCCCTCGCGGTCGCGGTCGGCGCCGGTGAACGCGCCCTTGAGGTGGCCGAAGAGCTCGCTCTCCACCAGCTCGCCGGGGAGCGCGGAGCAGTTGAGCGCCACGAACGGGCCGCCGCGGCGGCGGCTCTCGGCGTGGAGGGCGCGGGCGACGACCTCCTTTCCCGTGCCGCTCTCGCCGGTGATGAGCACGGTGGCGTCGGTGGGCGCGGCGCGGCGCACCACGCGGGCCACGTCGCGGATGGCCGCGCTCTCGCCGATCAGCCCGTGCAGCTCGCCGGCGAGCTCCTGGCGCAGCCGCGCGTTCTCGGCGCGCAGCGCCAGCACCTCGCGCGCGCGGCGGGCGAGCGCGCGGATCTCCTCGTTGTCGAAGGGCTTGGGAACGTAGTCGTACGCGCCGTGCTTGAGCGCGCGCACGGCGGTGCGCTCATCGCCGTGCGCCGTCATCAGCACGAAGAGCGATCCCGGGTGGCGCGAGCGGACCTCATCCAGCAGCTGGAGCCCGTCCATCGCCGGCATGGTGAGGTCGCTGAGCACCAGGTCGGCGGCCCACTCCTCCAGCAGCGCGAGCGCGGCGGGGGCGTGCGCCGCCTCGCGCACCTCGTGCCCCGCCTCGTCCAGCAGCTCGGTGAGCGAGAAGCGGATCGACGGCTCGTCGTCTACGACCAGGATCTTCACGTCTTATCCCGAATCCGTAAGCTCGACGTGCGAGTCGAGCCTTGTGAACGGCATCTCACGCAGAGACGCAGAGGCACGGAGTGTTCACGGCCGCTGCCCTCGACGCGGAGTGACGGCGAGCATCCCGACGTATTCACCGTCGCTGTGGACATGGGCGGAGGGGACGCGGAGGCCGGAGATGGAGCCGTCCAGGTAGAGCGCGTCGGGGCAGTGCAGCTCGTCGCGGATGAAGAGCGCCAGCTCGCGGATGGAGGCGCCGCGCGGCGCGAAAACCAGCGCCATCTCGCGGTCCGAGCAGACGGCGACGGCGTTGCGGCTGACGGTGGTGTCGCCGCGCAGGGAGTGCGGCGTGCCGCGGCGGAGGAGGAGCGGGCCGGACTGCGTGGCCTCGCGCATCATCGGCTGCAGCCGTACCGCCTCGGAGGTCTCAACGACGTGCGCGGTGCCGGAGCGGGAGATGTAGAACACGCCGTTCGGCTGCGAGAAGAAGTTGCCCCGCCCCTCTCCCGGCGGGGGATCGGGCGAGGTGTTCAGCGGCCGGAGCGGCGGCGCTCCGCGCTCGACGTGCAGCCCGGCGGGCTCGCGGGTGCGGTAGAAGATCCCCGCGTTCGTGGCGGCGAGGAGCCGTTCGCCTCGTGCACCGAGCCATCGGTCGAGCGCCGCGAGCGAGCCGAAGGGGCGTCCGGCGTCGTCCTTCCAGAACAGCCGCACCTCGGCGTGGGTGAGGTCGACACGCACCACCTGGTAGAGGCGCCCGCCGGAGCGCATCTCCCGGTACTCGACGCCGTCGTGTGCGGCCTGCGCGGAGCAGCCGGGTGCGGTGAGAACGGAGGCAACGGCAAAAGACAGCCTCACGCAGAGACGCAGAGGCACGGAGAGAACGGCCGGGAGATCAGGCACGCTCGGCCTCGCCGTAGAGGAAGAAGCTCTCCGTCGCCTTCGCCGCCGCGCGCCAGCCGAGGGTCTCGAGGCGCGCCTGGAGGCGGGCGGGATCGTAGAAGATCTTGTAGATGCTGTAGCGGCTGCCGTCGTTCAGCTTCCGCTCGGCGATGATGTCATCCTCATCGGGGAGGACGTGGTCGCTCGCGGTGGAAAGCTCGGAGCGCAGTGAGTCGACAAAGAACACGCGCCCGCCGGGGTTCAGCGCGCCGCGCACCATCTCCCAGAACGCATCGAAGCGCTCCGGCGGCACGTGCGAGAGCCAGAAGGAGAAGAACACCACGTCGTACCCACCCTCCGGCGCGAACGCGAAGATGTCCGCCTGCACCCGCCGCACCCGTGGGTCCGGAACGCGCTCGGCGTTGAGCGCGAGCACCTCGGCGGAGGCATCGACGCAGGTTAGATGGTTGGCTGAGCCAATCAGTTGCTCCGTCCACCAGCCGGTGCCGCACGCCAGCTCCAGTACGCGGCCCACGGGATCGAAGCGCCGCAGCGCCTCACGCACCTCCTCGACCTCACCCTCCCAGCGCGCGCGGAACTCGGGGCCGTGGTCGTATCGCCCCTGCCGCAGGAACCACTCGTCGTACTCCCCCGCACGGACGCGGTAGTACGCCTTCTGCTGCTCGATCAGGTCGTCACTCATGCGTGCGTTCAAGCGGTTCCCTCTGGTTCTCTGTGGCTCTGTGTGAGACGCTGTTGCAGTGTCAGCCGGAACTCGGCGCCGCCGCCGGGAGCGTCGCCCACCTCCACCCGCCACTCGTGCTCGCGGGCGAGGCGCCGGACCACGGCGAGGCCCAGGCCGGTGCCGCCGGAGGCGCTGTGGAAGGGCTCCCAGATCCGCTCGCGCTCCTCGGGCGGCACGCCGGGGCCGTGGTCGCGCACCGTGAGCTCCACGCCCTCCGCCCCTTCGCGCGCCCGCAGCTCCACCGCCGTCCCCTCCGGCGCGTGCGCGAGCGCGTTCAGCAACAGGTTCAGCAGCGCCTGGGCCAGCGGCTCGCGCGCGGCGGGCGCCTCCACCCCGCCCGCGTCCGTCACCAGGCGGACGCGTGCCTTCTCCGCGCGGCCGCCGACCAGCAGCGCCAGGTCGTCGAAGAGGGGCGCGAGCGGCGTCCGCGCATCCCCCGCCTCCTGCCGCGGCGCGCGCCGGGCGATGCCGAGGAGGTTGGCGACCAGCCGCTCCACCCGGCCGACCTCTTCCAGGATCACGCCGGCGTAGCGGCGGCGCTTGGCCTCCTCCACCTCGTCCTCGGCCAGCCGCTGGGCGAGGGAGCGCACGCCGGTGAGCGGGTTGCGGATCTCGTGCGCCAGCGAGGCCGCCAGCTCGCCCACCACCGCCAGGCGCTCCTGCTCGGCCGCGGCGGCGGCGATCTCGCCGCTGCGCGAGGCACGCACCTCGATGTCGTAGAAGCGCACCCGCGCCACCCCCACGAACACCAGCGCCTGGATCCACACCATCCCCAGCGGCATCACGTACCGCCCGACGATCTTGCCGGAGATCATCCCGCCGACGAGGCCGACGGGGAAGAGCAGCGCCATCAGCACGAGCAAGACGAACCCCATGCGCCGCTGGCGGGGACCGAGCTCGATCTTCTTCAGCCGCCGCGACATCCCCCGCACCAGCAGGAAGGTGGCGAGCCCCCATGCGCCGGCGTTCCAGGCCAGCAGCACGGGCTCCCCGTAGTGGCCGTTCAGCGAGCGCTGGTTGATGGGGAGCAGCGCGAGGCCGAGCGCGATGGCCCCGCCGGCCAGCCACGGGCGGCGTTCCGCCTCGCCCATCGCGAAGGCGAGGAAGAGCGCGGGCGCCAGGTGGACGGCGCCGCTCACGATGGGTCCCATCCGTGCCCACTCACCCGTGGCGAAGGCCCACCCCTGCGCCGCCAGCCAGGTGGCGATGGAGCCCTGGAAGGCCACGAACCACCAGATGGCGCGGCTGCGCGGGTTGAAGAGCAGGAGAAGCGCGGACCCGAAGGCGGTGACGCCCAGCGCGAAGAACGCCACCGCCGCGGCTGCGGGATTCATCAGAAGGTCAGCCCCATGCCCAGAACGAAGGTGCGGTTCGCGAAGAAGGCGGGGACGGCGCGGCGCGTGGCGTAGCTCGGGCCGTAGGTATACGCCTGCACGTTCTCCCTGTCCAGCAGGTTCAGCATCTCCAGGTAGGCCACGCCGAGCCCCGTGCGCATGGGGATGTAGCGGGTGATGCGCGCGTCCAGCCGCTGGTACGTCGGCATCCGCCCCCCGTTGGGATCGCCGTAGACCGCCTTCCCCGCGGCGTCCACGCCGGTGACCGGGGTGAAGGGGCGGCCGGTGGCCAGCCGCGCGGTGCTCCCCACCTCCCAGCGCCCCGGGAGGGTGACGCGGGCCACGCCGGTGAGGGTGTGCGTCACGTCGACCGACGAGGGCGCGGTGCGGCCGTCCGCCAGGTCCACGCTGCCGTCCAGGTACGAGTAGGTGATCCAGCCGTTCACCGTCTTCTGCCGGCTCCAGCGCACGATGGCGTCAAGCCCCGCCGCGCGCCCGCCGACCACCGCCGGCCCGTCGCCCGCGGCCACGTAGTCGCCGTAGTCCTTCACGAACGCCTCGGCCTTCACCGACGGCTCGCCGCCGCGCTCCGCGCCGACCACGAAGTGCGTGGCCTCGCGCGGGGTGCCGGAGGGCGCGCCGGCGTCGGGGAGCGCGTACCTGGTGCGCCAGCGGCCCTGGTGGAAGACGCCGCCGGCGGCGCGCAGCGTCCACTCGCCGGCGCGCAGCGCGAGCGCAAGGCGCGGGTCGGCCGACCAGGCGTCCTCGCCGGGGAGGCGGTCGGCGCGCAGGCCGCCGATCACCGCGAAGCCGGGGCCCAGCGCGCGCTCGGCCTCCAGGTAGCCGCCCAGGTGCGTGGCGTCCTCGTCCGTCTCCGTCGCGGTGAAGGGCGAGCCCGGCGCGAGCTGGTCGGTGGTGGGGAGGGCGCCGGTCTGGCGGGCGTCCATCCACGCGCCCTCGAAGCCGCCGCGGATGCGCCCGCCGCCCCAGGCCAGGTCGCCGTCCACGCGGGCGCGGGCCGCGCGGTCGGTGCGCTCGCGGTCCAGCACGCCGTACTCGTAGCCGGTGGTGCGCCGCGTCCCCGAGAGCGAGGCGCGGATGGAGCGGGTACCGTCGAGCGAGACGGTGCGCGCGGTGAGGGTGGCCAGGCGGTTCATCCCCCGGCTGGTGAAGGGGCCGCTCCACCCGTAGTAGTCCACGTCCCTGGCCGAGCGGTCGCCGTCGGCCAGCGCGGTGAGGCGCACCTGGGTGCCGGCGCGCGGCTCCCAGACCATCCCCATCACCCCCTCCACCGCGCTGGGTGCGTCGCTGAACTCGCCGGCGCGGCCGTGCATGGCCAGCATCAGCCCGGCGTCGGTGGCGCGGAGCGAGGTCCAGGCGCCGGCGCGGCGGCCGAGCGGCAGGTCGCCGTTCACCCCGAGCTGCACCGTGCTCGCCAGCAGGCGCGCGCGCCGGGCCACGGGGCGGCCGTTGGTCTCCAGGTCCAGCACGCCGCTGAGCGCGTCGCCGTAGCGCGCGGAGAAGCCGCCGCTGGCGAAGTAGGCGCTCTTGAGCACGTTGGAGTCGAGAATGCCGAAGACGGCGCCGTTCAGGTTCTCGTAGCGGCCGGGGTACACCAGCCGCGAGCCGTCGAGGTAGACGGGCGTCTCGGCCGGGTCGCCGCCGCGCACGTACAGGTCGCTGCCGTCGCTGGCGCGGGTGGCGCCGGGCATGGTCTGGAAGGCCTGCATCACGTCGGCGGTGGCGCCGGGGGTGAGGAGCACGTCGAGCCGGCGGAGCGCGGTCTGGCTGCGGGTGTCGTCCAGCCGGTTGCCGCCGTCGGCCACCACCGGCGCGAGCGCGAGCGCCTGCCCCCGCTGCGCCGAAGCCGCGGAGACCACGCCGCCCGGGCGCGGCTGCGCGGCCGCGGCCCCGGCGGCCGAGGGAGCGCCGCTCGCGGGCTGCGCCGGCGCGCCGGAGAGCCGCTGCGGGAAGCGCCCGTCCGCCGGGAAGAGCGCGGCGGCGCGCTGCCAGACGGCGCGGGCATCGGCCTCGCGGTTGGCGCGCCTGTAGGCGTCGCCCAGGAAGAGATACGGGAGGGCGTAGCGCGGGCTGTCGGCGCGGGTCCCCTGCTGCGCGACCAGGATCTCGAGCTGACGGATGGCGTCCGGCAGCTTCCCCAGGAAGTCGGGGGTGTGGAAGTGGTTCATCGCCAGGGAGAAGCGCGCCTCCCAGTGGGTGGAGTCGAGCCGCAGCGCCTCTTCCAGCAGGGCGTTGCCCATCATCAGGAGCTGCCCCTTGGTCATCATCTCCGCGAAGGGGATGCGGCAGCGGGTGTCGACGTTCGCCAGGCCGACGCGCGGCGCGGGGTCGTTCGGCGCGTCCTTCATCCAGGCGCGGTAGAGGGACTCGGCGCGGTCGGCGGCGGCGCCGGCCTCCACCTCGCGCCCGCCCTCCGCCGCGGCGATGCACTGCGCCAGCGCGGCGCGCGCGTCGGCGTGCGGGTCGGCGGCCTGCTGGGCGGCGGCGGATGCGGCCGTGAGCGCGAGGGCGGCCGCTGCGAGTGCGGGAGTGCGGAAGTGCGGAAGTGCGCTGGTTCTATGCAGCATGGGAGGGTCTCCGGTTGCGTGGATGTCGTGGCCACATCGATCGTGGCGCGTGATCTCAAGGCAACCGCGAGGCCCATCGTACCAAAATCGTAAAGGGTCGATTTACAATAGCTTAGCGATTCCGGTCGTCGGGGTGGGGTGCAGCCTGCCGGCTCCAGTGCAGCCACGCGGCTGCACCCCGCGATAGATTGATGATGCAGTTCTCTCCGTGCTCTCCGCGGTTCTGCGTGAGACCGTCCGTTGACTGAATCGACCAAACCGGTGATGCCTGTGCCGAGCAACAACGTCTTCGCGGGAGCGGAGTTCGACCGGGCGGCGGCGCTGCGGCGCGACGCCGCCTGGATCGCGGAGCGGCTGGAGGACCCGACGACGCGGTTCGCCCCGGTCTGGCAGCTCAAGAACCTCTTCGTGCTCGACGACGGGCCCCGCGCGCGCTGGCTGAGCGCGGAGCAGGCGCAGCCGCTGGTGCGCGCCGGCACGGCGGTGTTCCTGGGGATGATGGACGGCGCCGCGCACTTCGCCGTGGAGGTGGGGCACGAGGACCCGGCGGACGTGGCGCGGCTGGCGGAGGGGGAGTTCGACGAGCTGCGCCGCCACGGCGTGCTGCTGGAGCCCACCGAGGCGGGGATGCTCGCCCTCGCGCGCGGGATGCTGCACTGGCACGCGCGCCACCGCTTCTGCGGCGTCTGCGGCGAGCCCACGGAGCCGGGCGACGCGGGACACGTGCGCGTCTGCACCGCGGAGGCGTGCGGCGCGGTGCACTTCCCGCGCACCGACCCGGCGGTGATCATGCTGGTCACGCGCGGCGAGCGGGCGCTGCTTGGGCGGCAGGCGGCGTGGGACCCCGGCCGCTACTCGTCGCTCGCCGGCTTCGTGGAGCCGGGCGAGAGCCTGGAAGACGCGGTCGCCCGCGAGGTGCGGGAGGAGACGGGGATCCGCGTCACCGAGGTCGCCTACCACTCGTCGCAGCCGTGGCCCTTCCCCTCGTCGCTGATGGTCGGCTTCACCGCGCGCGCCGACAACGACGACGAGATCGACCTGGACGGCGACGAGCTGGAAGACGCGCGCTGGTTCACCCGCGCGGAGCTGCGCGCCGGCGTGGCCGACGGCTCGCTGCTGCTGCCGTCGCCGCTCTCGATCTCGTACCGGCTGGTGTCGGAGTGGCTGGAGGGCTGAGCTACATCAAGGCATCCCAATCGGTTCGAATTCCTTTAACCGAGTTGGATCGATTAAAATTTTCGGGCGATTATTTTAATTCACTGCTCGCGAGTAAAATTTTCGGATAAGAAAAAGAGGATGAAACCCGAATCCATCAGTGCCTCCGCGACGGGGAAGCTGGTAGCCATCACGGGGCTTCCGTCGATTGCTCACGCCTTCGTTCCGGACTGCCTGCCACCGAAGTGGGCCTGGCCACAGCGTTTGGAGACGGCAACGGACGCGTAGGCCGCTTGCTGTTGGCCGCGATGGTGGAGGAGTGGTGCCAGTTGTCGAGCCAATGGCTCTACATGAGCGACTTCTTCGACCGGAACAAGGATTCCTACATTGACCTTTTACTGGCCGTCAGCACCGACGGAAGGTGGGAGGACTGGATCGAGTTCTGCCTGAGTGGGGTGGTCGAACAGGCCCACGACACCATGATGCGATGCGAGCGGTTGATTGCGCTGAACCGCGACTTTCATGAAAGAGTCAGTGAGGTTCGCGGAAGCGTCCGGCTCGCCAGGATGGTCGATCAGCTGTTCATCTCGCCGGTTGTGATCGCGGCAGCCGCGAAGCGCACGTACAACGTCACGTATCCAACCGTCCGGAGTGACATCGACAAGCTCGTCAGGCTTGGGATTCTCGTCGAGATCGAGGATGCCGGGAAAAAATCGTATTACTCTCCCCCCATCTACGAGGCGACGTTCGCGGACTGAGAAACGCGCCGACGCCGGTACCACCAGCGGCAGCAGCAGCACCGCCCCGCCGCTCTCGATCTCGTACCGGCTGGTGTCGGAGTGGCTGGAGGGGTAACCGCAACTGCATCTGACGCAGAGTCACGGAGAGGCTGGGAGGTTCTCTCCGCAGGTCTCCATTTCCAGGGTCGCTGCGCTCGCCGCCAGCCTGGCCCGGGCTTCCGGGGTGTCGGCCCGGGTACGGAAGGCGACGACGAAACCGCGGTTACGGAAGGACGCCATGTACTGCAGGTTGTAGATGCGCTCTCCCCCCAGCTGGCCCGTGAACTCCAGCCGGGCCCAGCGGGTGCCGCCCTGCTCCACCACGTCCTTGTGGATCACCTCCCCGATGTTGCCCGCCATTCCCGTGGCCATGGCATCCGCCAGCGACTCCACCGGCCCGAGCGCGGGACCGATCATCACCGTGATGAGGGCACCCGCATCGTCGCTGAACGCCAGCGGGGTCCACGAGGCAGCGTTGGGGCGCCGGGGAACGCTGCGCGCCTGCATCCCTTCCGGCACCACCAGCGAGACGACTCCCCCGGACGTCTCCACGCGGCGGGGGTCCCTGGGGTCCGGATACGAGCGCGACTGTCCAGGGCCGCAGGCGCCGGGCGCCGTTGGGGCGGGGACCGCGGAATCTTCCGGCAGCGCACAATCACGCACCTGCAGGGTCGCGGCGCTGGCCATGAGCTGCGCCCTGACCGCCTCGTTCACCGCATTCGTCATCATCTTTACGTGCACACCCCGCCCCTGGAGCGCGGTCGCGTAGTGCTGCTCGTACAGCACGTACTCGCCACCAATCCGCCTGGTGTACTGAAAGCGCAGCCACCGCGTCCCCGCGATCTCCAGCGTGTCCCGGCGGATCCACTCGATCTCCGGCGACCGCAGCTCGATGTACTCGGTGAGGAGCTTCGAGCTTTCCGGCGAGCCCGGATCCGGCGCCCAGTCCGAGGTCCAGGCGAGGACGACGGTGCCATCCGAGCCGGCAAGGAGGATGTCATAAGTCCCGTCCAGGGGACGCGCGCTCAGCCCGGGGGGCGGCACCAGCGACACGCGCCCGCCGGCCATGGGCACGCGGGGCGGGCTCGCGGCCAGCTGAGCGCGTAGCTCCCCCTGGTCGCAGGGGGGCCGCGCCGGCTGCGCGGCGGCTTCGGCAGTCCACGCGAAGGCCAGCACGGCGACGCGCACCGCGAGACGTCGGAAGGGAGTTTTCATGATCCTCGCCGGAATTCAGGGGAGCATGGAGGGACGGCAGCCGTCCACCGCAACACCCGCACCGAGGGACGCGGAATCACGCAGAGGCGGGGCGGTTTTCTCTCGACTGTGCGTCTTTGCGTGAGGCCATCTTTTCATCTCCTCGGCACCGCCAGCGGCAGCAGCACCGCCGCCGCCAGCGCCAGCCCCGCGCCCGCCAGGAACGCTGTCGCCGCGCCGAACGTCTCCCACAGCACGCCGAAGAGGATGCTGGAGAGGAGCGCGGAGACGCCGATCACCGCATGGTACCAGCCGAACGCGCTCCCCCGCAGCTCGGCCGGCGCGAACGCCGCCACCAGCGACTTCTCCGGCGCCTCCGTCAATCCGAAGAAGAGGCCGTAGACCACGAACAGCGCCCACGCGTGCCACTCCGCCGAGGCGGCGGCGAACCCGGCGTAGACGGCGGCGTAGACCAGCCATCCGGCGATGATGGTCCGGCGCGGCCCGGCGCGGTCGCTCATCCGCCCGCCGATCACGCTCCACACCACCTTGCTCAGGTGCAGCGCCGCCCAGAGCAGCGGGATCAGCGCCACCGCCACGCCCAGGTCCCGCGCGCGTAGCAGCAGGAACGCGTCGGACGAGTTCCCCAGCGCGAAGAGCACGAGCACGCCCAGGTAGCGCGGGAACGTCCGCCCCAGCGCGGAGAAGGGCACCAGCGCCGGCCGCGTCTCCGCCGGGCGTGGCGCGGGGACCTCGGGGCCGCGCGGGTCGCGCACCTTCAGCAGCACCACCGCGAGGGTGATCAGCCCGGGGATCAGCGCGAAGGCGAAGACCTCGCGCATCCGGCCGGGGAGCAGGAGGAGGAGCGCGGAGGCCATCAGCGGCCCCACCACCGCGCCCGCGTGGTCCGCCGCGCGGTGGATGCCGAACGCCGCGCCGCGTACCTCCTCGGGGACCGACTCGGTGAGCATCGCGTCGCGCGGGGCGCTGCGGAGACCCTTCCCCAGCCGCTCGGAGAAGCGGATCGCCAGCACCTGCCAGGGCGCCGCCGCCACCGCGATCAGCGGCCGCATGACGGCCGCGACGCCGTATCCCCACGCCACCAGCGCCTTCCGCCGCCCGGAGCGGTCCGCGAGCACGCCGCTGCCGAGCTTCAGGAGGCTGCTCGACGCCTCCGCCACCCCCTCGATCACCCCCAGGAACCCCGCGCCGGCGCCCAGCGTCACCGTCAGGAAGATGGGGAGGAGCGGGTAGATCATCTCGCTCGCCGCGTCGTTCAGGAACGACACGACGCTCAGCCAGAGCACGTTCCCGCGCAGCAGCGAACCCTGGGGTCGTGGCGCCGCGCGGGTCTGGTCGGTCATCGGGGTGAGGGGGACGCGGGACGAATCGCGAGTGCGGGAGTGCGGAAGTGCGTCGGGGTTCAACGCACTCCCGCACTCACGCACTTCCGCACTTTCCGTTTAGAGGACGACCGCGGCGATGATCACGCCGATGGCGATGGCGGCCACCAGGTACCACCAGTCCTTGCTGCCGAGCGGCGCCTGCTGGTGCCCCAGCCGCTGCTCGTTCGCCTGCACCTGCTGCCGCACCTCGTCGCTGGTCGGGTAGAGCGCGGCCTTCGGCGCCGGCTGCTCCTCCGCCTGCGCGGCGGGGGTGGGCTCGGGCTGGGTGGCGGCCTGCTGGGCCCGCAGCGGCGCGGCGCACAGCAGCAGCGCGGCCACGGGGATGAGCATCTTCCGCATGGATCCCTCCTGTCCGTGTATGACGATGTCTCGGAACGATCTCGGAGGATTGCAAGCTCCGTGCGTGATTGCCGGAGTGCTGAGTGCCGAGCACTCAGCACTTTCTAACGTATGGATTGACGGATTGCCGCTCCGGTGCGATACTCCGCATGCGCCCTGTTTCGGGCGCGCCTTCCGTTCCCGCCGGCACACGCCCGGCGGGAATTGCTTTCCCGGTACTCCGCCGCGGTCCGCACCTCCACTTCAGAGCGCCGATGATCGCCGGGATCGTGCTCGCCGCGGGGCGCTCGCGCCGCATGGGCCGGCCGAAGGCGTTCCTGGCCCTGGGCGGGCGGAGCTTCCTGGAGCGCGCCGTGGCCGCGCTCCGCGGCGGCGGATGCGACCCGGTGGTGGTGGTCGCCGGGCCCCGCGACGACGCGGTGGCCGACGAGGTCGCGCTGGCCGCGGAGCGGCTCGGCGCTCGCGTGGCGCGCAACCCCGACGCGGAATCGCCGCAGGTGGCGTCGCTCCGCGCCGGCCTGCGCGCGCTGGGGGCGGAAGTGCGGGCCGCCATCGTCACCCCGGTGGACATCCCTCGGGCCGATGCGGAGACGGTGCGGGCGCTCGCCGCGGCGTTCGCGTCGGGCGGCGCGCCGGTCGCGCAGCCCTTCGACGGCGTGCGGCACGGGCACCCGGTGCTCTTCGCGCGGGCGGTGTGGCCGGAGCTGATGGCCGACCCGCTCCCCGACGGCGCGCGCACGGTGATCCACGCCCACGCCGCGGAGCGGGCCGAGGTGCGCGTCCCCGTCCTCCCGGCGGACGTCGACACGCCCGAGGACTACCGGCGCCTGCTGGAGGGCGAGGGGTGAGCGAGGCCGCCCCGCTCACCGCCGCCGAGGCCGTGCGGCTCGCGCGCGCGGCGCTGGAGGGCGGCGAGCCGATGGCCAGCGTCACCGTGATCGACGTCCGCGGCGAGGCCCCGGGCGCCGCTTCCGCGCCCGGCGCGCGGATGGCCGTGTGGCGCGACCGCACCCGCGGCACCCTGGGCGACCCCGCGCTGGACCAGGCGGCGGCCGCCTTCGCGCGCGAGGCGCTCGCCGCCGGCACGCGCGTGCTGACGCGCGAGGTGGAGGCGGGAGGCGCCACGGCCGTCCTCTACGCCGAGCCCCACCGCGCGCCGCCGGAGCTGGTGATCGTGGGCGCGGGGCACATCGCCCGGCCGCTCTGCCGGGTGGGGGCGCTGCTCGGCTTCCGGGTGACGGTGCTGGACGACCGGCCGGAGTTCGCCACCCGCGAGCGCTTTCCCGAGGCGGCCGAGGTGCGCCGGGCCGACTTCTCCGCGCCGCTGCGGGAGGTGGCGATGGGCCCGCGGACGCACCTGGTGCTGGTGACGCGCGGCCACAAGTACGACTTCGAGGCGCTGCGCGACGTGCTGCGGCGCCCGGAGCTCCCCGCGTACGTGGGGATGGTCGGCAGCCGGCGGCGCACTCGCGCCGCGCTGGAGCAGCTCGTGGCCGAGGGGATCGACGCGGAGCGCATCGCCGCGCTGCGCGCGCCCGTGGGGCTCGACGTGCGCGCCGAGACGCCCGAGGAGATCGCCGTGGCCATCGCGGCCGAGCTGGTGCTGCTGCGCCGCGGGGGCACGGGGCGGCCGCTGCGCGAGACGGAGCGCGTGTTCGAGCGCTGGGTGGAGCGGCGGGGTAGTGCCTAGTGCCTAGTGCCTGGTGGGCTTGAGGGTGCTGCAGCGCAACTCGCCGGTGACCGATCCGTAGTACTCTCTCGTCCGCGCCGGGGGTCGGCGCGGCACGGGAACCGGTAAGACGAGAGGGAGCGTGTACCGCACCTGCATCTTCTGCTCGGCGGCGCTGGGAACGAACGATGTGCTCGAGGCGTTCCCGGTGTCGCGGAGCATCGCCTTCGACGGGTGGAAGGGCCGCCTCTGGGCCATCTGCCCCAAGTGCGCGCGCTGGAACCTGGCGCCCATCGAGGAGCGCTGGGAGGCGGTCGAGGAGGCCGAGAAGCTCTTCGTGGACGCGCGGCTGCGCGTGCAGAGCGAGAACGTGGGGCTGGCGAAGCTGCGCGACGGCACCCGTCTCATCCGCGTGGGGCAGGCGGTGCCGGGGGAGCTGGCCGCCTGGCGCTACGGCGACCAGCTGGTGAAGCGGCGGACGCACTACATGATCGTCGCGGGCGCGGCCGCGACGGCCGGCGCGGCGCTCATGGGCGGGCTGGTGGCGCTCACCGCGGGCGGCGCCGGGTGGTCGCTGGTGAACGTGGGGATGCAGATCTACCGCCAGAAGCGCCAGCGGAAGGTGATCTACCGCCTCCCCGGCGAGCGCTCGCCCACGGGGAGGGAGGTGGTGCTCCGCCGCTGGCACGCCGCCGGCTCGGTGCTCCGCCCCGGCCAGGTGGACGGGATCGCCCTGGTGGTCCCCGACGCCGCGCGGAAGGACCCCAAGACCGACGGGTGGGGGAAGACGAAGTACGTGGCCGAGCCGCTGGTGCTGGGCGACGCCGACGCGCGGACCTTCCTGGGCCGGGCGATGGTGCACCTGAACGAGAAGGGCGCCTCGCGCAAGCGGCTGGAGGGCGCGGTGAATCTCCTGGGCTCCGCCGGCACCGCCGAGGACTTCCTGCGGCGCACGGCGGGCGAGGGCCGCACCCTGGCCGCGCGCAAGGACATGCCCGGCCGCGCGCTGGTCCCCGAGGGCGCGCTGGCGCTGGAGATGGCGCTGCACGAGGAGAGCGAGCGCCGCGCGCTGGAGGGGGAGCTGACC
>Ga0070685_10000732_pt1 | contig 17912 bp, 14 predicted proteins | sample KBSS13LmetaG_FD_65651 | JGI IMG/M metagenome (GOLD analysis project Ga0070685, IMG submission 65651) | Switchgrass rhizosphere microbial communities from Kellogg Biological Station, Michigan, USA - KBS S1-3L metaG | ecosystem: Host-associated > Plants > Roots > Rhizosphere ...
GAACTCGGAGAGGAGGAGAGCGGTGGCGATGGAGGATACGAAGACGAAGTGCGGGTCCCACCTCGACCAGAGGCGGGACCCGAACTGGAGGAGCGCCCAGGCGGAGCCCACGGTGAGCGCCACGGCGGCCGCGGTCACCGCCCACGCCCGGGTCTCCACGTGCACGAAGCTCACGGCGTCGAGCAGGGCGATCACCCCCAGCGCCACGGCGAGGCCGCTGGTGGCGAGGGCGAACCCGCGCTGCTTCGGTCCGAGCTTCACGTCCATCGCGCCCCCTCGCACCGCCGGTGCCCGCGCTCCGGAGCCTCCGTTCCGGAAGCCGGATAGAATGCGGTCCGCGCGGCCGGGATGCAACTCTCTTTGTACACTTTTACGGATCGGTCTCACGCAGAGACACGGAGGACACGGAGAGAGATGGCCGACTACAAATGTTTGCTAACGGGAGGGGGGGGCGAGTGCTTAGAATGGGCCTTCTCTGTGGCGGAAACCATTTGCAGGAAGGAATCACACCATGAGCACGAGCCCTCCCAACAAGGAGCAGCGCATCATCTACCAGGTGTCGATGTACTCCAGCCTGGTGGCGAGCAAGACCGGGCCGGGGCTGGAGGCGCAGCTCTACGCCCTCATCCTGGATGCGCTGAAGAACGACGAGCACCACATCGGCCACTGGTCGATCGCCTGGGGGCCGGTGGTGGTGCAGCACCCGGAGGACTCGTACGCCATCAACTCCATGTACGTGGCCGAGCACAAGAGCCTCCTGGGCGCGAAGACCTACGTGGTGGGCATCGCCGGCACCAACCCCTCGTCGCTCTTCGACTGGCTGGTGGAAGACGCGCTGGTGTCGGTGCAGATCCCCTGGGTGTACGCGCTCCTCTCCGCCCCCGACGCGAAGATCTCGCTGGGCACGGGGATCGGCCTCGCCATCCTGCAGAACGCGAAGCCGGGGAGCGGCATCCCCGGCGCGGGCACCACCCTGCTGGAGTTCCTGAAGGGGATCGAGTGGAAGCTGGGGACGAGCGTGGTGGTGAGCGGGCACAGCTTGGGCGGCGCGCTCTCGCCCACCGTGGCCCTGTGGCTGCACGACGTGCGCATCCTGTGGGACGCGTTCCACCTGGTGAAGCTCTCGACCATGCCGACGGCGGGCCCCACCGCCGGGAACTCCCACTTCGCCAGCTACTCCGACCGCGAGCTCTCGATCGCGCGCTTCGCCAACGCCATCGACGTGGTCCCCCACGCCTGGCAGGCGTCGGACCTGGCGAAGATTCCCACCCTCTACGTCCCCCACATCGAGCCCGACACGCTGATCGAGGACCTGGTGGCCTTCGGGGAGAAGATCTCGGCGGGCGGGGACTACACCCAGCTCGTGCGCGACACCGGCTGGTTCCCGTTCGACGTGAACAAATCGCTGATTCACCACCGGCCCGCCTTCATCAACTTCTTCGCGCAGCTCGCCTGGCAGCACACCGTGGCCTACATGCGCTACTTCGGCGCGGTGTCGCCCCACCTGGAAGCCTGGGCGGAGGAATTCCAGGCCGCGGCCATGGCGGCGGCGCCCGCGGTGGCGGCGGGCCTGGCAGCCGGGGCCGCCGCGCAGGCGGGTACGAAGCTGGTGGCGGGGGAGCCGGTGGTGATCCCCTCCGGCTCGGACCCGCGCGCGAAGGAGGTGGCGGCCCGGGTGGTGGAGGAGCTCAGGCGCCACGCCACCCCCGAGCAGCAGCAGATCGCCATCCCCATCGACCCGCAGGCCGTGGTGGACGCGAGCTCCGGGGCCACGCAGTCCTGAAAAGACCGTCTCACGCAGAGACACGGAGACACGGAGAGGGCCATCCAGCCTCTCCGTGTCTCTGTGTCTCTGCGTGATGGAATCAGGGGAAGAGGGCGCCGAGATCCGCGTCGGTGTGCGTCAGCGCGTCGTAGGCGTAGCCGCGGGCGACGGCCTCGCGCACCAGCGCCGCGGCGTTCGCCTGGTCGCCCAGCGCGGCGGCGATGCGGGCGCGCCAGAGGAGCGGGCCCGGGGTGCGCGGGCGCGCCGCGAGCTCGGCGTCGGCGCGCAGGGCCGCGGCGCGGTCGCCGGCGCGCGCGGAGAGCACGCCCAGCGCACCCGTGCATCCACGGCAGCCCTTCGCCGCGAGCCGGGAGATGAGGCGCGCTGCGTCGGCGTCCATCCGTGCGGCGTACAGCACTTCCGCGAGCGTGGCCTGCGCTCCCGGATTCGCTCGTGCGATCGCTACCGCGCGCGCGAACGCTGCCCGGGCCGCGTCGGGATGGCCGTGCGCGCGCAGCTCGATGGCGGCGTGGCGCATTGCCGTGGCCGGCTCCCAGCCGCCGCGGGCGGGGATCACCGCGTAGGCGTCGATGCGGCTCGCCACCTCGTCGGTGCGGCCCAGGGCGGCGAGGGCGCGCAGCTCGTAGTCGCGCAGCACCGCCAGCTCGGGGTGCAGCGCCATCCCTCGCCGCAGGTGCGCCAGCTCCTCGGCGTGGCGGCCGAGCATGTGGAGCGCGTCGGCGCGCGTGGCCCAGTAGCTCGCCCACCCGCGGCTGAAGCCGCGCTCGGGGTCGATCGTCTCCAGGTGCCGCAGCGCGTCGGCGGGGCGGTTGCAGCGCACCGCCTCCAGCGCCGCCTGGAAGTGCCCCATCTCCAGCTCCGGCGCCACCTCCGTCAGCTCCTCCATCGCGGCGAGGGCGCCGGGGCGGTCGCGGGCGACGGAGCGCTCCAGCCACTGCATCAGCAGCCGGTCCGCCGGCGCGAGGGTGGCGCGGCGCGGCGCCAGCCGGCGCACCACCGAGTCCGCGGCGGCGATGCGGCCCTCCTCCGCGTCGATGCCAGCCGCCATCAGCCACGCCAGCGCGAACCCCGTGTCCGCCCGCGCGGCGGCGTGGAAGTGCGCCGCCGCGTCGTCGCCCCGCTCCTCTCGCAGCGCGCGCAGCCCCTCCACGAAAGGGCGATATCCCGGCGACCCCGCGGGGCGGCTGGTCGGCGCCACCCAGCCGAACACCGGGTCCGCGCGGGTCGCCACGGCGGCGAGCACGCGGTCGGCCAACGCGGCAGCGGCGGCGGTGTCGCCGGGCGGGAGCACCGCGGCCACGGACGCGACCTCGCTCCCCGCGAGCACGTCCGACACGGTGGCCCGCACCTCGACGGCCGCGCCGCGGCGGTAGAGGGCGCCGCTCACCACCGTCCCCGGCGCCGGGTCGTGCCGGTCCACGCCGGCGGCGGCGACGTCGAGGCCGGACGCGGCCAGCGCCGCCCGCACCCGGTCCTCCGTCTCGCGCGCGAGGGCCGCGTCCGCCGGCGCGCCGCCCGCCGCGCGGAAGGAAAGGACGGCGACGCGGTCGCGGCGAGGCGGCGTTCGTCCCGTGTCGCCCGCGGCGGCGGCGCCGAGCCCGGCGGCCAGCAGCACGCCCACGGCGCCGATCCATCGCCGCCGCGCACGCCGGGTCGGGCGGAGGGATGGCAGCGGCGACGATAGGACGGAAATTTCCGACACGTCGGGGACGATGCGGTGAGAGGCGCTCGCCATGCGCGGCCGGGCCCCCGCGGACGTGCCGGCGGAGCGCGCGGACTCGGCGAGCGCGGCGACGTCGTCGGCCGGATCGGCGCCGAGGTCGCGCCGCATCTGCGCGGCGTGCTGCTCGAAGAGCTCCAGCGCGGCGCCCCGCAGTCCGGAGCCGATCAGCATCTCCGTCGCCCAGCGGACCTGGCCCTCGTCGAGCGAGTCGAGGGCGCAGGTCCAGCGCGCCCACCGCGCCGCGGCGGCGAGGTCGCCCGCGTCGCGCGCGGCGTGGGCCAGCGCGCGGCCGGCGTCCGCGGCCAGGGCGCGCAGGCGCATCCGCTCGCGCGCGAGCCAATCCTCCCAATCCCCCGCCCCGGCGGCATAGAGCCCCGGCAGGAGGTCGCCGCCGTACGCCGCCGCCACCGCCGCCGCATCTCCCCGCGCCGCGGCAGCGTCGAGGTCGTGTGCGTCGCAGTGGAGCCGGGCGGGGTCGACGCCGACTTCGTGCATCCCCCGCGTCACGACCACGCCGTCGCCGCAGGCGGAGCGGAGCTGGTGCAGCGCCTGGCGCAGGGCGTTGCGCGCGCGCTCCTCGGGGAGCTCGGGCCAGAACATCCCCAGCAGCGTGTCGCGCCGGTGGAAGCCGTGCGGCCGGGCGAGCGCCAGCCAGGCCAGGAGCGCCACGCGCTTGGGCTGCGGCACGGGCACCGGGGCGCCGTCGCGCTCCAGGCGGATCGTGCCCAGGGTGGTGAGTCGGAGCATCGGAGGGTGCTCGGGAGATGGGAACGCTGCGAGGATGTCGATTGGATGCCGTGCGGGGGCAAAGGGCTGCACCAGATTGTCTCACGCAGAGGCGCGGAGACACGGAGAGACGCGGGGATAACGCGTGCGGCATCGGCCGGTAACGGGACGATGATTTCATGGACGCGCACGACGTCATCCACCACTCGTCACCGCTGGTGAGACCATGCCGAACCACCGTCTTTTCGCCCTGCTCGCGCTCGCGGCGCTCGGCGGGTGCACGCTGATCCGCACCGTGCGCTACGGCCAGCCGGACGCGCGCGACATGTCGATGTTCCCGCACCGCGTGATGCACGCCGCGGAGACCCCCTTCCGGTTCGCGAAGGCGGAGCGGCAGCGCACCGACCTCGACACGGTGAGCGTCCGCGACCCGCGCACGGGGCGGCTCGTCCCCCTCGCGCAGCACCTGGCCGACATGCGCATGCTGGCGTTCCTGGTGATCCGCAACGACACCATCCTCTACGAGCGCTACGCCAACGGGCACGACTCGGCGAAGGTCTCGAACTCCTTCTCCATGGCCAAGAGCGCCACCTCGGCGCTGGTGGGGATCGCGCTGGCGCGGGGGGAGATCCGCTCCCTGGACGACTCGGTGGAGCGGTACGTCCCTGAGTTGCGGGGGCACGCGTTCGGCCCGGTGACCCTCCGCCAGCTCCTGGGGATGCGCTCGGGGACGGCGTGGAGCGACGCGCGCGGGAATTTCCTGCGGCAGGCCTTCAGCACCGACGCGCGGATCTTCTACACGCCGGACCTGCACGGGCTGCTCCGCGGCGTCCGGCGCGAGGAGCCGGCGGGAACACGCTGGCGCTACAAGGACACCGACGCCGAGGTGCTGGGATGGGTGCTCACCCGCGCCACCGGCCGCACCGTGGCCGACTACATGGAGGAGCACCTGTGGAAGCCGATCGGTGCCGAGCACGACGGCTCGTGGATCCTGGACCACCGCGGCGGGCAGGAGAAGACCTCCACCGGGTGGAACGCCACCGCGCGCGACTTCGCCAAGTTCGGGCGGCTGTACCTGGAGGGCGGGCGATGGAACGGGCGGCAGGTGGTGCCGCCGGCGTGGGTGGCCGCGTCGGTGGGGTACGATTCCACCCGCGCCGCGCCCGAGGTGGTGACCTGGTGGGGGATGCAGCACACGCTGTACTGGTGGCACCCGATGGTGCCGGCGCAGGGCGACTTCTACGCCGACGGCTCGCTGGGGCAGCGCATCTACGTGCAGCCGTCCACGCGCACCATCATCGTGCAGCTCGCCAACAGCAACGACCAGGACTTCCCCTTCCGCCGCATCGCCGGGGCGCTGAACGGCGAGCGGTGGCGCTACCCGCGCTCCATCCCCGGCCTGGTACTGCAGGCCTACAACGCCGCGGGCATCGACTCCGCGCGCGCCGTCTTCCACGCCGCGACGGCGGAGATGGCGGCGCGCCCCGGCTCGTACGCGATGTGGCCGCAGTCGCTCCGCGCCGTCGCCGAGCAGGTCGCCGCCCAGGGGCACGCCGCCGACGCGGAGGAGGTCCTGCGCTGGTGCCGCGAGCGCTTCCCCTCCGAACCATCGTGCACCCGGTAGAAGCATCACACGGAGACGCGGAGACACGGAGAGAAATCCCTTACGACGTCCATACAAATCGCAAACCACCGGCGCCCCCGTGGACGACATCGTTCGTCACGAGGGCGCCGTCTCGTTCACCCGACAAACCACCATCATGGCCACACGCACCGCCGTCCCCCGCCCCACCTCCGCCCCGGCCTCGGCGCCACCACCATCGTCGCGCGCGCGGATCGACAGCGTGGACCTGCTGCGCGGCGCCGTGATGGTGCTGATGCTGCTGGACCACACCCGCGAGTTCGTGCACCGCGACGCCCCGCTCTTCGACGCGGCCAACCTCTCGCGGACCACCGTCGCGCTCTTCCTCACCCGCTGGGTGACGCACTTCTGCGCGCCGGTGTTCGTGTTCCTGGCGGGGACCGGGGTGGCGCTGCGCCTCGCGCGGGGAAGCTCGAAGGGCGAGGTCTCGCGCTTCCTGCTCACCCGCGGCGCATGGCTGGTCTTCCTCGAATTCACCGTGGTGCGGCTGGGGGTCGCCTTCGACCTCGACTACCGTGCGTTCCCCGGGATGCTGCAGGTGATCTGGGCGATCGGCGTGTCGATGATGCTGCTGGCGGCGCTCATCCACCTGCGCACGAGCTGGATCGCGGCGCTCGGGATCGCGATCGTGGCGCTGCACAACCTCGGCGACCCGCTGAACGTGCCCCGCCCCGACCCCGACGCGGCCGGCGCCCTCTGGATGGTGCTGCACCAGCCCGGGTTCATCCCCGTGCTCGGCACGCGGCTGCTGGTGATCTATCCGCTCCTTCCCTGGCTGGGGGTGCTCCTCTGCGGGTACGCCCTGGGGCAGGTGTACGGGTGGGATGCGGTGCGGCGGCGGCGCCTGCTGGTGTGGCTGGGGGTGGGGATGATCGCGCTCTTCACCCTCCTGCGCCTGCCGAACCTCTACGGCGACCCGGCGGCGTGGTCGGCGCAGAAGACCGCGGCGTTCACGGTGCTGTCGTTCGTGAACACCACCAAGTATCCGCCCTCGCTCCTGTTCGTGCTGATGACGCTGGGCCCCGCGCTGCTGCTGCTGGCGTGGGTGGAGACGCTGCGCCGCGGCCCGGTGGGGCGGGCGCTGGTGACCTTCGGCCGCGTGCCCCTCTTCTTCTACCTGCTGCAGTGGTTCGTGGCCCACGCCCTGGGCCTGCTCCTTTCGCTCGCCGCGGGAAAGCCCACCGGCCACCTCTTCGGCATCCCCGGCTTCACCCCGGCCGAGCCGGGCGCCGGCTTCGGGCTGGGCGTCACCTGGCTGTGCTGGGCCGCGGGCGTCCTCCTGCTGTACCCCCTCTGCCGCTGGTTCGCGGGCGTGAAGCGGCGGCGCAGGGATTGGTGGCTGGGTTACCTCTGACGAGATCGCAAATAGCGAGACGCGGAGAGGCCGGCCGTGCCCTCTCCGCGTCTCCGTGTCTCTGCGTGAGATGCGGTGCTACGCGCTCTCCCAGGTTACGCGGTAGCGGCACACCTCGCCGCCCTTCGCGCGGCACTCGTCCTCCACGATGGAGACGCCCTGCGCGCCGCACATCTCCAGCGCCCGCTTGTACCAGCCCATGATGGTCAGGCAGTCGGGCACGCTGAAGCTCTCGGCGTCGCGGGTGACCATCACCCCCGAGCGCTCGCCCGTCTGCTCGTAGGTGCGCGAGCCGGTCTCGTAGTAGAAGCCGTAGATCTGCGGCGCCTTCCCCAGGAAGACGTGCGGCCGCCCGGGGGCGAGGAACTGCTTGTGGACGGTGGTGAGGTTGGCGTCGGCAGAGGCGGCCCCCAGCCGCTCGAACACCTCGCTGCGCCCCTCGCCCAGGGTGGCCACGATGGCCGCGTCCAGCCGCTCACCGATCTCGAACGGGTACCACTTCACCGTGAGCAAGGACTTGAGCGTCCGCTGGTCCTCGGCCGGAAGCGAGGCGAGCACGCGCTCCACCCCCTCGCGCCCCCAGTGCTGCTCCACGAAGGCGAGCCGCGCCTTCAGGATGGTTCCCTTGATCTGCTGCATGGGCGTGGCCGGGTTGGGCGGGGAAAGGAGGAAGGAACTGCACGGCTAGTGTGCATCGAATCCGCCACACGGTCAAGCGACACGGGACCCGGGCGGACGGCGGCGATGTCCGGAATGGATACGGAGATGGCCGGTGGGGATACGGGGCCGACTCGCGGCGGGACGCATCCTTCCCTGCGTGGAGCACTCCCACGCGCCCTGTCAGGCGAATCCATCCATCATCCGCCCCGGAGATCCGGCCATGAAGATCCTGTTCGATGCCATGGGCACGCAGATCCAGGTGCAGCAGACGCCGCCCCACGACCGGCTGACCACCTGGTTCCAGTCGCTGACGGACCTCGGCTACGAGTACCAGATCAGCGACTGGAAGAAGCCGCTCGAGATGCAGCTCGAGGGAATCGACGTGTACGTGACCCTCACGCGGCAATGGTGGAGCGCCGGCCCGATCCCGGCGGGCACCTGCTTCTCGTACGCGCAGGAGGATCTCGCCGCGCTCCAGAGCTTCGTGAACGGCGGCAAGTCGGCCCTCATCTTCACCAACCACAGCCAGGCCATGGGCGATGGGCCGCTGTGGCCCGTCTTCGAGATCCAACTCGCCGCCGCACTCGGCATCCAGCTGGTGTTCGCCACGTTCGGCGCGGCCAGCTCCGTTCCGCCCAGGCCGAGCGGGTGCCCGAAAGACCTGCGGACGCTGACCATGTCGCCGTCCGTCGCGGCCCCGGCGGCGCTGGTGAAGGGCGTCACGACCATCGAGGCGTGGGACTCCGGCGGCATCGTAAGGAGCACCGGCACCCCGCTCATCGACCTTCCCGCGGACTGCGTGGACCAGAGCGGCCTGGGCTACTCCCCCGGCGCGTGCACCTTCGCCAGCCTGTACACGCTCGGGAGCGGCAGGGCCATCGTCCTCGGCCACTCGGGGATCGTGGGCAACTACGGCACCTGCAAGCCCTCGCCCGGCCAGATCGAGTCCGGAGACAACCTGACCTTCCTCAACAACTGCATCACCTACCTGGGCGGCGGCTGAGACCCATCCGGAAAAGACTGCGTCGTGCGGAGACGCGGAGTCACGGAGAGGCTGGGCGGTTCTCTCCGTGTCTCCGCGTCCCTGCGTGAAATGGTCTTCCCCGGATTTCAGGTATCAGCCGATGGCGACCGCGGAGCCCACGAAGGGGACGACGCTCGTGTAGCCGGGGAGGCCGCCGACGGCGGTGGCCGCGCTGGTCCCCCACTGCGTGATCCCGTTCGGCATCAGCCGGCCGAAGTCGTGGCAGCGGCCGCCGAGCTCGAACTCGCGGCTGGACACGAGCCGCGCGGAGAAGACGTTCAGCGAGAAGAGCGGCAGGTCGCCCTCCCCGCTGCCCACGGTGGCACCCACCACCACGCTCACCCGCCGGAAGCGCGCGACCTCCTCCCCCGCGCCGAACGAGGCGGGATCGTCGAAGGTGGCTCGCGGCGAGCGGTTCAAGTAGACGGCGAACTCGCCGACGGCGTCCATCCCGAGCGCCAGGTCGCCGTTCTGCACCCGCGTCGCGGTGAACGGATCCGCCAGGAAGGTGAGGTACGCCGTCCTCTCCCCCGGCTCGCCGCCGAACAGCTCGCCGCCGATCCCCTGCACGTGCAGGAAGTAGCCGGCGTCGAGCAGCGTCCCGTCCTGGGCCGCGTAGAACCGTCCCGTCACGTACCAGGCGACCTCGCCCGGATCGATCCGCCGCATGTCGTCTCCGTGGTTCCGGTGTTGGGCTCAGCGAGTCGCGCGGATAGTACCTCTTCACTGCCGCTTCTGCTCTGTTCAGTCGTTCAGGATGCGGACGCCACGCTGCGCGGCCGTGATCGATCAGCCGGCCACGATGGAGTGACTGCGTTTCCACTGAAGAATCCCTTCTGCATTCCATCGCTTTGAAATTTCGCGATCGATCGGAAGTCCCGGTTTGGCGCTGCCGCGCTCAGTCCGGCGGTTCGGTATCGCCCGCGAGCGCCGCCCGCATCCGGCGGAGGCGCTCGAGGCGCACCGGATTGGCGCGGGGGCCGCCGTCCTCCTCCAGCTCCCAGGCGATCTCTCTGTCCAGGCCCTTGAGGGCGCGCGCCCGGTCGCGGGCGCGGACCTGGGCCGGCGGCAGCAGCGTCAGCAGCTCGGCAGCGACCGCCCTCCACTGGCCACGCCCCGAACGCCGCAGCAGCGGGCAAGCCTCGGCGATCGCCTCCCTGGCTGCCTGGAGATGCTCGGCACGGTCCTGCTTCGTCGCGAGGACGAGATGCGCCTCCGCCCGGCCCAACAGGTCGGCCGCCGAATAGCCGAACGTTGCGCTTTTCCCCGGGTCCATCGAGTCGATGGCGAGGGCGCGATCGAACGCATCGAGCGCGCCTTCCGGACGGCGGGGCACGTGCCGCTCGTCGAGCCGCCCGAGCTCGACCAGGGTCTGGCCCAGCGAGCGCCAGGCTCCGCCCGGGTCGTAATCGTAGGACGGCGGTCCGGCGACGATGGCGCGGAGCCAGGCGTCGGCCGCGCGCTCGAGCAGGTCCTCCCGGCCGAGCCGCTCGCCGGCATATTGCAGCCGGTAGGCGTAGGTTCGGAGGTCGGCGGGCCATCGGGACGTCGTTTCGATCCGGTAGCGTGCATGGATCTCACGATAGGCGGAGAGGATCTCGTCCACCTTCTCATGATCCCCGTCCTGGACCGCCGGTTCAAACGGCGGCACCAGCTCCGCCAGCGCGTCGCTGACCTCCTGCCCCCAATTCGGCCGCGCGGCGACCCGGCGCCTGGCCAGATCCAGCACATTTTCGCCGGGCCGCCTGAGGCCGGTCTTGTCCCAGAGCCGAAGGACCGCGTCGACCACGACCACCCGGGGCGATCGCCGCGACGCCCGGGCGCGGCGCCGGTCCAGCAGCGTGTTGCTTGCCAGGATCGCCGCCTGCCGAGCCCGGATCTCTCGCGGGGTCAGAACAACAACGCTGGGCGCCTCCTTCAGCCAGCTCGCCGCCCGAGGGTAAAACCGCTCCGGATCCCGCGACGCTTCGAAGGCGTCGTCGAGATCCCTGATCACATCCGGGACGTCGCCGAACCCATAGCCCTCCATGGTCTTCTGCTTCAGGGCCGGATCGGCTTCGAGAGCGTCCCTGAACCGCCGGAAGATGGCGTGGAGGTCGCTCAGGCCGAGCCTTTCGAGCCCCGCCTCGACATCGTCCAGCACCTCCGGCTTCATTCCGGTATTGCCCGCGAACTGGCCGTGCCCGCCGTTGCGGACCTGCGAGATGTAGTAGCTCGGCTGGAGGATCAGCCACGCGTCGGGCTGAACCTCCTCCCTGATCAGCCACGCCTCGTCTGTGCACCAGCGGCAGAAGCCGACAACCGCGAAGAGCAAGGTGTCGGGGTCGCGGGAACGGAGCTCCGCCCGGGTGACCAGGATCTCGGGCGCGAGGAGGCCCTGGCAAGGTTCTTTTTTGCGGAATAGCGCCAAGTCTGTCCTTCCTGTCAGGCGTTCGCGGTGAGCGACGACCATCCCATCCACCGCGCCCCGTCACGGAGAGGCCGGCTGCACGCCTGGCGTGCGTGCCGGGCGTCAGAGCCGGACCACAAGCCGTCGTGGCAAGCAGCGCGACGCCCAACGCTGCGGACCGTCGTTCTCTGGCGCGCCTGCTGATCGTGATCACCCCATCCCTACCTCCGCTCGCGTCCCTGACGGGTTCGCCAGCTGAGCCCGATGATGTGGCGCGCTGAACCAGGCAAGATGGAATCCAGGATTCAACGGCCGCCGCTCGTCGGCGGCCGCGTGGACACCCTCGCCCTCGTCACGTACCAAGCGACCTCACCTGAGAGTTACGTCCTGCATCTTCCTTCCCGGCGCCCGTTTTTCTGCGTTGCGTTGAGAGAGCCTGCATAGTCAATCATGCTTCTCTAAAGCAGGATCGCGGAGCCGCGGCGATGATAGTTGGACGTACTTTCTCAACCGCGAGGATGAGAATGAAGACCTGATGGCGTTGAGTGAAGGCTTCTGCAAAACACTCGTGGGCGTCGCCGTTTTGGTCGACAAAGGTAAGCGATCGGCGACCAGACATTCGCCGATTACCCAGTGGTACCATCGCGCCGATCTTGTCTCCAGGCGAAAAACACTCAGGAAGCCGAAGTGAGCCAAACATTCTCTTGAACTGCTCAGATGCAACCACGCGGCGCAGGTTGCACTGAAACCCGGCCTGAGCACAAAGGACGGGAGGGTCTAACACGAGAACCGCACACGTTCTAGGACTCTCAGAAACATATCTGCGAATCGAGGCATAGATTGAAGCACCGTATTTATCGCTAAGCTTCACCGGTACCAGAACACCAAAGGCGTGTTGCTCAGCCTCCTCCGAAAAGCTGTTCCGCTGGAAGAGCACCTCTGAGGCGAAGACATTGGCTTCACGGTCGAATAAATCCGCCGTATCCGGATCGATAGTCTGAGCGCTGTCTTCAACGACGGCGTATAACTCACGCTGCCAGCGCAAGAACCCGTGCCCTGCTTCATGAAGACGGACAAACCTCTGCTTCACGGCGTGCAGAGTGCGATCAATGAATACCAGCCGTGCGCGGGCGTCGAACAAGCCGAGGACTTTTCCCAACGCACGTTTCAGTAACCCTCCTGCCTTCTCCCGAAGAGAAGTAATAAAACTTTCACTAAGTACATCTTCCTCAACTTCCTCAACCTCAACTGCCTTTAGCACATCTTCTACAGGAGTCGGGAATCGCCCAAAGGCCTCCGCTTGGAGCAGTGCCTTCTCAGCTTCTTTTTGGACGCGAACTAAGTCACGCGGCGTAAGGGTGCAGTCGTCTGGTTTTCTCATCTCGTCCCTCGCTGACTTCGGTACCACGCTAGGTACTTTAACAACTCTGCTTCTTCTTCAGCGGAGAGGTTTTCTACGGCGAAGGTCGCAACGCGACCATGTTTCTTTTCCCGTGCTCCCGACCCCATCGGCGAGACGTATCCGGCGCGTTCCATCATATTCGAGTAGGACACCCTGTATAGCTCGGAAAGCGTGTGTAGGATATGGGGAGATGGTTTTCGTATACGGCCGTTCTCGAGTTGGCTTAAATAGGCGTTCGAAACTTCATTATCTGTCGCCTGCTCCACATCACGCAGCGACATTTCCATGCCACTGCGTAAGCTCTTTAAATACGCTCCAAGCCTCTCAGCACGTAACCCCGCTTCAAGTTCATCTTCAGCCATAGGACCACTCTCTCTCGTGGATAGGTTCGGAGCGCCTACGAAAATATGCGCCCAACCCGCTAAATAAATCAAGCACTCTTGCTGGTCGCTTGACAAATTTAGCGCGCGCTGTATTTTTTGCGGAAGCGGACGACGTACACAGTTCGTGGACAGTGAGTGGTGCCTACCTACAAACAGGAGATGACCAAATGCAGACAAGCACGGAGCACGATCCTCAGAAGGCCCATCAGTCGAAAGGGGTCGACATCATCATCAACGCACGCTCCTACGAAGTCGAGGCCAAGGAGCTGTCGTTTGAGGACGTGGTGAACCTGGCCTACAACAACGCCCCGCCCTCTGGGCCAAACGTGATCATCACAGTCACGTACAGCCGCGGCGAGAACGGCAAGGAGGGCTCGCTCCTCCCCGGCGACCGTGTCAAAGTCAAGAACAAGATGGTGTTCGATGTCTCGGCAACCGATCGCTCGTAACGCTGACCTCACCTGCCTGGAGAACGAGGGGTATGCCCTGGAGGTTGACCCCCAGGGCTACCTGCTCGTCAAGAACGTGCCATACGTCAATCCAGCGCGGGAGGTCAAGCGCGGCACTATCGTCGGTACCCTAAAGACCGCGGGAAGCATCGACGACATCGTCAGTTTCAGCGACCACACGGTCTACTTCGCGGGAGAGCCCCCCTGCGACTTCGAAGGTCGACCGCTCGATAAGCTCGTCATCAGTTCGAGTCGGCAGCAACTCGGTACGCGGGTCTGTGTGGATCACCACTTCTCCCACAAGCCTGGGCCGGATGGCTATCCGTCGATGTACGCCCAGATCAAGCAGTACATCGCTATCCTGGGGTCCCACGCGCAACGTCTTGATCCCTCCATGACGGCGAAGACCGGCCCAGTGGTTTCGCTGGATGCAGAGGGAGACAGCCCCTTCGAGTACATGGACACAGCTTCGTCGCGGGCCGGCATCGTGATGGTGACCGCCAAGCTGTGGGGCCTTCGCATTGCCATCGTCGGGATCGGCGGAACGGGGGCCTACGTACTGGATCAGGTGGCGAAAACACCGGTGAAGGACATTCACCTTTTCGACGACGACATCTTCTACACCCACAACGCCTTCCGCGGGCCTGGCGCGGCGACGGTGGAGCAGCTCCGTACTGGGCCACTCAAGGTCGATTACTGGCGCGATCGCTACAGCATGATGCACCGCGGCATTGTCGCCCATCCCTACCGCGTAACAAAGGAGAACGCTGAGGAGTTGGCCGGGTTCGACTTCGCATTCCTCTGCATGGACAGCGGGCCTGACAAGCTTGCCATTGTGGAGGCGCTGGAGGCTGCTGGCGTGTTATTCATCGACACAGGGATCGGTGTACAGGAGGTGAACGGCGCCCTGCGCGGGACCGTGCGGGTGACAACTAGCACGCCCGAAAAGCGAGAGCATCTGCGCAAGCGGGTGTCGTTCGCCACGCCGCGAGCAGACAACGAATACGAACGCAACATCCAGGTGGCGGACCTCAATGCGCTGAACGCTGCGCTGGCGGTCATCAAGTGGAAGAAGCTCTACGGCTTCTACCACGACTTCGAGCACGAGCACGACAGCACGTATACGATCAATTCGCATCTGCTCACACGAGACGAAACACACGATGAGGCAGACGCGAATTCGGCCTGAGTTCGTGACCTTCGCGCCACAGGTGCTGGAGCCGGGGGTTGTATACGTCTCGATGGAGTACTCGACCGTACTCCACCTGTGCTGCTGCGGCTGCAGCAACCAAGTGGTCACCCCCCTCGCTCCGGCGCGTTGGCACCTGATGTTCGACGGCGAGACAATCTCGCTGAATCCTTCCATCGGGAACTGGTCGTTTCCCTGCAAGTCGCACTATTGGATTGAGCGGAACCGGGTGCTGTGGGACCGACCCTTCAGTCAGAGGGAGGTCGAGTTGGTACGGATAAGGGATCACCGCGCGATAGAGGAGCACTTGGAGTCGCGCGCGGTACCGAAAGAACCGCCGGTGGTCGTTGGCCAATCGTGGTTGGAGTGGCTGAAGCGGTGGTTCTGGCGGTAGCGACAGTACTGCAGAGACCCGCGTTACAGCACGAAGTCGCAAGCTTTCCGATGTCGTTGACCGTTGTCGATGTGGCGACTTTCGGTTAGATTTCGGGGACGGCTGCGGTTCTTGGGCCGGTCCAAACGGAGTTCGTGACACCGCTCTCCGCCAGCCCAGCGCGCAGGGCCGGGAATAAAGCGGGAGGACGCGCAACCGGCGCCGACAAATCCAGGCTCTGCCAACCCTGCAACCTGGTCCTACCCATGCCGGGGACCGCAGCTGCGAGTGAGACGCAGCCGGATCGTAGCCAGATCCGCGATGATGGGGATAGCCCGCTATGGTAGGCGCGCAGACCCGGCCCAATCTGCGTCTGCGGGCACTTCGTCAGGCTGCCAGCGCGCTTGCTCAGTACATTACGCCCTACTACAACCGGCACCACTCCGGCAGGGTAGGCAAATGGGTGGGCCATGCCCAAAATTGAAGTGACGCCCGGACGAGGCTAGAAAGTTACAAAATAAAAGGGGTTCCGCCGAAGCGGAGCCCCGTTTTGTTCTTGTTCGAATGTTCGAATTACATCTCACCCACACTTGCTGAAGCCGCAGACGTGGCACTTTATACAGCCTTCGGCGAACTCGAGCTGGCTCTTGCACGCGGGGCAGGTGCAGATGAAGGTCTTGCCGCTATCGTAGGCCAGGGTGAGCTACGGCGGCCGCCCGGCTCCGTCGCGGGCGCCACCCCATCGCAACGTCGGCCGCGTTGCCGGTGTCGAGCACCGCCTCGGGGATCAACTCCTCTTGGATCCCCGTCTTCTCGCGCTCGCGCAACCCCAGCGGCGCGATGGCGTCCGGCACCGAGTGCACCTTGTTGGGCCCGAAGCCGATCGCCTTGTCGGAGCTGATCCCGCGCAGCTGCATGTACCCGTCCTGCACTGGGATGCCGATGCGCAGCACCAGCGAGATCAACCGCCGCTCGCAGGCGTTATTGCACTATCACGTCGGTGATCTTCGGGTGATAGCAGTCGTAACTCCGTTTCAACTCTTCCGCACAATTCCGGAATCTGTGCTGCACCTCCTCAACACGGATTTGGATACCGATTCGTGTCGCTGTGCGCTCATCGAGGTGCGGACCGCACATCCCCATCAGACGCCGCATCACGTACCACCTTCGATGGCTCGAACCCAATACGGCCGCAGCAACAACAGATCGAGCCTTACATTCTAGGTCACCCAAATCCTGGATGAGCTCCAACCGTCGAACCAGGACGTCACAATAATCGAAATCAAATGAGCCGTGCGCCCAGTCACACACATGTAGTGCCAGCTTTGCCCACACCTCAGGATCTATCGAGTGCATGTTTCTCATTGTGGTTTCATCCAGTGCGAAAAGTACTTTATTTGAATCTTTCGCAGAAGTAATAAACCGCACGAACTGTTCAAGATCGCTGACTGTCCACCCAGTGACATCACGAAGAGAACTCACCCACTCTCTTTCTTCACCACTTACAGCCGCTTCGACGCGCTCCGCTAAAACTGAAACGAGGGCATCCCGAAGACTCGCGATCGAGCGAAATCGACGAGAAGGATCGGCCTCAGTGCACTTCTCGATAATCCAACCCATTGGGCCGGGGCATGTTTGTTTTTGGTACGGAATTCGTGTTTTACCCGAATACATATCGTGTAAGATGCATCCGAACGCATAAATGTCTACCGCACTCGTACAATGTCGAAAATCCTGCATTTGTTCAGGTGCGCAGTAATTTTGAGTGCCCCACCCAGACTGGAGAGAAGTAAGCGTGGTGGTACTATCCGTTACCGGTTGCACGAAACCGAAATCCGAGAGCTTCCAAACACCGTCGTGCAGAAGCACGTTTTCCGGCTTGAGATCGCGGTGAACGTAGCCCAAGCTATGGAGTTCTTCGAGTGCGTTCAGAATATCAGATAGGGGTTGCGTTTCGAACTGCTGATGCGACCTACGTCGCTTCCCAATTTCTTGGGCGAAATTTCGTTGAGCCAGCGGCATCAGAAACGATGGCTGGTCTCCATCAAGATCTGAACTGATAACGGGAAGAAAGTACTCGGGCGGGAGAGCAGATTGCACACGCACTTCCCTAACAAAGCGAGCCCGCAACTTCTCCCGGTCAGTGCGCTCAAGAACATGTTGTTCCGGGTCAAAAGTCTTTCGTGCAACACGGGACCCGTCGGGCAGCTCTATCCGTTCAACCCTGCCGAAGGCTCCACGATTAATTGTTCCTAGCGACTTCAGTTTCACTCCACACCTTCACTTCCTACAGCGGGGGCAGACTACCAGATGACACCAGCTGGGAGGATTCGGTAAGAATCCTCCCAGCTTTTTCGTCAACAAGTGGACGATCTACTCAGCCGCACTCGCTGAAGCCGCAGACGTGGCACTTCATGCAGCCTTCGGCGAACTCGAGCTGGCTCTTGCACTCGGGGCAGGTGCCGATGAAGGTCTCACCGCTGTCGTAGGCCAGGGTGAGCTGCGGCGGGCCGCCCGGCTCCGTCGCGGGCGCCACCCCCATCGCCACGTCGGCCGCGTTGCCGGTGTCGAGCACCGCCTCGGGGATCAGCTCCTCCTGGATCCCCGCCTTCTCGCGCTCGCGCAGCCCCAGCGCCTGCGCGATGGCGTCGGGCACCGAATGCACCTTGTTGGGGCCGAAGCCGATCGCCTTGTCGGAGCTGATCCCGCGCAGCTGCATGTACACGTCCTGCACCGGGATGCCGAAGCGCAGCGCCAGCGAGATCAGCCGCCCGATCGCCTCCACGTCGGCCATGGCGATGGAGCCCGCCTT
>Ga0070685_10000734_pt1 | contig 17874 bp, 18 predicted proteins | sample KBSS13LmetaG_FD_65651 | JGI IMG/M metagenome (GOLD analysis project Ga0070685, IMG submission 65651) | Switchgrass rhizosphere microbial communities from Kellogg Biological Station, Michigan, USA - KBS S1-3L metaG | ecosystem: Host-associated > Plants > Roots > Rhizosphere ...
TGTCCTCGTCGGACTGGCCGATCACCGCCGCCTCGGCGACGTCGGGGTGGGCGACGATCGCCGACTCGACCTCGGCGGTCGAGAGCCGGTGGCCGGAGACGTTGACGACGTCGTCGATCCTGCCGATCACCCAGAAGTAGCCGTCGGAGTCGCGGCGGGCGGCGTCGCCGACCAGGTAGCGCTTCTTGCCGAAACGCGAGAAGTAGGTCTCGATGAAACGGTCGTCCTCCTTGTAGAGGCCGCGCAGCATCGAGGGCCAGGGGCTCTCCAGCACCAGCAGGCCCTGCCCTTCCTCGATCGGATCGCCCTCGGACTCGTCGACCACCTGCGCCTCGACTCCCGGGAACGGCGTCGTCGCCGAACCCGGCTTGGTCGCGGTGATCCCCGGCAGCGGGCTGATCATGATCGCCCCGGTCTCCGTCTGCCACCAGGTATCGACGATCGGGCAGTTGCCGCCGCCGATCACCTGCCGGTACCAGAGCCAGGCCTTCGGGTTGATCGGCTCGCCGACCGAGCCGAGCAGTCGCAGCGAGGAGAGGTCGTGTTCGGCCGGGATCTCGGCTCCCCATTTGATGAAGGTGCGGATCGCCGTCGGCGCCGCGTAGAGGATCGTCGCCTTGTAGCGCTCGACCAGCTCCCACCAGATGCCTTTGTGCGGGTAGTCGGGCGCTCCCTCCCACATCACGCTGGTCGCCCCGTCGGAGAGCGGCCCGTAGACGATGTAGGAGTGGCCGGTGACCCAGCCGACGTCGGCCGCGCACCAGTAGACGTCCTCCTCGGGCTTGAGGTCGAAGACGTAGCGGTGGGTGGCGGTGACGCCGGTCATGTAGCCGCCGGTCGTGTGCAGAATCCCCTTCGGCTTCGCGGTCGAGCCCGAGGTGTAGAGGATGTAGAGCGGGTGCTCGGCGTCCATCGGCTCCGCCGGGCACTCCGGGTCCGCCTTCTCCATCACCTCGTCGAAGAAGACGTCGCGGCCGTCGGTCATCGGGCACTCGATCCCGGTCGCGCGGACGACCACGATCTTCTCCAGGGAGCCGATCCCGCCGAGGTGCTCGTCGACCTGCGGCTTGATCGGCGCGGTCTTGCCCTTGCGGCGGGCGCCGTCGACGGTGACCAGCGCCTTCGCCTGGCTGAACTCCATCCGCTCTGCCACCGACTCGGCGCTGAAGCCGCCGAAGACGACGTTGTGGGGAGCGCCGATCCGGGCGCAGGCGAGCATCGCGACGACGACCTCGGGGATCATCGGCAGGTAGATCCCGACCACGTCCCCCTTCTCCACCCCGAGGTCCTTGAGCGCGTTGGCGAAGCGCTGGACGTCGCGGTGGAGGTCGGCGTAGGTGACCTCGCGCTCCTCCCCCTCCTCGCCGCGCCAGTGGTAGGCGACGCGGTCGCCGTTGCCCGCCTCGACGTGGCGGTCGAGGCAGTTGTAGCTGGCGTTGAGCTTGCCGTCGGCGAACCACTTGTAGAAGGGCGGGTTGGAGTCATCGAGCCCCTCGCTCGGCTCGGTGTCCCAGTCGAGCAGCTCCTTCGCCTGCGCCGTCCACCAGGCGACCGGGTCGGCGGCGGCCTCCTCGTAGATCTTCGGATCGCGCCAGCGCGCCGCGGCCCGGAACTCCTCCGGCGGCTCGAACTTCTCGATCTCCAGCATCGCGTCGAGTTCCTGCTCGAGCGGCGTCTCTCCTTGCTCGACTGCCATTCGACTGCTCCTCCCGTTTTCGTCAGTCCCGCGCCGGTTCGCTGCTCCTCGGCTCGTTCAGCGGCTTGACCGGCATCACCGTCCGCCCGAAGGTCGAGTTCACGACCGCCGCAAAGGATGCATACCAAGCAGCCGCCGCCGTGGCAATGCCGAAGAAGCCACCGACTTCGATCAGACCTTCGCTTTCGTTGGCGTTGCCGATCCCGAGCAGGAAGAACGTCGCTGCCAATAGCAGGAAGACGAGCGCGATCGCCGCCGTCGTCCGCAACGAGGCGACGAACATGTAGGTGGTGAAGATCCCCCAGGCGATCAGGTAGAGCCCGAGCGACGGACCGAGGTGTTCGGCCGGGATGCTGTCGGCGAAGAAGGTCACCAGCGCCCAGAACGAGATCCAGAAGGCCCCGAACGAGGTGAAGGCGACGGCGCCGAAGGTGTTGCCGGTGCGGAACTCCCACATCCCGGCAAGCAGCTGGGCGATCCCCCCGTAGGCGAGGGCCAGGCCCAGCACCACCGGCTCGCCGGCGTGGCTGACCAGGTTGGCGTTGAACATGCTGAGCACGAAGGTGGTGAGAGCGAAGGCCGCCAGCCCGAGCGGACCGGGATCGGCCGGTTTCCAGCCGGCGGTGCTTTCGGCGGCGGGTTCTCTCCTCGGCGCGCGACCGGCCAGGTCGCGACCCGGGACCTCGTGCCGTGAGACGGATGCTGACTCCATGACGACTCCTTCCCTAGGAACCTTGGGACATCCCCCCAGACCCCCACCAGATACCCGGGGATCGCTTGTATCAATCGTCTCTAAAGCTTGCTCAGTAGCCCGCAGGGTGCCGCGCCACGAAACCTTCGGGCGAGTCGACCCAGGGGTTGTGCCAGCGCGGGCCGGGGCCGCCGACGGTGTCGAAGGCGATGCCGGCGACGACCATCCAGGCGTGGCCGGAGTTGGCGTAGACGGTGATCCACTGGCCGGGCCCGGGTTCGCCCCAGGTCTCGAGGCCGGTCGAGTCGAGCGGGCTTTCGAGGAAGCCGCCGCCGTGCAGGGCGTAGGAGACCGCGCCCGAGCAGTCGTACCCGTCGGATTCGAAGGAGCCGTGGCCGCCGCCCCAGATGTAGGGGGTGGTGGCGATCGCGTTGCCGGCGGCGATCACTTCCTGCACCGCGGCCGGCGCCGAGGCCGGGGCGCTCGCTTCGCTTTCGCTCAAAACCTGCGCTTCCTGGCCGGGGTTGAGCGGCGCCGGCATCAGTCCGGTGGTCGCGTCGCCGCCTTCGGCCGCGACCTGTTCGGAGATCGAGGCGAGGTTGCTGGAGAGCGCGCCTTCGCGCGATTCCAGGTCTTCGAGGTCTTCCTGCCGCTGCGCCTGCGCCGCCTTCAGTTCCAGCCAGCCCGCCTTCGCCTCCTTGCGAGCGGCGCTGACGGCTCGCTCCTGGGCGGCGATCGCGTCGCGCACTTCTTCGATTTCGGCCCGCTGCTTGTCGAGTTTGTCGACGGCCGAGCGGACTTCGTTGCGGAGCGTCTTCACCCGGTCGACGACGGCGTCGTCGTAGTCCTGGATCTGGCGCACGTATTCGGTCTGCGCCGCCATCTCCGACCAGTCTTCGGATTCGAGGATCGCGTTCAGCAGATCGGGCGAGCCGGCCTCGTAGATCGCGACGACACGGCCGCTGAGGACGCCGAGCGCCCGTTGCAGCTTCACCCGCACCCGTTCCAGGTGCGCTTCTTCGGCTTCCAGCGCTGCGGTGGCGCGGTCGAGCTGGGTCTGCTTTTCGGCCAGTTCGGCCTCGATCGCTTCCTGTTCGGAGCGCAGCCGCGAGACTTCGCCCAGCTTCGCGTCGATCGCCTGGTTCTGTTCGGCGATCGTTTCCGCCAGCGCGCTCGAATCTTCCCTCACCCCTTCGAGCTTGTCCCGCGTCGCTTCCAGCTTTTCCTGCGGCGTCTTCGCCGGCGCGCTGCCCGCCCAGGAACCGGCAAGGGCGCAGAGCCCTGCAAGAAGCAGGGCGGCGAACAACAGGGCACGGCGCCTAACCGTGCTCGTAGAGGAGCTGAACTGCACGGCGGCGCAGGCTAGCGGAGCGCCTGCGCCGCCTCAAAGGTGGTCGATAACCCGCAAGTTTCCTTGCACTTGCAGGAGTTTTCAGGCGTGCGTCAAGCCAGCAGTTTCTGCTTCGCCTTGTCGAACTCCTCCGGGGAGAGGGCGCCTTTGTCTTTGAGTTCGGCCAGCTTGTGCAGTTCCTCGGCCGGCGAGACGGAGGAAGCCTGCTCGCGGACGTATTCGTCGAAGTGCTTTTTGGCGTCGGCTTGGGCTTTGATCGTGCGGTCGCGCATTCCCTCGCCGCGGGCGATCAGGTAGATCAGGGCGGTGAGGAAGGGGATGAAGACGAGGAAGAGCACCCAGGCCGCCTTCGCCCAGCCAGAAAGCTCGTGATCGCGGAAGAGGTCGGAGAGGATCGTGATCAGGATCCAGATCCAGATGACGAAGAAGAAAACCTCCAGCGCTACGAGGAGAATTTCCCCGAAGCTGATGTCGGCGAGCGGCATTGCGCTCCTTTCGGTTGGAGACTGGGGTACGCGAAAATTCGCGCTAAAGGGACCTTATGTAATTCCGGAGGCTAAGCGCCTCTCCTGCCTGCGCTATCCGCAGTCAGCCTCATGAAGAAGAGGACGATCGCGACCGAGGTGGCGAGGTTGAGGCTGGAGACGCCCTCGCGCATCGGGATCGCCACCCGGCCGTCGGCGCGCTCGAGAACCTCGCCGCTGAGCCCGTGGCGCTCAGTGCCGAAGGCGAGGATCGCCCGCGGCGGCACCAGCCCCGGCACCAGCTCCTCCCCCTCCGGGTCGATCGCCAGCAGTGGCCGCTCGCTCGGCGGCAGCGCCTCGACCTTGGCCACCGGGAGCGCGAACTGCAGGCCGGCGGCGCCGCGGACGGCGTCGGGATGCCAGGGGTCGTTCTCGCCGCGGGCGATCACCGCCGCAACGCCCGCGGCCGCCGCGACGCGGATGCAGGCGCCGATGTTGCCCATGTTGCGCGGGTCCTCGAGCAGAACAACCGGGGCCGGCGCGGGGTCGGCGAGGGCAGCGCCGACGTCCACCCGCGGCCGCCGGGCGATCGCGGCGACGCCGGTGTGCGGGACCAGCGGCACCAGGTCGGCCAGGGTCTCCTTGTCGACCTGCTCGACTCGGCCGGCGAGCTGTCCCGCCAGGTCCGGGGCCAGGTCGGCCGCCATCGCCTCCAACGCGTCGGGGTCGACCGCCACCGCCTCGACCAGCTCGGCGCCGAAGCGCAGCGCGTGCTTGAGCGCGTGGAAGCCCTCGACGACGGTCAGCGCCGGATCGCGCCGAGCGGTGCGGAAGCGGACAGCGCGTTCGTGCTCGTCCCGGCCCATCGCCGAATCATTACCGGCCGGCGGGGATCGAGGCGAGGAGCCTCGCTAAGCGGGCGCGCCGGCCAGCGCCAGCTGGTCGCGGCCCCCGGCCTTGGCCAGGTAGAGCGCCGCGTCGGCACGGCCGAGCAGGTCGTCGACGCTCTCGACGAAGTCCCAGCAGGCAAGACCGGCGGAGCAGGTCTGCTCCATCGGCGTCCGCTCGCGCAGCCGCTCGACCACCTCCGCCGCCTCATCGGGGTCGGTGCCCGGCAGCAGCACCAGGAACTCCTCGCCACCGAAGCGGACGATCGTGTCTTCGCCGCGCAGGGCGCCGTCCCAGGCGCGGGCGCACTCGCGCAGGACCTCGTCGCCGGCGAGGTGGCCGTGGGTGTCGTTGTAGGCCTTGAAGTGGTCGATGTCGATGATCGCGACGCAGAGCGGCGAGTCGGTACGACGGCAACGGGCCATCTCCCGCGGCAACTGCTCCTCGAGCGTGCGGCGGTTGGGCAGTCCCGTGAGCGCATCGTGGGCGGCCATCTCCTGCACCCTGCCGAGCAGCTCCTCGCGTTCGTCCTCGATCTGCTTCAGCTCGGTGACGTCGGTGGCGCGGGCGTAGATCAGCGACTCGTCGGCGGAGAGCTGCGAGCTCCAGCGCAGCCAGTGCCAGGAGCCATCCTTGGCCTGATAGCGGTTCTCGAACTGCAGCGTCTCCGCTCCTTCGAAGAGCCCCGCCGCCTCGGCTTCGGTGCGCTCGCGGTCCTCCGGGTGGACCCGCTCGACGAACGGGACCGCGCGCAGTTCCTCGCGGTCGTAGCCGAGGTAGTACGCCCAGGCGTCGTTCAGCTCGACGAAGTAGCCGTCCATGTTGGCGGTGCAGAGCATGTCCCGGGAGAGGTCGAAGAAGCGGCGGGCGCGGGCGTCGGCGCGGGCCCGGCGGGCGACGATCGCCGTCGTCAGCAACATCACGACGCCGAGCGAGACGAGGGTGAACAACCAGCGGGTGAGCGGCGAGTAGCCGGCGGTGCTTTCGACCTCGAGCAGGACGACGCCGTAGACCAGCAGCAGCCAGGCGAGGTGGAGGGCGGCGACGCGGCGCGGGAAGTAGTAGGACGAGATCAGGGTCGCCCAGACGAAGATCGTCCCGTACTGACCGACCGCGATGCCGCTCTCGAAGATCAGCAGTGCGGTGGTGGCGACGATCCCGCCGAGCAGCAGGTGGACGGCGCCCCGGGGGATCCGGCCGATCAGGAGCGAGCAGAGCAGCCCGGCGGCGGCCATCGCCGCGGCGGTCAGTGTCAGCGCGGTGGCGTCGCCACCGCTTGGGTGCGGGAGCAGCAGCGAGAGGGCGACGAGGCCGGCGCCGGCGATCAGCAGCGCCGCCGCCGCCCGCAGCTCGGAGCCGCCGGCAGGATTGATGCTTACCCGATTTTGGGGAGACGCCATGCGGGAGGCATCGGCAAACGCGTCTGTTTTCTTTACCGCGTCGGCAAATTTGTCAGCCGCGCACGACCTGAAATTGGCTCATCAGGCCGTGATCCTCGTGGTCGAGCATGTGGCAGTGGACGACGAATTTGCCGGTGTAGTCGGAGAAACGGCCGGCGACGAGGATCTTTTCGCCAGGGAAGAGGAAGAAGGTCTCCTTGAGGCAGTCTTCCCAGGGCGGCGGCTGGCGGCCGTTGCGCTCGAGCAGGTACCAGTCGGTGTGGTGCAGGTGCATGACGTGGGCGACGTTCGTCTTGTTGACGAACTCCCAGATCTGGATGCTGCCGAGGCGCGGCTTCGCCTCGACGTAGGCGGGGTTGAAGGTGCGGCCGTTGATGCGCCAGGTGGTTTTGAAGAAGCCGCCGATCGTGATCGCCCAGCGGTGGTCGGGCTGGCGCCCGGCCTTCCGCGTCCACCCGGGCAGCGGCCGCAGGTGACGGGGGACGCGGGTGCGGTCGGTAAGGCGGCTGGTGCCGACCCGGAACTGCATCAGGGCGCCGCCGTAGGTGCGGGCGCCGGCGGGGTTGCGGCCGCTGTGGCGCTTGCTGCTGCGCAGCTCGACCGTCTCCCCCGCGTGGCCGGCGAAGTCGACGATCACCTCGACCCGCTCGGCCGGGCCGAGGAGGATTTCGCGGCGGCGGATCGGCTTCGGCATCAGCCCGCTCTCGGTGGCGATCTGGATCATCTGGGCGCCGTTTGAGAGCTGCAGGTTGTAGCTGCGGAAGGAGGAGACGTTGAGGATCCGCAGCCGGTAGCGGCGCGGGGTGACCGCGTGGTGGGGCATGAAGGCGCCGTTGACGAGGACGCACTCGCCGAGGATCCCGTCGTCGGGCGGGCGGCGGTTGGTGAAGGGGTCGGTGAGCTGGTTGTCGCGGTCGAAGCTGCGGTCGGCGATCATCAGCGGCAGATCGCGATCGCCGCGCGGCAGCGGCAGCGCCTCGTCGAACTCGTCGTCGACGATCCACATCCCGGCGAGCCCTTTCCAGCTGTGCGGGGCGGTGCGGTCGAGGCGATGGTCGTGGTACCACTGGAAGGCGGCGCGTTCGGGATGGCCGTCCTCCATCAGGTCGTAGACGTAGGTTTTCCGCCCGCCGGGCTCGAGCAGGAACTCGTTGCCGGAGGCGCGGGGCGAGAGACCGCGGGGGATCTGGCAGTAGTAGGAGGTCGGCTGGTGCTTGGTCAGCCCGCCGGGGTAGCCGTCGAACTGGGTCGCGTTGTGGCCGCCATGGAGGTGGATCGAGAGCTCTCCCACCTTCGCCGGCAGCTCGTGGTGGAAGGTGACGCGGGTGCGATGGCCGGCGCGGCGGCGGATCGTCGGTCCGGGGAAGGTCCCGCCGAAGGTCCAGAGGCGGGTCTTGCGGCCCGGCAGGATCCGCTGCTCGGCCTCGCGGATCGGCACGTGGATGTGATCGCCGTCGAGGACCGGCGGGATCGGCAACGGCTCGCGGAACGGGGCCGCGGCGAGCGCCGGCGGCGGCTCGGTCGAGAACGGCAGCGGCCCGCCGCCCCTGCCCCTCAGGGGCAGGAGGACGGCGAGGGCGCCGCCGCCAAGGGCGCCGAGAAAGGCTCGGCGCCCGAGGCGGTGCGGGGCTGAGAACTGTCCAGCCGTCGCCGGGACCTAGGCGGCGGGAACCGGCGCCACGACCTTGACCTGGCCGTGCATGAACGGATGGACCGCGCACATGAAGTAGAGCGTGGTGCCCGCTTCGGCGGTCACTTCCTGGGTGACGCTGGTGCCGGCTTTCTTTTCGCCGGTGAACCAGGAGTCGCCCTTCTTGCCGGTGGCGTCACCCTCGGTGCTCCAACCGGCGGGGCCGGCCTTGGCGAGCGGAGTGGTGATCTTTTCGGTTTTCGGGTCGAAGCCGTGCCACTTGGCGATCGCGAAGCAGATCTTTTTCGGCGTGAAGCAGGTGTTCTGCGCCTTGTGGGTCTTCGGGATCGAGCCCTTGGTGACCAGCGAGAAGGTGTGCGGGCCGACCTGTTTCGGATTGGTCTTGTTGAGGACCTGGAGCTGGTCGCCGACGGTGACCGTTTCCGGGGCGACGAACTTGAGCTTGCCCTTGACGATCGACATCGTGATCACGTCGGTGTTCCCGGTCGGCGTGACGGCGGTCGTTTCGGCGGCGCCGGCGAGGCTCGAGCTGCCGAGGACGACGGTGAGCGCGGCCGCCGGGACCGCGAGAGCCAGGGCCCGCAGGCGGGCGCGGCGTGAAAGCTTGCTGTGCAAAACGTGCCTTTCTACTTGGTGGTGAAACCGATTCCCTGAGGCCGTCAAGGGTACCCTCTCCAGCGGTGGCCACGTTCCTTCACACCTGCTACCGGATCGGGAATATTGACCGCTCGGTCGCCTTCTACGAGAAGCTCGGCTTCGAGGAGGTGCGGCGGATGCCGATCGGCGACGAGGCGGTCAACGTCTTCATGGCCCTGCCGGGCGAAGACCCCCGCCTCGAGCTCACCTACAACCACGGCGTCACCGGCTACGAGCACGGCACCGGCTACAACCACATCGCCCTCCTTGTCGACGGCAACCTCGACGACACCCTCGCCCAGCTGGCCGACCTCGGCATCGAGCCCGAAAAGCCTCCCTACCGCCCCGGCGGCCGCACCGCAGGCCACCGCATCTGCTTCGTCCGCGACCCCGACGGCTACCGGATCGAGCTGATCGGGGAGTAGCCGATCGCGCCGTCGGCGAGCTCAGCATCCCTAGACTCGCCGGCGTGCCAGGGCCCTTCGACCCGCAACCGCCGAGGTGGGATCCGACCACGGAAGTATTCCCTGGCGGTCCCCACCCGGGGATGGTCCACCGGATGCGCGAAGAACAGTTCGCCCGGGAGGCGGCCCGCGAAGAAGAACGCCGTCTGGCAGAAGCACGGATAGCGGCGGCTCGCCGCCGGCGCGACCACCACCTGCTCCTCCTCAGGCGATGAGGCAACGCTTGGAATACGCCACCGTCGTTCGGCTCTATGAAACGGCGGAGGACGACTTTGTCGGGCAGACCTGGACCGAAAACTTCTGGATCTATCGCCCGGGCGACAAGGAAGGGCAGAAGCTGGAGGCCCACTCGGGATCCTCCAAGAACCCGGAGCACAAGACCACCATTCTCAAGATCCTCGCCGAGCTTGGCGCCGAAGGATGGGAGCTGGTGAGCGAAACCGTCCTCGACACCACCATCGTCGCCAGCGGTCTGGGCTGGAGGGACGTCGCAATCCCCGTGAAGATGCGCTGGACCTTCAAGCGACCGGCAGCCTGAGCTCGAACTCAGACGCCATCGCCGAAGTTTGGTCCCCTATAGGGGCCGCTGGTTCGGAGTCGCGAATCAGCCGGGGCTGAGGCCGCCGCCGGCTGAGGGCGGCGGTGCGCCTTCCGGTTCAGGTTCGGGGGCCGGGGCTTCTTCTTCGGCGGCTTCTTCGCCTTCGGGCTTTTCCTTGCCCGCCGCTTCGTTGCCTTCTTCGCTTTCTTCTTCTTCGCCTTCGTAGCTTTCTTCTTCTTCGTAGCCGCTTTCGTAGCCCGAGGAGGAGGTGTGTTCGCTGTCGAGGCCTTCGAGTTCGGGTTCGGGGGCGCTTTCGAATTCGGGGCAGTCACCTTCTACCGCGGATTCCATGTAGGCGCGCCAGATCGGACCGGCGGTGGGACCGCCGAAGCCGGTGTATTCGCGCGAGGTCGGATGGCCGACCCAGACGGCGGTCGAGAACAGCGGCGTGTAGCCGACGAACCAGGCGTCTGAGAGCTCCTCGGAGGTGCCGGTCTTGCCGGCCTCCGATGAGCAGCCCATGGAGGTGTAGCCGGCGCCGGTGCCCTGGGTGATCACACCCTCGAGGACCCGCGTCACCTCGTAGGCCTCGCCCGGCGTCAACACCCGTTCGCCCTTGTCCTTCTCGAAGTCGTCGACCTTGTGATTGGGGAATTCGACCCGGCTGACCGCGGTGGCGTCGTGATGGATGCCGCCGTTGGCGAGGGTCGCGTAGGCGTCGGCCATTTCCAGCGGGGTGACCCCGATCGCGAGACCGCCGATCCCCTCCGCCGGCACCGACTGCAGGGGCGATTCAATGCCCATTTCGTGGGCGGTCTTGGTCACTTCTTCGGGGCCGACGTCGAGGTCGAGCTGGGCGAAGACGACGTTGACCGAGGCCCAAGTGGCGCTTTCGAGGTCATAGGTGCCGCCCCCCTCGCCCTCGGAGTTGTTCACCGTCCAGGTGCCGCCGCCGGGGATTTCCAGGGTCTTCGGGGAGGTGCCGTCGTAATAGGTGGTGGCGGGATCGATCCCCTCCTTGACGGCGGTGGTGAGCACGAAGGTCTTGAACGACGACCCGGGCTGGCGGTGAGCCTGCCAGGCGTAGTTGAACTGGGATTCGTCGGCGTAGCCTTCGGTGGAGGCGAGGGCGACGATTGCCCCGGTGTCGGGATCGACCGAAGCGAGGCCGGCGGCCGGCCCGCCTTCCGGGTAACAAACAGAGCAGTAGTTTTCGACCGCGTATTCGGCCTTCGCCTGCAGGTCGGGGTCGATCGTCGTGTACGCCTTCAGGCCGCCTTTGCGCACGGTGTTGATCCCGTATTTGTCGATCAGTTCGTTCTGGACCATGTCGAAAAGGAACGGGTCCTTGATCACCTGGTACTTGTCGCCGGGGTCGAGGCCGAGGCCGTGGGTCTTGGCTTCGCGGTATTCGTCGCCGTTGATGTAGCCCTGTTCCTGCATCACCAGCAGCACCTCGTTGCGCCGCTTCAGCGCCGCCTTCGGGTCGAGGAAGGGGTTGTATTCGGAGGGCGCCTGCGGCAGGCCCGCCAGCAGCGCCGCCTGGACCAGGCTGAGCTGTTTCGCCGGCTTGCTGAAGTAGGTCTGCGAGGCCGCCTCGGCCCCCACCGCCGTCTGCCCTTCGACGGTCCCGTACGGGGCGCTGTTGAGGTACTGGGTGAGGATCCATTCCTTGCCGTGGGCTTCCTCGAGCTCGACCGCGAGGTGGGCTTCGATCAGCTTTCGCTTCAGGGTGTTTTCCGGGTTGTGGATGTAGAGGTTGCGGACCAACTGCTGGGTGATCGTCGAGGCGCCCTGAACCGGCTTGCCGCCGGCCTGGATGTCCTTCCAGGCGGCGCGGGCGATCCCCTCGTAGTCGAGGGCGCCGTGGTGGAAGAAGTTCTTGTCCTCGATCGCGATCGTCGCGTCGCGCAGGACCTGCGGGATCGCCTTCGCCGGCAGCGGCTGACGCACGTTTTCGGAGCGGATGAAGCCGATCAGGCTGCCGTCGGCGGCGTAGATCGCCGAGGAGCGGCCCTTCTGGACCGGCTTCAGGCTCGAGAGCGGCGGCGCCGAGTTGTAGATGTTGAGCGCCCAGGCGGCCGCGATCCCACCGGCGATCAGCACAAGGGCGACGAGGATCCCCAGCGGGATCGCGACCTTATGCCAGATGGGATGGTGCGGCTTGCGTCGCCGCCTGCGGACCCGCGTGGCCATGCGCTGCGGATTGTAGGGACGCGCGCCCGCCGGCACTCGTGGCGGCTCGAGCGCGCAAGGCCGGTTGCCGTCCCGATAGGCTCGCGCCCGCAGGCGCTAGGAAGCAGCGGCACCAAAGGGAGAGGAACTGACGTGAAACTCGTAATCGGGATCGTTCGCCCCGAGCAGGCGAACCAGGTCCTCGAGGCGCTCCATCGGGCCGAGGTCCGCGGCTTCTCGATGAGCCGGGTCCAAGGACACGGCGGCGAGGTCGAGCGGGTCGAGACCTACCGCGGCACGACCGTACAGATGGGGCTCTCGGAGAAGGTCCGCTTCGAGGTCGCGGTCTCCGACTCGTTCGTTGACAAGACCGTGGCGGCGATCTGCGAGGGCGGGCGCACCGGCGAAGTCGGCGACGGCAAGATCTTCGTCGTCCCGCTCGACCAGGCGGTGCGGATCCGCACCGGCGACTCAGACGAGGGCGCCGTGACGCCGGTGAGCCGATGAACGCCGGGATCGACACGGGTGACACCGCCTGGATGCTGATCGCGACCGCGCTGGTGCTGATGATGACGCCGGCGCTCGGTCTCTTCTACGCCGGGCTGGTGCGCTCGAAGAACACCCTCAACACCTTCATGATGAGCATCGCCGCGATCGCCGTGGCGACGGTCACCTGGGCCGCGGTCGGCTACTCGCTCGCCTTCGACGGCGGCGGCGACCTGATCGGCGGGCTCGGCAACGCCTTCATGCAGGGCGTCGACTTCGCCCCCCGCGAAGGGACGGCGATCCCCGAGCTCGTCTTCTTCGCCTTCCAGGCGACCTTCTGCATCATCACCGTGGCGCTGGTCTCCGGCGCCGTGGTCGAGCGGATGCGCTTCGGCGCCTTCCTCGTCTTCGCGGCGCTGTGGTCGGTGCTCGTCTACGCCGTCCTCGCCCACTGGGCCTTCGGCGGCGGCTGGCTGCTCTCCGGCGGCACCCTCGACTTCGCCGGCGGCGTCCCGGTCGAGATGGCCTCCGGCTTCTCGGCCCTGGCGGCGGCGCTGGTCGTCGGCGCGCGCAAGGAGTGGGGACGGCAGGCGCTCCTCCCTCACAACGCGGTCTACGTCCTGCTGGGGGCGGGGCTGCTGTGGTTCGGTTGGTTCGGGTTCAACGGCGGCAGCGGCTTCTCGACCGGCCAGAACAGCGTCCTCGCCTTCACCAACACGCTGCTCTGCCCGGCCTGCACGCTGGTCGTCTGGTTTGCGCTCGACCTGATCCGCGGGCGCAAAGTGACCGCGATCGGCGCCGCCACCGCGATCATCGTCGGCTGTGTCGCGATCACCCCGGCGGGCGGTTACGTCAGCCCCGGCTGGGCGATGCTGCTCGGGGCGCTGGCGGCGCTGCCGAGCTACGCGATCATCGTCTGGCGCACGCGGACCCGGGTCGACGAGACCCTCGACGTCCTCGCCGCCCACGGCACCGCCGGCTTCTTCGGGATCCTCTTCATCGGCTTCTTCGCCCAGGCGGACTGGAACGGCGTCTCCGACGGCCTCTTCTACGGCAACGCCGCGCAGCTTGGCGACCAGGCGCTGGCCGCGCTGGCCGCACCCGTCTACGCGTTCACGGTCACCTTCATCCTGCTGAAGCTGATCGGCGCGGTGATGCCGCTGCGGGCCACCGACCGCGAGGAGGCGATGGGCATGGACGTCGTCCAGCACGGCGAGGAGGCCTACGTCACCGGCGAGGGAGCGATCCTGCTGCTGCCCGACGACGTCGGCAAAGTCGCCGTCCCGGTCGCCGATCCGGGGTGAGCTAGGAGGGATTGGCGAAACCCGCGTGTGCGGCTGGCGAGTGCCGGACCGAGCGGGGGTAGGACGCAGGGAGGCCGAATAGCAGCGCTATTTGGCCGACTGAGGACGACGCCCCGCGAAGTGTGTCCGGCGCCGTCAGACGTGCGCGGGGGTTTCGCCAATCCCTCCTAGGCGCGCAGGCGGTAGCCGCGGCTGAAGAGGCGGAGGTTGAAGAGGAAGAGCGCGGTGGTCGCCGCGGTGAGGGCGAGCAGCGAGAGGGCGATGCTGACTTCGGTGAAGCCGACGAAGCCGTAGCGGACCAGGTTGATCATGTAGAAGATCGGGTCAAAGCGGGTCAGGGTCTCCCAGGGCTGCGGCAGCAGGGCGGCGGAGTAGAAGACGCCGCCGAGGAAGATCAGCGGCTGCAGGACGAAGGTCTGGGCGAAGGCGACGTCGTCGAACTGCTCGGCGCGGACGCCGATCAGCACCCCCAGTTGGCTGAAGAAGAAGCCGACGAGGAAGAGCGAGGGGACGAGGACGAGGACGTGTTCGACCGGCAGCCCGACGAGGATCACCGAGACGACGAAGGTCAGCACCGCCACCGTCAGGCCGCGCATGAAGCCGCCGAGCGAGAAGGCCAGCAGCAGCTCCAGCGGCGAGGCGGGCGAGGAGAGCTGGTCCTGGATCGCGCCCTGGAACTTCTGCTGCAGGATCGAGGAGGAGTTGTTGGAGAAGGCGTTGGTCGAGAAGGCCATCATGATCAGGCCGGGGATGACGAAGAGGACGTAGTCGATCCCGTGCAGGTGCTTGATCCGCGAGCCGAGGGCGGCGCCGAAGATCGTGATGTAGAGGAACGTTTCCAGCATCGGCGCGCCGATCGTCTGCTTCTTGATCTTCAGGAAGCGGTTGCACTCGCGGCGCCAGAGGGTGGCGAAGCGGATCTGCGCGGCGCTCATGCCTCGACCTCGTCCGGGGTCAGCTCGATGTGGGAGCGCGAGAGCTCTTTGCGGCCGACCAGCGCCAGGTAGGCGTCCTCGAGGTTGGGGACGTCGAAGCGGGCGGCCAGCTCCGGGCTGGTGCCCTCGGCGACGATCTGCCCGTCGGCGATGAAGGCGATCCGATCGCAGAGCTGCTCGGCCTCCTCGAGGTAGTGCGTGGTGAGGAGGATCGTCGTCCCCTCCTGGTTGATTTTCTGGACGTAGTGCCAGAGCTCGAGGCGGAGCTCGACGTCGACGCCGGCGGTCGGCTCGTCGAGGATCAGCAGCCGCGGCCGGTGCATGATCGCCCGCGCCAGGATCAACCGCCGTTTCATCCCGCCCGAGAGGGTGCGGGTGCGTTCGTCGCGCTTCTCGGTCAGGGAGAAGGTCTCCAGCAGCTCCTCGACACGCTCGCGGCGTTCGCGCTTGGGCATCCCGAAGTAGCCGGCGTGGTAGTCGAGGGTCTCCGCGGCGGTGAGGAACCAGTCGAGATTGGGCTCCTGCGGGGCGAGGCCGACCGCCTGGCGCGCCTCTGCGTAGTTGCCGATCGCGTCGTGGCCGAAGATCTCGATCGAGCCGCCGGTCGGCTGCGCGAGGCCGGTCGTGCAGTGGATGAGGGTCGACTTGCCGGCGCCGTTGGGTCCGAGCAGCCCGTAGATCGCCCCGGGCTCGATGTCGATCGAGACACCGCGCAGCGCCTCGACCCCGGTCGGGTAGCGCTTCTCCAAGTTGTTGATCGCGAGAGCCTTCATGCCGGGTGCGACTCTAGCCACCCGCGGCGTTCGTCCTTTGTACCCCGCAGAGGGAACAAAGGACGAACGCCGGCCGGGCAGGTGTCATATAAGTGCAACGTGCCTACCCCCGCGCCGCTGCTTGCCGTCGATGCCCCCTCGATGCTGTTCCGCGCCTTTTACGCGCTGCCGAAGACGATCGTCGGGACGGACGGGCGGCCGGTGAACGCGCTGCTGGGGACGGCGAACCTGGTCCTGCGGGAGGTCGAAGTGCACGAGCCGCGGGCGGTGGTGCTCTGCTTCGGACCCGACGCGGCCGCCTACCGGACCGAGCTCTATCCGGCCTATCACGCCGAGCGCGAGGCGGCGATGCCGGACGAGCTGCCGCACCAGTTCGCCGACTCGCGCCCGTTCTTCGAGGCCTTCGGGTGGAAGGTGACGACGGCCGACGACCTCGAGGCCGACGATCTGCTCGGGACCTACGCGCAGTTGGAGGCCGAGGCCGGTGGGCACGCCCTCCTGCTGACCGGCGACCGCGACATGTACCAGTGCGCCGACGAGAACGTCACCGTCCTCTACGTCAAAACCGGCGGCGGCAAAGGCGCCGAAGAGGTCGGCCCGGCGGAGGTGCGCGAGCGCTACGGGATCGACCCGGCGCTGGTTCCCGACTTCATCGCCCTGCGCGGGGATCCCTCCGATGGGCTGCCGGGCGCCAAGGGCGTCGGGCCGAAGACGGCGGCGGAGCTGCTGCGCGAGCACGGCTCGCTGGAGGCGATCCTCGACAGCGCGATCCGCGAGCGCCGGCCGGCGCTGCGGGCGGCTTTGATCGAAGGGCGCGAGGACCTGCTCGCCTTCAAGGACATCGCGACCCTGCGCGACGCGAAGGTCAAGCGGCCCAAGGACGCGCCGACGGACTGGCGCGGGGCGGCCGAAGCGGCCCGCGCGCGGGGGATGAAAAGGCTCGCGGAGCGGCTGGAGGCTCGGGCGGATTAGGCGTGTCGACTTTGTACGGCTATGCCTTGCAAAGTCGACATTCAGGGGGAGCGGAGTGCGGCGAGCAGCCCCCAGGCCGAGACGATCGCCCAGACGCCCTCGAGCAGGACGAAGCCCCACTGCTGCCCGATCACCGCGAGGACGGCGAGGATCGCCGAGCCGGCCAGGTTGAGCGCCAGGTAGGGGCGCGAGTCGGGGCGCATCCGCTCCATCTGGACCGCGGTGAAGGCGGCGAGGATCAGCAGCGCGCCGACGATCTGGATCACCTGGTCCACCGAGCGAGCCTATTGGGGTAGCTTCGCGCGATGGATCCGGCTTCGATGCCGCTCTTCGACCACGGGCAGCTGCGCAAGCGCTGGCGCTACGTCGCCGTCTTCGCGGAGGAGCTGATGCTCTGCGCGGCGCGGGCGGAGGTCGGGCCGATGGCGCAGTCGTTCTGGGTCCTCTGGGACCGGGAGCGGCGGCGGCAGTGGGCGCACACGAACCCCCTCCCCGGCAGTCGCGAGGTGATCCTCGAGGGACCGCGCTGGGAGATCGACGGCCCCGGGCTGCGCGCCAGCCTCGAGCTCGGCGAGGTCGCCGCGATCGAGGCGACCTGCCCCAGCGGCAGGAGCGTCGCCTGGACCCGCAAGCGCGCCGGGATGCCGGTCGCGGGCACGGTCGAGATCCCCGGCCGCCGCTGGCGGATCGCCGGCCGCGGCATCGACGACGAGTCCGCCGGTCACCACCAGCGGCACACCCACTGGCGCTGGTCCGCTGGCGTCGGCGAGTCGGTCGAGGGCCGCAACCTCGCCTGGAACCTGGTCGAAGGGATCAACGACCCGCCGCAGGGCAGCGAGCGGGCGATCTGGGTCGACGGCGAGCCCGCCGAGCCGCCGCCGGTCTCCTTTCGCGGCCTCGACGGCATCGACCTCGGCGAGGCCGGCTCGCTCGCGTTCGCCCCCGAGTCCCGTCACGCCCACGACGACAACTACCTGCTGATCCGCTCCCGCTACCGCCACCGCTTCGGCAGCTTCAGCGGCGCCCTCGGCGGGCTGGAGCTAGCCCAGGGGCTCGGCGTGATGGAGGAACACGACGCGCTCTGGTGACGCTAGCTCCGGTGCTCGGGGTTGGGCGAGTCGAAGCGGCAGCCGGCTTCCCACTCTTTCGGCTGGTTGCCGTGGGCGGGGATGCCGCCGGCGTCCTTGAGGATCCGCGCCAGGTGCATCAGGTTCCAGGCGGCGAAGACGGTGTTGCGGTTGGTGAAGTCGTTGTCGGGGCCGCCTGAGCCGTCGTCGAGGTAGGACGGGCCGGGACCGGCCTCGCCGATCCAGCCGGAGTCCGCCTGCGGCGGGATCGTGTAGCCGAGGTGCTGCAGCGAGTAGAGGACGTTCATCGCGCAGTGCTTGATCCCGTCCTCGTTGCCGGTGACGATGCAGCCGCCGACGCGGCCGTAGTAGGCCCACTGGCC
>Ga0070685_10000735_pt1 | contig 17859 bp, 25 predicted proteins | sample KBSS13LmetaG_FD_65651 | JGI IMG/M metagenome (GOLD analysis project Ga0070685, IMG submission 65651) | Switchgrass rhizosphere microbial communities from Kellogg Biological Station, Michigan, USA - KBS S1-3L metaG | ecosystem: Host-associated > Plants > Roots > Rhizosphere ...
CTGCATCGGCGAGCGTGCAGGGAGTCATGGGGGCGGAGGTGGTGACCGACGCTGCTCGCTATCGCAAATTGCGCCGTTGGATGTCTAGCAACGTAACCGAAGGTTGGACGCAAGTCGAACAGCTCGCGGCCATTGCCTGCTATGTCGACTGGAGCGCATTTGACGAAGCCCTGGACGCGTTGCCAGAGTGCACACACGGTCTATGCGCCACCCCTGCAGCTCCCTCCCAGGGAGCGAAGCAGGCCAACGAAACGTCAGAGCAAATCTACGAAAGCATCACAGGACGCAAGCCATGAACCCCAACACTACCCCACAAGCCGCCGAAGCGGCGAGGCTGGCGGATGAGATCGAGCGCTTGGCATTGAGGCATGGCCAGGCCTCATTCCACGGCCAGGGGCCGGGTGGCGGGGCGGAATGGCGAACTCTCGTTGCGGCCATCGGCCGCCTCCGCGACCTCGCCAGTAGGGCAGATAGCCCGGTGGGGGAGGCGGTCGAGCGAGAGAGCGCCGAGAACATCCTCAATTCGTGGTTGGACAACCAGCATCCGGACGATGTGGCCGTGGATGCCTTCGCAAGCAAGATGCGACAGAAGATGGCAGCGGCGCGTACCAAGGGCCGAGGCGGCTGGGACGACAAGGCGCAATGCTCGGCGGAAACTCTGTCGCGGATGCTGCGAGAGCACGTCGAGAAGGGCGACCCGGTGGACGTTGCCAACTTCGCCATGATGCTTTCTCAGCGCGGCGAGCGCATCGCCACCGCTCCGGCTGCATCGGCGAGCGTGCAGGGAGTCATGGGGGCGGAGGTGCCCGAGAAGGAAATCGACGCGCTGGTAAACGAAAGTCGCGAGAAGGAGTGGACGACCATTCAGTTCGTCCGCGAAGCTGTGCGGCGCTTCGCCACCCCTGCCGCTCCCTCCCAGGGAGCGGGGACGGGAGAGAAGCGATGAGCGAAGCCCTGACCAATCGAGAGCGCGAGCAGATCGCAACCATCCTGAACCGCCGCGCCAATGAGATCGCTATGTTCAAGGGCGAGCAGTCCCGCAACGGGAAAGACCTCGCCAGCGTCGACTACGCCCTCGAACTGGAGATCGAGCGCCTGCGCCGCCTGGCGGAGCGCGTGAACCCTGCAGCACCGGAGATCGACGAATGAGCAACACTACCCCACGAGCCGCCGAAGCGGCGAGGCTGGCGGAGGAGGCGATCTCGCAAATGGAGCGCGGGAATTTCAACCTCGGCTGCACGTACATCGACCGCCTCCGCGACCTCGCCAGTAGGGCAGATAGCCCGGTGGGGGAGGCGGCCATGAGTGCCCATCTGTCGATCAAGGGCGCCGAGCGGGTGAACCTGAGCCCGAGGGCCATGGACTTGCTCCAGCGCGGCGCCGATGCGGTCAGCGAGGAAGAACGGCAGGCCAAGGCCAAGAAGATCGCGGAGATTGCAAACGTCCCGCTAGGGGCATCCACCTACCCCGACCACAACGTGCCACATCCGACACCCACTCCCAGCGCATCCCCCAGCGAGGCGCAGAAGGCAGTGGCGACGCTGATCGTGAAGCGCGAGTACCACGACAACGGACAAGGCCCGAGGGACACGGAAGGCTTCGTCGTGGCGCTCGCCCATGCTCACGCTGACGCCGAGAAGCTGCCACTCGGCACCTACACCCTATACACCCACCCATCTGCTGGTGCAGGGGTGCCGCAGGAGGGACGCAGTGCCTGACCTGACTCATATCGCCGCGGCGCTGGCGCCGCTGACCTCGCGCGTGCGTACGGACGTGACCGCTACGCGCAGCGAGGCCGGACACATGGCCTGGCGCGCCGACCAGCCGCTGACCGACGAGCGGCTCGCGCGGCACCTGAACGGCGGGCCCGCGCGCGGGGTCTGTCCGATCAAGGCCGGCGAGTCGACGACCCGCGTTGCCGTGCTGGACTTCGACTCGCACGACGGCAAGGTCACCTGGCCCGAGATGTCGGCCGTGGTGCAGCGCGTTGCGGACGCGCTGGAGATGGCGCACGGCCTGGAGCCGATCCTCTTTCGCTCAGGGGGCGGGCGCGGGGTGCACCTGTACCTACTCTGGGACGAGCCGCAGGACGCCTACTCGGTGCGCCAGCTCTTGAAGGGCGTCCTCGTCTCGTGCGGCCTGAAGGACGGCGCCGGGGGCGTGGACGCGTCCCGTGTGGAAATTTTTCCTAAGCAGAACGAAGTCAAGCCCGACGGCTTTGGCAACCAGTTCATCCTTCCGGGCTCGCGCGCGTCGGCGCCACTGAGTTGGGGGAAGTACGACTGGGAAGAGGAGGATCTCGCATCATGACGAAAGAAGAACTCGCCGAACTCGTGCAAGACGCTGCGCGCTGGCGCATGGCCGTGGAACTGCACGTTGTCCCGAAGTACGTTTACGGCCGCAAGGAAGAGGATGGAGACGAATCCTGGTCTGTCGAGGAATACCTCGATGGTGTCATTGCCGGGACGATCAAACCGTGACCGCCAAACAATCGCCCTGCGGCAAGAGCCGCGAGTACCACCGCCGCAACGCGTGGGCCTGGGAGTGCAGCCATCCGGATTGCGCGTTCAGGCGCCGCGAGCCGATGCTGGCCGGCCCGACGACCGCCAAGCCACGCGACGACAACGACCGGGAGGCCCAACAGGCTCCGGATCACCTGCAGGACACGCCATGATCCTCATCCCCCTGCCCCTGGACGCGATCTGCGCTCCGGGCTTCTGGCGCACGTCGCCGTCCGTGCCGGTGCTCGAGCGCCCGGTTCATGTGCCGCGCGCGTCCGGTGACCTGGACTGGTCGACGGCGCCGTGGCGCCTGGCGCTGGACGCGCTCACGAACACCGGGACGAAGACCCTCGATTACGACCAGTGGCGCGACGTGGTGTTTGCCGTGCACCACGAGACCGGTGGGAGCGACGAGGGGCTCGACCTGGTCGTCGAGTGGTCGGCACGCTCGGCCAAGCACGTGCCCGGCTGGCTGGAGGCGCGCGTGTGGCCCTACGTCAAGGTGGGCGGCGGCGTCACGGGCCGCACCATCATGAGCCTGGCCGCGCGCCTGGAGGGCTGGTCCATGCCCCTGACCGCCGACGGCTTCGAGGCGATCCCCGATCCGGACGACCCGAGCAGCGCTGACGCCCGCCAGAACTCGAATCCGAGTCAGGGGGCGGCGGCGCCGTTCGCCATCATCGAGTCCGATGATGACGACCTGACAGGTTTGGGCGCGCGGGCCGCCAACCTGATCCTGGCGCGCCTCTCCGCAGCCATGGACTTGAGCGACCCCACGCCGCTCGAAAAGCGCAAGGGCGTCCCGAAGGCCCGGCACCTGTGCACCGACCAGGCCAACGCCAACCGGCTCGTGCGGTCCTACGGCGACAAGCTGTTGGTTGCCGCCGGCACGTGGTACGTCTGGGACGGCCGGCGCTGGAAGCGCGAAGAGGGCGACCTGTACCGGTTCACCTGCGGCCTGTCGTCGATGGTCAAGGACGAGGCGGCCGAATGGAGGAGGAGAGCGGCGGCCGAGGGCGCGCCTGGCAAGAACGACGCCGTGGCCGATGCCCTGGAAAAGTGGAGTTCGAAGTGCGAGATGGCTGGCACCATCAACGCGTGCGTGGGCCTGGTGCGCAAGATGCTGGCCGTCGATGTCGAGTCGCTGGACAGGAATCCGTGGCTCTTGACCGTCAGGAACGGGACGGTGGATCTGCGCACGGGCGTGCTGCGGCCACACGACCCGAACGACCGCATCACCATGCTGGCGGACGTGACGCTCAGGGTCGGGGCGCGCTCTCTGGCCTGGGAGCGGCTCTTGGCTGACGTGGCCGTGGGCGACAAGGCGCTGATCGAGTTTCTGCGGCGTTGGTTCGGCTACTGCCTGACGGGCTCGACGCGCGAGCAGAAGTTTCTGGTGCACTGGGGCGCGGGCGGCAACGGCAAGAGCACGCTGATCGAGACGGTGATGGGCGTCATGGGCGACTACGCCGGGATCGCGGCGCCGGGCCTGATGAGTGGGAAAAGCGGCGGGCATTCGGCGGACACCGTGGCCCTGGTGGGCAAACGCATGGTCACGGCTCACGAGACCGATGAGAACGTCGTGCTGCGCGAAGGGTTCATCAAGTCGGCGACCGGCTCGGACAAGATGCCCGCGCGGCGCCTGTACGGCGAGCAATTCGAGTTCGTGCCCACGCACAAGCTGCAGCTATTGACGAACCACAAGCCCGTGATCAAGGGCACGGATCGGGGGATCTGGCGGCGCGTGCGGCTGGCCCCGTACGTGGCGTCCTTCGGCAGCGAGGATGAGGTCAAGGGGGGAGCCGCTTCGGCCGTCGCAGACGTGCTGCTGGGGTCGTTCCTGGGTCGGGAAGAGGAACGCGAGGGGGTGCTCTGGGATCTGGTGGGCGCTGCGGGCGTGTGGTTCCGCAAGGGCTTGACCGAGCCTGACGTGGTGCGGGCCGCGGGCGACGAGTACCGGGCCGAGCAAGACAGGCTGGGCGCATTCGTGCGCGAGTGTTGCGAGCTGGGGGCTGCCTGTCAGGTGCCGCTGGCGGGGGCGCTGGGTGACGGGTTGTTTGTCGCCTACCAGGAATGGTGCCGCGAGTCTGGCGTCCTGCCGACCTCCAAAGCGCGGTTCGTGCGTGACCTGGCGCGGGTGGTGCCGGCGTACCGGACGAGCGAGGAAAGGCCTGGCGGTGGTAACACGAGGCGACGCCGAACCATCGTGCACGGGATCCGACTCTTGGAAGGCGGATAGCAAAAAGGGCCCCACGGGGCCCTTTTCCATAGCACCAGTATAGAACCACGTCCGGTGCGTCCGGTCAAAAACAGGCTTTTCTATAACTTTTCACATGAAGCAGTCAGAACATATAACTATAGAGGAAGTTTCGAAAAACGCTGTTTTTGACCGGACGCACCGGACGCAGTAAAAATTTACAGACACGCCACTTTGGCGCGTTGCATGCGGGCCGGTGCTCTTCAGTACGAGGCCGATAGCCCGACGATCAGCACAGCGGCGCCCCACAGGCCGAGCACGATAGCCAGGGCCACAGACGGCCAGTCGATGCGGCGCCGGCTCATCGGCGGGGCTCTACGCGGAAGTCTTCGAGCAACTGCAGGGCGGTGGCCTCGGCGGCGGTGCCGGTCATGCCAGCGTCCACCAGGGCAGCAGCCAGCAGGCCAGCCACGGGCGGCTCAGGTTCGGGCTCGGTGTCGCCCAGCGCGGCGACGATCCGTGCACGCGCTTGCGCGGCGACGATGGCTGCTCGCATGCACGACCATTCGGCAGGGTGCCGATGGCGGCAGCGCTTGCACGTGACGTTGTAGAGCCAGGCTCCGGTGGCGGGGTCGATCATGTCAACCTCCCTGAGCGCGCGAAGGCGTCTCGACGGTCTCGTCGGGGTGGTCGGGCTTGCCGAAGGGCGAGGCGATATCACCCCCGCAGGCTTGCAGCAGCGCGCACAGCAGCGCGGCCAGCATGGTGGACAGGATGGTTTTCACGATCGGTACTCCTTTTCACTGGCTTTGACGATGGCGTCAGCGGCCCATTGGAAGCGGGCGTAGTCGCTTTCGGCCTTGCCGGTGTCGGTGATGTCGCCACCGATGACAAGTTGCAAGACTTCGTCGTCGGAGCCCGGCTCCTTGAACGTGAAGCCCCACTCAACATGCCGGCTGAGAGAGGCGATGAAGGTTTCGGCGATGAGGGTCACGGTGGTTCCTTTCACGGGTTGAATTTGAAGCGCAGCGCGGCGAACAGCTGCGGGTGGCGGCGCGCGATTTCGAGCCAGCTGACGAAGTGACGACGGCGGATCACGATGACACCCACTCGCATTCGTCGATCGGAAACATGCTGTGGTCATGGCGGATCGCGAAAGGCAGACCGGCCTTGGTCGTGACGCGGTAGAGGTTGAATGCTCGCGCGATGGCGTTGACGCGGCTGCGAGTCGTCGGCGTGTTCCAGCCGGCCAGCGACCAAGACCAGTGCTCACCGACGCGACGTGCGATTGGGTTGCCGTGGAGCGTGACCACCAGGACGGGCGTGGATGTCATCGACAGCGTGACTGCGGTGTTAGAGCTCTGCCAATTGCGGTTTGCCTTGATCGCGTCGATCATGGCCTGTTCGATTTTGCGCATGGTGGTTTCCTTTCGTGGTTGTTGGTCGGGTCGCACACTGCTGCCCGCGCGTTGATGCGAGCAGGATCTGCAACCGTCAGGGGTTACTCGAAGTCGGCATCCACCGTGATGCCGTGGGCGCGCAGGGCGTCAATCACGCGGCGTGGGAGCTGGCCGGCACCGTCGAAATCGGACAGGTACGCAGCGCCGTCGGCCTCTTCGAACCACAGACCGCCGCCCTCGCTGCCGTCCTTCCATTCCCAGAAGCCATAGCCGGCCTCCATGTCAACGCCGACGCTGCCGCCGTTCGCGTGCTTGTGGATCTCGGTGAATTGATAGGTGGTGGACACGATGCGGCTTCCTTTCAACGGTTGAAGAGGCGGCGCAGCAGGGATTGCGGCGCAGGCTTGCGATTGCACGTGCTGGGCTTGAGCCAGGTGGCCGTGACGTTGCGGGTTGCGGCTTGCAGGGCCTGGTTGGCAGCAGCCTCAGAGCGGAGCGGTTTGGAGTTCATCAGGCGTTGAGCGGTTGGCAGTAGGCGATGTCGAACAGTTCTTCGCGCCACACGCCGAACGGCACAGGGCCGTTGACGACGTAGAACGGGCGGCCCGTGATCAGGTCGACCGACTTGGCGATGAGCTCGACCTCGGTGCCGATGTCGACCAGCTTGGCGCGGCCGATGATCTTGCGTTGCGTGGAGGCAAGCGGGCGAGTGGTGGAGGACATGATGCAGGGGCCTTTCGTGTTGGTGAGTCTTCATTCTCGTGACCACGAGAGCGAGTGTCCAATTGGTTGTTTAGATGGATCTGCAAAAAATTACAGACGTTGCCTATCGCGGTTCGCGACTTGAATTCCTGCGCGCTCGGCATAACGAGCCGTAAACCCAGAACCGCAAGTTATAAAACTGTTCGCACAGCGAACAATTGAACCGTGATTTGCTCTTCGGTGTTCGTATAGCGCACAATACGGCCCACGATGTGCACACTCCACCGCCTCGAAGCGCCGCTTTCTCGCACGCAAGCCGGGATTCTGTTCACCTGGGACGACGGGACGTCGAAACAGGCCGCGTTCGCCGTGAGCCGCGACATGGACGTCCAGGGCACGGCGAAACGTATCGCCGCGGAGGTGCTCGACAACCTCATGAAGCGCGGGCGCGCAGACCTGGCAAGCGAAACGAACTGGGTCTCCGTGGTCGCGGGAGTGTCCAAGCACATCCGCGACTGCGTGGCTCTACTTCCCGTGGAGCCGAGAAGCACGGCGGAGGGCGCGATTCACTAGTGACCGCTATGGTTTGTTTTGCCTGGGGCCTCGAAAAGTTAGGGGTGGCAGGGCAGGGGAGGGGCTCGCGGGGCGGGAGGCCTTACCCCCTCTACGGCGACTACCTCCCCGCGAACCCCAAACCCAAAATCCGAATTCCCGAGCCACCCGCAAAAATTTTCAATTTCGCAATTTCGAAAATCTGAAAAATTTTTCACTACCCCATGCCTCAGCTTGAAAATCCCTCGCACGAAGCGTTCGCGCAAACGTATGCCCTGAGCGGCAATTCGCGAAAGGCGGCCGTCGAGTGCGGGTACGCCGCGGCCTACGCCTACAGCCTGACCAGCCACCCGGACATCTCGGCCCGGGTCAACGAGATCGTCAAGCAGCGCTTTGCCAAGGCCGGCATCACGGCCGAGCGCACGCTCATCGAGATTGCCCGCATCGCGTTCCACGACCCGCGCGAGCTCTTCGACGACGAGTACGGCACGCTGCGCAAGATGCACGAGCTGGGCGACGACACGGCAGCCGCGGTGTCTCGCGTGGAGGTGGAGGTGCGCAGCGAAGGCCACGGCAAGGATAAGGAGGTCTTCACCGTCAAGAAGATCCGCACGCACGACAAGATGGCCGCGCTGGGCCTGCTCGCGCGTCACTTCAAGATCGTGGGCGAGGATTCGGACGGCGTGAACGCGCTGGCCAACGCGCTGGCCGACCGGCTCAAGACCGCGCGCGTGCGCCAGGCCGCCGCCAACCGCGCGGAGTTGAACCAGCAGGCCGAGGATGCCGTGGTGCTGCAGCACCCCGCGATCGCCGCCGGCGGCCAGCGCCTGGAGTACGGCGTCGACGATGACCCGTCCCTGGCCGGCGACGTCACGGCCGCGCCGCTGGGCCTGGACGCCCCCGAAGCCGACAGCATCGCGCTACACTCGCGCCAGCGCGCCGTGGCGCTGCCCACGCCTACCCGAACTCCCCAATCCACCCCCGCGGCCAGTGAGGACGATGATGAAGATCTCGCCGGATGACTCCACCACGCACCGCGCCACCGCGGTCGACCCCCAGCAGTTCCGCGCCCAGGCCACGGGCATCGGCATGACGCGCACCGCCTCGCTCATGACCGGCCGCGGCCGCGCCCAGCGCGTGGTCGACCAGACCGACCCCGAGTGCCTGGCGGCCGTGCCGGCGGCTGAAGGGTTGCCCTCGCGCACCGACGCCGCGCTCGGCTACGGCATGCTCTCGAGCGCGCCCAACGCCATCGCCCAGACCACCAGCCCGGGCCGCTTCAAGCGCCGCGGCGGCTGAATGTCGCTGCTCAACCCGTGCGACAGCCTGCGCGTCTGCGATAGGCTTCGCGTTTCGCCCACTGCACCGGAGATCCGCATGACCGTTCGCGCCAAGTTCACCCTGACCTCGATCACCTCGTTCGCGAGCTGGGGCGCCAAGAAGCTGACGTTTCAGGCGGTCTACGACCAGTCGATTCCCGAGGATCAGCGCTTCCAGAAGGCGACGCCCTCCGGCCAGTTCGAGATGACCGTCGACAACCCGGCCGCGCTCGAGATGTTCACGCTGGGCAAGGCGTACTACTTCGACATGACCCCGGCCTGAAACGCGTCGTGCAGCGGTGTCGACCAATGACCGGGATCGGCGACGTTTCAGCACGCGCCCGGTCGATGACCTGGACGACTCGCCTGCCGATCGCAAGCGCTTTGCGCCCTGCTACGAGCGCGCGGCCGTGCCGCTGGGGCCCGCCGCCAGCATCGGCGCGCCGCTCGTCATCCGGGCCGTGGACATGACCAACGAGGCCATCGAGGGCTCGACGATCGACGCCCTGTTCGACGACCTGGCGCGGTTCGGCGACGACTTCGAGGGCTTCGTGCGTTGGGCGTTCCCGTGGGGCGAGCCGGGCACGTCGCTGGCCGACTTTGCCGGCCCTGAGCGCTGGCAGGTCGACCAGCAGCGCCGCATCTCCCAGGCCATCCGCGAAGGCGGCCTGGACGGCTGCATGGTCGAGGAAGACATCTCGGCCGGCCACGGCGTGGGCAAGTCCGCCGAGGTCAGCTGGGTGATCCTGTGGGCGATTGCCACCTGCGAGGACACGCGCGGCGTGGTCACGGCCAACACCGACCTGCAGCTGCGCACCAAGACGTGGGCCGAACTCGGGAAGTGGTATAGCCTGTTCATCGCCAAGCAGCTGTTCACCATGACCGCCACGGCGATCTACATCGCCGACGACGAAGAGCGCGCCAAGACCTGGCGCATCGACCAGGTGCCGTGGTCGGCCGAAAAGACCGAGGCCTTCGCCGGCCTGCACAACCAGGGCAAGCGCCTGCTGCTGCTGTTTGACGAGGCCTCCAACATCCACGACAACATCTGGACCGTGAGCCGCGGCGCGCTGACCGACGCCAAGACCCAGATCTTCTGGCTGCGCTACGGCAACCCCACGCGCACCTCGGGCGAGTTCTTCAACCAGTGCACCAAGCCGCGGCGCCACAAGCACTCGACCTATGCGCGCGTGGACAGCCGCACGGTCTCGTTCACGAACAAGGCGACCATCAAGTCCTGGATCGACGAGTACGGCGAGGACTCGGACTTCGTGCGCGTGCGCGTCAAGGGCATGTTCCCGCGCGCGGGCTACGACAACTTCATCGCGCCGGGCATGGTCACCGAGGCGCGCCGGCGCCGGCTGGATCCGCGCATCTACCAGATCCACCAGAAGTTCCTGTCGGTCGACCCGGCGCGGTTCGGCGACGATTCGACCGTCATCACGCTGCGCCAGGGCCAGCGCGCGCTGTTCCAGCTCGAGCTGCAGGGCTTCGATGGGTTCGACATCGGCGGGCGCGTGCAGAACCTGGCGCGCGAGCACGCGCCCATCGCCGCGATCGTCTACGACGCCATCGGCAACGGCGCCGAGCTCGATGGCGTCTTGAAGCGCATGAACCTGGGCATCCCGCTCATGCCCATCATGTGGGGCCAGCCGGCCAAGGACGTGAACCAGTATTTCAACCAGCGTTCCGAGGCCTGGGGCGCGATGCGCACGTGGCTCGAGACCGGCCAGGTGCCCGACGACGACGAGCTGGCCGATCAGCTCACGGGCCTGTCCTACGGCTACGACGGCAAGATGCGCATCCAGCTCGAGTCCAAGAAGGATGCGCGCAAGCGCGGCGTGAAGTCCCCGGACAAGGCCGACAGCCTGGCACTGTCGTTCATCCCCGAGTTGATCGACCGCAAGGTGCACGTGGCCAAGGTGCGGCCCGTGACGCATCGCCGGGTGGTGTGGACGAGGTAGCCCGGCCGCTGCTACACTGCGCGGCATTGGGTTGCGCGCAGGGGCGCAGGCAGGCCCTGCAAGCCAGCTTCGGTGGGTTCGAGTCCCACGCGATCCACCAGACCACCCGCGGAACCCGCGCCCGCGCGATCCGGCCACCTCCTTGACCTGGTAGCCCGATGGCCGCTGCGACTTCCAATCCGCTCGTTCGCTCCCTTGGCCTGTCCGAGGTCTTGCAGCGCGATGCGGCAGCGTCCGTGACCGACACCGCGCGCGAGCTCTCAGGCGATCTGCTCGAGTCGGCGCTGGCCGGCCACGTGCGGCTCTCGTGGAGTCGCAACAAGCTCAACAAATGGATCATCGACCGCAAGCTGCTGGCCGACCTGCGCGCGCGCCGCGGCGTGTATTCACCTGACGAAGTCGCGCTGATGCAGACGGCCTCGGGCGGCGGGATGAACATCATCTACGCGCCGCTGACCGAGACCAAGTGCCGCGCGGCCTCGGCGTGGATCCGCGAGATCGTGCTGCCGGTGGGCGAACAGCCCTGGGGGATCGACCCCAGTCCGCGCCCTGACCTACCGTTTCCGCTCAAGAACGCGGTGGTGAGCAAGGCGCTCACGCAGGCCAAGCAGGCCATGCAGCAGGCCGGCCAAGCTGGCGCCGTGATGGACTCGGGAGAGTTCCGCGACATGGTCATGATGATCGGCGACAAGCTGCGCGAAGACGCCGAAAAGACCATGGACAAGATGGCCAAGGACCGGGCCGAGCGCATGGAAAAGGTCATCGGCGATCGGCTCGAGGACGGCGGCTACGCCCAGGCGATGGACGGCTTCGTCGAGGACTTCGTCACGTTCCCGGCGGCGATCTTGAAGGGCCCGATCTACTCGCGCCGCAAGGAACTGCACTGGGAAGACGGCTGGAAGCCTGTGGTGAGGGACGTGCCGATTCAGACCTGGCATCGCGTCTCGCCGTTCGACGCCTACCCCGCGGCCGCGGCCACCAGCCCGCAAAAGGGCGACTTCATCGAGCGCATGCGGTTCCGGCGCGACGAGCTCTACGACTTCAAGGGCATGCCCGGATGGAAGGACGAGCAGATCGACGGCGCGCTGCGCGACTACTCCAACGGCCACCTCGAGGCGTGGCTCTGGACCGAGTCCGAGCGCCAGCGCCTGGAGCAGGAAACCACGTTCATGTGGCTGGCGCCGCCTGGCGTGATCGACGCGCTCGCGTTTTGGGGCTCGGTGCCCGGCTGGAAGCTCATGTCCTGGGGCGTGCCGGGCCTGGAAGAGACCAAGGACTACGAGTGCAACGTCGTGATCTGCGGCAGCTACGTGCTGTACGCGGCGCTGAACCCGAACCTGATGGGCACGCGGCCTTACCGCAAGGCCTGCTACGACGAGATCCCGGGCGCGTTCTGGGGCCGCTCGGTGCCCGACCTGATGCGCACGCCCCAGCAAATGTGCAACTCCACGCTGTGCCGGCTGGCCGACAACCTGTCCATCGCCTCGGGCCCGCAGGTCTGGGTGCACGCTGACCGGTTCGCCGACGGCGAGCAGTCGATGGAGATGTTCCCGTGGAAGCTCTGGCAGCTCAAGTCCGACCCGACCCAGGGCGTGAACCCCGGGATCGGGTTTTTCCAGCCTGACGACCGCTCGGGCCCGCTCATGGCGGTCTACGAGAAGTTCTCGCTGGAGGCCGACGACGCCACGGGCATCCCGCGCTACACCTACGGCAACGAGAGCTCGGGCGGCTCGGCCGACACGCTGGGCGGGCTGTCCATGCTGATGAACAACGCGGCCAAGGGTCTGCGCCGCGCGATCTCCAACATCGACATGAACGTGATCGCGCCCACGATCAACGACACGTTTATCCACGAGATGCTCTACAACCCCGACGAGTCAATCAAGGGCGACTGCATCGTGGTGCCGCGCGGCGCCGCGGCAATCTTGATCCGCGAGTCGTCGCAGCAGCGGCGCCTGCAGTTCCTGACGCTGACGGCCAACCCGATCGACGCGCCCATCATCGGCCCCAAGCACCGCGCGGCGCTGCTGCGCGCCACGGCCGCGGCGATGGACCTGCCGGCCGACGACGTCGTGCCCACCGACGACGAGATCGACGCCAAGATGCAGGCCGACGCGCAGGCCATGCAGGCCAACCAGCAGCAGCTGCAGGCCTTCGAGCAGCAAAAAGAGCAGGCCATCACGGCGCGCGAGAACTCGGCTCAGCAGACCAAGGCGCTGGCTGGCATCGTGCAGACAGCCGTGGCCAAGGGTCTGGACGCCCAACGCAACAATCAGGGCGCCGCGGCGTCCAGCGCGCTTTAATTTCGGAGACCCGCCATGATCCCCACCGGCTACACCCCACTGCCCGACGGCTTCTACACCAAGAGTGACGGCACCGGCCCCTACGTCTGGGACGGCACCACGATGTCGCTGTCGGCCACGGGCACTGGCGGCGGGGGCGGCGGGGGCGGCGGTGCCGTCACCGTCGCCGACGGCGCCGACGTCACGCAAGGCGCGATCGCGGACGCCGTCGTCGCGGCCGGCGCGGCCGGGACCATCTCGGCCAAGCTGCGGCGACTGACGACGGACGTGGCCACGCTGGTCACGGCCACCCTGGCCGGCGCGCTGACCGAGACAGCGCCGGCCACCGACACGGCCTCGAGCGGCCTGAACGGGCGCCTGCAGCGCATCGCACAGCGGCTGACGTCGCTGATCGCGCAGCTGCCCGCGACGCTCGGCATCAAGACGGCCGCCAACTCGCTGAGCGTCGCGCCGGCGTCCGACGCGGTGTTCCTGGTCGCGGGCGCCATCGCCACGCGCACCGACAGCAGCGGCACGATCACCGCGGGCGGCACGGCCCAGACGATCATCGCGAGCAACGCCGCGCGCAAGGGGTTCGAAATCCAGAACCAGTCCAACGGGGACCTCTACTTCTCGACGCTGGCAACGGCCATTCAAGGCCAGCCGAGCGTGCGCCTGAGCCCGGGCCAGCTCTACGAGACACCACTCGGCGGCTCGGGCACGGGCGCGGTGTCGCTGATCGGCGCCACGACGGGCCAGGCTTTCGCTGCACGCGAATGGACTTAAAGGAATCGACATGCCGCTCTACAACGCACCACGCCAGCAGCACCTGGCCACCTTCGACGGGGTCACGTTCAAGATCGACGGGGTCACGCAGGCCACGAGCGCAGGTCCCTACTCGTTCACCGTACCGCAAGGCGTCCGGCAGCTGAAGGTCAACGCCACGGGCGCCGGCGGTGGCGGCGGTGGCGGTTTCGCGTCTGCCGGCGGCGGCGGTGGCGGCGGTGGCAGCGGCGCTGCCCACTGGCTCGAGTACATCACGGTCACGCCCGGCGAGGTCATCACGGTGACGACGCCGGCCGGCGGCGCCGGCGGCGCGGCAGGTTCTCCCGGGTCGACGCCTTCGGCAACGAGCATCGCCAGCACCACCATCGGGACCCGCACGTACGCCGCCGGCGCGGGCGGCGCGGCCGGCGCGTCCACCAACGGCGGCGGCGGCGGCAACTCCGGCCTGGCCGGCTCCGGCGGCGCGGGCGGCGCGGGCGCGGGCGGCGCCGGTGCGTTTTCTTCCGGCACGACAGCCTCGCAGATCCGCTGCGGTGGCGCGGTCGGCTCTGGCGCCGGTGCCGGCGGCGCGGTGGCCTTTGCCGGTGGCGCGAGTTTCTGGGCTGGCGGCAACACGACGACCAACCTGTCCGGCGGTGCCTCGCAGGCGTCCAACGGCGGCGGCGGCGCGGGCGGCTGCTCGCCCTTCGGCGCTGGCGTCGGCGGTGTCGGCGGCAGCATGACGGGTCCGGTTGCTGCAGGCTCGCCTGCGACAACGTCCTACGGTGCCGGCGGCGGCGGCGGCGCCGGCAGCCAAGCCGGTGGCGCCGGTGCCAACGGGTACGTCGAATTCATCTGGGAGGCCTAAAGCCATGAGCAATTTCCCGAATCTGGGGACCGTCTACCTGGAAGGTAACCCGGTCAAGCAGGTGTCGCTTCTGACCGGGAACTCGACGCCGCAGAACGCGCCCAAGGTCATCAACGGCGCGGAGCGCGAGCAGATCATCCTCTGCGATCCGCTGACCGGCGCGCCGCTGGATCTTCAGGCTGGGGGCGGTGGTGGTACCGGCACCGTCAAGAGCATCAACACGATCACGCCCGATGGCGGCGGCAACGTCACGTTGGCGGCCGGGGACGTGGGAGCTCTCGGGCAACCCGTGGCTTGGGCAGCGGGCACGAACACGCCGCACCTGACGTCTGGCACCGCCGTGCTCGGGTCATCGTTCGTCAACACGACACCGGGCACGACGGCCCTCTCGCCGAACATCGACGGCATCGCCTCCGTGAACGAGGGAGACGAACTGGTCTGTCTCGTTGCCGGGACCTACACGCTTTCGCCCGCATTGGATACCGCAGGACGCGTCGCGGCAGCCCAGTTCCCGATCCTGGCTGGCGACGTGACGACGCCAGGCAGTTCGCTCACGACGACGCTGAATCCGGCAGCCCCTACGCTTTCGCAGCAGATCACGAACGCGCAGACTGGCACGGCCTACACGCTCGTGTTGGCTGACGCTGGCAAGAACGTGGACATGAACAACGCCAGCGCCAACACGCTGACGATTCCGCCGCACTCGGCGGTACCGTTTCCTGTCGGCACCGTCGTCACGGTGACGATGGCCGGTGCTGGCGTCACGACAATCGCAGCTGGTGCAGGTGTGACGTTGGTCAAACCGGCCGCAGATTCGTACTCGATCAGCGCGCAGTACCGAACTGCAATGCTCTACCAGGTGTCGCAAGACACGTGGCGCGTCTTGGCGAACTGAAAATGCGCGTCGCTCTTCACGCGCGTCAGCGCTATCGCAAGTACGGATCGACTCCGATCGCGGACGCCATCTGGGCTTCGGTCGGCAACTCGCGCACGCAGTTCGGCCAAGAGGGAATCACGCTGACGGGTGCCACGATCACCCGAGATGCCGCTGGACTCGTCACGCTGTCGAAGACGAACCACGGCATCTTCGGCGACTCGAAAGTCTTCATTGCGAACCCGACGGATTCGTCCTACGCGGTCATGGGCGACGGCCACTATGTCGACGCCAACACCTACACAATTCAGACCACCGTCACCGGTGCTGCGGGCAGCACAACGCCAGGGTCGAACTGCTTCGCTGTGAAGATGAGCTGCCTGACGGGCCGCGGCGTCATCGAGAATCTTCAGGCCATCCTGAAGGGCGGCATCAAGTTCGTCGGTGCCTTTGCCCAAGGCGGCATGCTTGCGTCTGCCATGGGGCCGGAGTGCGACTTGGCTTGCGCGACGAATGCGCAGTTCATCGCGATCGAAGGTGGCGTCAACGACATCAAGTCCGGCGCAACCGCGGCAGCAACCGCGGCCGCCGTGATCACGTTGATCAACAAGGTCACGACTGCGGGCAAGACAGCCGTCGTCATCAGCATCAATCCCCAAGGGGTTCAAGTCTCCGGGTACGGCGCCTACAACGACAAGGCGGTGGCCGCGAACGCGATCATCGCTGCGGCGTGCAACGGCAGTTCGTCCATCTTCGTTGACACGAACACCGGTCTGACGGACACGGGAACCAGCAGTCCGAACCTGGCTGCGTGGTCGTGGTCGGTGCTGGCGGTTGATGGCATTCACGCGCACTCACGCGCCGCGCGTTACGAAGCGCAGCAGGTCATCGCGGCCCTTTCCGGCAGGATCGTCGCCCACGACTTGCTGCCAACGGCTTCTGTGGCGGTGCCCTACGCCGGCGCGGTCGCCGACACCACGATTGTTCGCGACTACAACTTGTGGCCGGGCTACACGACGAGCACGACTGGATTCTTCACTGGCACGACCGGCACGCGTGGCAACAATCAGAATGTCTCGCGCGACGTGGGATCTCCGAGCACGACGATGTCCGTGCTGGCTGACCCCGGAGACGGATTCGGTGCGATAACGCGGCTCGTCATCCAACCTGCTGCAGCCAACGACCGGGCCAAGTTCGTCGGCAACACAACCGCCGAGACCATCGCTGCGGCCGGCCTCGCCGTTGGCGATTCCTTCGTCATTGCTTGCGAGGTTTACAGCTACTCGAATTGGGATGCATCCCAAGCCAGCGCTGTATACGCGACTGCGATCAGCAACAACTCGGGTACCTACTGCAACGGATTCGGCGGCAACAACGGCGGTACGACAGAAGCCACCGTCTCGGGGCTGAACGTCTTCTACGGCGACAGCTCGCCGGGGTCGTTCTACCTGGTTAGCGGCGTCATGAAGGTGCACCCGTCCATGACGACCGTGACCGCGGCCGTTGAAATTCAGTTCGCCGGCGCGACGACGAGCCAGCCGTTGACGATCGATCTGCGTCGCCTCACGCTGATCAAACTTCCGCTGGGGTATTGACGCATGAAAACCATCAGCTGCTTTCAGATCAACCTGATTCGTCGCGCCGCTCTGGCAGCGCTCACTACCGTCACGATCAATTCGCTCGGGTACATGGGCGGCGGCGTCGGGTCTTCGACCGACTTCGTCACGAACTACTTCTACAACAACGTCTGCAGGGACACTCGGGGCTTTACTGCCATCGGCACGGGCGGGACACCGGCAACGCTTGACGTCAATGGATTGCCGACGGGACCGAGTTCGTTGGTGATGAACACGCCGCCCAGCGCTGGCGTATCAGGGCCAGTGGCTCCCGGCAGCTACTACCTGAACGTCTATTCGGTCGGGCAGACGGTCACCGCGGCGATGAACGCGGCCAGTGGAATGACGCTGGGCACCGGCGTTCCGCAAGGGGACGGGGTCTGCGTTCGCTATCCCGTGACCGTTGCTCTCGGAACGGCAGGTTCGCAAACGATCAACTTCAGCGGCGCGATGTCGCAGTTGCCCGACATGGCGCGCGATGGCTCGGTCACGGCGGTGGGGCAGCCCGAGTTCGCTTCTGCTGCACTGACGCACTACGCCAAGTTCGCGACCTTGCGGTTGATGGACTATCTGGGCACGAACACCCGCACCGATGTGGCGTGGACCGATCGGCCAGCCGAATTCGACATCCGCGCCTACAAGTCGGGTGGCAGTCCCTTCGCCTGGGGGACGATGGTCAAGTTCATCAATGCCGTGGCGTCGCAGGCCGGTTCAAAGCTCCGCAACGTCCTGATCAACATTCCGTACAACGTGGATACCAGCTACGCCCCGGCGTTGTCGGCGTATCTCACAGCGCAAGGGCTGACCAGCGCGGTTCAG
>Ga0070685_10000737_pt1 | contig 17817 bp, 15 predicted proteins | sample KBSS13LmetaG_FD_65651 | JGI IMG/M metagenome (GOLD analysis project Ga0070685, IMG submission 65651) | Switchgrass rhizosphere microbial communities from Kellogg Biological Station, Michigan, USA - KBS S1-3L metaG | ecosystem: Host-associated > Plants > Roots > Rhizosphere ...
ACCGGGTTCCCGCTGATCGACGCGGCGATGCGCGAACTGCTCGCGACCGGCTTCATGCACAACCGCTGCCGCATGATCGTCGCGTCGTTCCTCACCAAGGACCTGCTGCTCGACTGGCGGGACGGCGAGCGCTGGTTCATGACGCATCTGGTCGACGGCGACCTCGCGAGCAACAACGGCGGCTGGCAGTGGGCCGCAGGCACCGGCACGGACGCAGCGCCCTACTTCCGCATCTTCAACCCGGTCCTGCAGGGCGAGCGCTTCGACCCGGTGGGTCGCTACGTCCGCCGCTGGTGTCCGGAGCTGATGCTGGTCACGGACGACTTCATCCACCGCCCGTGGCAGGCTCCGCCGCCGCTCGTTGCCGAGGCCGGCGTCGCGCTCGGCAAGGACTACCCGCTCCCGATCGTGGACCACGCCCAGCGACGGGAAGCGGCGCTCGCGATGTACGCGCAGGCGAAGGCGGGGCGCGCGACCGAAACGCCGCGCTCGCCCCGGCGCCCGCGTTCACGCCCCGGCACCACGCGCGAACCGTGAACGGCGTGCGCGGGCAGCGTGCGGCTCACGCGCATCGCGTGACGTCCCACCTCGTTCGCTGCTCGTGACCCAGGTCGTCGCGGTCGTGAACGGGGGAATCGGCGCGCGCAGGCATTGACGCGGCGCACGCTCGCGGCGGAGCATCGTTCGCGCACCTCGCCCCCGGGGAGCCGGAGGGAGGTGAGGAATCATGAGGCACGCAAGGATGCTGGCGCCGTTGGCGCTGGCGGCCGTGCTCGCGGCCTCGCTGACGGGTTTCGCGCCGGAGGCGCAGGCCGCGGCGAAGCGCTCGGCGAAGACGGCGGCGGCGGATCAGCCGGCGTCGCCGCGCAAGGCGGCGGCCTACCACCAGTTCACCGGAACGGTGGTGTCGCTGGACGCGTCGTCGATCACGGTCGAGAAGGGTGGGAAGACGCCGAAGCAGATGGTGTTCACCCGCCACTCGGAGATGCGGTCCACGGGCGACGTGGCGAAGGATGCCCGCGTCACCGTGTACTGGCGCGATGAGTCCGGGAAGCCGGTCGCGCATCGCATCGTGGTGAAGGCGACGACGACCGGCGGCACGGACTGATGCCGTGACGCACGCCAGGCCGGGCGGTGGTCGCACCCGGGCCTCACGAGCCCCGGGTGCCCCGCCGCCCGGCCCGGTCGCTTCTGGTAGGCTGCCGCGGTTCTGGCGCTCATCCAGGTCCCCGGAGCCTCCATGCACGCACGCTGGGCGGCGTTTCCCCTTGCCGCGTTCCTGATCGCCTCCACGTCGCTCGCCGCCGCGCCCGCACGCAAGGGCGACGCGCCCAGACCCTCGGCGCCGTCCGTATTCTCGGTCGAGCACGCGATCACGCTCCGGCAGATCCAGGCGATCACGTGGTCGCGCGACGGGCAGCGCGTCGCGTTCGTGGTGAACGCGCCCGACACGGCGGAGAACACCACGAACCAGGACATCTGGCTCTGGGACGCGGCGAGCAACACCTGCCGGGCGCTGACGCGCCACCCGAAGAACGACTACGCGCCGCAGTTCTCGCCCGGCGGCGACACGCTCGCGTTCGTCTCGCCGCGCGACAGCGACGAGGGGAAGACCAGTATCTGGCTGCTGCCGCTCACCGGCGGCGAGCCGTGGAAGCTGGCGACGTTCGTCGAGTCCGTGGGCGACATCCGCTGGTCGCCGGACGGGAAGTCGATCGCCTACACGATGCTCGACACGCTTTCCAAGCAAATGAAGGACTGGAAGAAGAAGAAGTGGGACCAGGTCGTCGAGGACGAGATCCCGCAGTACAACCACATCTGGCGGATCGAGCTCTCGACGCTCAAGCAGACGCGCGTCACGTCCGGCACGTTCATGGCGTCCGGCCCCGAGTGGTCCCCGGACGGCAGATCGATCGCGTTCCTGCGCAACCCGACCGGCGCCGTCGACGACGGCAACCTGACCGACATCGCGATCGTGCCCGCGAGCGGTGGAACGCCGCGCAAGCTCGGCGTGCTGCCGCAGGGCGGCTTCGAGTGGTCGCCGGACGGCCGCTGGCTCGCGTGGGCGGGCACCAGCGATTGGAAGAAGCACGTGGAGAAGTCCGACCTCTGGGTGTGTGCCGCTTCGGGCGGCACACCGGTGAAGCTCACCGCCGACTTCGACGAGGACGCCTCGAGCCCGGCGTGGAACGCGACCTCGGATTCGCTGTTCTTCTTGAGCCAGCAGGGCGCTTCCTCGCGCCTCGCATCCGTGGCGCGTACCGGCGGCGGCGTGCGCCTGGGCGCGGACCTCACGGGGGAGACCGGCGGCCCGCCGGTCCTCGCCGCGAACGGACGCGTCGCGTACGTGTTGTCGCGCTGGAACCAGCCCGGTGAGTTGCACGTCGCCGATCGCGCCGGCGCCATGTCGCGCGCGGTGTCGCAGGTGAATGCCGCCGCCGCGGGCTGCGCCTTCGGCGCCACGCGCACGGTGCGCTGGACGAGCGACGACGGCACCAAGGTGGAGGGCGTGCTCGTGCGCCCGGTGGGCGCGCCCGAAAAAGGCGCGCAGAAGACGCTGGTGCTGCTCCACGGCGGACCGTACGGCTCGCGGTACGGCATCGGCTTCAACGCCATGGCCCAGTTCATGGCGGGGCGTGGCTACCAGGTGTTCCTGCCGAACTTCCGCTCGAGCGGCGGCTACGGCACCGCGTTCATGCTGCGCCAGCGCGCCGACTGGGGCGGCCAGGACTGGCGCGACGTCGAGACCGGCGTCGACAGCCTGGTGAAGTGGGGGCTCGCCGACGGCAACAAGCTGGGCGTGTTCGGCCACAGCTACGGCGGCTACCTGTCCGCGTGGGCGATCACGCACACGAGCCGCTACGACGCCGCCGTGGTCTCCGCGGGCGCACCCGACCTGCCGGCACTGTGGGCGCAGAGCGACACGCACCAATACCGCGCGTTCGAGTTCGAGGGCTTCCCCTGGGAGAGCTTCGACAAGTGGCGGAAGAGCTCGCCGATCGCGTACATCGACAAGGTGAAGACGCCGACGCTGGTGCTCAACGGTGAGGCCGACGTGCGCATCCCCTACCCGCAGGCGCAGGAGACGTACCAGTCGCTCAAGTTCCTCGGCGTGCCCACGGAGTTCGTCCACTACCCGCGCGAGGGCCACGGCCTGCGTGAGCCGCGCCACCGCGCGGACTGGTACACGCGCCAGGCGGCGTGGTTCGACCGCTGGGTGAAGTGACCGCCATGCGAACGCGCATCCTGATCCCGATCCTGTGGCTGCTGCTGGTCCTCGCGTTCGTGACCTACGTCTGGCCCACACGCTGGCGTTACGACCACATGACCGTGGACGGGAACATCGTGCCGGTGCGGATGGACCGCTTCAGCGGCGATTCGGACATGCTGGTGCCGGACGAGGGCTGGGTGCCGGTCGAATCGCCGTCCGACAGCTCCGACTCGTCCTCGCCCGCCGCGTACTGACGCACCGTGGCTGCGCGGGGCGTCGCCGGCGAGCTCGCACGGCTGGAGGCGCTGCGTTGGACGTTCGGTGACACGGCCGCGCACGAGCGACGCACGAGGCTCGCGCGCGTGTTGCGCTCGAGCCTCCCGGGCGCGGCGGCGATCGAGCGGCTGCACGAGCTGTTGCTCGCCGCGCGCGCCTACCCGGACGACCGCGCGACACTCGCGCTCGTGTCGCGTGCGTTGCGAAGCTTCGGCGCGCGTGCGGACGTGCGCCGTCATCGCGGCGCGCTCACGGACAGTGGCATCGCCGGCTCGGATACCCGCTTCGCGTTCTTCGCCCCGACCGCGCGCCGGCTCGCCGCGCGCTGGCCGAAGCTGCTCGAGATCGACTGGGAGGCGCTCGCATCTCCCGATGCGCTCGAAGCCTGGCTGCCGCTGCTCGCGCACGAGGGCGAGGTGCCGGGGCTGGACGAGATCGACTATGGACTGCGCGGCTGGCTCGCGCGGATGAAGGGCGCGGGCGAATCCGACGGTGCGTTCGTGGCGCGCGCGCTCGCGGCCCGGCTCGCGCCCGATGACTTCCTGTTCGAGCGCGTGCACGACGGCCTGGAGCCCGCCTACCGGCTGCGCGGTGACGCGACGACGCCGTCGCGGACGCATGACGAATGGCCGGTGGCGAAGATGCATTTCCAGCACGAGCCATTCGCCGGTCGGCCGGACCTCGCCAAGGCTGCCGCGACACCGCCGCGCGCGGTGCGCGCGCTCGCCGAGGCCGAAGGCGAGAAGGCGCTGGCGCTGGCGATGTCGTGCATGGTCACCCGCAGCCGCGACCTCGACGTGTTCGCGTGGGGCGATCCGCGCGACGTGCGCCACGTGGACTGCGGCGACGGCCTCGAGTTCCTGATGATCGGCGCGCTGCCGGAGCGCCGGCTGTTGCTCGAGAGCGTGTACGGCTTCCTCACCCTCAAGAATGGCGTGCCCGTCGGCTACGTGCTCACCAGCGCGCTCTACCGATCGGCGGAGCTGGCGTTCAACGTCTTCGACACGTTCCGGGGCGCCGAGGCGGGACCGGTGTACGGGAAGGTCATCGGCATGACCCGCGCGCTGTTCGGCACCGACACGTTCACGATCTTCCCCTACCAGCTCGGCGACGGGAACGACGAGGCGATCGAGTCGGGCGCGTGGTGGTTCTACCAGAAGCTGGGGTTCCGGCCACGCGCGCGGGCGGCCCGCGCGCTGATGCAGGCCGAGCTCACGAGAATGTCACGCGACAAGCGGCATCGCTCGAGCGAGGCGACGCTGCGGAAGCTGGCGACGCACAACCTCTACTGGTCGCTTGGGTCCCACCGCGACGACATCATCGGCGAGCTGCCGCTCCCGAACGCCGGCATCGCGGCGACGAAGCTGGTCGCGAAGCGCTTCGCTGGCGACCGGGCGCGGGCAGCGGCGGAGTGCGGTCGCGAGGCGGCGGCACTCCTCGGCGTCCGCTCGTTCGACGGTTGGAGCGCGGAAGAGCGCCACGCCTGGCGCCGCTGGGCGCCGCTCGTGACGCTGCTGCCCGGCGTCTCGCGCTGGACGGCCGCCGAGCGGGCGGCGGCCGCGGACGTGATCCGCGCCAAGGGCGGCCCGCGCGAGGACGCGTTCGTGCACGCATTCGACGCGCATCCGCAGCTCGGTGAGGCGCTGGCGAGGCTGATCCGGGGCGTCAGGGCATGAGGCAGGCTCGCAGGTGCGTCCTCCGTGAGACGGGCCGGGGCGCTGCGCCCCGGCCCCTTTCGCTGCTCACCGCGCCGCGAGCGGCTGTTCGGACGACTTCTCCCAGTTGACGAACAGGAACCCGCCCGGCGCCTGGAACGGCGCCGAGCCCGGCGGCGCCGTGACCTGGAGCTGCAGCTCCTCGACCGGGTTCCGCGAGCAGTCCCAGCACGCGAGCGCGTAGTCACCGTCCCGGCGCGTGCGCGAGAGCAGCATGACGTGGACGAGCGCGCCGTCGGTGACGAGCTGGTCGTCGCGCCACACGTGCGCGTACGCCCACAGCGCCACCTGACTCTGGATCGTGGGCACGAGCGGCGTGTGCACGCCGGAGGCGCCGTGGTAGAAGAGCCCCATGATCACGCCGCCGAAGCGCGGGTTGTCCGGGATGTCGCGGGTCTGGACACGGTCCATGGCCACCTTCCAGCGCGCGCCGTCCTGCGTCGTGAACGTGGCGACGCCGCTGACCGAGTCGCCGCTCGCGCCGCGGTCGATCGCGACCAGCTCGATCGCGCCGTCGACGCGGGCGACGTTGTTCGAGTAGGGGCCCATGTGCGCCTTGCGCGTGAGGTCCTGGCGCTGGTCGTCCGGCCGCTGCACGATGACCGCTGCCGCGCTGTCGGCGAACGGGAACGGGCCGGGCAGGATCTGGATCACGGGCCCGCCGCCGGTGACGCGCACCGCGGACGCCGCGCGCGCCGGCGCGTCGTCGTCATCGTCGTCGTCGTGCGCCATGGCGTGAGCGGTCGCATGTGCCGCCGCACCTCCGCCCTGGACCTCGAGCGACGTGACCATGCCGAGCATCTTGTGCGAGCCACGGCCCACCGGGCAGTAGGCCTCGTAACGCCCGCCCGCAAGCGTCGCGCGGAGCGTCCCCGTGCCGCCATGGGGGATGTTCTGGACCGACTTCTCGATCCCGCCGCCCTCGATCTCGAACCCGTGCGGGATCTTGCCTTCGTTTCGGATCGCGAACACGACGGCGCCGGCCGGGATCTTCGCCGGCGACACCTCCACCTTCCATTCGCTGAGCGTGACGGAGACGGTGTCGGCGACCGTGCCGCTGGCCGGCGCCATGTGCGCCGCGCGGGCCGAGGTCGAGACCGACAGCGCGAGCGCCAGCGCCATCACGGCGCGGCGGGGGTTCGGAACATGGTGGACATTCGGACGTTGGACTAGCATCGGGGTTCCTCCGGTTTGGGGTTTGGGGGTTGGCGGCCTGTGGATGCCCACTCGACCCGGAGATGAACGTTGTTATTCCCGGCCCGAATTCCGGGGAATAAACCCGCCCGTGGCGGGGTCCACACGAGAAAGGGCCAGATCCACGAGCGCGCACGAACGCACCGCCCCGAACGGGCCGCCCGGGCTGACGCCGGCGGAACAGTCACGCTTCGAGCTGGAGATCCTCGTCCACCTCGACGTGGCCTACCGCGTCGCGCGCCGGCTCCTGCGCGACGATCACGACGCGCAGGACGCGGTGCAGGACGCGCTGCTCCGGGCGATCCGGTACTTCGCCGGGTTCCGCGGGGCGAACGGGCGCGCGTGGCTGCTGGCGATCGTGCGCAACACGTGCCGCACGCGCCGCCGGCGTGACTGGCTGCGCATGGGGGTGGAGTTCGATGAATCCCATCATGGCGACACCGACGCGGTCGAGCCGCCGGAGCGCGCGGCCGAGCGCAGCGCGACCGGCGCTGCGATCGAGCGAGCGCTCGCCGACGTGGCCGAGCCGCTGCGGGAGGTGATCGTGCTGCGCGAGGTGGAAGGGCTCTCGTACAAGGAGATCGCGGCGGTCATCAACGTCCCGATCGGGACCGTGATGTCGCGCCTGGCGCGCGCGCGCGCGCAGCTCGAGCGCGTGCTCGCCCGCGCGGGAGAAGGTGTGTCATGAACTGCGCTGAGATCCGGCCGCAGCTCGGAGCGTTCGTCGACGACGAGCTGCAGTCCTCACTCCGCGACGCGGTCGAGGCGCACGTGGCGCGCTGCGAGGCGTGCGCCCGGGCGCTGTCGCGCCATCGGCTGCTCGGCGACGAGCTGCGCGCGCACGTGCCGCGTGAGCAGGCTCCCGCGGCGCTGCGGGACTGGGCGCGGGCCGCTGTGCGCGGCGAGGCACGCGCGCCCGCGATCGCCGCGCTCCCGGCGCCACGGCGGGTCCGCCCGGCCTGGGGCCGGGGTGGCTGGCTCGCCGCCGGGTTCGCGCTGGCCGCCTGCATGGCGGTCGCGGTGGGCGTCACGCAACAACTCGCCTCGCGTGACGTGCTCGCGCGCGAGCTGGTGGCCGCGCACGTCCGCGCCGCGGTCACGGGGCACGTCTCGGACGTGATCTCGACCGACCAGCACACGGTGAAGCCGTGGTTCAACGGCCGGCTCGATTACTCCCCGCCGGTCGCCGATTTCGCCGACGCCGGCTTCCCGCTCGAGGGCGGCCGGCTCGACTACGTGAACGACCGCGCCGTGGCCGTGCTCGTCTACCGACGCAACCGCCACCCGATCGACGTGTTCGTGTGGCCGGCGCGACGGGGCGCGCCCCGGCTGGCGCCAGCTGCGCGCGACGGCTACCAGATCGAGCGCCGGCTCGTCGCCGGCATGGAGTGCTGGGCCGTTTCCGACTTGAACGCGACGGAGCTGCGCGCGTTCATGGAGCGCTACGCCCAACACTTCGCACCCGGCCACTGAGCGCGCGAGGCACTAGAGGATCGTCTTACCCAGCGCGCTCTGCGCCAGCTCCGCGGCGAGGATGCCGGTCATGTTCTGGTTGTCGAGCACGGGGTTCACCTCGACCAGGTCCATGGCGACGATGTTCGCGCGGTCGTTGAACATCTCCATCGCCAGGTGCGCCTCGCGATAGCTGATGCCGCCCCACACCGGCGTGCCGGTGCCGGGCGCGTCATCCGGGTCCACCACGTCGAGGTCGAACGAAAGATGGATGCCCGCGGTGCCATCGCTCGCGAGGCGGATGGCTTCGTCCAGCACGTCGCGCATGCCGCGCTCGTCCAGGTCGCGCATGGTGTAGCAGGTGACGCCGCTCTTCTTGAGAAAATCGCGCTCGCCGGGGTCCAGGTCGCGGATCCCCACCAGCACGGTGTTCCGCGGCTGCACTTTTGGAGCCCGCCCACCCAGCTGGACCAGCTCCTCGTCGCCGAAGCCCAGTGAGACCGCGAGCGACATGCCGTGGATGTTGCCGCTCGGCGTGGTCTCCGGCGTGTTCGCGTCGCCGTGGGCGTCGAACCAGATCAAGCCCAGCGCCTCGCCCTGGCGGGCGTAGAAGTTCGTCGTGCCCGCGACCGAGCCGATGGCGATGCTGTGGTCGCCCCCGAGCACCAGGGGCATGCGGTTTTCGGTCAGGCACTTGTCGACCATGTTCATGAGCGCGGTGCACGCGGAGAGGATGGGGGCTTTGTACCGGAGCTTGCCGGTCCCGACCTTCTGGGTCTCGGGGATCATCACGTCCAGGTCGCCGTAGTCCTCGACCTTGTGCCCCAGCTCCTCCAATCGCTTCTCCAGGTCGGCGATGCGGATGGCGGAGGGCCCCATGTCGACGCCGCGCCGGCCCGCACCCAGGTCGATGGGCACGCCGATCACACCGATGTTCCTGCGCTTCTTGGCCATAGCGCCCGAACCTAACACTCGGTCAGGTACACATTCCAACGTGCGCGGCTCTCGCGCTGTGTGCGCGTCGGATGCAGCCAAAGTCGCCTGCCGCGCATGACGATATGGGACTTGGAGATGACCGGACCTGTCGTTTCCGGTCGTGCGACGGGCCTCTGACACGGCGATTGGACGGGGGACAGCGGTGATGACATGGTGAACGGGATGAACGCGACATCGCCCCGGATGGCCATGTTGGCGTGCGCGACGTTGCTCCTGACGGGAGCCACGGACGATACGCGCTTCGCGATGCCGCCCACGCCGCCCAAGCTCCACAAGCCGACGCAGCACGTGCTGCTCGTCGACGACTTCGCCGACGGCGACATGAAGGGCTGGATTCCGGACCAGCCCGGGGTGTGGTCGGTGTGGCATGGCCTGCTCCGGGCGGATCTCCCCGACCAGAAGCAGCTGCGCTCGATCATCGTCACCGGCGACACCACTTGGGCCGACATCGCCGTGGACCTCGACGTGTGCATGATGCGCGGCGTCGACAAGGGCGTGGTGGTGCGCGTGAACGGCGAGTCGGGGACCGGCGTCGACCTGCGCGGGGGCAGCTACCAGGACGTGGTCATGTACCAGGGCTCATGGCCCATGGGCCGCACCGGCGCCACGAACGCGAACGGCACCTGGAACCACCTGCGCGTCGAGGCGAAGGGCAACCGCTATCGCGTGTGGGTGAACGGCGAGCAGAAGCTCGACAAGGCGGACGGCCGCTCCGAGTCGCGCGGCGACAAGCACTCGGCGAAGAACTTCGGCCGCATCGCGCTGCCCGCCTACACCGGCGGCGTCGGCCAGTGCACGGTGTACTACGACAACGTGGTGGTGACCGCGCTCAAGTAGCGCCGCGGCCGCCGCGCAGCAGGCGCAGGCCGTTCAGGATCACGACCACGGTGCTGCCCTCGTGTCCCGACACCGCGACCGGGAGCTTCAGGGCGCCGAACGGCGTGTGCTGGCCGAGGAACACCCACGTCACCAGCACCGCCATGACCCCGCAGGCGATCACCAGGTTCTGGAACACCACGCGCCGCGCGCGCTGGGCGAGCGAGATCGCATAGGGAAGCGCGGTGAGGTCGTCGCCCATCAACACCACGTCGGCACTCTCCATCGCCGCATCGCTGCCGATGCCGCCCATGGCGATGCCGACCGTGGCCCGCGCCAGCGCCGGCGCGTCGTTGACGCCGTCGCCCACCATGGCCGCGGCGCCGTGCCTCGTCTCCAGCTCGCCGATCACGCGCACCTTGTCCTCGGGCAGCAGCTCGCCGTGCAGCTCATCGATCCCGGTCTGTCCGCCGATCGCGCGCACCGTGGGCATGCTGTCGCCCGAGAGCAGCGCCGTGCGCTCGATGCCGGCCTCGCGCAGCGCGCGCACCACGGCGGCCGCGTTCGCGCGCACGCGGTCGGCGGCCGCGATCACACCCCAGGCGTCGCCGCGGTGCACGATCATCGGCGTCTTCGCTTCGGAGGCGAACTTCCTGACCAGCGCCACCGCGAGCTCCGGCGCGGGAGCCCCGAGCGCCTTGAACAGCTCGGGCGTGCCCACCTCGATGCGCGCGCCGCCGGCCACGGCGACCAGGCCCTTGCCGAGCTGGTTCGTGAGCGACTCGGCCGGCGTCACCGTGATCCCCCGCGCTTCGGCCTCGCGCACCACGGCCTGCGCCAGCGGATGCGGCGAGCGCTTCTCCGCGCTCGCGGCCCAGGCCAGCAGTTCCTGCTCGCTCGCGCCGGAGACCGCGACCACGTCGGTGACGTCGAAGCGGCCGTGGGTGACGGTGCCGGTCTTGTCCAGCGCCACCAGGCGCACGCGGCCCAGCGACTCGAGGAAGGCGCCGCCCTTGAACAGGATGCCGTTCCGCGCCGCGTTCGCGATCGCGCTCAGGATCGTGGCCGGCGTGGCGATGACGAGCGCACACGGAGACGCGACGACCAGGAGCGTCATGGCTCGATAGAGCGATGCCCGCCACTCGTGGTGCAGGAGCAGCGGCGGCAGGAGCAGCATGAGCGTGGCGGCGACCATGACCACGACCGTGTAGTAGCGCCCGGCGACCTCGGCGAGCTCCTCGGCGCGCGACTTCTTCTCCTGCGCCTCCTGCACCAACGCCACGATGCGCGCGAGCGCGCTGTTCGCGGCGACGCGCGTGGCGATCAGCTCCAGGGCGCCCTGTTGGTTGAGCGTGCCGGCGAACACCTTGTCGCCGGTCACCTTCGTCACCGGAACGGATTCGCCGGTGAGGCTCGCCTGGTCGACCAGCGATTCGCCGCGCGTGACGTTGCCATCGACGGGGATCGCCTCGCCCGGCTTTACGATCACGGTCTCCCCCACGCGCACGGCGTCGGCCTCCACTTCCTGCTCGCGCCCGTCGCGACGCACCAGCGCCCGCGCCGGCCGCAGGTTCAGCAGCGCGCGCAGCGCGCGCCGCGTGCGGCCCATCGTGTAGACCTCGAGCGTGTTGCTGAGCGAGAACAGGAACATCAGCACCGCGGCCTCGGCGACGTAGCCGATCGCGGCCGCGCCGCCGGCGGCGAGCAGCATGAGCAGGTTGACGTCGAACTCGAACCGCGAGAGCGCGGCGAACGTGCTGCGCGCGGTGTACCAGCCGCCGAGCACGGCGGAGGCGAGGAACACGGCGTCCGTCACCGCCTCGGCCGCGCCGAGCCGGCCGGCCACGCTGCCGGCGAGGAGCAGCACCAGGCAGGCGCCGGTGAGCACCGCCATGGACCGGCCCTTCGAGCGCTGGGCCTGCTCTTCGTGCGTGAGGCGTGCGCCCCAGGGCTTGTGCGAGAGCGGGCGCACGACCTCGACGCTGTCGTCCGGCTGCTCGTGACGCACCAGCGAGACGCGACCGCGCGTCGCGGTGGCGCGGAACTCCGCCAACGCACCGGAGTCCAGGCGGCCGAGCCGCAGTGCACACTCCTCGCAGGCGTCGATCGAGTCGCGTTTCTCGCACGAGGTCACGCGCTGCAGGAACAGCGTGCCGACGTCGTCCGCGAGCGCGTTCAGCTCGTCCGGCGTGACCAGCGCCGGGCGGTAGCGCACGGTCAGCGTGTGGTCGCCGAAATCCGCCTCGATGGCGACGATGCCCGGCCGGTCGCGTAACCGGTCGGCGAGGATCTCGAGGCAGCCCTCACCGTTCCCCGCCACCGGCAGGTGGCCCGGGCGCGGGCTGGCAGCGGCCGCGGAAGAGCCGCCGCCGCTGCCACCGTGGTGCCCTCGCCGCGCGGGATGCATGGGAAGGTGAGGATAGTACCGCCGGCCGGGGGCCGCCTGTCAGCGCGGAATGACGCGAGCCCCGTATGCGAACCCGCTCCCCGCGCCCGCGCCGGAGCTGACCACGGCCAAGACCAGCGCCGTGTCGGCCACGCCCTGGTCGCAGACCACCCAGGCACGGCCCGCGGGCGGGTCCACGCCGCAGGATCGCACGCCGGCGGTGGCGAGCAACGTGCTCGTGATCCGTGAGGCGCACTTCGCACAGGTCATGCCCGAGACCTCGAGGGTCACGAGCCGGGCGCCCGCGGGGATCGCCGCGGGCACGGCGGCGGGCGCCATGCGCGGCGCGCGGGCGTGCTCGACGAGCCGGGCGCCGCCCAGGGCGAGCAGCAGCACCGCAGCGATGGCGAGGCCGATGTTCAGGGGTTCGCGGGTCATGAAGTCGGGGCCGGGGTCCATGTCCGGCTCGCGTGCGGGCGCACAGCATACCGCGCGGCGGCCGTCAGTGCGCCTCGGCCGGCCGCTGCGCTCCCGGGCGCCAGCGCAGCGACATAATGAGCGGCACCGCGAGCAGGAACGCGACGCCGAAGAAGATGAAGATGCGCTCGAACGCGAGCATCAACGCCTGGCCCTGGACCTGAAGCGCCAGAGCCCGCAATGCGGCCTCGTGCGCCTCCGCGGGCGGCGTGCCGCGCGCGGCGAGACCGCGGGCGATCAGATCGATGCGTGCCATCACCGCCGGATCGTTCGCCGGCAGGTGCGCGGCCAGCGCCGCACGCGCCTGGGCGCTGAAGCGCGCGATGGCGTTCGCCGAGAGCGCGATGCCGACGCTGCCGCCCAGCTGCCGGGTGAGGTTGTAGAGGCCGGTCGCGGCTCCGATCTGCGACATGGGCAGCTCGGAGACCGCGAGGTTGTTGAGCGGGATGAACACCATGCCCAGCGCCACGCCGCGCACGATCAGCGGCCAGAAGAAGTCGTCCTTTCCGCTCAGCAGCGTGAAGTGCGACCACTGCCACATCGCGAGCGCGAACATCCCGGCGCCGATCACGGCAGTGGGTCGCGTGTCGGTGCGGCCGAGCCGGCGCGCCATCACCGCCATCGTCGCCGCGGTCGCGAGCGCGCCGGGGAGGATCACCATGCCGGTCTGGTTCGCGGTGAAGCCCAGCCCCTGCTGCAGGTAGACCGGGAGCACGAACACGGTCGCGTACAGGCACACGCCGAGCACACCGCCCACGACGCAGCCGGTGGCGAACTGGCGGTTCTTGAGGATGCGCAGGTCGATGACGGGGTGCTCGGTCCGCAACTCGTGCAGCACGAACAGCACCAGCGCCGCGCCGCCGGCCGTGGCGTAGGCCACGATCTCGCGCGAGCTGAACCAGTCGAGGCGCTCGCCACGCTCGAGCATGGTCTGCAACGAGCCGATGCCGAGCGCCAGCAGCCCGAGCCCGGTCCAGTCCACGGCATCGACGCGGCGCGCGTAGCGCGAGTTGCGCACGTAGGTGAGCGAGAGCAGGAACGCCAGCGCTCCGAACGGCACGTTGATGTAGAAGATGTACGGCCACGACCAGGTGTCGGTGAGCCAGCCGCCGAGCGTGGGCCCGAGCGTGGGCCCGACCATGACGCCGAGGCCGAAGATCGCCATCGCCTGGCCGTACTCTTCGGTCGGGAACACCTCGTAGAGCGTGGCCTGCGCCGTGGACAGCAGCGCGCCGCCGCCCAGCCCCTGGAGGATGCGGAACACGACCAGCTCGATGAGCGTGTGCGAGTTCCCGCACAGGATGCTGGCGATCGTGAACAGCGCGATCGAGCCGGCGAAGTAGCGCCGGCGGCCGAAATAGGCCGACATCCACCCGGTGACCGGCAGCACGATGACGTTGGCGACGATGTAGCCGGTCGAGACCCAGGTGATCTGGTCCAGCGTCGCGCCGAGCGAGCCCATCATGTGCGGGATCGCGACGTTGACGATGCTGGTGTCGAGGATCTCGAGCACCGACGCCATCGTCACCGTGATCGCGATGATCCAGCGATACGGATAGGACGGATCGAGCCGTTTGACGTCGTCGTCCGCCATGGGGCCGCCGGGGCTACTGGGTGACGACGGTGGCGGTGACGCTCATGCCCGGGCGCAGCGGGTGCGCGGGATCGACCGGGCCGTCGACCCGGATCTTGACCGGGATGCGCTGCACCACCTTGGTGAAGTTGCCGGTGGCATTGTCGGGGGGCAGCAGCGAGAAGCGCGCGCCCGTGGCGGGGCTCAGGCTCTCGACGTGGCCGGAGAACGTGCGCCCGGGATAGGCGTCGACGCGGATCTCCGCCTTGTCGCCGGGCGTGACGTCGCGGATCTCGGTCTCCTTGAAGTTCGCCACCACCCACACGTCGTCGAGCGGCACCACGTCGAGCAGCGGCTGGCCAGCCTGCACGTACTGGCCGACCTCCACCGTCTTCCGGCTCACGACGCCGTTGCTCGGCGCCGTGATCTGCGTGTAGGAAAGGTCGAGCGCGGCGCGATCGCGCGCGGCGCGTGCCGAAAGCACCTTGGCGGATGCGCCGGTGCTCGCGGCCTCCGCGGCCTCGACGTTCCGTTTCGCCGCCTCCACCGCCGCGTTCGCGACGCCGGCCGCGGACACCGCGGCCTCGAGATCGGAAGCGCTGATGATGCCGCGGGTGGCGAGCTGCTGCTGGCGCACCTCTTCCTGCTGCGCCCGCGTCGCCGCCGCCTCGGCTCGCGCCACCTCGGCGCGCGCCGCCGCGATCTCCGCCTCGGCCTGGCCGGCGCGTGCGCGCCCCTTGTCGCCGCCCACCGCGAGTGCGGCCTGGTAGTCGGCGTCCGCCTGCGCGAGACGCGCCGTGAACTCACGGTCGTCGAGGCGCACGAGCAGCTCGCCCACGTGCACGTTCTGGTTCTCGAGCACGGGCACTTCCTGCACGTAGCCCGCGACGCGCGCGAGCGTGGGGATGACGTGCCCTTCCAGTTGGGCATCGTCGGTGCTCACGTGCGTGAGGCCCCAGCGCCAGCGCACGATCCCGAACGCGAGCCCGACGAGCGCGAGCGTGCCGAGCACGAACATGGGGATGCGGTTCGGGCGCGGCACCGCCGGTGGGCGCGCGGGCACGGCAGCGATGGGGGCTGGAGCAGGGGCCGGCGACGGGGAGCCGGCGGGCGGGGCTGCGGGGGCGACCGACGGGCGTTGAAGGGTGCTGGTCATGGAGTCCTTCGGATGCGCGTTCGGGCGCGCGGTTCCCGGGTCAGTCGCAAACAATGCCATCCCCTCCTACCCATCCTGCCGGTGCAGCTTGGCCGGGTGGCACGGGGACGTCCGCCGAGGCTGAACGAGGGGGGAACGCGAGCGTGACGGGCCTTGACGACGCCGTCACGCGGGCGGAACGCCCCGCGTGCTGATCACCCGTCAGGTTCGCGCGGGCTCGTGAAGATGCGCTGGATCGAGTCCGGCGAGCATGATCTCCATGCTGATGGCGAAGTATTCGTCGAGCTCGATCGGCGCCGAAGCCACGGGCTCGAACGTGTGACGCCAGACGGCCGCGAACAGCAGCGGCGCCACGACCACGCGCGCCGCCTGCTCGACATCCAGTTTGCGGAACTCGCCGCGCTCGACGCCCTTCTGCATGACCTTGCGCAGCAGCGCCTGACCGCGGTCGAAGAACTCGTCGTTGTAGAACCGGGCGAGGTCCGGGTACTTGCCGGTTTCGGTGAGCAGCAGCTTCACGAGCCCGGTGAGGCGCGTGCGCTCCATGTGCTCCCAGCGCAGGCGCAGGACCTTGGTGAGCAGCTCGCGCGCCGAGCCCTGGTGCTCCTCGACGGCCTGCTCGGTGTCGCGCACCATGGGCGCCATGGCCTCGCGGACGGCGGCCTTGAAGAGCTCGGCCTTGCTCTCGTAATAAAGGAACACGGTTCCCTTGGTACAGCCGGCGCGGCGGCCGACGTCCTCGAGCCGGGTGGCGTCGTAGCCGCGCTCGCCGAAGATCTCCTGCGCGGCCGCGAGGATCTCGGCGGGCCGGGTGTCCTTGCGGCGCCGCCAGCGCGGCGCAGGCTTTCTATCGTCCGATTCGCTACGGTGATTCATGGATCAGCCTCCTCAGCGCGACCGTCAGGGCCTCGGGGGAAGTACTGATGACCCCGCGGTCACTAGCCACTCTTGGGATGCTCCGGGCGGTGGGGAGGATTCCGGCGGTCAACAGGACCGCTGCTTCTTGATTTACACCATTCGAGCCCGTAAAGTCCAGTCTCGCTTAAATATACGTGGTTGTACCGACCGGTAGGTAAGGGGCATGACGGACACCAACCTCCCCGAACTCTCGAAGTTGTTGCCGCGCGAGCTCGCGGCCGAACTGCTGGCGCTCGCGCGCTCGGGCGGCGCCGACTTCGCCGACCTCTATGCCGAGCACGCGATCGTGACCGGCTTCACGCTCGACGAGCGCCGAGTGAAGACCGCCTCCTACAGCGTGCTCCAGGGCGTGGGGGTGCGGGCGATCCGCGGCGAGCAGACCGGCTATGCCTATGCCGACGGCTTCGCCCCGGACGGGCTGCGCGAGGCCGCCCGGGTCGCGGCCGCGGTCGCGCGCGAGGCGCCCCCGGCCGCCGCGGGCGCAGGCGCGCCGGTGGCGTTCCGCGTCACCCCCGGCGAGCCGCCGTTCGTGCTCCGCGACCCGGCCACGCTCGCGCTCGACGAGGCGGCGAAGGTGAGCATGCTGCAGCGCGCCGATGACGCCGCGCGCGCGCACGACCCGCGCGTGCACGAGGTGTCGGTGTCGCTTGGCACCTCGGCCAAGTCGTTCCTGGTCGCGAACTCGGACGGCGTCTGGGCGGAGGACCGCACCCACCTCTCCCGCCTCGTCATCTCCGCGCTCGCGCTCGAGGGCGGCCAGCGGCAGGAAGGCTTCGCCGCCGCCGGCGGCTGCGTCGAGGCCGGCTACTACGTCACCCAGCGCACGCCCGAGGCGGTCGCGCGCGACGCCGCCGCGAGCGCCGTGCTGCTGCTCTCGGCGCGCGAGCCCGAGGCCGGCTCGTACCCGGTCGTGGTGTGCAATGGCTGGGGCGGCGTGATGGTGCACGAGTGCTTCGGCCACAGCATGGAGGGCGACACCATCCGCCGGAAGACCTCGATCCGCGCCACGCAGCTGGGTCAGCAGGTGGCCGCGCCTGACGTCACCATCGTCGACTCCGGGCTCGTGCCCTACAGCCGCGGCTCATTCCGCGTCGACGACGAGGGCACGCCGGCGCAGCGCACCGTGCTCGTGCGTGACGGCGTGCTCGTGGGCTACCTCTGGGACCGGTTGAACGCGCGCCTCACCGGGAGCGAGCCCACCGGGAACGGCCGGCGCTCGTCGTATCGCGACTACCCGCTGTGCCGCATGACGAACACGTACATCGAGCCCGGCGACGTCGCGCCCGAGGCGCTGATCGCCGACGTCAAGCGCGGGCTCTACTGCAAGCAGCTGGGCGGCGGCTCGGTGAATCCCGCCGACGGCAACTTCTCGTTCCAGGTCACCGAGGGCTGGCTGATCGAGAGCGGCAAGCTCACGCACCCGGTGAGGAACGCCACCCTCACCGGCAACGGCAACGACGCCATGCTCAAGATCGACGGCGTGGGCTCGGACCTGGCGATCGACGGCACCACGGGCTCGTGCGGCAAGGACGGCCAATGGAAGCCCGTGGGCGTGGGCCAGCCCACCGTGCGCTTCACCGGCATCACCGTGGGCGGGACCGCGCTGTGAGCGCGCGACACGTCTCGCCCGCGGAGCTGGAGCGGCTG
>Ga0070685_10000741_pt1 | contig 17769 bp, 19 predicted proteins | sample KBSS13LmetaG_FD_65651 | JGI IMG/M metagenome (GOLD analysis project Ga0070685, IMG submission 65651) | Switchgrass rhizosphere microbial communities from Kellogg Biological Station, Michigan, USA - KBS S1-3L metaG | ecosystem: Host-associated > Plants > Roots > Rhizosphere ...
GCCTCCGCCTCGCCGTAGAAGGTCCAGAGCCCGGCGTAGATGTACCCGGTCTTCGGATTGCGGGCCCTGTCGTAGCTGAACTTCACGTCGTACGCGCTGGTGCGCACGCCGTCCTGCCACCATACGTCGTCGCGCAGGTGGAAGGTGAGGAGCGTGGTGTCGGCGTTCACCTCCCAGCTCTTCGCCAGCCGGGGGATGGGCTGCAGCTTCTCGTCGTAGGTGATGAGCGGGGTGAAGAGCACGAACTGCTGCATGTACAGCGCGTTCTGCACCTGCCAGGTGAGCGGGCTGATGTCGGCGATGTCGCTCGCGGCCCCGATCACCAGCGTCCCGCCGTACCGCGCCGAGTCCCGCGCGGCATCGGTGTCGCGTGAGGGGCGCGTGTCGGCCGTGCAGGCGGCGAAGGCGAGGCAGAGCAGGGCGGGGAGCGTGGCGCGGGCGGAAGGCCGCATGGCGGGTCGGGAGGGAAGGGGCGGGTTTGCGGCTGGGGGATGATCTCGAGGCGACCGAAGATGTATGACGACGTGCGCCCCGCGGCAACGCTCTTCCTGCTGACGGGCCCGTGGGCGTCGGGGAAGAGCACGCTGGTCCCGCTCCTCGCGAGCCTGCTCCCGGAGGTGGTGGTGTTCGACTGGGATGCGCTCCTCCCCGGCCTCTCGCAGGCGTGCGGCACGGACGCGCACACCGACGCCTCCGCGTGGGACGGGCTGCGGGCGATGTGGGCCGCCATCGCCGGCTCGGTGCTGGCCGGCGGCCGCGACGTGCTCCTCTGCGGCCCCGCGCGGCCGGACGACTTCGCCGCGGCCGTCGCGCCGCGCGCCGTCCGCTGCGCCTGGCTCGACTGCGGCGACGACACGCTGGCGGCGCGCCTCCGCGCCCGGGGCAGCACGGCCGCCGAGATCGCGGACGAGCTGGCGTTCATGGCCGCGCTGCGGCGGTCGGATCACACGCGGATGAAGGCGGGGGATCGCACGCCGGAACAACTGGCCGCAGCCGTGGCTTCATGGGTCCGCGCGGCTCGCTGAACAGCATCTCACACAGAGGCACAGAGGCACGGAGAGCAGACGATGAGCTTTCGCTGCACGGTTTGCGGAGAGATGCACGACGATCTGCCTCACGTCGGAAGCGACCGGCCGGACCCGTACTGGGACGTGGCCGAGGAAGAGCGCGAGCGCCGCATCGAGCTCACGTCGGAGACCTGCGTGATCGACGACGAGGACTTCTTCATCCGCGGGGTGATCGAGATCCCCGTGCACGATCATCCGCGGGCGTTCGGGTTCGGCGTGTGGATCTCGCAGAAGCGGGAGAACTTCGAGGCCTACCAGGACGACCCCGACGCCAGCGGGATCGGGCCGTTCTTCGGATGGCTTTCGACGCACATCGCCTTCTATCCAGAGGAGACGTTTCTGCTGAAGACGAGGGCGCACTTCCGCGGCGGCGGGCTGCGGCCGCTGATCGAGCTGGAGCCGACCGACCATCCGCTGGCCGTCGACCAGCGCGAGGGCATCACCCTGCGGAAGGCGCTGGAGATCGCGCACTTCTACGGCGCCGTCGACGCCTGACGCTCCCTGTGCCTCTGCGTCTCCGCGTGAGGTGCTGTTCCCAACGAAATCCTTGCGCCGCGAGCGCGGACGATGCTCACTGTTGCTCCCCCGCTCGTCATCCCCACGTCCGGAGGTGAAGCCATGCTGATCATCCGCGAGGTCATGCACTGCAAGCCCGGCAAGGTGCGGCCGCTGGTGGAGAAGTTCCTCGCCATGGCCAGGTTCGGCGAGCAGAAGGGATGGGGGAAGATGCGGGTGATGACCGACGTCAGCGCCGAGCGCTACTGGACGCTGGTGGCCGAGATGGAGGTGGAGAGCATCGACGCCTTCATGGGGATGATGCGGGACCCCGAGGGCGCCAAGGAGGCCGAGGCGATCATGCAGGGCTACCACGACCTGGTCGAGTCCGGCCGCCGCGAGATCTACAACCTGGAAGGGTGATCGCGATGTCCCACGCCGACACGGTACGCGGCATCTACGAGGCGTTCGCGCGCGGCGACGTCGCGGCGATCCTGGCGCAGCTCGCCGACGACGTGGAGTGGGAGTACGGCGTGAGCTCCACCACGGTCCCCTGGCTCCAGCCCCGGCGCGGCCGCGACGCCGTGCCGGGGTTCTTCGAGACGCTGTTCCCCGCGATCGAGATCCACCGCTTCGAGCCGAAGGAGCTGCTCGAGGGCGGCGATCTGGTGGTGGCGATCATCGACTTCGAGTTCACCATCCGCGCCACCGGCCGCCGCGTGGTGGAAGAGGACGAGGCGCACCTCTGGCGCTTCGCCGGCGACAAGGTCGTCCGCTTCCGCCACCGCGCCGACACGCACCAGCAGCAGCTGGCGTACGACGGATAAGGCGATTGCAACTCGCATTGCCGAACGAATTCTCGTCCTCGACGGCCTCACCCTGAAACGGAAGTATCTTCGATGCGCATTTTTGACCTGATTTCGCTCTTGGATCCAGAAGTCGTTCCCCGCAAGTCAAAGGTTCATCTTGCCACATGGAATGGTCGAGATGATCCTCTCCAGGTCTATCTACGAGGCGAGTTTAACGATTGGCAGTGCTGGCAGGGCCGTCGGAATTTCGAGCGTCCTTATGTCATTTCTCTGATTAATCTTTCTGCGCCTCACCGATGGCTGTTCGCAGGTGTGCATGCCTCTTCGGGATCGAGCTGGCAGGCGGAGATCAAGGTGCATCGCTACGCTCTCCTTGAACGTCCAGGGTGTGCCGAACTGAACGGGCGCCTCATTGTGCGGTTCGAGAGACCAGGGCGTCAGGCCTATCTTAACTCGGAGAACTGGTCAGATCAGATGGAGCTTGATTCGATCCTGCAAGAGCGGTTGAAGATTGCGGAGTTCCAAGGTTTCAAGTCGGTCAATCTAGAGAAGCACCAACTGGATGCTATCGTGCGTCAAGGGATAGATTCATGGAGGGCCGCTTTGTCGAGCGTTGCAGGAGTGTACCTCATTTCAGATACCGAAACGGGAAAACTCTACGTTGGGAGTGCGACTGGCGAAGGTGGCATTTGGCAGCGATGGGTACAGTATTCGTTGAGTGGGCATGGAGGAAATCAAGAGTTGATGAGTCTCCTTTTGGAAAAGGGGGATGAACGCGCTAAGAAGTTCCGATTCTCGATCTTGGAGATCGCAGATACACATACCAGTCAGATGGAAATCGTCCGACGTGAATCCCACTGGAAGTCGGTCTTACTGACTCGCGGTCATGGGCTGAACGCCAACTAGGGTTGATCAAGAATCCCCGTGGTCCACGAATGACGAACGCCTTCGCTGGCATCGGGCTCCCCTGCCTGGCTACGTTGATGGTGGCCTGTAGCACCGCGCCGAGGATGGCGCCCGTGCCTGCAGCAACGCCGGTGGTGCAGCTCGTCGACTCGGTCGCGTGGGAGGACGATGCTGATGGCTGGACGGTCTGGCGCGTGGAGGTCCGCCACGGGGCGCGGGTCGACACCGTTCCCGGCGTGCTGACCGACGAGCTTCCTCTGCTGGTGGGCGGCACGCGGCTGCTCGGGCTCACCTACCGCCAGGGAGAAGTCGCCGAAGGATTCGCGTACGACCTGGGGTCGCGCACGCTGCGCCGCGATTCGCTTCCAAGCGACCTCAACCCGTTCTTCTCGGCGCCGGCCTTCTCGCCCGACGGGCTGCACATCGCCTACGTGGTCATCCCGGGCGACGAGACCGGGTACGCGGTTGTGCGGACGTGGCCCGGGCGCGAGCTCGTCTGGCGCAGCGCCGCGGTGCAGGTGCCCGCCACCGACGCCGCAGGCGGCGCCGGGGTGCGCTGGACCTCGCCCGACATGGCGGAGGCCTGGATCGAGACGGGCGTCAGCACGGACGAAGCGTGGTACCGCGTCGTGGGCTCGGTGCGCCGGCGCGCGGTCGTCTCCGCCGACACCACGCGCGAGCGGCCGCGGTGGTGAGATGCCAGGCCGACGTGATCCGCGCCGGGGAGCCGGAGATGATCGAGATCCTGTACAAGCGACGGTCCGAGGACGGCGTGCAGCGCCTCCTGCTGACGCCCGAGGAGTACTACGACCCGCTCGAGCCGGGTGAATCCTGGGAGGACACGATCCCGCGGTTCGACCACACGGCGGACTACCTGGACGAGGCCGTCGACGAGCTGGAGTGGACCCGGGTGGTCCAGGAGGACGGCAGCGTGCTCATGGAACGGTTCTCGTCCCAGGGCCGGGTGGAGTTCTGGCATCTCCGTTCTGCGGACGGCGGGCAGGAGCTCTGCCTGTCCACGACCTATGCCCCCGGACGGTACCATCTCACCCGCATGTACCTCGACGCGGCCGGCGACTGGATTCCCCGCGGGGTCTACCTGATCGACGACCAGCCCGACGGCTCGCAGACCGAGGAGAGGCTTTTCCCGTAACCGGAAAAGAGGCTCCGCAGTTCTCTCTATGCCTCTGTGCCTCTGCGTGAAACAGTGTTTTTCCTGATATGAGGATTCGCGAAGGGTCTTCCTCCGACCACGACGCGCTGGTCGACATCTGGCTGCGCTCGGTGCGGGCGACGCACACGTTTCTGACGGAGGACGACATCCAGGAGCTGCTGCCGCTGGTGCGCGGCGGCGCCCTGGCCGAGCTGGAGCTGTGGGTGCTGGAGGACGACGGCGGCACCCTCGCCGGCTTCATGGGACTGGAGGGCGCGACGGTCGAGGCGCTGTTCATCGCTCCCGAATTCCTGCGCCGGGGCGGCGGCCGGATGCTGATCGACCATGCCCGCCGGCTCAAGGGCGGCCCGCTGCGCGTGGACGTGAACGAGCAGAACCCGGAGGCGGTGCGCTTCTACGAGCGTTGCGGCTTCACGGTCGTCGGCCGCTCGGACGTGGATTCGGCCGGGCGCCCGTTCCCGCTCCTGCACATGCGCGAAGGCGTCCACGGGGGCTGATCGGCGGCCCCGCGGGGCGCCGCCACCGTTCGTCCCAATTTCGTTGACCCGCCTTCACCTGCTGTTTACGTTCGCCGCGGCCCGTCCCACAAGCTTGTTCCCGCCGCGACTCCGTCCGATGCGAAATCCATCTTCCACCCACCGCCGCTCCATCACCCTCGCGCTCGTCGCCTCCGTGCTCGCCGCGGCGTCGCTGCATGCGCAGGCGCCGGCGGCGCAGCTCGCGCCGCTGAAGGTGGTCGACGTGGCGATGATCGACACCACCGCGAGGGCGTGCACCAACTTCTTCGAGTACGCCACGGGCGGATGGCTGAAGCGCGACACCATCCCGGCGGCGTACGCGTCTTCCGGCGTGGGGCGCGACATGCTGAACCGCGGCGAGCGGGTGGCGCGCGCGGTGCTCGACGACGCGGCGGCGCGGCGCGCCTCGCTCCCCGCCGGGAGCACGCAGCGCAAGCTGGGGACGTACTACGCCACCTGCATGGACTCCACGGCCGCCGAGCGGCAGGGGATGGAGCCCGTGCGCCCCATGCTCGCGCGCATCGGCGCGGTGCGGACGCGCGCTGAGCTCCTGGACGAGGTCGCCCGGCTGCACGGCGAGTACGTGAACGTCCTCTTCCGCTACAGCCCCGAGGTGGCGCGGCACGACGCCGCGCACTACCAGGCCCAGTTCTTCGCCGGCGGGCTGGGGATGCCGGACCGCGACTACTACACCAACCCCGGCGCCTCCGCGGACTCGATGCGCGCCGCCTACGTGGACCACGTGGCGACGCTCTTCGTCCTCGCTGGCCAGGCCGAGGCGTCCGCGCGGTCCGATGCGCAGAAGGTGATGGCGATCGAGACGGAGCTGGCGAAGGCCTCGCTCACCCGCGTGGCGCGGCGCGAGCCCTCCGCCACCGACCACCCGATGTCGGTCGCGCAGCTCCGCGCGCTCACGCCCAACGTCGACTGGACGCGGTACTTCCAGGCGATCGGCCTGGCGCGGCCGGGGGAGCAGGTGAACGTGGCGGAGCCCGCGTTCATGCGCCGCGTGAGCGAGCTGCTGGCGAGCGTGCCGGTGGAGGAGTGGCGCGCCTACCTGCGCTACCACCTGCTCTCCGACGCGTCGCCCTGGCTCAGCACGCCGTGGGTGCGGGAGAGCTTCGCCTGGGGCCGGCGCTTCAGCGGGGCGCGCGAGATGCTGCCCCGCTGGAAGCGGTGCCTGGGCGCCACCGACGGCGACATGGGCGAGGCGCTGGGCCAGGCGTACGTGCAGCGCACCTTCCCCCCCGAGGCGCGCGCCCGCGCGAAGCAGGTGATCGACGACATCCGCGCCGCCTTCGCCGAGCGGCTGCGGCACCTGGAGTGGATGAGCGGCACCACCCGCGCGCAGGCGCTCTCCAAGCTCTCCGGGATGGGCGAGAAGGTGGGCTACCCCGAGCGCTGGCGCGACTACGCGCGGCTGCAGGTGGCCGAGCAGCCGTTCGTGCTGAACTCCTTCGCCGCCAACCGCTTCGAGTTCGAGCGCCGGGTGGGCCGCCCGGGGACGGCGGTGGACACCACCGAGTGGGGGATGACCGTTCCCACGGTGGACGCCTACTACGACCCCACGAAGAACGAGATGGTGTTCCCCGCGGGCGCGCTGATGCCGCAGACCTTCGACCCCGCGGCCGACGACGGGGCCAACTACGGCTCGCTGGGCGGGAGCTGGGCGGGGCACGAGCTCACGCACGGCTTCGACGACCAGGGGCGCCACTACGACGCGCGCGGCAACCTGAGCGACTGGTGGACCCCGGCGGACTCCGCGCACTTCGTGCAGCAGGCCGACCTCGTGGTGCGGCAGTACGACGGCTACCTGCAGGTCGACACCTTCCACGTGAACGGCAGGCTCACGCTGGGCGAGAACATCGCCGACTACGGCGGCGCGCTGGTGGGGTACGACGCGCTGCAGCGGGCGCTGGAGCGGCGCGGCCGGCCGGGGCCGATCGAGGGCTACACCCCCGAGCAACGCTACTTCCTCGCCTTCGCGCAGAGCTTCCGGCAGCACAGCCGGCCGGAGTCGCTGCGCACCCGCGTGACCACCGACCCGCACTCGCCCGCGGAGTGGCGGGTGAACGGGCCGCTCGGCAACATGCCGCAGTTCGCGCAGGCCTTCGGCTGCAAGCCGGGCGACCCCATGGTGCGCCCGCCCGAGACGGTGCCGCACATCTGGTGAAAAGCGCCTCACGCAGAGACGCGGAGGCACGGAGAGAACCTCCCGCTGACTCTGCGTCTCTGCGCGAGGCCGATCGTTTCCTGGAGCTGGCGTGAAGCTCTTCGTCTGCTATCGCCCCGCCGACCTGGGAGAGGTGGAGCGCCTCCACGACGGGCTGGCGGCGGCGTTCGGCTACGACCCGGTGATCCGCGATCCCGAGGCGATCCCCATCCCCGGCGATGAAAGGCGCCGCGCGGAGTACGTGGGCGACTGGCTCCGCGCCGTAGCCGCCGTGCTGGTGGTGATCGGGCCGGGATGGGTGGAGGCGATCGACCCGCGCGGCCGCCGGCGCCTGGGGCTGTGCGACGACCCGGTGCGGTGGGTGATCGAGGCCGCCGGTCCGCTCGGCCTCCCGCTCATCCCCGTCCTGGTGGGCGGCGCGCGCCTCCCCGGCGCGATGGCGCTGCCGCAGAGCCTGCACGCGCTGCTGCGGCGCCCCGCGCACGCCATCCGGCCAGGCCCCGGCTTCGAGGCCGACGTGGACGGGCTGGCCGCCGGCCTCTTCCAGATCCGCGACGCGCCGGTGCATCCGGTCACCGGGGTGAAGAAGAGCGAGTACCAGGACGCGGGGGCGCTCCGGTGGGAGGTCCGCTTCCGGATGCGCGCGGAGCACTCCATCGTCTACGAGCGGGTGGGGGTCGTCCGGGTGTCGTGCCGCCTCCGGGTCGACGACGTCGAGGTCTGGCGCTCCCGGCGCCTGGTCACGCGCCTCCCCACGGCCGACGTGCCCTTCCGCATCGAGTCGGAGAACGCCGACGGCTGGCTCGTGCAGAAGGATCAGTCGAGCCTGGGGGTGCTCGGCCAGACGGTGGACGTCTGGATCGAGACCACGCGGGTCCTGCACTTCAGGAAGGTCGGGAGGGTGACCTCCGAATGGAGCTGACGTGAAGCTCTTCGTCTGCTATCGCTCCGCCGACCTGGAGGAGGTGGAGCGCCTCCACGACGGGCTGGCGGCGGCATTCGGCTACGACCCGGTGGTCCGCGACCCCGAGGCGATCCCCATCCCCGCCGACCGGAAGCGCCGCGCGGAGTACGTGGGCGACTGGCTGGGCGCCGTCTCGGCCGTGCTGGTGGTGATCGGGCCCGGGTGGCTGGACGCGATCGACGCGCGCGGCCGCCGGCGCCTGGGGCTGCGCGACGACCCGGTGCGGCGGGTGATCGAGGCGGCCCGCCCGGCCGGACTTCCCCTCGTTCCCGTCCTGGTCGGCGGCGCGCGCCTCCCCCACGCGATGGCCCTGCCGCGAAGCCTGCAGGGGCTTTTCCGGCGCTCCGCGCATGCCATCCGGCACGGACCCGGCTTCGAGGCCGACGTGGACGGGCTCGCGGCCGACCTGTTCCGGATCCGCGACGCACCCGTGCACTCCATCACGCGGCTGGAGCTGAGCGAGCACCCGCACAGGATGGGGATCTGGTGGGAGGTCCGCTTCAGCATGCGTTTCGGGCACTCCATCGTCTACGAGCGGTTCGGGGTTCCTTACGCCTGCCGGCTGAGGGTCGACGGCGTCGAGGTCTGGCGCTCCAAGCGCTCGCTCTCCCATCTCCCCACCGCCGACGTGCCCTTCCGCATCGAGTCGGAGAACGCCGACGGCTGGCTGGTGCTGAAGGACCAGTCCAACCGGATCGTGCTCGGCCAGGCCGTGGACATCTGGATCGAGAACACGAGGCTCCTGCACGTCAGCCAGCTCGGGATGAACACCGAGTTCTGGTAGCGAACCGTAGCAGATTCATGAGCCCCCGCCGGTGTGTGACGCCGGCGGGGGCTCGTGCGTCAGGGGGATACGCGCCGGGACGTGCCCGGCACATCACCAGGTTTCAGAGGGAACGATGAAGCGCAGTATCCTGCTTCTCCCGCTCGCGGCGCTGGCGCTGGCCGCCTGCGGCGATTCGACGGGCGGCAACGGCCCCGCGCAGCTGTCGATCCGCCTCCACGACGCGCCGGGCGACCTGAAGGAGGCGTGGGTGAAGGTGGACCGGATCTACCTGCAGGGCACCTCGCCCGCCGACAGCACCTCGGGGCGGGTGGATCTGCTGACCACGCCCACCGGGTGGCTGAACCTCACCGACCTCACCGGCTCGAACTTCGCCACGGTGGTGGGCGGCGCGACGGTGCCGGCCGGCAGCTACTCGCAGCTGCGCTTCGTGGTGTGCGAGGCCTACGTCGTGACGAAGGACGGCGCGGTGTACGCCACCTCCGGGGCTTCGCTCCCGGCGGGGGTGACCGCCACCGGCTCGCTGCAGGTGCCGAGCGGCTGCTCGAGCGGGCTCAAGGTGAAGCTCCCCGGCGGCGCCGTGTCGCTCGAGTCGGGGGCGCAGATCCTGTCGGTGGACTTCGACGTGAGCCAGAGCTTCGGGCACCAGGCCGGGAACTCGGGGAAGTGGGTGATGCACCCGGTGATGACGGCCACGGAGATCGGCTTCAGCGCCTCCATCGGCGGCACGGTGTCGCTGGCGACGGGCGTGACGCTCCCCACCTGCGGCGGCGCCGCGGTGGCGCTCTCGCAGTTCGTGCCGCGCGCGGTGGCGGGCGCCGACTCCATCTCCGGGGCGGTGCAGACCGGCGGGACGTACGCGATCACGGTGGCGCCGGGCGCGTACACCATGACCTACGTGCCGGCGTACTCCTTCACCAACGGCGACTCGCTGACGGTGGCGGCCACGCCCTCGGCCCCCACGGTCACGGTGGCCGGCGGCCAGAGCACCACGGTGGACTACTCCATCACCAGCGCCACCTGCAAGCCGAAGGCGTAGGCAGCACGTCTCACGCAGAGAACGCGGAGCCGCGGAGGGAGAGAGCGCAGAGCTTCTCCCTCCGCGGCTCCGCGGTTTCGTGCAGGTTCACCCGCCGGCGCGGCCCTCGTCGCCGAGCACGCGCAGCATGCGCGCGTGCGCCGTCTCGACCAGCTCTGCCGCCTTCCCCAGCCTGATGGCGGTCAGGTTCGCGTCGCTCTCCTCCATCTGCCGCCTGTAGTGCAGCACCTTCGCCCGCACCCCCGGCAGCGACTCCGCGAGCTGCCGCGCGGCCTCACGCTGCTCCGGCGGCGGGGGAGACGGATCGCCCGCGAGCTCGCCCAGCTTCACCAACCTCTTCGCGTACATGCTGTTCCCCACGACGCAGCAGGCGGCGACGAAGGGCTCCATCGCCCACGCCAGCGTGTCGCGCCAGGCACTGTTCGCAGCGCGATGCAATTCGCCGAACGCCACCAGCCCGCGCAGCATCGCCTCCGACGCCGGCGCGTAGAACCTGAAGACCTGGCGGCGCAGGTGCGTCTGTGCACCCCGGAATGCCGCTCCCGCGTCGAAGCGGCCGAGCGCGCCGGGGATGGCCGCCAGGCGCTCGCGTCCGGCCTGCACCGCGGCCCGCCACTGCTCCTCCTGCCGCGCCTCCTCGCGCGCGATGGCGGCCGCGATCCGCTGCGCCGCCTCCGCATCGAACACCACGACCTCGGCCAGCCCCGGGATCATGACGTCTTTCCTGATCGAGGCGGGACCGGAATAGCGGTACGAGATGATGAACCTGAACAGGCTGCCACGCTCGATCGCGTACAGTACGCCTCCGACCTCACCCGGCACCATCCGCCGCTCTTCCGACTCGAACTTCGCCGCGACCTCGCCGTCGTACCCGACCAGCCAGTAGTTCGAGGGGGGCTTCGCCAGCGGCGTAACCGACGCCAGGCGACCCGACAGCATGCGCACCCCGGTGTGCCACGGCAGCCCACGCCACACCAGCCATCCGCGGGAGCAGCTCCACGCCCGGAGCGGGGGAGCGGCGGCGTCCTGTTCGGGATTCGACATTTTCGCATCCCCTTCAGATCACACCCATCACGTGCAGGACGGCGGGGGAGGTGGCGAGGAGCATGGTGAGCCAGCTCGCGCGGCGATTCGCGTCTTCGGCGAGGTAGAAGATGCGCGGCGGGAAGTAGACCAGGATGGAGAGGAACCAGAGGAAGAACAGTCTCCCCAGGAAGTCCTCGAAGTCCGTAACGCGGTTGAACCGGCCGGAGAGGGCCACGTTCCAGAGCACCTGGAAGAGGATCACGTTCAGGAAGACGCAGGCGTCGCCGAGCAGCGCGCTCCTCCCGTCGCGCCAGAAGGCGCCGCGCGGCGGCCGGCGGGGCGGATCGAGGTAGCGGTAGACCAGGAAGGTCTGCACGATCGCCAGCGCCATCACCCCGAAAATCAGCGGGAGGAAGACCTCCGCCCGGTCGTTGAAGCCCTCGCCGAAGATCCGCTGCGCGAACAGCACCCCCGCCGCCATCAGCACCGTCACCGAGACGGAGAAGTAGAATGCCGGGTTCAGCAGGCACCCGAACGCAGCCGAATCGTCCGCGTCCCTCCGCCTGCCGCGCCGGGCATGGAAGTGCCAGCGCAGGAGCACGGCGCCCGCCGCGGGGAGCACGAAGAGCGCGAGGAAGAAGGCGCCGAGCGCCCACTCCGCCCCGGCGTCGCCGGCCGACGCGCGGCGCACCAGCCCCACGAAGTCACGCGCGAGCAGCCGCACCAGCAGCAGGTTGACCGCGAAAGTCACCAGGTCCAGCACCATGCCGCGGTTGGCCGGCGCGGCGAGGTCGCGGGGGCGCATCCGCCGGCGCTAGCGGAAGCGGCCGCCGTAGCGCAGCGGCTTTCCCTGGGCCCAGGGGCGGTAGGCGTTGGCGAAGTCGATCCGCTCGCCGATGGGGGGGTGTCCGTCGTGCCAGAGCTTGTAGAGGGTGCCGTGGTACGGCGTCGCCAGGTTCTCGCCCTGCAGCTTCACGAACGCCGTGGCGCCGGCGTGGCTGTCGCGCGTGAGCTCCAGCCCGAAGCGGTCGGCCTCGTGCTCCAGGTGCCGGCTGAAGGCGAGGAAGACCGGGGTGACGGCCAGCACCACCACGCTCACGATCACCACCAGCAGCGGGTACGAGGCGATGTCGTCCAGCCGGTCGAAGCCGAAGCGGCGGCTCCACCGGCCGATCGCCCAGCCCGCGGAGCGGTGCACCGCGTAGAGGGAGAGCAGCACCAGCAGCACCGAGGCGAGCATCAGCAGCTGCACGTGGTGCAGCACGTAGTGCCCCATCTCGTGCCCCACCACGAAGAGCAGCTCGCGCTCGTCCATCTTCCGGAGGATGGTGTCCCAGAGCACGATCCGCTTCGACCCGCCGAAGCCGGTGACGTAGGCGTTCAGCATCTTCGTCTCGGTGCTCTTGTCCACCTCGAACACGCGGCTCCCCTCGATCCCCGCGCGCTCCGCCTCGGCCAGGATGCGCGCTTCGAGGGCCCGGTCGTGCATCGGCCCGAACTTGTTGAAGAGCGGGTCGACCACCAGCGGCGTCACCCAGATGGTGGCGGCGATCAGCGGGACCGCGGCGGCCGCCGTCCACAGCCACCACCGGCGCGGGCTCTTCCGCAGCAGCAGGTAGGGCACCCACATCACCAGCGCGAAGCCCACGACGCCGACCGCCATCGCCTTCACCGAGTCGCCGAGCCACTTCCCGGCGCTCTCGGTGGAAAGCCCGTACGCGTGCTGGCGCACGAACCCCTCGTAGTACCCGAGCGGCAGGCTCACCACCCAGAGCAGCGCGGTGAGGATGGCCCCGTAGAGGGCGAGGGTGAAGTACCACTTCCGCCCCACCCGCCGCGCCAGGTCGCGGATGCGCGCCGAGAGCCCGGTGAAGAGCAGCACCAGCGGCACCAGCAGCCCCCAGAGCGTGTCGACCACCCAGAGCACGTTCCCGCTCCGCTCGTACCGCAGCGCCTTCTCCGACGCCGGCGGTACCGGGACCCTCCCCGTGTCCGCGGTCGCGGCGGCGACGGCCGGAGCAGCGGCAGGGGCGGGCGCGGGGCCCTGCGCAACCGCGAGCGACGGCGCGAGCGCGAGCGCCAGGGCGACGATCAGGTTCCGGAGCATGGGGCATATTGGGTCGGAGGGCGGGGCAGGGAAGTGCGCCGGACAGAGTCGTGTGTGGACGCGCGGGGGGCAAGATTCACTGTGATACGAGATGCAAACAGGCCGACCGGAGAGCTGGTCGGCCTGTGCACGAACTTGTGGTGGTCGCTTCAGCCGGAAAGCGGAGAAACAGAACCTGTTACAACGCAGTGGACCGGAACCCCATGGAACTCGGACGGGACCAACCTTTCCACGGCTGCGTCGTGCACGTAGACGCGGAGCGACGCATCGCCGATCCCGAATCCCTCCACGCCAGGGATTCGTCCGAGCTCCTGCTTGGCCGCAGCCTTGGCCGTGATGAGATCTTTACGCTCCATCGGGTGCACTCCCCTCTCCTGCGTCGTAAACACCCACCGAGCCGATACACAGCGCCAGAAACGCTGTTCTAAACCAGACACACTATACGATCTCCACCGTGAACCGCGCCAGCACGTCATCGATCGGGTTGGCGAACACCGTGCCGATCCCGCCCGCGAAAACGAGTGCGACTGGGCGGGAACTCTCCGCGTCCACGACGAGCGAGCCGGAGTCGCCGCCGAGAGCGAAGGCTCCATCGCCCCCTTCGATCCCGATCTGGCCCTCGAATTCCGCGACCCCGGCCGTGTAATGTACCCGGATGTCCGCGGCAAGATCGACCACGACGCCGCCCGTGTGCAGCGTGGTACGACCGTGCTTGCGAACCCGCTGGTGTACGGCGGGCATCGACGGGGACGGCTGCACCGGCCCGATCACGGCGATTTCGGGAAGCACGTCACCTGGAACGATCACTTCGGCGATTGCGGCATCGATGCGGTTTGGTCCGTCGAAGTCGATCGGCTGAAAATCGGTGAGACGTGCGATGGGCGAAGTTCCGCCGTCTTCGGGTCCGGGTTCCAGGATCGGATCTCCGGCCGCCGCGTCGTTGCTGTTCGCGAGCACGTGATTGGCCGAGAGGATGAACCGCCGTCCGTCCTCATCCCCCGTTCGGCGCACGAGGCACCCCATCGTGCCCGCGGTGATCCCCGGATGGCCGCACGAGATGCCGCAGGGAGTCGGGCGTACGAGCGCCTCGATCGTGCCGGTCGCAATCACGTCGGTAGGTGTGCCGTTGATGCGCGGCGGGATCCGCTCGGAAGGCGTGAGGCGCGCCCGCGGGAGCTTGGTTTTCACGTAGACGCGAAGCGCCATCTCACCGCCGGAGCCTGCGTTCGTCTGCCGAGCCCCGTAGCCTACTCCGACCACGCCGCACGGGAGCCCGGCCAATCCTGTGCTCGCGCCACCCTGGGCTGCGCGCCTGGCGGCCAGCGCGACGGGTGCTCCTAGTACCGCGCGCAGTTCGTGCTTGAGTTGGCGAGCCTCGGACACCACCGCCGCCCAGTCTGATGGGCGCCCCGCATGTGTCAGCATGAAACGGGAGGGTAGATCGGGTGCGAGCGGGGTAGAGCGAACATTGTGGACGGACGGATGTTTCGCAAGCTTCGCAACACATCAGACGCAGAGACACGGAAAGACGCCGGGTGGTTCTCTCCGTCTCCCTGCGTCCTGTGTGAGATCTTCCCTCCAAGACGCGTTGCGATGCGCTGGGGGTGGCGTAGATTGGGCGCGCCCCGCCTCCGGCCGGAGACGGGGATTCCTGCGTCCGGGAGAACGCCCCGCCTTGCGCCTGCCGCTCAAGTCGTTCGTCACGTACCTCCTGATGGTCGGCGTGCCGGTGGCCGTGCTCGTGGCCGTCCTGCGGGTGGGAGGAGGCCTGAGCGCGCCGCCGGCGGTGGCCGAGGCCGGCCGCGCCGCCGGCCCCGGCCGCGCGGGGCTGCACCTGGGGCTGCTGCTGGTGCAGATCGCGGCGGTGGTGATCGCCGCGCGCGGGGTGGGGCTCCTCTTCCGCCGCATCGGGCAGCCGCAGGTGGTGGGAGAGATGGCGGCGGGGATCCTGCTCGGGCCCTCGTTCCTGGGGTGGATCGCCCCGGCCGTGTCCGGGCGCCTCTTCCCGCCGGAGTCGCTGGGCTTCCTGAACTCCATCAGCCAGGTGGGGCTGCTGGTGTTCATGTTCCTGGTGGGGCTGGAGCTCAACCCCCGGCTGCTGCGCGGGCGCGGGCACACCGCGGTGGTCACCAGCCACGCCAGCATCGTCGTTCCCTTCGTGCTGGGCACGCTCCTCTGCCTGTACCTGTATCCGCGCCTCTCCAGCGCCTCGGTGGGGTTCACCGGCTTCTCGCTCTTCATGGGCGCGGCGATGAGCGTCACCGCCTTCCCCGTGCTGGCCCGCATCCTCTCCGAGCGCGAGCTGATGCGCACCCGCGTGGGCACGGTGACGCTCGCCTGCGCCGCGGTGGCCGACGTGACGGCGTGGTGCATCCTGGCGGTGGTGGTCGCCATCGTGGGCGCGCGGGCAGGCGGGATGCCGCCCTGGATGACGATCGCCGGCGCGGCGGGGTTCGTCCTGCTGATGGTGTTCGTGGTGCGCCGCGCGCTCGCGCCGCTAGAGCGCCGCTTCGAGCGCGACGGGCGGCTCACGCAGGACGTGCTGGGCGCCATCCTCCTGGTGGCGCTCGCCTCGGCCTGGGCAACGGAGGCGCTGGGGGTGCACGCGCTCTTCGGCGCCTTCATGGCCGGCGCGGTGATGCCGAAGGAGAAGGCGTTCCTCCACACGCTCAACGAGAAGCTGGAGGACGTGACCGTGGTGCTCTTCCTCCCGCTCTTCTTCGCCTTCACGGGGCTCCGGACGCGGATCGGGCTGGTGGAGGGGGCGGAGATGTGGGGATGGTGCGCGCTGATCGTGCTGGTGGCGGTGGCCGGGAAGCTGGGCGGGAGCGCGGCGGCGGCCCGGGCGACGGGGATGAGCTGGCGCGAGTCGGGCGCCATCGGGACGCTGATGAACACGCGCGGGCTGATGGAGCTGGTGATCCTGAACATCGGCCTGGACATCGGGGTGATCTCGCCGGCGGTGTTCGCCATGATGGTGCTGATGGCGCTCGCCACCACCTTCATGACCTCGCCGCTGCTGGAGCTCGTCTACCCCGCGCGCCTCATCCGCCACGCCAGCGAGGACGCGGATCCCCTGTCCTGAGAGCGGTCGAGGAACGACCACGGAGTCCCGGGAGACGCTCTCCTGAGAGACGGTTGAGAACCTCACGAGTTCCCCTCAAGACGTCACCCTGAGGCCGGTCTCGCTGCAAACCGCGTCTGCGAAAGACCTTGCAGGTCGAAGGAGCTATGACCGCGGTGGCACGTGAGCCGGTGAATGTCACGGGCCGACGGCGGCGACTCAATCGGTATCCTCGGCTAAGTGGTTGCACAGGCTATAGATCCTTCGGCCTGCGAGGATTTGGGCATGCCGAAGTCGTAACGTGGCCGGCCTCAGGATGACGTCTGGGGTGAACTGCTCCGTGAAAGCTCTTTCGTGACCGCCCGGAGGGGCGCGAAAGCAGGTCCCGCGGTTGACACATCTCCAAGTCAGGCGATAGTTTTACCCGCTTGTGCGCACGCGGCGCGACGCCCGGCGCACGGCTTCGCGTTTCCGTCCACCCAGAGCCTACGCGGCGCCCTGTTTCGCGGCGCCGCTTACCCATAAGAGGACTGCATGGCTTCGCCTTCCGTCGCCCGCCGGACTTCCCGCACCGCCGTCGAGACCGACGACGCGGTGATGATGCGCGCCGCCGAGATGGCCGCCTGGGCGCAGAAGAACGCGAAGGCGGTGATGATCGCGGCGGTGGTGCTGGTGGGCGCGCTGGCCGCGGTGATCTACTACCGGATGTACAGCGCGCAGCGGGCCGAGCGCGCCGCCACCGCCTTCCTGAACGTGCAGGCCTCGATGGGCGCCGACACCGCGGCCGCCACCCGCCAGCTGGAAGCCTTCGCCAGCAACTACAACGGCACCAGCGAGGGAGCCGAGGCGCGCATCATGGCCGCCCAGCTCTGGCTGGCCAAGGGCGACGCGAACAAGGCGGTGGCCGCCGTGCGCCCCGCCGCCGACGGCGGCACCCCCGTGCAGGAGCAGGCGAAGATGGTGCTCGCCTCGGCCCTCGCCGCGGGGGGCAAGCGCGCCGAGGCCGTCGACGCCTACCTCTCGGTGGCGAAGGGGACCAAGCTCGCCTACCTCAAGCAGGACGCGCTCGGCCAGGCCGCGGCGCTGCGCGAGCAGGCGGGCGACTGGAAGGGCGCCGTGGAGCTCTACCAGCAGGCCATCGCGACCACCGAGGAGAACACCTCGGACCGCGCCATCCTGCAGCTCCGCCTCTCCGAGGCGCAGGCGCATGCCGGGCTCCCCGTCTCGCCGCCGGCTCCGAAGTAACCCTTCCGCCCCACTCCGTCTCCGGGCCACGGGAGCGCGCGCGTGACCGCCATCGCCTCCCTGGCCCTGCTCGAGATCCCGTATCCCCACATCGACCCGGTGGCGCTCGACCTGCCGGGTCCGCTGGACGTCCGCTGGTACGGCCTGGGTTACCTGCTCGGATTCTCCCTCGGCTACCTGGTGCTGCGCTCGCTCGCGCGCCGCGGCTTCCTGCGCGTGGACCCGGACGCCGTCAGCGACCTGATCTTCGCCCTGGTGCTGGGGGTGATCGTGGGCGGGCGCATCGGCTACGTCCTCTTCTACGAGCTCGCCGACTACCGGGCGCGCCCGCTCGACGCGCTGCGCATCTGGCAGGGCGGCCTCTCCTTCCACGGGGGATTGATCGGCGTGCTGCTGGC
>Ga0070685_10000747_pt1 | contig 17691 bp, 10 predicted proteins | sample KBSS13LmetaG_FD_65651 | JGI IMG/M metagenome (GOLD analysis project Ga0070685, IMG submission 65651) | Switchgrass rhizosphere microbial communities from Kellogg Biological Station, Michigan, USA - KBS S1-3L metaG | ecosystem: Host-associated > Plants > Roots > Rhizosphere ...
GCGCTGCCAGGCCGCGTAGTCCGCGTACTGCACCGGGAGTGAGGGCAGCGGATCGGGCTGCCCCTCGCGGAAGGCCCCGTAGAGGGCGCTCAGCTCGCGCGTGAGCACGCCCATGCTCCACCCGTCGGAAACGATGTGGTGCAGGGTGACCAGCAGCACGTGGTCGTCGTCCGCCATGCGGACCAGGCGTCCGCGGGCGAGCGGGCCCGCGGCCAGGTCGAAGCACGTGCGCGCGTCCTCGGCCAGCACCCCGCGGAGCACCTCCCGGCCGCCGGGCACCCCGCGCAGGTCGTGCTCCACCAGGTGGAACGGGGTGTCCGCCGCGCCGATCCGCTGCTCCGGCACGCCGCCCCGTTCGGGGAAGCTGGTGCGCAGCGCCTCGTGCCGCGCCACGATCCGGTCGAGCGCCCGCCGCAGCGCGTCGTGGTCGAGCTCGCCCAGGAGCCGCAGGCGGAGGGAGAGGTGGTAGGCGGCCCCGCCCTCCAGCCGGTCCAGGAACCAGAGCCGCTGCTGCGCGAACGACAGCGGCAGCGGCCCGCCGCGGTCCACCGGCTCCATGGGCGGCAGGCTCGCGCGCGTCCTCTCCTCCAGCGCACGGGCGAAGTCCGCCAGCGCGGGGTGCTGGAACACCTCGCCCAGCGGCGCCTCCACCCCCAGCACCCGCCGCACCCGCGAGACCACCTGCATGGCCAGCAGCGAGTGGCCGCCCAGCTCGAAGAAGTGGTCGTGGCGGCCCACCCGCTCCACGCCCAGGAGCTCGGCCCAGATCTCCGCCAGCGCAGCTTCCGTGTCGCCGGCAGGCGCCTCGTACCCGTGCCGGGCGTACCCGTCGTCGCCGGGCGCGGGAAGCGCCTTCCGATCCAGCTTCCCACTCGCGGTCAGCGGGAGCGCGGCGAGCGGCACGTACGCCGCGGGAACCATGGGCTCCGGGAGGTGCGCCGCGAGGTGCGCGCGCAGCGCCGCGGCCGCGGGGGGCTCGTCCGCCACGTAGTAGGCCACCAGGGCGGCGGCGGCTCCCGCGCCCGCGGGCCGCGCCACGACCGCCGCCTCTCGCATCCCGGGGTAGCGCCTCAGCGCCGCCGCCACCTCGTCCGGCTCCACGCGGTAGCCGCGGACCTTCACCTGGTGGTCCCGGCGGCCCAGGAACTCGACCGCCCCGTCCGGGAGCCTCCGGCCCAGGTCTCCCGTGCGGTACATCCGCGCGCCGCGGCCGCCCGGATCGGGGACGAACGCCCGGGCGGTGAGCCCGGGACGGCCCCAGTACCCGAGCGCGAGGTGCGGGCTGCGGACCACGATCTCGCCCCGCGCGTAGAGCTCCACCGGCTCCCCGGCGTCGTCGAGGAGGAGCACCTCCGCGCCCTCGACCGCGTGGCCGGCCGGCACGGTCTCGCCCATGGGCTCCGTGGAGTGGTCCATGAAGCACTGCAGGGCGAGCGTCGACTCGGTGGGGCCGAGGCCGTTCACGAAGACACATCCCGGCGTGAACCGCTCCCTGAAGCGCTCTACGTCGGACCGGGTGACGGCCTCGCCCCCCAGCACCACCAGCCGCACGGAGGGGAAGCGGTCTTCCCCCGCCGCCCCGCCCTCCGCCTGCAGGGCACGGAAGAGGGTGGGGGTGGAATGGTAGAGGGTGACGTGCTGCGCGCGCAGCCAGGGCGCGAGCGCCTCTACCCCGGCCCGGCGTACGTCGAAGAGGTGGAGGGCGGCGCCGCTCAGCAGCGCCCCGAAGAGGTCCATGACGGCGGCGTCCGTGGCGTACGAGGCGAGCAGCGTCAGCCGGTCCCGCGGGCCGATGCGGAGCGCGTTCGTGTAGGCGCGGATGTGGCCCAGGACGTTGCGATGGGACTGGGCCACGCCCTTGGGCTCCCCGGTCGACCCCGAGGTATAGAGGAGGTAGGCGAGCTGCTCCGGCGGCACGTTCGGGAGGGCGTCCGGCTCCGCGCCCGGCGGAGTGGAGTCGAGGCGCTCGACCTGGAGCACGGCGGCCGGCCCAGCGCGCAGGCTCCCGGCGAGGCGCAGCGCCGTGGCGAAGCCGGCGTGGCCGCAGAGGACCCCGGTCGCCGCCGCGTCGTCCAGCACCTGGCGCATGCGCGCCTCGGGCCACGCGGGGTCCAGCGGCACGTACGTCTTCCCCGCCGCCAGCGCCCCGAGCACGCTCGCCACCATCGGCGCATCGGGCTCGAACAGGAGCCCCACGCGCCCCGGGCCGGGCCCGAGCGAGGCCGCCACCGCCCGCGCGATCCGCTGGACGAGCTCGCCGAGCGCCCGGTAGCTCCACTCGCCCGAGGGCGTGCGCAGGGCGGCCCGCTCCGGGTGCGCCGCCACCTGCGCCCGGAAGCGCGCGGCGATGGACTGCTCGACCTCCGCCGCCGCGAAGGGCGCGTGGGGGATGGAAGCCCTCATTCGCCGCGCCACGGCGTGGGCGCCGCTCTCCTCGGCCAGCCGGCGGCGCTCCGCCTCGGGAAGGAGCGGAAGCCGGTCCACCCTCCGGCCGTCGTCCGCCGCCATCCCTTCCAGCACCGTGCGCAGGTAGCCGAACCAGCGCTCCACCGTGCCGGTGTCGAAGAGCGAGGTCGCATACTCCACCCGGCCGGCGACCCGGCCGCCCGCCTCCTGCAGGTCGAGCGACAGGTCGTAGCGGACGACACCGCGCGCCGCCGCGCCGGGAACGGCGAAGGGCGCCGCCTCCACCCCCGGCAGCTCGAGCCGGCCGCGGGGCGCGCTCTGCCAGGTGAAGCTCACCTGGAAGAGCGGCGTGTAGGCGAGGGAGCGGACAGGCCGCACCCGCTCCACCACCTGCTCGAAGGGGATGTCCTGGTTCTGCTGCGCCTCCAGCACCCGCGCCTTCACGCGCGCCAGCAGCTCCCCCACGCCCGGCGAGCCGCGGAGGTCGACGCGCAGCGGCAGCGTGTTCAGGAAGAAGCCGATCAGCCCCTCGATCTCCCGCCGCCCCCGGTTGGCGCTCGGCATCCCCACGACCACCTCCTCCTGCCCCGAGAGGCGGCCGAGCACCACCGCCCACCCCGCCAGCAGCGTCATGAACAGGGTGGCTCCGTGCCGCTGTCCGAGCCGCTTCAGGCCGGAGGTCGGCGCCTCGTCCAGGGCCCACCCCAGGGAGGCGCCCCGGTGGTCCTGGCGCGCCGGGCGCGGGTGGTCCGCCGGGAGCTCCAGCAGCTCGGGGGCGCCCGAGAGCGTCCGCTCCCAGTACTCCCCCTGCTTCCGCAGCACCTCGCCCTCCACCCACCTCCGCTGCCACGCCGCGTAGTCCGCGTACTGGATCGGGAGCGGCGGGAGCGGGTCGGGCGCGCCCTGGCGATACGCCTCGTACAGCGCGCCGAGCTCCGTCGCCCACACCCCCATGGACCAGCCGTCGGAGACGATGTGGTGCATGGTCACCAGGAGCACGTGCTCGTCCGGGCGCATGCGCACCAGTCGTCCGCGCACCAGCGGCCCCCGCTCCAGGCTGAACGGCGCCCCCGTCTCCTCGGCCGCGATGCGCCGCAGCGCTTCCCCCGCCCCGTCCCCCTCGCCGAGGTCGTGGTCCACCAGCTGGAAGCGGCCGGCCTCCGCGGGGGCGATGCGCTGCACCGGCTCCCCGTCCACCTCCGCGAAGGTGGTGCGGAGCGCCTCGTGCCGCCGCACCATCCCGTCCAGCGCCCTCACCAGCGCGGCGCGGTCCAGCTCGCCCGACAGGCGCATGCGCGTGGTCACGTGGTACGCGGCACCCGCGCTCCCCATGCGGTCCAGGAACCAGAGCCGCGCCTGCGCGAACGAGAGCGCCAGCGGGCCGCTCCGCTCCACCGGCTCGATCGGCGGCAGCTCCGCACGCGCGGCCTTCCGCACTCCCCGCGCGAAGTCCGCCAGCACCGGGCGCTCGAACAGGTCGCCGATCCCCACCTCCGCGCCCAGCACCTGGCGTACGCGCGAGGTCACGCGGACGGCGAGCAGCGAATGGCCGCCCAGCTCGAAGAAGTGGTCCCGGCGCCCCACCCGCTCCACGCCCAGCAGCTCGCTCCAGATCCCGGCCAGCGCCTGCTCGGCCTCTCCCTCCGGCGCTTCGTAGCCGCGCGTCGCGAACGCGTCGCCTTCGGGCGCGGGCAGCGCCCGCCGGTCCAGCTTTCCGTTCGGCGTGAGCGGCAGCGCCTCCAGCCGCACGTACGCCGCCGGCACCATGTGCTCCGGCAGCCGTTCCGACAGGTATGTCCGCAGCGCATCCGCGTCGAGCGCCTCTCCCACGCAGTACGCCACCAGGCGCCGGTCGCCGGGCACGTCCTCGCGCGCCAGCACCACCACCTCCCGCACCCGCGGATGCTCCAGCAGCCGCGCCTCGACCTCGCCCGGCTCGATGCGGAAGCCGCGGACCTTCACCTGGAAGTCGTTGCGGCCCAGGAACTCGACGTTCCCGTCCTCGCGCCACCGCGCGAGGTCGCCGGTGCGGTACATCCGGGCGCCCGCGCGCGCCGAGAACGGGTCGGGGACGAAGCGCTCGGCGCTCAGCCCGGGGCGGCCGAAGTAGCCGCGCGCCACGCCGTCGCCGCCGACGTACAGCTCGCCGGTGACGCCCACGGGCACCGGCTGCCCCGCGCGGTCCAGGAGGTAGACGCGGGTGTTCGCCACCGGGCGCCCGACGTGCGGCGCGAAGCCGTCGCCGCGCCGCATCTCCACCCAGGTGGAGTAGGTGGTGGTCTCCGACGGGCCGTACAGGTTGCACACCCGCTCGACCTGCGTGGTCCGGAAGATCTGCTCGACCAGCGACTCCTTCAGCGGCTCGCCCGCCAGGTTCACCGTCCGCACGCTCGCCGGCACCCCGCCCACCTCCACCAGCGCCTTCATCGCCGAGGGCACGGTGTTGACCAGCGTCACCTCCGGCCGCGACGACGCAAGCTGCAGCGCGTCGCGCACCACGTGCACTTGGGCTCCGGCGCAGAGCGGCACGAAGCACTCGAAGACCGCCAGGTCGAAGTTGAGTGAGGTGGCGAACAGCGTGCGCTCGAGCTGGCCGCGCGTGAACGCGCCGCGCCCCCAGCAGAGGAAGTTGACGGCGCTGCGGTGCTCGATCATCACCCCCTTGGGCCGCCCCGTGGAGCCCGAGGTGTAGATCACGTACGCCAGGTGGCGCGGCTCGAGCCCGGCGCGCGGCGGGTTGGCCGCCGGCCGCTCCGCCCACGCCGCGTCGCCGCCCAGGGCGAGCACCGGGACACCGGCCACCGCCAGCCGCGCGGCAGCCTCGCCGTGCGACAGCACCGCCGCCGGGGCGCTGTCCTCCAGCATCAGGCGCAGCCGCTCTTCCGGGTACTCGGGGTCCAGCGGCACGTACGCTCCGCCGGCCTTCAGCACCGCCAGCAGTCCCACGATCATCTCCAGGCCGCGCTCGGCGCAGACGGCCACCCGCGCGTCGGGGCACACGCCCATCGCCCGCAGGTGGTGCGCGAGACGGTTGGCGCGCGCGTTCAGCTCCGCGTAGGTGAGCGACCGCTCCTCGTGGACCACCGCGACCGCCTCCGGCGCGCGCTCGGCCTGCGCCTCGAACAGCTCGTGGATGCACAGCCCGGACGGGTACGCCGCGTCGGTCGCGTTCCACTCCTCCACGACCCGCCGCCGCTCGGCTTCCGGCAGGAGCGGGAGCGCGTCCACGGCCTGGAGGTCGCCGACCGCGAACGCCTCCAGCACCCGGCGCAGGTACGCCCCGTGGCGCTCGATGGTGGCCCGCTCGAAGAGCGCCGTCGCGTACTCCACGCTCCCGACGAGTCGTCCGCCCGCCTCCTGCAGGGTGAGCGTCAGGTCGAACTTGGCCGTCACCTGCGGCCCCGGGTCCACGCCCCCCGGTCCGGGGCCGGGGCGCTCCGGCCGGCCCCCTGGCGCATTCTGCCACCCGAACATCACCTGGAAGAGCGGCGTGTACGCCAGGCTGCGCACCGGCTGCACCCGTTCCACCACCTGCTCGAAGGGGATGTCCTGGTTCTGCTGCGCGCCCAGCGCACGCGCCCGTACCCGCGCCAGCAGCTCCGCCACGGTGGGCGAGCCAGAGAGGTCCACGCGCAGTGCCAGCGTATTCACGAAGCAGCCGATCAGCCCCTCGATCTCCGCGCGCCCCCGGTTTGCGCTGGGCGTGCCAGCGACCACGTCCTCCTGCCCCGAAAGCCGGCCCAGCACCGCGGCCCACCCGGCGAGCACGGTCATGAAGAGGGTGGTGCCGTGCCGCCGGCCTAGCGACCGGAGCCCCGCGGTCAGCGGCTCGTCCAGGACCATGCTCACGGACGCGCCCGCATGGTCCTGCCGCTGCGGCCGCGGATGGTCGGTGGGCAGCTCCAGGAGCGCCGGCGCTCCGGCCAGCGTCTTCGTCCAGTAGCTCGCCTGCGCCTCCAGCACCTCGCCGTCGACCCACTTCCGCTGCCATGCCGCGTAGTCCGCGTACTGCAGCGGGAGCGGGAGGAGCGGGTCCTCCTCTCCACGACGGAAGGCGTCGTAGAGCGCACCCAGCTCGCGGGTGAACACCCCCATGCTCCAGCCGTCGGAGACGATGTGGTGCATCGTGAGCAGCAGCAGGTGGTCGTCTTCCGCCAGCCGGACCAGCCGCCCGCGGATCAGCGGCCCCTGCTCCAGGTGGAAGGGCGCCGTGGCCTCCTCGGCCACCAGCCGCTCGAGCGCGTCCCCCGCTGCCCCGGCCAGGTCGTGCTCCACCAGGGCAAAGCGGCCGGTCTCCGGACCGATCCGCTGCACGGGCTCGCCGTTCACCACCAGGAAGGTCGTGCGCAGCGCCTCGTGCCGCTCCACCAGCCGGTCCAGCGCACGCGCCAGCGCGGCGCGGTCCAGCTCCCCGCGCAGCCGCAGGCGCCTGGAGAGGTGGTAAGTGCTGCCCAGGCCACCTATCTGCTCCAGGAACCAGAGCCGCGCCTGCGCGAACGAGAGTGGCAGCGGTCCGCCGCGCGCCACCGGCTCGATGGGCGAAAGCGTGGCCGCGGGCCGCCCAGGGGCGCTGGCCTCCGCCAGCTCGAGGAGCGCCAGGCGCTCCTCCGTGGTGAGGGTCTGCATGGTTAAGCGGGTCGGCGGGTGTGCGGGCGCGAGAGGCGTCGCCCGCGCGAGACGATCCGAACGCACGATCTCCAGCACGTCGCCGCGACGGTCGGAGGCGACGATTTCTTCAGCCCGAGGAGACGAGGCCGGAGTTCGACCGATTTCAGCCGGAGTTTGGATAAACATCCAGCCGCGAACGGACGGGATTGACCATGCTGAATCTATTACAGAGCCACATTCTCTTCCACTCTGAGACGGACGCCCAAGCGGATTGCGCAGCATCTTTTGAGACATAATAATTACTAGAAAGACTAACGTTGCGGCTACACACCCGCAAGCCGAGACCGCCAACAAGGACCGCGAGCCCCTCCTCGACCCCACATCGACAACCTCCTCGCCTCCTTCGGCTGAACGGAATCGCCTCACGCAGAGACACAGAGGCACGCAGAGGAGCTTCGGTCGCCCTCTCCGTGCCTCTGCGTCTCTGCGTGAAATGCTTTTGTCAGGCTTGGCTAGTGGGAGGGACTACCGGGCAGAAGGCTCGCCCGACTGGACCGCGTTCATGACGGAGTTCGGCGGAGCGGCTTCGAGCTGTTCCAGCAGCTCGTGGAAATTCCAGATGTTGTGCCCCGCCGTGAGCCTGCCCCGCCGGATGCGCACGAAGCCGGCGCCGTCGACCGTGCAGCTCCGCCCGCTCCGGTGCGTGGCCCGCAGCCGGGCGCGGTAGGCCAGCCGGTCGCGTTTCGAGATCACCTCTTCGACCGAGATGGACAGCCTGGGAAAGGCAGCGATGAAGAGGCGGTAGAACTGCCTGAACGCCTCGCGGCTGTTGATCGGCTCGGGAGGAAGCCCCTTCGCGACGACGTCGTCCACCATCATCTCGTCGATCGCCTCTTCGCGCCGCCGGTTCCACACCTCGTCGAACCACCGGTGGATCAATGCCTCGTTCTGTACGGACATGGATGACCTCCGCCGCGACATGGATGAGAAGCGTCGAGTCGTGGATTCGACGCTCTACGAGGTGAGCTCCCGAGTCCGTTCTCCAAGCCACCTATCGAGGCTTGCCCCTGGCTTTCGCCACTCTTCCGCCCGGCGAGCAGCGCTTATCTCACAACGTAAATGTGGCGTGGTTCGCCTTTGTCGGTGCTGAAGAGACAGACTCAAACTCGAAGATCCAATGACGAGAACGGTCGGCATTCTGGTTTAGCAGGCGGAAGATCCATCGTGCGGTGTTATTCGTGGATCAATTCATCCATCCGCTTTGCCGAGAACCCCGCCGTCGCCCGGTCGCCGCGGACGAGGACGGGGCGGGTGACGAAGGTGTATTCCTCCGCCATCAGCCGCACGAGCTCGTCGTCCGAGAGCTGCTGCTCGTGCAGGCCCATCTGGCGGAACTTCATCGCCCGCTTCGAGAAGAGCTTCTCGACCCCGCCGACCTCCGCCGCCAGGGCGCGGACCTCGTCCTCCGAGAGCGGCTGCTCCTTGAGATTGCGATAGCTGCGGATCGGGACGCCCTTCTCCTGCAGGTAGGCGACGGCCTTCTGGCAGGTGGTGCAGTACGGCAGCCAGTAGACGTCGACCGCAGCGGCGGCGGAAGTCTCCGTCACGCTGCGGCACCCGCGGGCTGGGCGGCATGCGAGGCGCGATACGCGGCGCAGAGGGCGAACACCTCGGCGTCGGTGTAGGTGTGGTCGCAGGTCTTGGCGCACTCGAAGACGTGGGCGGCCAGCGCCTCGTCCTCGCCGAAGCCGTGGGCGCGCAGCCAGTAGCGCACGTTGCTGATCCCGCTCATCGGGCTGATCTCGATCTTCTGGCGCAGCCCGAACCATCCGGCCGGAACGCCGGAGTACACCCGGTCCGCCAGCCAGTCGTGGCCCTTCGCCTCTGCCTTCACGATGGCCGCGGCGTGCACACCGGTGCCGGTGCGGAAGGCATCCTCCCCGAACACCGGCCAGTTGTAGGCGACGGGGACGCGGCAGGCCTCGGCCGCCAGGCGCACGTAGTCGGCCAGGCGCGAGAGCTCGCGGTCGTGCAGCCCCAGCAGCTTGAAGTTCACCAGCAGCAGGTCCATCTCCGCGTTCCCGCAGCGCTCGCCGATCCCCAGCGCGGTGCCGTGGATGCGGTCGGCGCCCGCCTCCACCGCGGCCAGGCAGTTGGCGATGGCCAGCCCGCGGTCGCGGTGCCCGTGCCAGTCGACCTTCACCGCCTCGCCGCTCGGCTCCACCACCTCGCGCCTCACGAAGCGCAGGAGCTGGCGCACCCCGTCGGGCGTGGCGTGCCCCACCGTGTCGCACACGCAGATGCGCCGCGCGCCGCACTCGATGGCGGTGGTGTAGAGCGCCTTCACCACCTCGGGGGCGGCGCGGGTGGTGTCTTCGGTCACGTACATCACCGGGAGCCCCTCGGAGACCGCGAACGACACCGCGTCTTCGGTGGCCCGCAGCATCCGCTCGAGGGTCCAGTCCTCGGCGTACTGGCGGATGGGGGAGGAGCCGATGAAGGCGGCGACCTCGATGGCGATCCCCACCCGCTGCGCCACGTCGACGATGGGCTGCACGTCGGCGCGGACGGTGCGCGCGGCGCAGTTGGGCTCCACGCCGAGCCGGTGGTCGGCGATCTCGCGGGCGAGCGCCTCCACGTCGCGCACGGCGCGCGGGCCGGCGCCCGGGAGCCCGATGTCGGCCGAGGCGATGCCGAGGTCGGCCATCAGGTGCAGCAGCCGCACCTTGTCCTCGATGGGCGGATCGGTCACGGAGGGGGACTGCAGCCCGTCGCGGAGCGTCTCGTCGTTGAGCTGCACGCCGCGGCGGGTGGAGTAGTCGAAGGTGCCTTCGACGCTGTTCCAGTCGTGGATCAGCTCGCTTTCCTGCATCAGTTCCTCTGGGCGTGGCCGACGGCGGATATCAGGGAGCGGCCGGGCTGGAATGCGCCCGGCCAGACGGAATTTTATCGGAACGCACCTCCGAACGAAACGGGGCGGCGGCGAGCCTCACACGGAGGCACGGAGGATCCGGCAGGAACAACTGAGTCATCCCCGCGCCAGCTTGGCTCAGGCGCCAGGAGTTTCCGGCGCCTCGATTCCACCCAGGGGCGCGCCGGCGCCACGGCCTCCTCCTCGAACGAAACGGCTGTCGCCTATCGCAAGACGCCGAGGAGGCCGTTCAGGACGCAAGCGATGACGATCAGCAATCCGAAGACGATGGCGAGCTGGGCTACGATCGACCTGGCAGCGTTGTCGATCACCCGCGAGAACAGGTGCACCATTCCCGCCGCCAGAACGAGAAGCACGTCGGACGCCCGCCGGGCACCCTCGATGCGAATTCCCTCCCGGCTCAACTCGAACCCTTCGACCGGGCGCTTCCGCGACGCCTCTTCGATCTTCATCGCCGATCCCCTGGTGAGGCGGGAGGGTCTCTCCTCGCACAATCTATCCGCACTTGGACACCGTGCGTCAGTGACCGCCAGAACACCGCCACCGCGAGCACTGTCCTTACCGTCCACTGGCGATTCCGTGCCGGCGGGAACGGTGATCGGGGGCCATGACCCGGCCGGTGGACGACGATCTGTTCGGCCGAGGCGGCGAGTTCATGGCACCCTCACGAGTTCCGCAGCCGGATCCGTCGGGACTGCAGGGCTTCGTCCGCGCAGACGGCGACGTTCTCGGTGAAAGCGCAACACTGCTGGCCGTACCCGCATGCGCCCCCACACCAGAGTTTACCGTTCGTGTCACGCCAAAGGCCCGCCTTGGAAAGTGCCCTGCCATTACTGCCAGGATCTGGACCGGCCGTGGCAAGGTACAGCTCGGAAACAGCGCTGAGCATCTCCACGTCTGGATAACGATGATTCGGCGCAGCCAGAAATGATTGGACGATCTTGCCTCCGGGGACGACGTCTATCGCGGCGACCGAGCTCGCGTTGAACTCGGACCTGTACTTCTCCGGTACTGCCGTCCTCAGTTCCGCGGGAATTCTCTCCACGTGCAGGAACGAGTGTGCGTCCTAGTCGCCCAAACCACCCCGTGAGCGATGCGAAGGAGGTCGATACCGCAGATGTCGAAGAACGGATACCGAAGTTCTGCACGTAATCAGGTTCCGCGGGGCGAAATACCAACCGCACGACGGGTAGCGTGTCGAGGAAGGCGATGTAACAGTCGCCATCCAGCATCCAGAACAGCTGCCCCGCGGCGGAGAACGTTTCGATCCATTGCCCACTCAGCGGACCTCGCAGTGACGAGCAGTCCACGGTACCAACCCACCTGCGTCCGTCTCGCCGGAACAGTTAGACCGTGTCGGTAAGGGCGAACACGACGGCCACCGTGTCACCCCTCGCACAGCGAGTCCGCTGAGCCGGCAAACGCGTACGCCGCTCGAGTCCAGGCGAGGGAGTTGGGCCGAAGCGATTTCTGAGAGGCACCTCGCGGAAGCACACAGAGCCGGAGAGGAACAACTGAATCGGTCACGCGTTGACAGGGCTCGCGACGCCCGGCATGTTCCGCGGTCCAAGCCACCCCCGCTCCACGCGCGAATGATCTCCAGCTCCGCCCCTCCCGCCGTCCTGGGCGACGCCCGCCTGCGGCCGCTCCGCGCGCTCGCCCGCGAGAGCGACGCGCGCACGCTGGCGGAGCAGCTCGAGCTGGTGGTGATCCCCTCCCCGCCCTTCGGCGAGGAGGTGCGCGGGGCGCGGGTGCTGGAGCGCTTCGGGGAGCTGGGGCTGGCGGCGGTGCGCCGCGACCCGGAGGGGAACGTGCTCGGCGCCATCCCCGGGTCCGACGCGGCGGCGGGCGCGGTGGTGGTGGCGGCGCACCTCGACACCGTGTTCGCGGCGGGAACGAAGCTCGCGCCGCGGCACGAGAACGGGCGCATCTACGCCCCCGGCATCACCGACAACGCGCGCGGGCTGGCGGGGATGCTGGCGGTGGCGCGGCTGCTGGCGGGCGCGCCGGTGCGGCCGCGGCGGACGATCGTCTTCGCGGCGACGGTGGGCGAGGAGGGCGCGGGGGACCTGCGCGGGGTGAAGCACCTCTTCCAGGGCGGCGGGGAGCTGCGCGGCGCGGAGGCGTTCGTCGCGCTGGACGGCTCGGGGCTGCGCCGGATCGTGCACCGCGCCATCGGCTCGCGGCGGCTGCGGGTGGAGCTCTCCGGCCCCGGCGGGCACTCGTGGGCAGACCGAGGCGCGCCGAACCCCATCGCCGCGCTGGGGGCGGCGGCCGCGCGCGTCTCCACGCTCGCGCTCCCGGAGCCCACGCGCACCGCGCTCACGGTGGCGCGCGTGGGCGGCGGCACCAGCATCAACGCCATCCCCGACGGCGCCTGGATGGAGCTGGACCTGCGCAGCGAGGCACCCGGCGTGCTCCCGCGGCTGGAGGAAAGCGTGCGCGCCGTCCTCGCGCGCGCCGTGGACGAGGAGGACGCGCGCCGGCGGCCGGGGACGGAGGCGCTGGCCGCGAAGGTGACGGTGATCGGCGACCGGCCGAGCGGCGAGACGCCGCCGCGCGACCCGCTGGTGCAGGCGGCGCACGCCATCACCTTCGCGCTGGGGCAGAAGCCGGAGCTGGTGGGCTCGTCAACCGACGCGAACGTGCCGATGGCGCTCGGCATCCCCGCCATCGCCATCGGCGTCGGCGGCGACTCGGGGGGCATCCACACCACCGACGAGTGGTACAGCAACGAGCACGGCGCGCTCGGCGTGGAGCGCGCGCTCCTCATCGTTCTCGCCGCCGCGGGGGTGGAGTAGGGAAAAAGATCGTCCTACGGAGCCTGCGGTCTTCGCCGCGGGGCTGGAACGCCTCGGCGCCGCCTGGACGAACGAATGTGTCAATGAGCTTCGCTCGCGGCACCGCCGATCCGGTCGGAGGCGAGGCGGGAAACGGTCGCGTCGCGAGCGCTCCCTGTCCTCAGCACGCGACAGGCTGGCTCCCCATGTGGCAACTCTCGTACGGATCGCAGGTGTACGGCCCGCATTGGGAGTGATCGCAGCTCACCCAGCCATACTCGCTGGTGTGAGTGTCGGCGCAGTTGTTTCCACACCCTGCGTAGCACGTATCGGGTTGATTGGACCCGCAGATCAACGACTCGCAGCCGAACGAGTCGCAGTAGTCGTATCCGGAGTGGGCGTGCACGGTTCCCCGGGCGGCGGCTCTGGCGGGGCTCGTGTCGAACGACTCGACGCGCAGCTCGGTCAGATCCAATTTTCGTTTCTCGTGCATACGTGGATCTCCATGCGTTGAATGTCCACTGACTTGCCTCCGCCGGACCGATTGCAATCTATAAAGCATCCGTGGCTTACGCATGTCTACAGACAAATATTGTAAGATTGGGAAGACAATGGCACGATCATACCCTGTATTTCTTTGGGTATACCATGTCCGCACCGGATTGGCGCCGGAACCAGCAATCTTCGCCGCCCTGACGCAGAGACACGGAGAGACTGCCGCAGCCTCTCCGTGTCTCCGCGTTCTCTGCGTGAGCCCTCCGTTTCAGCCGTTCGCCACCACCGAGTGGTCGCCCAGGTCCACCTGGCCGGTGACGCCGCGCACCTTCACACTGCCGCCGATCAGCGAGTCGTGCAGGTCGCAGCCGTCCACCTCGCTCCCCTCCCCGACGATGGTGTCGCGCAGCTTCGAGCGGCGCACCTTCGCCCCGGCGCCGATGGTCACGTTCGGCCCGATCTCGCACTCCTCCAGCTCCGCCCCGTCGGCTACGTGCACCGGCTCGCGGATGGTGACGCCGTCCTTGGCCGCGGGCGCCTTCCCACGCGAGGTCGAAAGGAGGTGCAGGTTGGTCTCCAGCAGCGTCTCGGGCTTGCCGGCGTCGTACCACCCCTGCACCTCTTCCACCTTCAGCTTGGCGCCGTGGTCCACCATGTACTGGAAGACGTCGGTCAGGAAGAACTCGCCGCCGGGGCCGGTGGGCTGCTCCATCACCCAGTGGATCCCCTCAAAGAGCAGCTTCCAGTCGCGCACGTAGTAGAGGCCGATGTTGGCCAGGCGGCTCACCGGCTCCATCGGCTTCTCGATGATCTTCCGCATGAAGCCGTTCTCGTCGGTGAGGATCACCCCGAAGCGCTGGTAGTCCTCCACCTCCTTGGCCCAGATCACCCCCGCCACGTCGTCGGGGAGCCGGTTCACCACCGTGAGGTCGGCGTCGAAGAGGGTGTCGACGAAGATGATGAGCAGGTCCTCGTGCACGAAGGGCTTGGCCAGGCGGATGGCGTCGGCGGTGCCGTTCTGCTCCACCTGCTCCACGTACTCGGCGTGGAAGTCCGGGTACTCGGCCTCCATGAAGGCCTGCACCTTCTCCTTCAGGTGCCCGGTCACCAGCACCGCCTCGTGCACGTCCAGCGCGCGGATGTCGTCGAGGATGTAGGAGAGCACCGGGCGGTCGCCGACCTTGAGCAGCGGCTTGGGGGTCACGTGGGTGTGGGGGCGCAGACGCGTGCCCTTCCCCGCCACCGGCATCACGACGATCACGATGGAAGCTCCCGGATCCAGAGGGTTGTCAGACGAACCGTTGCCGCCGGCCCGCGGGCACGTTCCGTACCGTGCCCTGCGCAGCGTGCGCGGGAAGATACCGCGCCCTTCCGGGGGTTGAAAGATTGTCCGGGAGACTGACTCGTACGGATTCGTCTCACGCAGAGAACACAGAGACACGGAGAGGCCTGGGCCCTTCCGTGTCTCTGTGCCTGTATGGGAGCGAGGGTCCTACGACGCGACGTTGAAGATGTCCCGCTGGCCCGTGATCGTGTAGCCCGCGCCACTCCGGCCGAGGGTGTATTCCACCACGCGGTAGCGGCTCGTCGTCACTCGCACGACTGCGACCCGCACCGAATCGGCATCCCCACCCTGCGCCTCTCCAATCGCGATGGAGGTGAATTCCGGGCGAGCGCGGCACCGCGCCCGGGTCTCCGCCACCTCGCGGGGGAGTGCATCATGACCGGGGGGTGCGGGCACGCCGCGGGCGAACATGCATGCCTTGTCCGCGAGGATGTCGGTGGTCTGCACCTGCATCCGGCGCAGCAGGTCGCGCCGACGGTCGGAGGCAGGGGCGAGGTCGTCCGCGTCGATGGCCAGCAGATCTGCGCCAGCGCGAACCGGCCGGACGTCGGTCAACAGGACGCCGCGAGCCTGTGCGGCCTCGGACTGGACGACGGCCTGAAAGATCGCTGGATCGATCGAGGCTCCGGCGCCGGACTGAGCCGACGCGACCTGCACCGCCAGAACGAGAGACCCGAGCGAGCAGAGTTTCAGCATTTGCGTCCCCTGATGAAAGATGCGTCGCGGCGTCACGGGCTCGTACCGGAGAGACCCGAGCACGTTCGTGAGTTCGGAGTCTCGTATCCGCCAGTATCGGTGTGGTCCCGCCCCAGCACGTGGTCTATCTCGTGGCTGAGAATGTGGTCCAGGTTGCGGTTGTCGCCCGAGACCCTCCCACCGGAATACTGATCCGCCCAGTAGTCCGCGACGATCACACCGATATCGCTGTCCCCCCATCCACCGGCGTCGCCCGTAGTAGGGACGAAGTACCCCAGCCGACCCGCGCTCAGGAGTCGACGGCCTTCTCGCGCGAGTTCCGCACAGGCCTCGCCACGCTGCTCCATGCGGTTCAGCGCCGCGTTGGTCGAGTCGAGCCGAGCACCCGCCGGAGCCGTCGAACGGCAGAACGCGTTCGCCCAGTCGGTCGTCTGGGCCTGCGTACAGTTTGGGACAGTGTCCTGTTCCGCGATCTCATCGTTCATCGATTCCGTCGCGGGCCCAAAGACGTCTCCGCCGCCCCCGTCTCCCCCTCCCCAGTCACCGCCTCCGCTTCCGCTCCCATCCGCAGTACCGTCCCGGCTGGAGCGACAGACACCGTCGTCACCCCGTACCCAATCCGGGTTGGTGCATCCGGTAGCGATGACGTCCACCGCCTGCAGGCGGCACCCACCGGGCTCCTGTACACAGCCCTGGATCACGCTCCCCTGGCGGGCGTTGAACTGGTCGGCGCCGCCTCCCGTGCGCACGTCGAAATGCTGGTCGACGCGGCGCAGGGCTTGCTCGGTGTATGGCACCGCGCAATTCGCCGCGAACTCGAGAACCCCCTTCGATGTCACGCTTCTGAACCGGTAGACCGCCGTTCGCCCGGTGGGGTCCAGGTCCCCCCGCGGAAAGGCCATCGAGTCCGTGCGAGTTTGCCAGGACGTCGGCGATGTCGGATCACGCCGCCCAATCTCACAAGCGAAACGCACCAGACCTCCCCCGGCCGCCGAGCTGAACAGCACGGGACCGGCAGAGGGCGCAGTCAGTACATTCGTGGACGTGTCCCGACATCCCGCAAGGATGACCAGCGCCGACACCAGCGCAGTAGCGGGCCAAAGGCCGCGCGAGTGCCCAACATGTTTTGAGGGAGGCATTTCGTGCTACGGCAAATTGTGGAGAATGTCGCGACCAGGGCGGTGCGATGACGAAGCAACGGGTTCGAGCGGGGCAAACAAATGTGTGCAGCACAGAAACACACGTCAAGTGGGAGGGAGAAGGCATCTGTTCCGAGGGAGAGCCCTGCGGGGTAGAGTGCCGGCACAGGGCGAAACCCTTTCTGTCGACCGTGGCGGGGGGATAGATTGGCGCCCTTCCCTCCCCCGCGACCGCACCCGAATGCGCCGGCTGATCCACGCCCTCACCCGCAACCGTGCCTGGACCGATCCCGAGTCGCCCGACCGGCGGCTGCGCGGGCGGGCCTACGCCGTGCCCTTCGCCGAGGTGTGGCGCGCGGCGCTGGAGACGGCGCGCGCGCGGCCCCGCTGGACCCTCACCGAGACCGACACCCGCAACGGCGTGATCGAGGCCGAGGCGCGCACCGCCCTCTGGCACTTCGTGGACGACGTGCAGGTCCGCGTCTGGCTCGACGACGACGGGTCCACCCGGGTGGACCTCAACTCGCAGTCGCGCGTGGGCAGCGCCGACCTGGGGACCAACGCCCGCCGCATTGCCCGCTTCTTGCACGCCCTCGACCGCAGGCTCCTCCCCAGAACGGGGAGGAAAGAAACCGCTAAAGCCAGCAGCGGCAGATAGATGGCTCCTTCTCAACCGCTCCCGGAGCGCCTCCCGGTGCTCCCCATCCGCAGCACCATCGTGTTCCCCGGGGGGGCCACCGCGCTCCAGATCGGGTTCGCGCCCAACGTGGAGGCGCTCACCCGCCACCCCGAGCACGACCTGGTGGTGGCGATGGTCAGCACCGACGACGACGGCTTTCCGCTCGACGCGCGCGCGCTGGAGAAGGTGGCCACCGCCGTGCGCGTGCTCGACCGGCTGAACCTTCCCGGGGGGACGATCCAGACCACGCTCCAGGGGCTGCGCCGCATCCGCCTCCGCAACGTGCGGCTGGAAGACGGCTACTACACGGCGGACGCGGAGGGCGTGGACGAGGTCCCGGCCCCGGCGGCCGAGGCCGACCCGCTGGTGGAGAAGATCCTGGGGACGGTCACCGCGGTCGCGAGCGCGGTGGAGCGCATCCCCGACGAGGTGCCGCGCATCCTGCGCATGAACCTGGGCGACCCCGGTCGCTTCGCCGACCTGACCGCCGCGCTCTGCAACCTGAAGCTCCCCCTGCGCGACGCGGTGCTGCAGGAGCGCGACGTGCTGGCGCGGCTCAGGCTGGTGCTGGACGCGCTGGAGGAGGAGTGGGAGCACGTCCGCGAGGTGGA
>Ga0070685_10000752_pt1 | contig 17616 bp, 15 predicted proteins | sample KBSS13LmetaG_FD_65651 | JGI IMG/M metagenome (GOLD analysis project Ga0070685, IMG submission 65651) | Switchgrass rhizosphere microbial communities from Kellogg Biological Station, Michigan, USA - KBS S1-3L metaG | ecosystem: Host-associated > Plants > Roots > Rhizosphere ...
GGCCATAGAGCCGCATGATGTTGGGCGCGCCTTCGAAGGCGCAGAACATGAAGGTGATGCGGCCGTTCTCGCGCACATGCGCCAGCGTCTCTGCGCCGGAGCCGCCGAGGTCAGCATAGGCCACACGATTGGGCCCGATGACACGGAAACTGTCATAGCCCTTGGGGCTGAGGTTCACGCGGCCCGCATCGGCAAGCGGCGCGGTGGCGACGAAGAACATTCGCTGCGCCTTGATGAAGGCGACATGCTTGTCATTCAGACTGTCGTAGAACTTGGCCATGCTCCGCGCTCCTTTGCGCGTCCGATAACGTCTTGGGCGTCCCTACGCCAGTTCGAATGGCTCCAGCCCCGAAAGGCGCAGCGCCGGGGCGCGCGTCGCGGGCTGGCGCGGCTTCACGCCCTTCACGGCGTCGGCCACGTGCCGGATGTGATCCGGCGTGGTGCCGCAGCAGCCTCCAAGGATGTTGACGAGGCCTTCCTTGGCCCAGTCTTCAAGCTCGTGCGCCGTCTGGTGCGGCTCTTCATCGTATTGACCGAAGGCGTTGGGCAGGCCGGCGTTCGGGTAGGCCGCCACCAGCGTGTCCGCCACACGGGCCATCTCGGCGACGTGAGGACGCATCAGGTCTGCGCCCAGCGCGCAGTTGAAGCCGACAGCGAAGGGCTTGGCGTGCTTGACCGAATTCCAGAAGGCTTCCGCCGTCTGGCCCGAGAGGGTGCGGCCGGAGCGGTCAGTGATCGTGCCTGAGATCCAGATCGGAAGCTTCTCGAGACCTTCGGCTTCAAGGTCCATGATCGCCTTGATGGCGGCCTTGCAGTTGAGCGTGTCGGTGATGGTCTCGATCAGGTAGAGGTCCACCCCGCCCTCGTTCAGGGCCGAAATCTGGTCGCGATAGGCGTGATAGACCTGGTCGAAATCGACAAGGCGTGCGCCGGGATCGTTCACGTCGGAAGACATGGACAGCATCTTGTTCAGCGGGCCGATCGAGCCGGCGACGAAGCGGGGCTTGTTGGGTTCCTTCTTCGTGATCTCGTCAGCGACCTTACGTCCGATCTTCGCGCCTTCGAGGTTGATGTCGCGGACCGCTTGCTCGTCGAGCTTGTAGTCGTCCTGCGCGATCACGGTGGCGGAAAAGGTGTTGGTCTCCGAGATGTCGGCGCCGGCGCTGAAGTACATGTTGTGCAGCTCGGCCACGAGATCCGGGCGCGTGAGGCACAAGATGTCGTTGTTGCCCTTGAGCTGGCCGGGATGATCCTTGAAGCGCTGCGCGCGAAAATCCTCTTCCTGCAGGCCTTTCTTCTGGAACATCACGCCCCAGGAGCCGTCTAGGATGAGGATGCGCTCCTTCGCGATCTTCTTCAGCGCGGCGATGCGGTCCTGGCGAGAAGTCATTGCCTTGCTCCTTGTTCCGCGGGTTCGGGTTTCGCTTCTGGTTTGATCCCGAGCAGGCGGCACGTCGAAAGCGACAGGCCGGCGCGGTTCATGGTGTAGAAGTGGAAATGGTCGACGCCCTGCTCGCTCAGCTTGTTGCAGAGATCAGCCGCGACATGCGCGGTGACGAGATCGCGCGTCTCGGCGTCGTCATCGAGGCCGTCATAGAGCGCGGCGATGCGGGAGGGGATGGCGGTGTTGCACAGGCTCGCCATGCGCTTCAGCCCCTTGAAGTTGGACTGCAGCATCACGCCGGGAACGATGGGTTGTGTGATGCCGGACGCGCGGGCGACGTCGAGGAATTTGAAATAGACGTCCGGATAGAAGAAGAACTGCGTGATGGCGCGCGTGGCGCCGGCGTCGAATTTGCGCTTGAGATTGTCGACTTCGTGCTGGAGCGACGTCGCGTCGGGATGGAGTTCCGGATAGCAGCCAACCGAGATGTCGAAGTCGGCGATCCTGCGCGCGCCGGAAATCAAGTCTGACGCGTAGGCGTAGCCGCCTGGATGCGGCTCGTACTTTGCGCCTATGCCGGCGGTGGGATCGCCGCGCAGGGCGACGATGCGTTTGACGCCGGAACTCCAGTAGTCGTTGAGGACCTGATCGATCTCACCCTTTGTGGCGGCGACACAGGTGATGTGGCCGGCAGGCTTGAGCGAGGTCTCGTCCGCCATGCGTTTCACGATCGAGTGCGTGCGCTCGCGCGTGGAGCCGCCGGCGCCGTAGGTTACGGAGACGTAGGACGGGTTCAGCGGCTCAAGACGGCGCACGCTGTCCCAGAGCTTCTGCTCCATGTCCGGCGTCTTGGGCGGGAAGAACTCGAAGGAAACGCTTGGCGATTTCATGCGGCAGACCTTTTGCCCTGCTTGCCGGATTCTTTCTGGGACTCAGCCGTCCAGACCGTGACGGCGACGCCCTTGTCTCCTCCCGGCGAGCGGAAGGTGCGGGCGGAGCGGACGGCGAGGCCTGCTTTCTCCGCCCAGCGCTGGAAGTCAGCCTCGGAGACGCCAAGATGTCGGTGCGCATGCTCGATGCGCAGGTGTTCGAGCGTGTGCGGGGCGAAGTCCACAACGATGAGCTTGCCGCCGGGGCGCAACACACGCGCCGCCTCTGTCAGCGCACGGCCAGGATCGTCGAGGAAGTGCAGCACCTGGTGGACGATGACGAGATTTGCGGTGTGGTCGGAGTAAGGCGCCGACGTCGCATCGCCATGCCGGACCGATGCGTTGGGAACGCTAGCAGCTTGCAGGTTGGAGCGGGCGACGGTGAGCATCTGGTGCGAAAGGTCGATGCCCTCGACACGGCGGGCGCGGCCGGCGAAGAGAGCGAGCATGCGCCCTGTGCCTGTGCCGAAATCCACCACCAGGTCAAACGGCCCCGGCCCAGCGGCGGTGAGCACGGCTTTCTCGATGTCGGACTCGGAATAGTGAAGGGAGCGCAGCTGGTCCCACTCCTCAGCGACGCGGGAGAAGTATTGCTCGGCGGCCTGCGCCCGCTCACCCTTGATCGCGCGAAGCTGGTCGAAGTCGCGGCGGATGGACGAGTCGTCAGCGCCGATCGAAGCGTTAAGCGTATCCACAAGCTCACGCGCCGGGCCTTCGACCGGCAGGCGGTAGAACACCCAGGCGCCCTCAGGCAGGCGTTCGACGAGACCGGCGGCAGTGAGCAGCTTCAGATTCCTCGACAAGGCAGGCTGGCTCTGGTTCAACACCTGCGTCAGCTCGCCGACCGAAAGTTCGCCATGGGCCAGGAGCGCAAGTATCCGCGCCCGCGTCGGCTCCCCGGCCGCGCGCATTTGCTGAACCAGCTTTTCCAAGCCTACCGCTTTCATATAACCATATAAACATATTGTTATACGATTTTCAAGTCCCGGCCTGTCGGCAAGTATCCTGGACGGGCTTGAAGATTCGTGGGCGGGGAGACACGCCTTGACGATTGCTTTGACTCATCGGGATCAAAGTGTTGATCCGGGTCGTTACGGCCCTCATATCCTCGCCTCGACCGTGGAGACGTCTTTCCCATGAATATCACGCCGGCCGCTTTCCACGGTGCTGCCGCCTTGCTGGCGGCGCTCTCGCTTTCGGCCTGCGCCACGACGCAGACTGCCGATCTGACCGCCGACCCCTACGAAGATTTCAACCGGCAGATGTTTGCCTTCAATGACGGTCTCGACAGAGCCGTGATCGAACCGGTCGCCAAAGGGTACCGGGCGGTCACGAACGAGCCTGTTCGGGAAGGCGTATCCAACTTCGTGAGCAATCTCGGCGAGCCCGTGACATTCGCCAACGAGGTGCTGCAGGGGAAGATCCCGCAGGCGGCGGGGACTGTCGGGCGTTTCGTCATCAACACGACCATCGGCATTGCAGGGCTATTCAACCCGGCAAAGTCCTTCGGCATCGAGCGTACGGATGAGGACTTCGGACAGACGCTGGGCGTGTGGGGCGTGCAGTCCGGGCCCTATCTCGTGCTTCCGTTCCTGGGCTCGACCTCGCCGCGCGACCTGGGAGGCATGGGCGTAGATACGGCGCTGGACCCGCTGAACTATGCGCAGTTCGAAGGTGACGATGCGACCCGCGTAGGCGTTCTCGTACTCAAGGGCCTGTCTGGCCGCGAAGAGGCAATAGAGGCCATCGATGGGGTTCGCCAGCAGATCGACCCATATACGACCGCAAGGCGTTTCTATGTCAGGAACAGGGCCGCTCTGGTTGGAAACTCGGCCCCTGCGTCCCAAGAAAACGAAAAACTGCCCGATTACGAACTAGACTTCTGACACGGGTGAACTGGAGGCTGTCATGAAAATGATGCGAATTCTCGCCGCTGCCGTGGTGCTCGGAACGACCGCGCCTGCGGCGATGATTGCGGCCGCGCCGTCTGCCTTTGCCGACAAGAAGTCGGAAGCCTATGTGCAGGCCAAGGCCGATGAAGTCCTGAAGGTGCTGAACGACAAGTCGCTGGGCGCCGATGCGCGCCGCGCGAAGTTCCGCGAATACATGAACCAATTTGCTCATTTGCCCACCATTGCGCGCCGCGTGCTGGGCGCCGAGGGCCGTTCGCTGAGCCAGGCGGACTTCGACAAGTACTACAAGACCTTCGAGACCTACGCGATGGAAGTCTATGAGGTGCACCTCGACCAGTTCCGCGGCGAAGCGATCAAGGTCACCGGCTCGAAGGATGACGATGCGCGCCGCTCGACGGTGAACTCGCTGGTCAAGAGTTCGCAGACAGGCAAGGACACCAAGGTCTACTGGGACGTGCTGGCGAGCCAGGACGGCAAATCGTACCGCGTGCGCGATGTGGGCATCGACCTCGGCGGCTCGATCCTGTGGTTGGCGCAGGACCAGCAGGCGCAGTTCGAAAGCTATCTCGGCCGCAACAACGGCGACGTGAACAAACTGATTGCCAAGATCAACTCGATGATCGCCGACATGGAAGCACGCAAGAAGGACGGGCGCGGCTCGGCCTACAAGGTCAACGGCTAGCTCGTTTTCAGGACCTGAATATCGGAAGGCGCGGAACCCGGTTCCGCGCCTTTTCCTTTCAGGGGCTGGGGTCATCGCCCTCCCCTATGGCGCTTTGCCGCTCCCCCGTGCTGCGAACGTCGCATCGACCGCGCGGGCTCGGTTGGGTAGTTCGTGACCGCAGCCGAGACGGTCCTGAACTTGCACCGGAGCGGCCACGAGATAGGGCGCGACAGCGCTCTTCGGCGCACGAAGAGACATCGCGATTGACGGGAAGGGCGAGCCGGAGGGGCTCGCCCTTTTCGTTTCGGTGTCCGTTGAAAGCCCCTACTTGCCGGTGGGTTCGATGTGCTGCTGGCGCCGGCGCGGTTCGTCGACCTTCCAGACCAATACAATCAGGGCAGCGATGATCGCAGCAATGGTAGCGTAGAACGCCGCCTGATAGCCCGAGATGAGGACGAGACCGCCGCCGATCAGCGGGGCAAGCGCGCCCATGGCGCCTTCGGCAGTGTTGGAAAGCGCCATGCGCATCGGCACGTCGTGATGATGGCCGTATTCGAGGACGATGTTGGTGGTCGACATAAGATAGCCCGACTGCGCCGCGCCGATCAGGAAGAAGGCGACGGCGAACGTCTCGATGGAATGGGACATCATCAGTGCGGCGACGCCGACCAGGTTGATCGCCATCGCGATGACGAGCGTGGATCGGAAGCCCTGATGATCGCCAAGATAGCCCCAGATCAGGTTCGAGACTGTGTCCGCCGCCATGTAGGCAAAGGAGAGGATGGCGAGCGTGGCGCCGAATTTCACGGCATCGCCTTCGGCCGTGATGCCGAGGACAGAGGCGGCAAAGAGGAAGAAGAAGGGCTGGCCGATGCGCGCGCCCATCGCGAGCGAGCGGGCGACCATGAACCAGGCGAAGCCCTTGTCTTCCCGTAAGAGATTGGGGAAGTCCTTCACCCGCTCGCGCAGGCCCTTCTTTTCCCTCACGGTCGGAGGCTCCGGCTCGCGCATCATGATCTGCAAAGCGGAGAGGCCCAGGCTGGTGAGAACGAAGGCGACGCCGAACGTCGTCGCATAGCCGTTGCCCAGTACCTGGTTGGCGACCAGCCAGGAGCCGGCGAAATAAGAAAGCACGGCTGCTATCAGTCCGCCGGTGATGTTGCGCCAGGCCTGCAGGCGGCCACGCAGGCGTATCGGAATCACTTTCGCAAGAAGCAGCTGGAAGGCGACGCGCTGGGGGCCCTGGAAGAAGCCGAGCAGGAAGAGGAAGATGAGCGCAAGCGTCAGCGCCCAGGAGCCTTCGAGGAACCAGCCGGACAAGGCCAGTCCCGCGATCTGCACGCGCATCAGCGTGCCGAGCCAGACGGAGACGGGCAGGATCTTCTTGCGGTGCTCGATCTGCGCTGCGCCGATGATGGGCGAGACGATGGAGCCGAGCTGCTGGAGCGACGTGCCAATGCCGACCCAGGCGTCCGAGCCGGAGATCGAGTGGATGTACGCAGGCACGAAAGTCGGCGTGTTGACCAGGCGGAAGCCGGTCATTCCCAGCATGCCGTGGATGTAGTGGCCGAGATAGTTGCGCTTGAGATTCTGCTCGACGAACTGATCGTAGGCGGCCTGGGGAGTCACGATCGGTGCAACGGCTGGAGCAGCAGAGGCGTCTGCCCCGCCCGCTCCCACGCCCTCCGTGACCGGCTTGTCCAAGACTCGCATCTCCGCGCGGCGCCCGAAGATTCGTGTCTGCGGTGCCCCTGAAGGGTTTCTAGGGCCGGAAAGGGGGTTTGAGGAAGTGCGTCGAGTTGCAGCGTTCGCATTTTCCGCTGCCGCCCGCATAAGTGATCGGTGGGGTGAACAAACGTCGATTGCCCATTGTTGCCTCTGCAATAGGGTCCGCCGCGGATAAGCGCCGATTTCGAATCTGCGAGAGGCGGCGTGCGGGAGATACGGGAAACACAATGAAGAAGCCGCTTCTTGCTCTTGCTGCTGCGCTGTTGCTGGCGGGGCCTGCCCTTGCCCAGGGAGCGCCCAAGCCATCGCCCGAACAGCTCGCCAAGACATATGAGGAAGACCAGCTCTCGCTCGAGAAGTGCGGCGTGCCGCGCAATGCGGCGGACGATTATCGCCCTGCTCCGCTGACGCCGGACCAGACACGCGCGCCGCGGACCAAGAGCTCGCAGGGCTTCAAGGTGGATGTGGTGGCGTCCGGCCTGCCGAATGCGTGGGGCATCGCCTTCCTGCCGTCGGGCGACATGCTGGTGGCAGTCAAGGCCCAGGGTCTCAAAACGGTGTCGTCCAAGGGCGTGGTCTCCGACCTGATCACCGGCACGCCGGCGATCAAGACCTCGATCCCGCTCTTCGGCATGCACGACGTGGCGGTCGACAAGGAGTTTGCGAAGAACCGCACGATCTATCTTGCCTACATCACCACGCCGGAGGGCGGGGTCATGTCCGGCTACATCGCCCGCGCCAAACTTTCCGCGGATGGGAAGAGCCTCACCGACTACAAGGTCCTGAAGGAGGGTCCGGGCTTCGTTCCGCGCCGCGTCGTCCAGGCGAAGGATGGCACGCTGATGGTGATCACGGCAGACATCATCACGCCCTATCGCGCCGCCCAGTCAATGTTCAGCCCCAACGGCAAGGTGCTGCGCATCAACACGGACGGGTCAATCCCGAAGGACAATCCGTTCGCAAAGATCGAGGGCGTGGATCAGTCGATCTATGCGCTCGGCGTGCGCGATCCACAGGGCATGGCGTTCAAGCCGAGCACCAACGACCTCTGGATCAATGAGAACGAGCCGCGCGGCGGGGATGAGCTCAACCTCATCAAGGCCGGCAAGGATTATGGCTTTCCGATCATCAGCTATGGCCGGGACAATGACGGCAAGCTCCTGAACAACGGCCTCACCAGGCTCGACGGAATGGAGCAGCCGATCCACTTCTGGACGCCGTCGGTCGCCTTCTCGGGCTTTACCTTCTACACGGGGAACAAGCTGCCGGGCTGGAAGAACTCGATCTTCATGGGCGGCCTCTCGGGCATGCAGCTTGTGCGGCTGGAGCTTGACGCCAATGGCCGCGTCAAAGGCGAAGAGAAACTGTTGCGCGACCGATGCGAACGCGTCCGCGATGTGCGCCAGGGGCCGGACGGCCTGCTCTACATCGTGACCGATGCGTCGGACGGAAAGATCCTGCGTATCTCTCCGAACTAGGCGGTAGCGTCCACAGTCCACAAACAGAGCGCGCGCTCCTGCATCAGGCGCGTTGACATGTGCCGCCCGCCTCGCGACTCTGGTCGTCGAGGCATCCTGCCCTTCTACGTCCGTTGTCGATCCTGCGACGGAACAAACAATGTCTATCTTTGAACCCGTCCGGCCTGCGGCCGGAGGGTTCCGTAAGGTACGAGGGGCGGGATGTCCTCAGAGGGGGATAGCACACATCAGAGCAAGGCTCAGCGCGAGGCTGACCGCGCGGCGTTTGCGCAGAGCGCGCTCACCTTCAACGGCAAACGCATAGAGACTGCGGAAGACGCAGCGAGCTTCCTCGGCCAGCCGATGGGCAAGTTCATGTACATGCTCTACCGCGCGCCGGAGGAGGAGCGCTACACGCCCTTCGAAATCCCCAAGCGCACGGGCGGCATGCGGCAGATCCATTCGCCCAACGGCGCGATCCGCGAGGCGCAGACCGCTTTGGCCCCGCACCTGCTCGCGCTCTACAACGCACATCCGGGCGTGCATGGGTTCCTGAAAGAGCGCTCGATCCTCACCAACGCAAAACAGCACACCGGCCAGCGGCTGGTGTTCAATGTCGACCTCGCCGACTTCTTCCCCTCGATCAATTTCGGCAGGGTACGCGGCCTCTTCATGTCACCACCCTTCAACTTGGGCGCGGCGGCGGCGACGGTGTTTGCGCAGCTTTGCACCCACCGCAACGGCCTGCCGCAGGGCGCGCCGACCTCGCCGCATCTTTCGAACTTCATCGCGGCGGACCTTGACCGGCGGCTCTCCCGCCTCGCGCGCGAGAATGGCGCCCGCTACACCCGCTATGCCGACGACATCACCTTCTCCTGCAACCACGCGACCATGCCCCCGCAGCTTGCCGCCTTCGCGCAGGAGGGCGAGACGCAGACCGTGCAGGTGGGCGAGGCTCTGCAGCGGGCGATCAACGCGGCAGGTTTCTCCGTGAACGTCGCCAAGGTGCGGCTGCAGAAGCGACATCAGCGGCAGAGCGTCACCGGGCTCAACGTGAACGAGAAGGCGAACGTCTCGCGGCTGCGCGTGCGGCGGCTGCGCGCCATGCTGCATGCGTGGGAGAAGTACGGAATCGAGAAGGCGGCTCTGCACCATTTCATCCACCATCGTGGGATGACGCGGCTGCCGAAGGAAGCGGGGCGGGCCTATCGCAACGTGGTCTACGGCCAGCTCTCCTTCCTCAAGATGGTGCGCGGGCCGGAGGATCCGGTGTTCCTCAATCTCGCGGCGAAGGTGCTGCACCTCGACCCCAATCCGTCGCGCTTCCTGCGGCAGATGGTGTTCGGCGCCGACGACTTCGACGTATTCATCAGTCACGCCAGCGAGGACAAGGAGGAGATCGCTCGGCCGATCTTCGAGGCATGCCAGAAGCTCGGCCTCAAATGCTTCCTCGACGAAGCGCATATCGGCTGGGGGCAGAGCTTTACGCAGAAGATCAACACCGCGTTGGGCTCGGCCCGCACGGTACTCGCGATCGTCTCGCCTGTGTCCGTCACCAAGGAGTGGCCGGTCATCGAGGTGAACACTGCGCTCTCACTGGAAGTGAGCGGGCAGAAGAAAGTCGTACCGCTCATCGTCGGCAAGCCGGACATGACCAGGCTGCCGCTGATCAATGGCAAGAACGCGATGTTCTGGTCAGGCGATGCGATGGCTGTGGCCAGGCGTGTGAAGGCTGCCGTCGGAGGCCCTGCGCCGCAGAGGCCGGCAGGTGGCCCGCCCGGTCCGTGGTCGAAGCCAGAGCCGCCGCGCAATGCCAACACGGCCTTCGCGCAACCGGGCGAGACGGTCAGCGCCGATGACGGCCAGCCCTACTGGATGAAGCGGGCCGAGCCTTCCGAGCGACCGAAGAAGCGCACGCTGCTGGACATCATGTTCGGGCGCAAACCAGGCGCCTGACGCGGGAAATCCGCCTCCTCCGATAGTCCTGCACGAAGTTGTGTTGGACTGCCGCCTCTTCCCGGCCATTGCGCGTGCCGCGAGCACGAGCCTAGTCTGGCGCCATGCCCGGCAGGAGAGACCGGGCGCTCGGGAGAGAAACATGAAATCGATCAGGATGGCGGCAGGCGCCGCCATGCTTGCCCTCAGCATTGGCATGGCCGGCTGCGCCGGTATGGGCGAGAGCTCCAACGCATCGGTCATCGACGCGCAGAGCAAGCCGATCACCAGGGGCCAGAAGATCGTGATGGCGACGCACTCGTTCAACGTCTTCATCTCCACTGACCCGGATCGTGCGGCCCCGACCCGCACGCAGGCCGTGGTACCTGGCGGCGCCGCAGCGCCAGCAGCAGCAACACCTGCGCAACGACCGGATCCCTGCAACGCCGCATCCCGCGCAACGGCCGGCGCGCCGACGGGAACGCCCCTGCTGACCAAGCTGAGCAACGAGGCGGGACTCACCGGCCAGGAATTCCTCGCCGTGCAGATGATCGGCGGCTCGACCCCGATGCAGCACTGGGACCAGTGCGGGGGCGATGAGAGCAAGAACATCGCCAAGGCCGCCTTGCTCGCCGGCGGCGACAAGGTCGATGTCTTCACGATGTCGCCCAACGCCAAGATGCCGGAGCCGGGCATCGACAATTTCGGTGACTTCGTTATCGCCCACAACAAGAACGCCCGCATCATGGTGCAGTCGTCCTGGTCGGCCTATGATGGCCATGGCTCCACGCCGAGCGTCGGCGGCACGGGCGGCGGCAACTTCAAGAATGCCGAACGCGACAATGAGACCCGCGACAACGTGCAGAAATGGCTCGCCAACGAGAAGGCGGCCGATGGCTACCTGCCGAAGCTTCGCGCGCAGCTAGAGGGCATCGACAAGCGGGCGGGACATCAGATCACGTACGTGGTGCCGTCTTCGACCGCTGTCTACACGCTGCGCACGGCGGTGATCGACGGCAAGGTACCCGGCGTGACCAAGCAGTCCGAACTCACCCGCGACCCGATCGGTCACCCGACGACGGTGCAGGCGCACCTCGTGGGCTATGTCTGGTACGCCGCGATGTACCGTAAGAGCCCCGTCGGCCTGCAGGCCCTGGTCGACAAGGCCGACCCGAACTCGGCCAAGCGTGAGAAGATGCTGCAGCAGATCGCGTGGAACGCTGTCGTCGGCGAACCGAAGAGCGGCGTGAAGGGCAAGACGGTCGTGGTCGGGAGCTGAGGCGCTTCTGACTTGAGATGCGAGAGGCCCGGCGGAAACGCCGGGCCTTTGTTTTGCAGCTGACAGGTATGCGCGCTGCAGATCGCTATTGCCTCTGCACGGGAGCGGGAGAGACTAACCGAATGCTCCGCACCCTTCTCCCCGTCCTCCTCCTCGCCGCCTGCACCACGGCGCAGGCGCAAGAGGCAAAACCGGTGCAGTGGGATACCGAAACCGGGCGCGTCGTCTACACGCTCGAGGACGGGCCGCTGGGCGTGCTCGACTATCCCGTGCCGTACGGCGACAATGTCGGGCACTTCAACATCAATGGGCTCGCAGGCGAGTTCGGCGGCCCGGGGCCGCTGGAGGGGTGGTGGTCGGAGCCGGATGTCAGCCATGATGACGAGGACGACAACACGCTGATCTGCCCCTTCGCCATCATCGACAATTATGGCCGCACAACGCGCAACTGGGGCCGGCTGGTGATCACATTCGCGGAAGACGACTTCCCCTCCGACTTCACGATTTTGCGCGGGCGGTGCTTCGAAGACCCGAAGGATGTCCTGCGCGGGAAGCTCGTGCGCTAGCGCCGCTCCAATCGTTCTCGAACATTACTTGCAACCAACGGAGCTGCAGCCTCTGGAAACGGCAGGACGGAGCTGACGTTGATCTCGCACAGCATGAAGCGCGGCGAGCCCGGCAGGCGGTCTGCCGGTCTCAGGAAGAAGTCGGCATCCCAAAGCGCCGGAAGGACGCCGGCCTCGAGACCGGCAAGCTTCAGAAGCCCGGGCGTCCACTCGTCCTCCATGAGGCGGCGAAGATCCTGCAGGTGCGGAGCCTCGGGTCCGTTCATCGCTTTTGCCGAGTTCATGCCGAAGGCAGGAGCGCCTAGCCGTGTTTCCTCGGCGCGCGGCTTCTGCTCCGAGAAGCCTACTACGGAGCCAAGCGACATGTAGCAGCGCACCATGCCGGCGCCGACATTGGGCTGGAAAGGCTGGTCGATCATCGGCCCGCGCCCGAACGGCTCGCGCATTCGCTCGATGAAGTGCCCCAGGCTGAGCGTTTCGACCCTGTCGTCCGAAGCCGACTGGATGCGTACGCGGTCTCTGCCCTCGGCTTCCACCTTGGTGACGCCCTGCCCGTCATTGCCCCTGAGAGGCTTGATGACGCGTGGACCTGCCACGATGAGCTTCACAGGCAAGCGCAGGGCGAATTCGTCATGCGTGGCGTACAGGTCGGTGTCATCGCCCCAGCTGAGGCTGCGGGTTGTGTAGAGCACCTCTTTCGTTCCCATCTTCAAGGTCGTGTCGGGATGCGTGCTGACCCAGACACCGGCGGCGGAGATCTCGCGAAGCAGCGCGTCGACTTTCGTCCTGTCGCGGCCGTCGGCGAGCGGATTGATCCAGACCATGACGCCGTTGCAGCCGAGGAGTGCCCGGCGCGCGGCCTCGATGTCTTCGTCGAAATAGACGACCAGCCGCATCTCGACGCCAAGCGCCGACAGCGAGGAGGTGAACGCCGCAAGGCGTTCGGGATGGTTGGTTGTCTGGTCTGGCGCACGCCAGTTGCCGCGCCACATCAGGGCGAGGCGAAGGGCGGGCTGCGGTTTGGCAGAGGCTTGTTGATTGTCCAAGGCGTGCTCCTTCCCGCAAGGGGATACGAGCGGCTCTTGGACGGAGATCCGTCTTCAACCGGGCGTCCGCGTTTGGCCCGATGTGCCAATCTAGCAGGTCATCCGCCACTCTGCCAAGCGATGGCGCCGGCGATCACGGTCATCTTCGGCTCGACCGTCAAGATCTCCGCTTCCGGGATCGTCATGATGTCGCCGGAGAACGCAGTGAAGTCTGCGATCTTGCCGGGTTCGATTGTACCCAGGTCTTTCTCCCGGAACGAGGCGTAGGCGGGCCAGGCGGTGAACATCTTGAGCGCTTCCTGACGCGTGACCTTCTGTTCGGGATGCCAGTTCTCGTCCGAGGCGCCTTTGAGGTCCTTGCGGGCGACGGCGGCGTAGAACTCGATGCGCGGATCGCCCTGCTCCACCGGCGCGTCCGACCCGCCGGCGATGATGGAGCCGCTATCGATAAGCGCACGCCAGGCATAGGCGCCGACGAGGCGATCCGGACCCAGGCGATCCGGCGCGAAGTAGAGATCGCCGATGGCGTGGCTGGGCTGCATGGAGGGAATGATCCCGTCGGCCTTGAAGCGGGGAATGTCGGCGGGGCGCAGGATCTGTGCATGCTCGATGCGCCAGCGTGGATCACGCTTGGCTTTTTCCTCGGCGGGCACGCTGGCGAACGTCTTCTCCATCCAGCCGAGCACGGTGGCGTTGCCCTTGTCGCCGATGGCGTGGAAGGAGACCTGCACGCCCTCGTCATAAGCGCGCTTGAGGAGCGCCAGCGTCTCATCTTCCTTGGCGCGCTGCAGGCCGGAGATGTCTGGCCGGTCGCTGTATGGCGCCTCCAGAAGCGCGCCGCGCGAGCCAAGTGCGCCATCCATGTAGAGCTTGATGGCGCGGGTGATGACGAGGCCGCTCTGCGTGCGGCCGATGACGCCTTCGCCATACTTGCCCGGGCCATTGTCTTTCAGCCCGCCCGCGTCGACGGCGTTGTAGACACGCAGCGGTAGCTTGCCGGCATCCGACAGCGCGTTGATGTGCGAGACGTGGCCGGCGGGCGCGGACATGTTGTGCACGCCGGTCCAGCCGAGACTGGTGTATTTCGCGGCGCCAACCTCGTAGGTCTTGTCGATGGCCTCAGGCGTGGGCTCGACGTCGAGACTGGCGAGTTTGCCCATCGCATTGTCGATCAGCATGCCGGTGGGCAGGCCCTTGGCGTCGACCTCGATGCGGCCGCCGTCTGGCTGGCTCGTGGGCTTGCCGTCGATGCCTGCCGCTTTCAGCGCAGCTGTGTTGGCAATTAGGGCGTGGCCGTCGGCGCGGGTGAGAATGGTGGGACGATCGCCGGTGACGGCGTCGATGTCATGGCGAGTGGGAAAACGTTTTTCAGCCCAGTGGGTCTCGATCCAGCCGCGGCCTTGCAGCGCCTGGCCGGCGGGGGCGGCTTTCGCGGCATCGGCAACGACCTGCACAAGCTGGGCGATGGATGTAATCTCGTCGAGGTCGAGCGTCTGTTCGCGCTCGCCGATGCCGTAGAGGTGCGCGTGTGCATCGGTGAAGCCGGGATAGAGGAAGGCGCCCTTGAGATCGATCAGCTTTGTGGAAGGCTTGCCAGTCTTGACCAGCGCATCCGATTTGCCGACGGCGAGCACCTTGCCGTCCTTGACTGCGACGGCCTCAGCGGTCGGCGCGCCATCGACGCCGGTATAAACCGTGCCGCCATAGTAGATCGCATCGGGCGCAGGGGCTGCGGGCTGGCAGGCGGCGATAGCCAGCGCGGCTGTGGCGGCAAGGAGAAAGCGCATCGAGAACCCCCGGATGTCGGACCAGTGGAGACTAGGCGTGGCGCGGAGGAAAAGGAAAGGCCAGATCACGCCGGCAGGCTGGCGCGGGCGTCGTTGCACTCTTCGCACTCATCCTCGGCCGGATGAAGGAAGACCAACGGATCACGGCTCAGCTCTTCCAGAACGACACTGACAATGTCGCGCGAACGGGCAAGACGAGCATGGGCGGCGCCGACTCTGCCCTCGCGTTGCAGGCCCTGCGAGGTGAGCCACATGTCGGCGAGTTCGAAGCGCTGGCAGCAATGGTCGTTCTCGCCAAAGTCGATGCGCTTGTGAGCGCCGTTTTCCAGGACAGTGATGTGCTTGGGCCGGCGGTAGGGCGCTCCGCCGATCAGTTCGGCAAGATGGAGGGTGGTGTCTGCATCGTGCAGGCAGCCGATGAGCAGCACATGTCCATCGAGTTCATGCACGCGGCCGACAGGGCTCGCTTCGCCATGGGGCGGCAGGGGCAAAGGGTCTGCGAGAATGCGTGCCGCATGGGGGCCGATGGCCGCGCCGGCGAAATGGTGCTGGGCGCGCTTTACACCGGGCTGGCGCCAGAAGAGATCCGCCGTGACGCCCAAGGCTGGGTCGGCCGGGGAGCTAGCGTGATCGAAGGGCGTGTCGTCATCGCCGGACCAGGAAGGCATCACCAGCGTGCCGTCCGGCCCTACCGCCTCGCGCAAGGCGGCGATGAGGCCGAGGGGGCCGTTCTCGACCAGACCAAGCGCACGGAAGCCGATATGGGTGAGCAGCACCCCGCCCGGCTCGACGCCGAGCGTGCGCAGATCGGAGACCAGGGATGCGATGCTCGCAGCCATTCACTGCCCCTCAGGCCGAGGAGCGTAAGGCGAGCCGACTTTGCTTGAAAGCAGATTTGGTCTTGAAAGCGGATTGGGCGGTTTAGGCCGCGGCCGCGGCGGCCTTTTTCGCGATCTCGCGCTTGATCTTCAGCATCTTGGGCGAGAGTTCGTCGTCCTTGGCCTTGGCGAGGAAGCCATCGAGCCCGCCGCGCTTGTCGACCGAGCGCAGGGCATAGGCCGTGACGCGGGCGGCGAAGGAGCGGCCCAGAGCGTCCGAATGCACGGTCACATCGACCAGATTCGGCAGGTAGCGCCGCTTGGTCTTGATGTTGGAGTGGCTGACCGTATGGCCGACCATGGGCTTCTTGCCGGTGAGTTCACAAACGCGGGACATGCCCACTCCTGACGTCGGATGCCGAAAAAGCCCGCATTTCCGGGAATTTCTGGCGGTCTTGAAAGCGAAGGCGGGTGGATAAGGGGACGGGCTCTCCCTGTCAAGCAGAGCGCGCGGAGGGAGCCTGGGCCGCATCTGTCTCCTTCTTAACTCCACCCATACGGGAGATCGCCGAGAATCCGCCACTTTCCACTGGCTATGGCTCGTAACTGAAACGGCTGGAACGGACCTGCATGCCTCTTCTGACTGCTCTCATAGCCGCGGGGGGATTCCTGACCCTTCCGATGGCCGGGAACGGCGCGCTTTCGGCCATCCAGGTCCAGGGCCCCGCCCGGCTTCAGGTTGAGTACGAAGGCACGTATCCTTTCCCCATGGTCGGGCGGATGCGAGCGGCCCAGGCGACGCTGACGGCGGACCTTTCCCCCAAGGGCTATTCCGCCAGCGCCTATGTCCGCGCAGAGGGGGTGGTGGACTGGTTCGTGGACCAGAATTATTCGGGCGCGATCACCGGAGCGCTCACCTCGCTCGGCCTCCAGCCCCTGCGCTATGACAGCCGGACCCGCGACGGCAAGAAGAACCGGCACGTGCTGGTAGAGTTCGGCCCCGATGTCTCCGGCATGAGCGGCGTGTCCGTTTCGGTCAGCCCGAAATTCGGCGACTGGGGTTTCCCGGCGACGACCAAGGGCCAGATGCTCGAAGCGGTCGATCCCCTCTCCGCCATTCTCGAACTTACCCTGCGCGCGGATGCGAGCGCGCAAAACCCGTGCGGCGGGCCCATGCGCATCTTCGATGGCAAGCAGCGCTATGACCTTCGCCTGAAATTCGGCAAGCGGATGCAATGGAAGTCGAAGGCCTACAAAGGCCCGGCGCTCGTCTGCTCGGTGGAGTATGTCGAGATCGCCGGCTTCAAGAACAAGACGGCCGCCGAGAAGGCCCGCGACAAGGCCGACCTGGTGTGGTCCAACATCGTCCTTGCCGAACTCAATGGCGGCGCCGTGACCCCTCCGATCAAGCTCGAAGCCCGCTCGAAGAGCAAAGGCAAGATGACGGTCGAGGCGATCAAACTGTCATACGGGCCGAAGTAGGATCTGCGGCCTACCGGTCACGCGTTAATCCAGTTAGCAGGCAATCCACAGCCTCGCCTGTTGACCCCAGCCCTTCCCCGCACCACCCTTAGCCCTCAGGGACCGTTCACGCGTCCCGCAAAAGGGAAGACGGACATGCGCTGGCGCCCGCCCGCCCATCTCGTATCGAACCCGCGACAGGTAGGCGCCTTCATGCGCGCCACCCGTGCCGAGTTCGCCCGCTAGGGCCTTCGCTCTAGCTCCCTCCGTCAGCCACCTCAGGAGCGACGCCTCTGGCCGCCTCCAATTCGTCGAACAACAAGGCCTCGTCTGGTAAGGTCAGGGCTGTTCTCGGCCCTACCAATACGGGCAAGACGCACCTGGCCGTCGAGCGCATGCTCGCCCACGGCACGGGGATGATCGGCCTGCCGCTGCGGCTGCTTGCCCGGGAGGTCTAAGACCGGATGGTGCGCGAGAAGGGCGTCAAGGCCTGCGCGCTGATCACGGGCGAGGAGCGCATCAAGCCGGATACGGCGCGCTATTTTTCCTGCACCGTCGAGGCGATGCCACTCGAGACCAAGGCGGGCGGCGAGGCGATGGACTTTGTCGCCGTCGACGAGATCCAGCTGGCGACCGACCCGGACCGCGG